>Ga0214473_10006633_pt1 | contig 13779 bp, 10 predicted proteins | sample RVTome_7_FD_203509 | JGI IMG/M metagenome (GOLD analysis project Ga0214473, IMG submission 203509) | Soil microbial communities from uranium-contaminated site in the Upper Colorado River Basin, Wyoming, United States - RVT98D197 | ecosystem: Environmental > Terrestrial > Soil > Contaminated >... | reverse complement strand
GCCGGCCGAGCAACAGCCGGCCGGCGTGGCCCGGCGCCGAGGCAGCCGGCCAGCCGGGCATCTCATCGAAAGGCACGGCAATCGCGTCGGTCAGCTGATCGGCCAGGCCGCCGAGACCCGAGCCCAGGACGATGCCCACCTGTGGCACCAGGGAGGTGCGGGCACGGACGACGGGCTCGAGCAAGTCGAGCCTGGTGGAGAAGGAGGGTTCGGCGGGGCTGCTCATCGTGGCCGACGATAGCGCACCGGCTCGTACCCAACGAGCACAAAGAAACGCCCGGAGAGACCTGCCGAGCCTCGTTCCGCCTTGATGTGATCTCAGCGATCGAGCGTCTCGCGGCCCCTCCGAGCAAGACGTAGGTTACGGGCGGTCCATGACCCGGTCAACGCCGTTATCCACGAATCGGCCGGCCGACAGGCCTATCTGTCCACATTCCACGCGCGGCCTGTGGATAACACGAACCCCGCCGCTTGCGCGACGGGGTTCGAAACCGATCGTGGGGGCCTCGGCAGCCCAGTGGGCTAGCCCTTGGCGACGACGGTCTTGGCGAAGGTGTCGTGCAGGCCCTGGCGCGTCGCGCTCTGGGCGATGGTCACCGCCAGGTAGACGTAGTAGACAAATATGACCACGCTGAGGATGAGCCCGATGCCCCAGCCATAGATCGAGCTGAGGACGGCCGGGGCACCGAGCAGCAGCCAGCGGTTGATGGCCGCACTCTGGCCGACCGGAGCGCCGCTCGCCGAATCGCGGACGCTCAGCTTGAACAGTTTCATGCCGACCGTAGCACCGCCCATGCGGCTCCACATGCCGATGAAATACGCGCCGCTGATGACCAGCATCACAACCACGGTGGCCAGGCTGCTCATCAACGAGGGCACCTTGACGCTTACGCCGAAGATGCCGCCGAGCAGCTCCTCTCCGAGGATCCCGGTCATCACCGTGGCGACGATGGCGCCTGCGATGCCCAAGATCAGGAAGTCGATGAATGCGGCGATGGCTCGGTCAGTGAAGTCGGCCAAGGCCACTCCGCCCGGTCCGGGCTTCGTGCCGCGCGCGGTCAGGTTGTTCGTCCAGGACGGCATGCCGCCACCGGGCGGCGGCGCGGGCGGCTGTCCACCCTGACCGGGTTGATCCATGCTCACTCTCTCTCCTCCTATGCATCAACCAGCTGACCCTCGGGCAGCGTGGGTGACAGCCGACCACCCGCCGGGCGGCGCCCAGGGATCGGCTCGCGAATCAGGATAGCGTCCGGCGGGCGTCGCGCGAGAGGATTTTTCGGTGAATCGTCAACCACCGATGCGCGACATCTCGACCCGCGCCGGATCGGCCATGGGCAGCTCTCGGCCGGAGCCCGTCGCCGCCGTGCGCAACTCGGAGTAACGGTCGGAGCGCGCGCGCCAGACCGCCGCGATCGCGGCCGACAGCTCGGCGTCGCTCGCCCCGGAGCGCAAGGGCCCGCGCAGGTCGTGGCCGACGCTGGCGAAGAGGCATGTGTACAGCTGGCCGTCTGCGGTCAGGCGGGCGCGCGTGCAATCGGCGCAGAAGGGCTGCGTGACGGAGGAGATCACACCGACCTCGCCGCCGCTTTCGCGGTACGCCCAACGGTCGGCGACCTCACCGGGGTAGTTCGGCGTGAGGGCGACGAGCGGCATCTCGGCGTCGATGCGTGCGATGACCTCGGCCGCGGGCACGACATCGTCCATCCGCCAGCCGTTGGTGTGGCCGACGTCCATGTACTCGATCAGGCGCAGGACGTGCCCGCGTTCGCGGAAGTAGCGCGCCATTGGCACCACGTCAGATTCGTTGATGCCCCGGCGCACCACCATGTTGACCTTGATCGGCGTCAGGCCCGCGTCCGCGGCGGCGGCGATCCCGTCGAGCACGACGCTGACCGGGAAGCCGACGTCGTTCATGCGCGCGAAGGTCGCGTCGTCGAGCGAGTCGAGGCTGACACTGACCCGGTGCAGGCCGGCATCGGCGAGCGCCCGCGCTTGACGCGCGAGGAGCGACCCGTTGGTGGTCAGTGTCAGGTCGTCGATCCCAGGCTCGGCAGCGAGCATGCGCACCAGCGTCGGCAGGTCGCGCCGCAACAGCGGCTCGCCGCCGGTCAGCCGCACCTTGCGGACGCCGTGGTCGACGAACAGCCGCGCCAGGCGGGTCATCTCCTCGAACGTCAGCAACTCAGCGCGCGGCAAGAAGGCGTAATCGCGCCCGTACACCTCGCGCGGCATGCAATAGGTGCAGCGGAAGTTGCACCTGTCGGTGACGGAGATGCGCAGGTCGTGCAGCCGCCTGCCCATCCGATCGACCGGCCGTCCTGCCATCACATCCTGGCCTTCCACGCGGCCGATGGTAGTGCGAGTCGGGACTTGCCCCGCGGTCGGCTACTCCCGGTCGAGCAGCGCGCGGGCCTTGGCAAGCCGCGCCGGGTCGACCCGGGGATCGTCGCCAAGCTGCTCCAGCGCCCATTCGAGCTCTGCCCGGTACGGCGCTGCGGCCTCCTCTTCAATGCGCACGAGCAACTTCGAGATCTCCGTGGTCATCACGCCGCGCATCGTGGTGCGGTCGCCGGGCCGAGTCAGCAGCGCCCGCGCGGCGACCGTGCGCGGCCCGGCCGCCCGGCGCGCGGGGTCGCTCATTCCTCCTCTGTCGCGGCGCCCGAGCGGTCGCGGATCAGGTCGACCACGCCGGTGTCGGCGAGAGTGGTCGTGTCACCCAGCGCGCGGCCCTCGCCGATGTCACGGAGCAGCCGGCGCATGATCTTGCCCGAGCGCGTCTTGGGCAGGTCGGGCGTGAACAAAAGGTACTTCGGCTTGGCGATGGGGCTGATGACCTTGCCCACGTGGTCGCGCACCTCGGCCGCCAGCTCGTCGCTCGCCTCGAAGCCGACGCGCAGGATGACGAAGGCGAAGATGGCTTGCCCGGTGATCGGGTCATGGCGGCCGACGACTGCCGCCTCTGCCACCGCCTTGTGGTCGACCAGCGCCGACTCGACCTCGATCGTCGAGATGCGGTGGCCCGACACGTTCATCACGTCGTCGACCCGGCCGAGCAGCCAGAAGTAGCCTTCCTCGTCGCGCTTCGCGCCGTCGCCCGCGAAGTACTTGCCCGGGAAGCGCGACCAGTAGGTGGCCTTGTAACGCTCCGGGTCGCCGTAGATGCCGCGCAGCATCGACGGCCACGGCCTGGTCAGGACGAGGTAGCCGCCGCCGTCGAGCGGCACCGGGTCGCCGTTGCCATCGACCACGTCCGCGCCGACGCCGGGGAACGGGAACGTCGCCGAGCCGGGCTTGGTGGTCGTCACCCCGGGCAGCGGCGTGATCATGATCATGCCCGTCTCGGTCTGCCACCAGGTGTCGACGACGGGCGTGCGCCCGCCACCGATGTTCTGCTGGTACCACAGCCAGGCCTCCGGGTTGATCGGCTCGCCGACCGACCCGAGAACACGCAGCGACGACAGGTCGTGCTTGGCCGGCCATGACTCGCCCTGCTTCATGAAGGCGCGGATGGCAGTCGGCGCGCAGTACAGGATGTTGACCCTGTAGTCCTCGATGATCTGCCACCAGCGGTCCCACGCCGGCGTGTCGGGCGCGCCCTCGTACATGATCGAGGTGCTCGCGTTGGCCAGCGGGCCGTAGACGATGTACGAGTGGCCCGTTACCCAGCCGATGTCGGCCGCGCACCAGTAGACGTCGTCCGGCTTTACGTCGAACACCATCTCGTGCGTGAACGCCGCGCCCAGCAGGTAGCCGGCGGTGGTGTGGATGATGCCCTTTGGCTTGGCGGTCGTGCCGCTGGTGTAGAGCAGGTAGAGCATGTGCTCCGAGTCGACCGCCACCGGTGGGCAATCGGCCGACTGGCGCTCGACGATGTCGTGCCACCACACGTCGCGGCCGTCCTGCATCGTCACCGCCTCCCCGGCATCACCGACGCGGCGCACCACCAGGGCGTGCTCGATGGTTTTGCCCATGGCTATCGCGTCGTCCGCGGCCGCCTTGAGGTTGACCGCCTTGCCGCGCCGCCAGCCGCCGTCGGCGGTGATCAGCACCTTGGCCTGGGCGTCGTCGATCCGGCCACCCAGGGCCTCGGCAGAGAAGCCGCCGAAGACGACCGTGTGCGGCGCGCCGATCCGGGCGCAGGCAAGCATCGCTATCGGCAGCTCGGGGATCATCGGCATGTAGATCGCCACCCGGTCGCCGGTGCGGACGCCCAGCTCGAGCAGCGCGTTGGCCGCCTTGGCGACCTCGGTCTGCAGGTCGCGGTAGGTGATCGTGCGCGTGTCGCCCGGCTCGCCGACGAAGTGGTAGGCGACCTTGTCGCCCAGGCCAGCCTCGACGTGTCGATCGACGCAGTTGTAGGCGAGGTTGAGCTTGCCCCCGACGAACCACTTGGCGAACGGCAGGTCCCACTCGAGCGTCGTGTCGAACGGCGTGTCCCACGAGATCCGCTCGCGCGCCAGCCGCTCCCAGAAGGCCACGTAGTCGCGTTCGGCTTCTTCGTACAGCTCCGAGCCGGCGTTGGCCTGGACGACGAACTCGGGCGAGGGCGGGAAGCGCCGCCGCTCAGCCATCAGGTTCTCGATCTCCGGCGCGTTGAGTGAGCCGGGCAGCGGGGTGTCGGACACGAGTCCCTCCTACAGGCCCGCGATGTTATCTCGCAATTAGCTGGTAAGCGCCGCCGCCGATGATCAGGCCGGTATGGCGTCCAATGACCGTTTGGTGACCAGGGGCGCGAGCCGTGCACGGCGGATCCGTGCCGAATTCGCCGCGGAGATCCGCGCGGCGCGGCTTCAGGCGGGCATGAGCCAGGAGGAGGCCGGGAGCCGAGCCGGGCTGTCAGCAGACAGAGTCTGGAAGATTGAGCCCGAGGCACTCAGGACGCTGTCGTTCGAGGACGCGTGCCGGCTCGCCGCCGTGCTGGGGCTCGACGTCAGCCCGCCGACTGGCTGGATGCTGCTGTAGCCGCGCGGTGACGCTCCCGTCCCCCGGGCATTCCGCATTCTTCCGCGTGCTACGCGGAAGTGAGACCGAAACCATGCCGTCTCGGGCTCGGGGCCGGCCTGCGCACGATGTGGAATATGGCCCTGGCCGCGTGCCAAGCGTGGGCCGCTACGCCACGCACGCCTGGAGGATGGATCAAGGCGCGTCGCAACGCTCGGGACCGCCAAAGGCGTCCGACTCCCGCGCGTACGCGGAATCGGTCCGGCGGGGCTTCGTTCTGTCTTCGGCGCCGCTAGCGCGAGCTGGTGGCCGCGCGGCCCGTTACGGTCGCGGCTTGACCCAGTCGGGCAGCTCGCGCTTGAGTGTCGCCAGGGGCAGCGAGCCGTGGCCGAGCAGCTCGTCATGGAAGCCCACGAGGTCGAATTGGGCCCCGTCGCGCTTCTCAAGCTTGCGCCGCAGGGCGACGATCTCGCGCATGCCGGTCATGTACGAGAGCGCCTGACCCGGCCAGGCGATGTAGCGGTCCGTCTCTGTCTCTGCCTCTAGGCGCGTCAGGCCGACGGTCATGAGCAGCTCGACCGACTGGGCGCGGCTCCATTCGAACGCGTGCAGACCCGTGTCGACCACCAGTCGCGCCGCGCGCCAGGCCTGCGCGTCGAGCATGCCCAGGCGCTCCCAGGCGCTCTCGAACAGGCCCATCTCGTCAGCCAGGCGCTCGCTGTACAGGCCCCAGCCCTCGGCGTAGGCGGCGCCTGTGAGGCGCGCGCCAAAGCGCCGGAAGTCGGGCTGGTCGGTCAGCTCGCTCTCGATCGCGATCTGGAAGTGGTGGCCCGGCGTGGCCTCGTGATAGGTCGTAGTCGCCAGCCGGTAGAGAGGCCGGCTCTCCGGCTGGTAGGTGTTGACGAAGTAGATGCCCGGGCGCGAGCCGTCCGGGGCCGGGCCGAAGTAGAACGCCGGCGGCGCCTCTGCCTCCTGGAAGGGCTCGACCGCGCGAACCTCGCACGGCGCCTTGGGCAACCGGCCGAACCAGCGCGGCGCGGCCGCCTCAGCCTTGGCGATCTGGTCGCGCGCGCGGGCAACGATCTCCGCGCCCGTCGCGGCGTGGTTGGCCGGGTCCGCGGCGAGCGCCGCGCGCATCGTGGTCACATCGCTGAACCCGAGCTCGCCGGCGATCGCCTCCGTCTCGGCACGGATCACCTCGAGCTGATCCAAGCCGTACTGGTGGATCGCCTCCGGCGTTTCATCGAGGGTGGTCGAGGCCAGGATCATTGCCTCGTACAGCTCGCGCCCGTCGGGCAGCGCCCACACGCCCTCACTCTGGCGGGCGTACGGCGCGTAGCCCTCCAGTGCGGCGAGGTGATCGCCAAGCGCCGGCAGCACCCACTGCTCGACCGCAGCGCGAATGCGCTCGCGCGACTCGTCGTCCAGCTCTGGATGGGCGAGCAGCAGGGGCGAGTCGCTCGCCGAGGCCGCCGCCGCGCGGCGCGTCTGCTCGATGACCCGCTCGACCACCGGCGCGGCGGCGGTGCGGCCGGCGGCAATGCCCTCGAGCAGGTTGGCGCGGTGCATCGCCAGGTGCTCGGGGAATTGCTCCAGGCGGCGGATGAGGCGGTCGATCCGCTCTGGCGTGTCGACCCGCTGGAAGCGCGACAGGTCGCCCGCCAGGCCCTGCGGCCCGGCCATCTGGTCCATCGCCTCGAAGTGGTGGACGTTCAACTCGTGCTGGCGCAGCCAGATGTGGCACACCACCTCGAGCATGTCGAGCGTGATCGCGTCCTCCCGGTCGAGCGCGCGTGTGTCGATCTCCGCGGCGTCGCGCAGGAAGCCCTTCAGGCCGGCGATCTCGTCTGCCCGCCCGTCGGGCGACGGATCGGGCAGTCGGTCGTCGTAGCGGTCGTCACCCAGCACCGTGGCGTAGATCGGGCTGCGCGCGAGGTACCACTGCCAGAAGCGATCGGCAAGGTCGATCACCGGCCGGGCCACGATCACGTCGGTCACAGATCAACCTCCAAGAGACGTCAGTTAAAAGAGCGCCAGCTGCTCGGCTTCGCGTTCGATCTCCGGATCCAGCCCGAGCATCGGCCCGAGCATGTCCAGGTCGGCGTCCTCGCGGGCCACCAGGCGGCGCAGGTGTTCGGACTTGAGGATATGCCAGTTCTGCTCGTCGAGCGCCCGGCGCAGCAGCGGCGAGTGGGCCAGCTTGAAGCGGACCAGCTCGGCCCTCTCAGGTGGCACGACCAGGAAGCGGACGACCGTGTCGCCAGCAGGGATGCGCGGCCCGCGCTTGAGCAGCGGCTCGGTCAGCAGCGCCGTCCACTCGACCTCGAACAGGAACGTTGCCTTGCCGCGCAGGTACCAGATGCAGTCGAGCGCCTCGAGCGTGGCGATGTCGCCGGCGGCGACGAGCGGCAGGTAGGCGCGCTGCTCCTCCTCGCTCAGCAGATCGCCCACGGTGGCGCCGAGGTACGCCCGGCGGCGCTCCTTGTCCGAGACGTGCACGCGCAGGCCCAGGCGGTGGCCGTACTCGGTCAGCAGCCCGATCAGCTCGCCGTGCTCGGCATGGCGCGTTGTCAGCTGGTCCATGGCACGCAGCGTGACCTGCGTCGCGGCCGGGTCGCGGTAGCTCGCGAGCACGGCGTGGACGAGCTCCGGGTCGGGCGTGTCGTGGCCGCGGAACATGCGCGCGACGCGCTCGTAGAAAGTCGCTTCGTCCATTGCCGATGACGTCGAAAGCAGACCGTAGACGGCCCACTCGAGCCGGTCCGACAGCGGCGGCCGGGCCTGCCCCAGGTCGGCCTCATTGCGCAACCACCAGCGGCCCGGTTCGACCTCGGCCAGGCGCGGATGATCTGGCCGGCGCAGCTCACCAAGGACTATCTCCATCAGCAGTCGCACATGGTCTGTCGCCGAGCCCGGGCCGACGGCCCACTCCGGCGGCCGGTCCGGCCCGAACTCGATTGCCTGGGAGCCATCCGGAGGGCCGGCGGATAACTGCGGTGATTCGGATGACTCCAGTGATTCGGGCGCCGCGGGCGATTCGGATGCCTCGGGCGATTCCGCCGATGTCGGCTCCGGCTCGGGCTCGTCGGCCGTCTCGATCTCGACCGACTCCGTCGCCGCCTCGGACTCGCTGAAGGTCTGGGTGCCGACCAGCCGGCGCAGGTGACCCAGCCGATCGAGGCCGATCAGCACCTCCCCCAGCAGCCGCTCGGCGCTGGCCGGCTCGCCGCGCGCCTGGAGGACGGTCACCGCCAAGGCGCTCACCGCGCGCTCGACGTCATCGAGGGCGAATGGCTCGTCCGGCTGGGCGTGGGGCAGGTCGGCCAGCTCGGGATGGTCGTCCGGTTCATCCGCCGGCGCAGCGACATCGAACTCGAGCACGCCGGTGATCTGGTTGTTCGACTCGGACAGCAGCGCCGAGTTGAGCCGAAAACCGGCGCCGATGCCGCCGAGCACGCCAGCGACCAGTCCTGACGCTCCCCCGCGATCGAGCACGATCACTGCCTTGGCGTCGCGCGCCAGCACCGGCCGCACCGCGATCAGCGAATGGCGCAACGCAGTTGCCTCGCGGCCGCGGTCGTTGCGCGGCGGCGGGCCGAAGATCCACTCCAGCGGCAGATCCGCCGCGGCCTGGCGGCCGACCACGAGGGAGGTAGCCAGATAGGCCAGCGATGCGTTCTCGATCGACCAGCGAACGGGCGGCGAGGTCAGCACGAGGCGCACGCGGGAGCGCGGGTCGAGCCGGCCCGGCAGGACCGGGCGGCGCGAGGAGAACAGCGGCTCGTTGCCTGGCGTGGCCGCCGAACCCGTGCGCAGCACCACGTTGGCCGTGCCGTCGCTGAGCGCCTCCAGATCCTCACCCGGCCGCGGCTGGAACGAGCCGGCGCCGACCTCGAGCCGGGTGATGAAGTCGCGCATCAGCCGGCAGCCCTCCTCGAAGGCGAGCCACGGGTTGCGCTCGCGCCACGAGCGCGAACTCGGCGGCTGGACGTGCCCGTGGCGGATGCGCAGCGCGGCGACCCGGCCGGGGTAGCCGTTGAGCCGGCTGAGCGACAGCAGCGCGTGCACCAGGCCCAGGCGCAGGCCGGCGTCGACCGGCGCCGCGCGCAGGCCGATCTCGAGCCGGCTGATGAGCGCCTCCAGCGCGACAAGAGTGCGCGGCGTGTACAGCCCGAGCAGCTCGTCCGGCAGCGTCGCGCCTCCGTCCGGCACCGGAAACCGGCCGCGCAGCGCGGCATACGCCAGCGGCCGCGGGCCGACGGCCGCGGCCAGCGCCAGGTCGTCGTCATCGACTGGCGCGACGCGCGGCTCACCCGCTTTGGCTTGCTCCTTGCAGAAGGCGCAGCGGAAGATCTTGCGGTCGGGGGCCGTCGCGCCGGCCTCCCAGATGAACTCGTCGACGATCACCGGCCGGCCGCACGTGGGGCAACGCGACGCGAACATCGCGTCCAGCACTCGACGGAACTCGCCCTCGCCGCGCGGCAGCGTCGCCAGCGTGGCCAGGCCGGCGTCGAAATGGCGCAGGTCCGGCGGGCGTAGCACGACCTCCGCCAGCAGGCGCGTCAGCGCAGTCGACTCGCAGGCGTATACGCGGCGCAGCGCACTGATGGCGTTGCGCGCTATCCAGCCGCCGCGGCCGTGGATGTCGATGACCACGTCGCCCGGCGCGGTGCGCGCCGCGAGCTCCGCCGCCACGATGTTGTCCGGTGGTGGCGGCGCGAAGCGCTCGAAGACAGGCAGCAGCGGTCCGGCGTCGGGCCGGATGAGTGACGAGAGCGGGTCCGCCATCGGTGCCGAGTCTATCTACGGCGGGCTTATCCGCGGGGCTTTCGTTCCTCCCTGGCGCAGTTGATGTACCGACCAGCCTGAATATGTACCAACCGACCTGAATATGTGGGGTCGTGCGGGCGCTGTCGCCGGCCTGGGAACGGTGAAGGCGGCGAAGAGTCCGGCATAAGCGACACGTAATTGCTGATCGCTTAGATGCGCGCATGAGTGACCAATCGTCTGATTTGCCGGCTGAGCGACCCTCAGTCCCCGCGTCCGTGTACGAGCCGCCCACGGACAAGGCCCTCATCGCCTCTGCGCCGAGCTTCTTCATTCCGCCGCCGTTCGGATGGCGGCACCCGGCGACGCAACGAGCCGGCTGGCTGCCTCGATTTCCGCTGATCGCCTTCGGCATGTACGTGAAGCGGGCGCGGTACCTGGCAAACATGACGCAGCGCGAGCTGGCGCGCCAGTCGGGGCTGGATCAGGGCGTCATCTCGCGTCTCGAACGCGCGCTGGCGCCGTGGATGAAGGTCGAGCACGTTGTGAAGTTGAGCGGCGTGCTCGGCCAGATGCTGCCGCTCGGCTACTGCCCGCACCACCACCCGTGCGCCTGGCAGCCCGCGCCAATGCCGCAGGACGAGTGGGAAGGCGTCTGGATGCCGGATGAACTGCGCCGCATCTTCGCCGCCGAGGCCGACGATGCGGCCGAGGAGGCCAGAGCTGACGCCATGCGCCGGGGCCGGAGTTGACTTAGGGCCGCATCCGCCGTGCTCCGCCGTACATATTCAGGCCAGTCGGTGCATATTCAGGCCAGTCGGTACATCAGGTCCGCGTTGGCGTGACGCGGGCGCGAGTGCGCGCCCGGTCGATACGTCTGGTCCGCGTGGGCGTGACGCGGGCGCGAGTGCGCCGGGGGCGCAGCCGCCGATCTCCGCGGGTTACTGCTCGGAGTCGTCCGGCTCTTCGACCGGTTCCTCTTCGACGAACGCCTCATCCTGGGTGACCTCGGCCGGCACAACGCGGCCGATGTCCTCGATCTCATCCTCTTCCTCGTCCTCCTCGAGCTCGTCCTCGAGCTCCATCTCCTCGCGCACGAGGGTGCCCTTGGTGTAGGGCCGGAGGTCCGACACCTTCGCGGCGGTCGGGAAAGAGACCTTGCCGTAGTTGGCCGGGTCCTGGTACGTCTCGCGGATGATGATGCGCACGTCCTGCTCACCCAGGCTGGTCACGCCGGCGGTGTACTTGTTGCCCTCGGCGATGAGCTTCAGCAGGCGCGCGGCGACGCGCGGCTCGACGTAGCCGATGTGCTTGCCATTCGACGCGGCAGCCAGGCGCGGCCCGTCCGGCGACAGCTCGACCGAGTCACCCGGGTTGACCTGGGCCAGCTTCTTGGGATCGGCGAGGTCGACCAGGTGGGCGAAGCCCGTCTTGCCGGTCTCCTCGACGAAGATCGACACCGGCGCCTTCGAGCCGGCCTGCGCCGGCACGGTCTTCTTGCCGGCCTCGGCGAGCAGCATGCGCAGCCGGTTGATGTTGCGCTCGGCAATGCGGTTGGTCGGATCCAGCGCCAGCGCGGACTGGTAGTGGTCGCGCGCCTGGGCCAGCTCGCCCATCTCCCAGTGCGCCTTGGCCAGCCGATTCTCGGCGGCGGAATCTGCGCCCAGGTCGAGGATGCGCCGGTTGAGGTCGGCGGCGGTCTGCCAGTCAGCGGCGGTCGCGGCAGCGATCGCCTGCTCGGTCAACTGGCGCTTGAGGCGCGTGGCATTGATGGCGGGCGTGGCCGCGCCTTCGGTCATCGAGAAGCTCATGGTCGGATGCGGTCCTTCGAGATTTCGGGGAACGTCCAGCGTACCACGGACGGCTCAGGGGCAGGGCGAGGTCCCGAATTGCAGCTCGACCACGGTTTCCGCGGCGACCGCGACGCAATCGAGCGTCCCGTCCGGCCAGGTGACGCGAGCGACCCCGGCGGTCAGGCCGCGCAGGCCGAGATGGACAAAGCCGACGTCCGACTGTCCGTTCCAGGCCACCCCGTCGTTGAGCTGCCGGCGATAGGTGAAGTTGGAGGTCCGAAGCTCGACCACCGCGCCCATGCCGAGTGGGTTCCACGCAGGGCCGCGCAACCTGACTGCCGCGGCATGCTTGGTGGCGAAGACGTTCTGCAGCAGGACCGGCTGGCCGGGCCAGCGAGCGCGGCCGCTGCTTACGAGCACGTCCATGCGCAGGTCGTGGTTGAAGTCGAGCACCGAAGCGCCGTCGCCGTTGCCTTCCCAGCCAGAGAGCTCGTCCGGCTTGACGACGTCGAACGTGCCCCGCTTGGTGGCCATGAGCAGGAGATCGCGGTGATCGCCGACCGAGCCCGGATCCTCGCCGCGGGCCGAGAGGACGAGGTACAGGTCGAGCCGCCCGTCGTTGTTAAGGTCGACCCAGACGACGCTCCGGCCGAGCCCGACCGATGTGTTCCTGACCGTGGTGAAAGCTCCGCCGCCGTCGTTGCGCAGGATGCGCACGTAGCGCGGATCGATCACTGCCAGGTCAGGCCGGCCATCGCCATTGAAGTCTCCCCACATGCTGCCCAGCCAGTGGCGTGTGCCGAGCGCCGGGATCGTCGTCTGGGTGAATGCGCCGGCGTCGTTGCTAAACGCGATCGCGCGGCCGGCGCCGGTGGTGATCAGCAGGTCCGGGTAGCCGTTGCCGTCCCAGTCGGCCCAGGTGGCGCTCTCGCTGTCGCGCTCGCCCTCGATGCCGGTGGTCGTCTCGACGAATACGCCGCGGTCGTTGCGCATCATCACGTCGGGGTGGCCCGACAACGGCGCGCTGCCCAGGAACATGTCGAGATCGCCGTCACGGTCGTAGTCGATCCAGGTCGCCGTGCGGCCGCGCTCGAGTGAGCGGCTCAGGCCGTATGCGTCAGCCGACTCGACGAAACCGTCGGGCAGGTTGAGCCACAGCTCGTTCGGCCCCTCGCCGGTGCTGCTCAGCGTCCCCTGCGCACAGAACAGGTCCGGCCTACCGTCGCCGTTCGCCTCGCCCCAGGCGCAGTTGTGGCGGTCCATCGGGGCCGGCCAAGGGAGCGCCAGCTCGCTGAAGCCGCCTGGGCCGCCGGTGTACAGGACCGGCGGTTGGGTGTGGCGATTGAGCAGCACGTCGGGCCAGCCGTCGCCGTCGATGTCGGCGATAGTCGAGCCCCAGCTGGTGGCATCGTTTACGGGCAGCCCGGCTGACGCAGTCGCATCGACGAAACGCAGGCTCGCCGCAGCGGCCTGTTGCGGCATCACCAGCACGGCGCCGATCGCCGCCGTGGCCAGGAGCCGCCGCAGCCCGGTCGTGGTGCGAATCATGCGATCTCCATCAGCTGTGGTCCGTCACTGCCGCCAGAAACTCATCGAGCGGCAGCGTGTTGAGCACGTTACGCGGCTCGAGCCACGCGCGGCGGGCCTGCGACACGCCCCAGTCGAGGTTGTCGAACTCTGTCAGGTAGTGCGCGTCCGAGTCGATCACGAAGCGGTTGCCGGCGTCGAGCGCGGCGCGGGCACGGCGATCGTCCAGGTCGAGCCGCTCGTCCGAGCCGTTCACCTCGAGCACGGTGCGCGTCTCTGCGGCCTCGCGGTAGAAAGCGTCCCAGTCGAGATCGAGATCGTCGCGGATGCCGATCTTTCGGCCAGACGGATGGGCAATGATGTCGACGTTCCTGTTACGCAGCGCCACCCGGTAGCGCGCCATGAGCTGCGCCCGCGGCTGGCGGCGGCCGACGTGGAGCGAGGCAACCACGACGTCGTAGCGCGCCAGCAGCTTGTCGTCGTAGTCCAGCCGACCGTCCGGTGTGATCTCCATCTCGCAGCCGTGCAGCAGCCGAAAGTCGGTGCCCTCCTTCGCCAGGGCTTCGTTGAGATCACCGACCACCCGGCGCTGCTCATCCACCCGCGTAGGCGTGAGGCCGCGCGCGATCGACAGGCTCTGGGTATGGTCGGTCAGCACCTGGTAGCTCAGGCCGCGGCGGCGCGCCTCTTCCGCCATGCGCTCGATCGTGTAGTGGCCGTCTGACCAGTCGGAGTGGGTATGGCAGTCGCC
>Ga0214473_10006632_pt1 | contig 13780 bp, 10 predicted proteins | sample RVTome_7_FD_203509 | JGI IMG/M metagenome (GOLD analysis project Ga0214473, IMG submission 203509) | Soil microbial communities from uranium-contaminated site in the Upper Colorado River Basin, Wyoming, United States - RVT98D197 | ecosystem: Environmental > Terrestrial > Soil > Contaminated >... | reverse complement strand
ATCATTTTAAGAAAAGTTTGTGGAAGGCATGAAAGCCTTTTCCAATAGCCCGCTATTTATTTCATAAGATTCATTATAAAATATTGTTCGTGTTCGAATTTGATATTCTTGTTTGCAGGTTATCTTAGAAACGAAATAATTTAGAAAGTCGCGATCTCATGGAACAGAAAGTTCTCCCTTTAAGCTTAGAAAAGCCGGCAAAAGAAAAGAGCGCTAAAGTTAGTTACAATAGCCGACATTCTAGCCTAGATCGATTGAATCAGAGCCAAGAAGTTGGAAACTGGGAGATGGATTATAAAGGCCTTTTCAGTGAAAGGTTAGACTTATATAAATTGACAACCTTCTCTCCTAATAAGCTGCTGCCTTTACACTCTTGGTATCCGTATCTTCAAGGATTCTCTGCTCAGCTCGTTGAGCTACTATTAGATCATTTCAAGGCGGATAAAACTCATAAAGTACTTGACCCTTGGTGCGGTGTAGGCACTACGAATCTATCGTGCGCTCAAAAAGGAATCTATTCTTTCGGCATTGATATTTCGCCATTGGCAATATTTATAGCAAAAACAAAATTGAACGGGATTCCTTCTGAATATGATTTAAGAAATACTATTCATCGTCTTCAGTCACGACTTGCATCAGCCCATCTAATTGTAAAATCATCGAAATTTGACATAGTGAATCGTTGTATTCCGGCTGAAACTCTTAGCAAACTTGATTTTCTTAAAATAGCAATTCGACGAATTCGACGCGAAAAGTTAAAGAATTTATTATTTTTGGCTTTATTAATATCTTTGGAACAGCTGTCAACATTACAGAAAGATGGAGCGCATTATAAATTCCGATACGAACCAAAGAGAAAAGATGTATGGCCTCTTTTCAATGAAATACTCAACTGGATGTCAAATTCAGGCGAACTATTTAGAAGAAGCTTTAAAGTGGTTTCAAAAAAGGCAGATATAAGAGTTGGGGATTCGAGGTCCCTCGAAGGAATCTTGTCCAAATCAATTAATTTTGTTATTACTTCGCCTCCATATCTTAACCGTGATAATTATATCGCGCAGAATAAACTGGAGCTAATGTTTGGTGATTTCGTGAAAGATTTCTCTGATTACCGTAAGTTAACGCACTCAACTCTTCGCAGTCACGTAGAAGCTTTTTCGGAGAAATTTAAAGATAAGGTAAAGGTGCCACAATTAAATAATTATTTGCAGATACTATGGGAACGGCGCGATATGTTAAATAACAATCAAGTTATATCTATGACAGAAGGGTATTTTATAGATTTAAATATCTCCTTGAAAGAAATATATCGAGTATTGAAAAGAGGAGGTCGCGTTGCTCTTGTCGTAGGCAACTCTTGTTGGGCTGATGTCTTGATCGAGGTAGATAAAATGATAGTTGAAATCGCATACAAATTGGGTTTTAAGCCAGAAGCGATTTGGGTGACGAGATATAAGTTGAATTCCGCTCAACAGATTGCAAGCTATGGTAAGAGAATGCTACGTGAGAGCATTGTATTTTTAAAAAAACCATGAAGTTTGACCAACAGCTTTATAAAAACTACGTTCTGCCAAAGAATGAGAAATTTCACGATAAATTTGAATTTCCTGAAGATATTGATCGCATAACCACATTTCAAGAGAATAAAAAGCTACCTCTTTATTCTTGGTTTCCCTACAAACAGGGATTTTCAAGAGCCCTAGTTCATCGTATTATAAAGCGACAAAATATTTCTCTAGGACAAACCGTTTGTGATCCTTTTCTGGGGAGTGGGACAACTGTCTTGGCTTGTATAGAACAGAATATTGCTGCTAATGGTATTGATATTCTGCCATTATGTCAATTTATTTCAGCTACAAAAGTCCAAGCAACACTTATAGACCCTGAAGAAATATTGGAAGGTGCAAAAGAAATCCGCAAGGGAAAAACAACAACAAAGTATCGCTGGCCAAATATTCAAATCGTGGAAAAAGCTGTTCCGGGACCGGTTAAAGAAAAATTGATGTTGTATAAAGATAGAATTGAGAATAGTAAGCTGAGCAATCGCATAAAGAATGTACTGCTTCTTGCTCTCGCTGCGACAATAGACAGCTGTTGCTTTGCAAAAAAGGATGGCGGATTTCCGCGAATTGTCAGGGATCGCCAAATATGCGATACAGATGAGGTATTCTGGGATTTGTGCCAGGCTTATTCCACAGACCTTAAACGGTTTAAAAAAGAGCATCCTAGTCTTGATCGAGATATTGTAGTATCCTGTCAAATACAATGCGGCGATGCAAGAAATGCTCCATTGAAAGATTTATCCATAGATTCAACAATAACTTCTCCTCCTTATCTAAATAAAACAGACTATACGCGAATCTACTCAATTGAATTGAGCTTTCTTTTTATTCGCAGATTCGAAGAGATTCGAGACCTTAGATACAGAACTTTTTGCAGCCACGTTGAAGCAAAGCCCGTTCTTCCACCAGTAGACCTTCCAATTGAGCTATTAAAAAGGATTAAAATATTGTCGCAATCCAAGCTGACTAATCCTAGGCATCCTCAGATGGTCGAGGGATATTTTCAAGATTTGCACCATTGTTTGAAAGATAATTATCGATATTTAAAAAACGGTGGGTATGCGGCATGGGTGGTGTGGAATTCTAGTCTTTCTGGAATACAGTTCCCGGTCGATGTATTGCTTGCTGAGATTGCAGAAAATATAGGTTTCAATGTTGAAGCAATTGAATGTGTTCGCCTTACAGGAACAAGTGCCCAACAAGCTAAACTATATGGTGATAAAGTTCTACGAGAAAGTGTCGTTTATCTCAGGAAGAAAAGAAATTAAATGCAAAGTTTCTTTATATAGTTTAGAAAGGCGCAATTATTGTTGATTGTATAATTGTCATCTAAAAGTTCGCGAGCTGAGAACCATCGTTCAGCTCCTGCTAATTGAAGTATGTGGACGAACTTATGTGGGTAAAGGTCAGGAGTATGCCAGTCTGCATCAAGAATAAAAATCCAGTGATAATGCTGAGGATTTGACTGAATTTCACCGTCTTTCAGTGTAGTCCGGTGTAGAAGGCTGCGCGCAATTTGTTCTCGTGCTCTATCGGTAATATGTTTATGTCCGCCTTCGAATCCACCGCCCGCACTTTTTGATTCGATATAGACAGGCAAGCCGTCTTTTCCTTTCAGAATAAAATCAGTATGGCGATGCATGTTTTTGTAGCCAAGGTGGTAAAGAAGGTTTTCACTGACTTTGACTGCTGCTTTGGCATTTTCCATTTCCGATGAATATTTAAGACCTGCTTTATTTAATAAGAGACAGATAGCTGCTTCTGGTGCATTATTGAAGCCACGGTCCGTTTCGATTCCCACGCGATCATTATTAATAACTTTATCAAAAAAATGCCTATTTGATTTTAAAGAGCATTCTATCATGAAGCGCGCTACAGGATTTGTAATTTGCGTAATTGCATGAATCCGTCTTTCAGCTAACGGGAAAAGCACATTAGATATGAATTCCTCGCGCAAATTCTTATTTGGGATATTAGTGCGGTCAGTATCTAGGTTGATCGATTCAGCTCGGATTTTTTCATCTTTCCAAAAATTTATATTTCTGAGATTACATTCAAGAGCTTGCTTAATTCGCTTTCGCGGATTATTATCCCATGCATAAACTACATCGTCAAAAAATAGTTCAAATGTCCTTAATACATATGAACAACCGTGATTCTTAAATTGCGCTTTTGATGCCCAACCGGCCCCTTCTCCTCCAATAAACAATATACTTCTACATTTCGGATTATAAATTTTGTGAAGGTAGAGTTCACCTAATGCTTGATGGAGCTTATTTTCTATGGAGTGTCCAGGTTTATCAGGATTAGCTTGCGTAACGGAGATAATTGTATGAATGCCGTTGTGGTCACAAGAAGATGAACCAAGAGCAAAATCTTCTTGTATATTTGGACCGCCACTCTCCCAGAAATAATCCATTGGATCTTTGAAAGATATTTGTTTTTCCTTAAAAGATTCTCTAAAAGTTCTTTTTGATAGACTATAAGCGGCTGAGATCTTTCTATATCTCTCAGGTGATAGATAGGGAACCCGAATCTGTCTGAAATAGGAAGTACCTAAATGATACCCTAATTCCTCAAAGACTTTTTCAAGAAAGGCTTCAGCCTCAGCTCCTCGTAAGTTATTGCCCCTTCCAGCATCCGATCCCTTTATATAAGCGCCCGAATAACGCTTAGCCACGATGATATTTATATCACAATAGAATTTTAATTGCGATCAGAAAATAGAAAAGAAACTAAGGTCCCGATACCAATCCTTCCTCTTGCCTCGGTTTTAGATATCGATGATTAATTTTTGTTTACTTTTATACAAAAGAGAGCTATTTATATAATTCTGATAGGTGAACATAAAGGTGAACATAAATAGCTTAATTAGGGCTTTTAAAGCTGTTATTTATCTCCCCCCTGGGGCGGTAGCCGGATGTATAGTTTCACACGGCCTAACACATCCTAGCGTGTTTTTTGGGGGTATTTATCAGACATCTGGGAAATTTTCGGATCATTTTTCCTTGTAGACTTGTAATAATTTTGTAGAAAACGCCTTAAATCGAGTTTTAAGGAGTTTTATGCGGATTAATTAAAACGTGGTAATGCCGAATATAAGTTTTATGAATAATCCAAAAATAAGCTATTGATTCTTTATAAAGTTTATTTTATACTATATAAAAGTATTAAAATGACCAACGGTGCCATCATCTATGCCAGGGTTTCCACCCGGGAACAAGAGGAACTTTCAATCCCTGTCCAGAAAGAGAGTTGTCAAAAATATGCCGATGAACATCAGCTCAAAGTCGTAAAAATATTCGACGAGGCAAGGTCAGGCTTTGTCGAAAAGAAGAGAATTGCCTATTACGATATGCTTAGCTTCATTGAACAAGAAAAGACGGCCAACATGATATATCTCTTGCCTGACCGATTGTCCAGAAATCCTGAAGATTTCGAGCAATTAATTAAGTTATGCCGGGAGGTTAATCATAATTTAATCCTCCATGACGTTTACAAGCGCCGGAGTTTTGGAATTCTCGATACTGAAGCATATGAAGAATTGGCTCAAATGAGGAAGGACATAATAGACGCTGGCCTTTTCTCGGCGCGCAATAGATTTAGGGTAGGGCGGTCCATAAAAAAGCTATTAGAAAAAGGAATCTATCCGGGCTACGCTCCTGTTGGCTATCTCAATAAAGTCGGCACCGGAAAAATAATCGTAGACTCAGAAAGAGCCCCGCTTATTATCAAGGCATTCAATCTTATGGCAACGGGCGATTATAGCTCAAATGATATAACAATAAGAATGCGGAATGAAGGGCTTACTGTCCGAACCCCAAATAGAGCAGAAAGAGAATTAATTCCGCAGCGTTTAGTTAATAAGGCTGAGATGTTTCGGATTCTAATAAAGCCCTTCTATTATGGCTGGTTTCCGTGGAGTGGAAAGCTATGGAATAATCGGGGCATTGATGGCAAGGGCGAACCTTCATACGAACCTCTTATCGATAACAATCTTTTTGACCAAGTGCAAGCAGTTTTCAAAAAGAATCGGGGCAAACGAATGATTCGAAAAGGAAGGCCTTTTCTATACCGAGGCCTACTCGAATGTCGATATTGTGGATGCAGTTTAGTAGGAGAAGGCCATCCCAAAGGTCCATATACATACTATAGATGTACTTATGGGAAAAAAGCAGTCGATCCTCACTGGTACAAAGACAGATTCGGCAAAAAAAATTGTATTCAAAAGTTCTGGAAAGAACGGGAAATAACTGCGGCCATAGAGAAAGCTTTAGATGATCTCAAATTCGACCAAGAGACTTTCGATCATCTAAAGAAAAGTGCCGGAGAGGAAATATTAAGCCGGCACGTTTGCGTTAAGCAAGAACTCAAGCTGCTCCAGAAGCGCCAAACTGAAATTAAAAACGAAAATGAACAGCTTTTCCGTGCAAAGATGACGGGAAAACTCGATGAGGCCGAATTTGAAGACTATAGACGAGTGCGAGAAAAAAATATTGCTGAACTTGCCGAAATCGAATCACAAATCCAAGAAATAGAAGCTCAGGATATTAGTTGGATAGACTCTGGCGTCGAAACTTTAATAAAAGCGTCATCATTCGCTAACATATTTAAAACAAATCAATTATCAAAAAATGAGGCAAATAAAGATAGTGAGCACGGAAAAGATAGAATCTACTTAAAAACAATATTTATAAAAATAATTGCCGGCGACCCCTTGCCACATCCGAAATACGGAAATCCTATCATAAATAGCTATAATGGCTTGGAATTTATTTATAATGAACCATTTGACTTATTATTTGATCTGAAGCTCATGGAAAAAGCCGAGGAATGGGAAAAAGAGGTAGGATATAAATATCGCATTAAAGAACAAAACTGGCGGGGCCGACGAGACTCGAACTCGCGACCTCCGGCGTGACAGGCCGGCGTTCTAACCAACTGAACTACGACCCCGCCTTGGGGAATGGAATTATAGCCGGATGCGGGGCGATTTTCAAGCCGCGGCTGGACGAGGCGAACAAGCGGAATCAAGAACGATATTCGGGGCGGGAACGAAATTCTGGGGACACGTACCGAATTCGGAAATTCGGAACATGTCCCCGAATTTCTGGGACATGTCTCCAAATTTCAATCCGCTCCGGGCAAAATCCGCGTCGCGACGAGCGGCTTACCCCGATCTCTTTACATCTTTTCCAGCGCGGAGATGCGCTCTTCGATCGGCGGGTGGGTGCTGAAGAGCTTGTTGACCGCGCCTTTGATATCCTTGAGCGGGTTGACGATATAGAGATGGGCGGTCGCTTTATTGGCCGCCTCGAGCGGCTCTGTATCAGTCGAAATCTTCCGCAAGGCAGAAGCCAATCCGGGCGGATAGCGGGTCAGCATCGCCCCGCTCGCATCGGCCAGGAATTCCCGTTTTCGCGAGATCGCCAGGCGGATAAGCTGCGAAATAATCGGCCCGAGGACGGCGAGCAAAAGTCCGACGACGACGAAAATCGCGCCGGCCCCGCTCTTATCACGGCCTCCCCTTCGCCGGCCTCCGCCCCACCAGAAGCTGCGCATGATCCAGTCGCTGAGGAGGGCGACGACCCCGACCATGACGACCGCCAGCGTCTGCAGCCGGATATCGTAATTTTTGATATGGGACATTTCGTGGGCGATGACGCCCTCAAGTTCCGCCCTGTTCATTTTCTGGAGAAGGCCGGTCGTGACGCAGATGACGGAATTTTTCGGATTGCGCCCCGTGGCGAAGGCGTTGGGCGCGGTGTCGTCGATCACGTAGCATTTCGGAGCAGGCACGCCGGCCGCGATAGACAGGCCCTCGACTACGTTATACAAGAACGGGAATTCCTCCTTCGTCGCAGGCCGGGCGCGGCTGATGGCGAGGACAACCTTGTCGCTCGAATAATAGCTGACGAACGAGACAACGACGGCAATCAGAACGGCGAATATGAGACCTCCCTCGCCCATCCCGGTAAGCTGCTCAAAGACCCAGGCGAGAAGAAAGACAAACGCCAGGAAAAAGGCGACGAGGAGGAACGACTTGCGCTTGTTCGCAGCGATTTGTTCGTACATGGTTATTGCCGACCGTCACATTAAGAGCCCGGATCTGGGGACACGTACCGAATTCACAAGAATCAAGGTGTGATTGCCACGCCAAGAGGCTCGCAAAGACTGTTTCTGAGATCCATGTCCCCGGGTCACGCAGCCTTTTCTCCTAAAATTGGACTTTCACCGGCTCTTTCGCCGCGGGCGTTTCGATTTCAAGATATTCCCGTTCCTTGAAGTTGAACATCTTGGCGAGAATGTTCGAGGGGAAGAGCTGCTGTCTCTGGTTGAAGAGCATCACTTGATCGTTATAGAACTGGCGTGCGTAGGCGATCTTGCTCTCCGTTCCCGAAAGCTCTTCCTGGAGCATCAGGAAATTCTGGTTGGCCTTGAGCTCCGGATAATTTTCGGCGACGGCGAAGAGCGTCTTGAGCGCGCCGCTGAGCTGGTTCTCGGCGGCGCCCTGGTCCTTGACCGTGGTCGCGCCAATCGCCCGCGACCGGGCGTCGGTCACGTTCTGGAAAACCTCGCGCTCGTGCTTGGCATAGCCCTTGACCGTTTCGACCAGGTTCGGAATAAGGTCGTACCGCCGCTTGAGCTGAACGTCAACCTGGGCCCAAGCGTTATCGCACCGGTTCCTGAGGCTGATAAGACTGTTGTACATCCCGACGGCGATGAGAAAAAGGCAGCCGACAATCACGATGAAAATGAGCACTGCTCCCATTTTTGACTCCTTCCTGAAATAGCCTTTGTAACGTCACGAACAGCATAGCGGCAGGGCCGAAAAAAAGCAAGCGGCGCGAGATACCGCGAGAGGTCAAATCAGGCGGAAAATCGGCCTTGAAACGGGCGAACACAACTGCGCCAAAGACGGTTGACAACGTCGCATGCGCATGTTATGTTGGCTGGACTGGAGTCCCATCGCGGGCTCTAATTCCATTATATAAGGAGTCATCATACATGGCGAATCTCAAAGAGAAATTCATGTCGAAGATCGGCCCGATGAGAGAGAGGACGCAAAAGCTCCTCAAGGAAAAAGGAGACGTTGTCGTCGATGACGTGACCATTTCCCAAGTCATCGGCGGGATGCGGGACATCCGTTCCATGTGGTGGGTCATCTCCGACCTCGATCCTCAGGAAGGAATCCGTTTTCGCGGGTACACGATTCCCGACCTCCAGGCGCAGCTTCCCAAAGCGCCCGGCGGGACGGAACCCATGCCCGAAGGGATTTTCTATTTCCTCTTGACGGGCGACGTCCCCACCTACGAGGATTGCGTCGCCATCACCGAGGAATGGCGGAAACGGAGCGTCCTCCCGGCCCACCTCATCAAGACCATGGAAGCGGTCCCCACGGACACGCATCCCATGACCCAGTTCGCGATGGCCATCCTGGCCCTGCAGCGCGACTCCAAGTTCGCCGCCCGCTATCGCGCCGGCATGCCCAAGGGCGACTATTGGGATCCGATGTTCGAAGACGTCATGGATCTCCTGGCCAAGCTGCCCGAGATCGCGGCCCGGATCTACATGCGCGCCTACAGGAGCGGAAAGTATATCCCCTCGGACCCGAAGCTCGATTGGGCGGCCAACCAGGCCCACATGATCGGAATCGACAAGCCGGAATTCTATGATCTGATGCGGCTCTATCTCGTCATCCACAGCGACCACGAAGGCGGAAACGTCTCCGCGCACACCTGCCACCTCGTCGGATCGGCCCTTTCGGACGCCTATTACAGCCTGTCCGCGGCCATGAACGGGCTCGCCGGCCCGCTCCATGGACTGGCGAACCAGGAAGTCCTGCGCTGGATCATGGACGTCATGAAAGAGCTCGGCGGCGTCCCGTCGAAGGAACAGCTCCACAAGTACCTCTGGGACACGCTGAAATCTGGAAAAGTCATCCCCGGCTACGGCCATGCCGTCCTGCGCAAGACCGACCCCCGCTACGTCGCCCAGCGCGAATTCGCCCTCAAACACCTGCCCAACTATGACATGTTCAAGGTCGTGAGCGATATCTACGAAGTCGCGCCCAAGATCCTCATCGAACAGGGCAAAGCCAAGAATCCGTGGCCGAACGTCGACGCCCACTCCGGCGTTCTTCTCTACTACTACGGCCTGACCGAGTACGATTTCTACACGGTTTTCTTCGGCGTTTCCAGGGCCATGGGCATCCTGGCCCAGCTCATCTGGAGCCGCGCCCTCGGGCTGGCGATCGAACGGCCCAAGTCCGTTCTCGTCGAATGGCTCGAAGCGCAGCAGAAGAAGGTTTAAAGGCCGACGCGTTCCAGGGCGTCAGCCCAGCAGACAAAAAAAGGCCGGTTCCTCCGGGAACCGGCCTTTTTTATTTATTGAGTGTCCCCGATATTTCACATCTTCGACAGGCGGAAGAGCTTCAGCATCTCCATGAAGTCGTTTGTCGTGAAGCTGACGGTGTGCTCATCCTTTCTCGAGGCGCCAGGAATCCAGGTCGCTTTCTGGGCCAGCGCCTCATCGCCAAAAGACACCTCAAGCACATAGGGAGGAGTGAACTTGAGCGGCCTGAAGTCCTTCAGCCGGCGCAACGCGGCAGTCGTGTTTTCCCTGATCAAATCCCTAGCTTTTAAAGGATGGAGCATGATCGCCGCGGTGGAAATGGCTTCCTTGACCACGGCCGTTTCGATGTCGCCGAACAATTCTTTCGCCTGGCGTGCGATGGCCTGATCGCCCGAAACAAGAACGACGGGCACGCCGAAATAACCGGCGATCAGCCCATTGATTCCGGCTTCGGGCATCTTCCGGCCGTTGATCACCACATCCAGGATCTTCGTGGTCATCGTGTGCTTGAGGACGGCGTCCGGAGTCCCGGCGCGGGCGTGATAGCCGATGAAGATCGCCGCGTCGAATGTTTTATCGATCCCCTCCATCATGCTCAGCGGGCCGTATGTCCATTCGCGGAGCAGACGGGCGCGCGGGTCGAGCATCTCCGGCAAGATGTTGCGCGCCGAATCGTGGGCGTCGCGAACCAGGAACTCGGTCGCTCCGGCGGCAGCGGCGCCGGCGATGGCCGCGTTCACTTCCTGGGTCATTAAGGCCCGGAACATTCCATAATCGGGGCCGCCTTGAGCTGTTTCGTCCCAGTTGATGACGCCGCAGACACCCTCCATATCGACGGAGATAAAAATCTTCAAGCCTTTGGCCGGCGCCTGGGTTGCCGAGGCAAAAAGGGCGCAGGTCAAGAATAAGACACATAAAGCCGTTGCCGTTTTTTTCATGAGGCCTCCTCGAAATGCTGCCGTGATTTCGGCGGAACAGGCCCATAATAGAATCAGCCGTTTTCGATGTCAAACACGGAAAATGAGCTGGGGAAAATCCGCGTGGCGAAGACGGCTCACTCGGAGCTCTCTTTTGACTTCCCCCCCTAGAATAAGCTAGGATGAGCTTTAATTACCCTTCATATCTGGATCCGGAGGATTCATCATGAAATACAGAATCGGACTCATCGGCTGCGGAACCGTCGGCCAGGGATTCATGGAAATCCTGGATAAAAAAGCAGCCGACCTCAAGAAACACTTCGGCTTCGAAGCCAAGGTCGTGGCTATCACCGACAGGCTCAAGGGAACCCTTCTTTCCCCAAAGGGGATCGACATCAAGAAAGTCCTCGGCCTTCTCGGCCAGGGAAAGACGCTGGCCGATTACTCTCCCGGGAAGAAGCCCTCGGCGATGGACCCGCTCGACGTCATTGCCGCCTGCGACGCAAACATCATCGCCGAGCTCACCTACACGAACATTCAGACCGGCGAGCCGGCGACAAGCTACATCAAAAAAGCGCTCCAGACCAAAAAGCACGTCGTGACCTCGAACAAGGGGCCGGCCGCTCTCCATTACAAAGAGCTTCGGGAGCTGGCCCGAAAAAAGAAGGTTTTTTTCCGGATCGAAGGAACGGTGATGAGCGGCACGCCCGTTTTCACCCTTTTCGAAAACGGCTTCGCCGGCAATGCCGTCCTGGAAATCAAGGGCATCCTCAACGGAACCACGAACTTCATCCTGAGCAAGATGGAACTCGAGAACATGGATTACGGGGACGCTCTAGCCCTCGCCCAGAAGCTCGGCTACGCCGAGGCAGACCCGACGGCCGACGTCAGCGGCTTTGACGCCTTGGCCAAGGTTGTCATCCTCTCCAACGTCATTCTGGGCGGGGATATCAAGCCCGCCGCGGTCAAGCCTGAGGGCATCACCGGAATCACGAAGGATATGGTTATGTCCGCAAAAAACGAAGGCTGCCGATACAAGCTGGTCGCCTTTACCCGGAAAGAAGGCAGCAAGATCGTCGCTGGCGTCTCTCCCCAGAAGCTTCCCCTCTCCGATCCGCTGGCCGGAGTCATGGGAGCCCAGAACGCCCTGACCTTCGACCTGGATCTTCTCGGCAAGGTGACGATTCAAGGACCCGGCGCCGGGCGGCTCGCGACGGGCGACGCCATCCTCCAGGATATCCTTGCCATCCACCGGGATTTGAGATAAACTTAGTTCTCGAAAAACGTAGGGAATTCAAAACCCTGTATCATGCGTTTCGACGCTCAGCCCAATAAGCCCTTGAGCATTCGTCTGCGCTTTTGGCAAAAGGATTCAAAAGCGGGGCCGAACCTCAAGCCGAAGAATTCCGCCGCTTTTTACGGTTGGGTCGCATATCTGGACGGGAGGAGCCATCATGCAAGATAAAATCTACGGGCCGGGCGTCATGAAGTATGTCGAGGAGGCCAAGAAGCTCGTCGCCGAACGGGAACGACAGATCGCCCAGGCCAAGAAATGGAAGTTCGACACGATCGCCGTTCACGGCTTGTATTCGCTCGAGGAAGCCTACGTCCGCAATCAGGGGGCAATCATCGAGCCTCTCTACTTGTCGACGTCCCAATCCTACCGTGATTCCGATGAGCTCGAGGCCGCTCTCGCCTATCTCATCCCGACATGGTGCTATACCCGGATCGCCAATCCGACGACATATTACCTCGAATGGGCCTTAGCCCTCCTTGAAGGCTATAAAACCGGCGCGGACACCTCCTGCTGCGTCACCGCTTCCGGAATGGCCGCCACCTCGATGGCCGTCGACCCGTTTCTGGCCAAACAGAAAGACGGCGAGAAGGTCAATTTTCTTTCCTGCGTCCAGGTCTACGGCGGGACGTATCAGCTCTTCAACCTCCGGAAATCCCAGGAAAGGGGCGTCGAGGTCCGCTGGATCCTCCACCCCGAAGACGTCAACGAGTGGGCGGCGAGGATCGACGAGGACACCCGGTTTATTTACATGGAGGCGCCGAGCAATCCGCAGCAGTCCTTCTGCGACGTGAAAGCCCTCGCCGACCTCGCCCACAAATGGCACATTCCTTTCATTTTCGACGCGACCTGCGCCACGCCGGCCCTCCTCCGGCCAATCGCCTACGGCGCGGATATCGTCGTCCACTCCCTGACGAAATCGATCACGGCCGGCGGCATGGCCATCGGCGGCGCTCTTATCAGCCGCAAACCGATCGTGACGAAGATCGTCAATGCCCATCCGCTTTTCAAGACGAGCTTCGCCGAATATGTGAAATTTCTCCCCTGTCGTGATAACGGGCCTGCCGCTTCGCCGGTGAACGCTATGTTCGCCCTCAACGACCTCCGGACGCTCCGCTCGCGGATGGACCTCGTCAGCCTGAATTGCCAGAAAGTGGCCGAGTGGCTGCAAAAACATCCCAAGGTTTATCAGGTCGACTATCTCGGCCTTCCCGGCGACAGACTCCATAATTTGGCGAAACGGCATATGACCCTCGTCGATTCCAACGACGGAACCGGCCGCGAAGTCAACCGCTACGGCCATCTGATGAGTTTCCGCGTGGACGGGCCGCCGGAGAACGCGCGCAAAGTCTTCGACAATTTCAAGATGATCTTTCGGGCGACCGATTTAGGCCGGATCAAGAGCGTGGCCACGATCCCGGCCATCTCCACCCACCAGCAACAGGGGGAGGAGGCGCGGCGGTTGGCCGACGTGCCGCCCCAACTCATCCGCTTGTGTGTCGGAGCGGAGGACCCGGACGACGTCATCGCCGATTTGGAACAGGCCTTGAAATCCCTCTGAAGGCCGCGATCGAACCCGCGCCCGGCCCGGCCGGTTGAATTTTGGCCCCCATTCGTCTACAATTCCTTCCGTGGAAAAGATCCGCATCTTC
>Ga0214473_10006631_pt1 | contig 13780 bp, 8 predicted proteins | sample RVTome_7_FD_203509 | JGI IMG/M metagenome (GOLD analysis project Ga0214473, IMG submission 203509) | Soil microbial communities from uranium-contaminated site in the Upper Colorado River Basin, Wyoming, United States - RVT98D197 | ecosystem: Environmental > Terrestrial > Soil > Contaminated >... | reverse complement strand
GGTTCCTTGCCCGTCATTCAAAACCAGTTAATCAAAAATGTCCTATTGGAGGTGGAGAGAGCGTGAAGGATGTTGAGAAACGAACGCGAGGAAAGATTCCTGGTCCTGACACAGGCATCGAGATCAGAAAATCCGTCTGTGCTATCTGCGATCCCACACAGTGTGGGCTGGACCTCTATCTGAAAGACGGGAAAATTATTAAAGTGGAGGGAAGCAAGGAAAACCCGTACAACATGGGTACACTCTGTACCAAAGGAGCGGCGAACCGACAGTACATCTACAGCGAAGACCGGCTGAAGACTCCTCTGAAAAGGACCGGACCCAGAGGCTCTGGGAAATTCAAACCGATTTCCTGGGATGAAGCCCTAAGCGACATTGCGGCTAAATTCAATGAAATCAAGAAGCAATACGGACCCGAGTCCGTCGCCTTCTTCTCCGGTTACACCAAATACTTCAGGCCCTATCTCAAACGATTGGCCCACTCATTCGGCTCACCAAACTACTTGACGGAATCCAGCACCTGTTTCCAGGCCATGACCATGGCTCAGAAGCTTACCTTTGGCACGCCGGGCGGGCCGGATCTGAAGAACACCCGATGTCTTCTTGTCTGGAGCGCCAACCCGTTCCATACCAATCCGGGCAGCGCCAGAGCAATTTTAAAAGGAAAAGAAAGGGGAATGAAGCTCATTGTTGTAGATCCCAGAGAGACCCCAACGACTGCCCTGGCCGATATTCACCTGCAAGTCAGGCCGGGTACGGACGGAGCACTGGCCTTGGCCATAGCAAATGTCATCCTACTCGAGAAGCTTTACGACCAGGATTTTGTAGCCAACTATTCGTACGGTTTTGAAGATTACAAAGAATATGTCCGGCAGTTTACCCCCGAGAAAGGCGAAGAGCTGACGGGAGTGCCTGCCGATAAGATCATCAAGGCCGGCCGGATGTATGCTTCCACAAAACCGGCCGCCATCATGCCAAGCGCCTCGCCGGTTGTGCATCATACCAATGGCGTGCAGAACTACCGCGCTGTTTTTTGCTTGGCCGGGGTAACAGGGAACTATGATATCGCTGGCGGAAACTTTGTTGTCCCGACAAGTTTTATCCATACGTCCGGCTTAATTCCAACCCGGGAGCATGAATTCACGCAATCCAGGCCCTGGAGTGAGATGCCCCCGAGAATCGGAGCAGACCGATTTCCTGTCTGGGTCGAGATGATTGATGAAGAGGCGCAGTCCATGGATCTGCCGCGTCAGATCCGCTCCGCTGAGCCTTATCCACTCAAGGCATTGATCGGTTTCGGTATGAATCACAGGATGTGGCCTGACCCGAAAGGCCTCTTAGAAAGCGTGGAAAAACTGGATTTCTTCGTTAACGTGGATATCTTCATGACGGATACATGCAGCTATGCGGACATGGTGCTGCCGGCTTGTACCTCTGTCGAGCGCAGTGAACTCCGCTGTTACGGCATGGGGTATATCATCTTGACCCAGCCGGCCATCCCGGCCCTTTATGATTCGCGTTCCGACGTGGAGATCATCTATGAATTGGCAGCGAAGCTTGGATTGGATGATCCGCTCTTTAAGGCCGGCTACGAGGCGAGCATGGACTGGATTCTTGAGCCCAGCGGCATATCCGTTGCCGAGCTCAAAAAGCATCCAGCCGGCATGTTCGTGCCGAACCCGATGACACTGCCCGAGAAGAAATACCTGAAGACGGGCTTCAAGACAGTCTCCGGAAAGATGGAGTTCAAATCGAAGGTTCTTGAAAAATATGAAGGAAGGCCCGGCTTTGAAGCGCTCCCGGTCTATAAGGCTCCCAAACACAGCAGGGAGTCCACTCCGGAGCTGGCTGAAAAATACCCGTTCATACTCAACACGGGCTCCAGGCTGCCCATGTATCTCCATACCCGGACCTTCCGTCTTTCCTGGACAAACAGCCTGCGGCCAAACCATCCCGCAGCGGATATCAATCCTGCGGATGCAACCCGCGTGGGCATCAAACAGGACGACACCATTCGATTATCAACGCTCAAAGATGCCATCGTTGTGAAAGCCAATCTCACCCAGATGGTCCAGCCGGGTGTGATCCATATGTACCACGGCCATTCCGAAGCGGACGTCAACCTGCTCTTTGAAGGCGACTACCTGGACCCGCTTTCCGGCTACCCGGGCTTCAAGTCCGCTCTCTGCAGGGTTGAGAAAATTTGAAGAGACTGCGTCACAATGTCATTGCGAGGGAGTGAAAACGACCGAAGCAATCTCATAAGGCTCCGAAAAAAATGAGATGGCCGCGCTCCCTTTGGTCGCTCGCCATGACAAAACAAAGATTACGATACAATCTCAAGGGGAGAGGGGAGATAACTTTTGACAATACGGTTTGAGGAAGGGGGATGTGATTGATGGACAAAGCGATTTATCTCGACGTCGGGCTTTGTGTCGGCTGTGGCGCTTGTGCTGTGGCCTGCATGGACCAGAACGATATCTATCCTGAAAAAGGCCAGCCGGCTTTTAGAAGGATTTACAGGATCGAAGAGGGCGAGTTCCCCGATGCCACCATCCAGTATCTCTCAGCCGCCTGCATGCATTGTGAGGACAGCCCCTGTGTGGTTGGCTGTCCCACCGGGGCCATCACCAAGGAGGATAGAACCGGGGCAGTCGTCATTCACAAAGAGTTGTGCATCGGGTGCCACAGTTGCGCCTTGGCGTGTCCCTTTGGAGTGCCCAGGTATGACCAGGATGAAAAAATGCAGAAATGTAATCTGTGTATGGAGAGAGTGGAGGCAGGCCTGGAGCCTGCCTGTGTCCGTGTATGTCCCGTGAGCGCATTAACCTTTGAGTCAGCTAACAAAGTTCAGGAAGTAAAGGAATACAAATTTGTTGACAATATAGCGAACGCTGTCCACAGGGCTGCAAACAGGAAGTAAACCCGATGCTGCAGACTGCCCATCTAAACAGAATCGATACCTATGCTGCTATTTCTATGGAATAAAACCGTACTGGACCAGATGGAGTGAATCGTCTTTGACGAGTCCAACGCCTGGCGCGTAAAACTTGATTCCCACACCCCCTTCCAGGGGCGTTGTTTCTCTTGTCTTCAAACAGTTCGTGAAATTTCCCGGGGGCGGGGCTGCTGGAACCTGGACGACTGCATTTATGCTCCGGATCTCCGCCCGGTCCATGGCGACTCCGGGTGCAATCTCCTGGAAGTATTTTCCTCCCAGGAGGATTGTCCCTGGCATGATGATACCCGGTTTGGCTCCATCGACGCCGGCTTCCCACGCCCCTTCGTGGGTTATTGTCCCATCTTCGTTAAAAATGTCAACAGCTTCGCCAAAATACATTACCGAGTTCGTACGATTACATATGGCAAAGTAGTTTCTCGAAACCTCTACCAGCACCTCATCTTTGGATTCTCTTTCCTCTACCACTCTCGTCACGACACCTGTCGGCACACCGCCGATATCTAAAGTGACTGTTTTCGTCTCACCAAGAACCGTTATGATCAATTGAACGGTCTGCTTCTTCTCTGTCCCTTCCAGGACAAGTTGATAATCTGGTTCCAGAATAAAATAGGGATTGCTTCCGGTGTCAGAAAATCCGTTACACTGTTCCAAGTAGAAAGTGTCTGTAAAACTCCTTGAACTTCCTTTCTGGGTGTGACACTTTACACACCTTTTCCCTCGATCCGGCATTGCATGAGCACTCTCTGACAGCCATCCCGACATTGTGCCGATCAAACCCACAACCGATAAAACGACACACATCTTTTTCAGCATCTTTTTCCCAACCTTTCTCCCCCCTCTTCAAAGTTTGGCCAAATTTGCTAAAAATTCTAACATGGGAATATTAGAGTCCCATTAAACAGAGATTAAATTATTCTAATTTCCCGTTCCCCTTTCTTATTCCGCCTTGACAATACAACCCTTTCCAGCATGCAAAAACCGGGGACGGTTCTCGATAAACACTGCCTATTCAAATACTTAGAAGGTATTTATCATAACTGGTATCAATAAATTGGAGAGGAGATATAAAAGATGGTATTTGGATTTGGGTGGTTGGGGCAGGGGATAGTAGACCCTTATCATCCGAAGCATTGACTTACTTGAGAGATAACAAAAAGAGTATAGATACCAGAAGATCGAATATAGGCGGTTCGGAAAAATAGCCTGTAATACGATGTTATAAAAAATGAATTTGAGAACCGTCCCCCCGGTTCCAGACTCGTTTCTGGTTTTCTGTTTATCTCAGCCGGTCACCAGGGAATTGGTTGCAAACCGGGGCGACCTGGATACTTGGCTGCTACTGACCGAACAGCAGGGCTGTCGAGAGCCGTCATGTGCCCTTTATCAAGTAGGATCATATCCCCGACACGCCAGGTTGCGTTTTGAATATCCCCCGTGCAATGCATCCAGTAATAATAGCTGGATGGTGGCGAGGGTGCCCCGATGTGGACATGGATATTGGAGGTGTGACAATGTTCGATGAGGCGGCGGTATAGGAGGTTTGGACATTGGTGGGATTCGACCTTCGCTTGAGGATGGACGCCGCAATGAATTCCATTGAAGTTGTAGACCCCATCCCCCAGATGTTCAACCATTACATGGAGGAACCGTCTCAGTGCGGCAGCTTCCCGGCCGCCATCGATCTTCGTTATGCGACAGTTGTCGATCGTAAGCCGTATGGGTTCTTCGAAATAGGGCGGAATGCCGACGTAGCGAGACCACCAGCTGAGCATCCGATCGAATACGAAGAGACCGGAGGTGTCGGTCACATCAATGGGGGGAAAGACCCACTCCGGCCAGGGTCGATATCCGCCAACTTCATGGCGGCGGGTAGTATACACAGGGAAAAGTGCGTTACTTGATGCGGCGACAATTCCTTCGAGGTGGGTTCCGTTCTCATGAGTCAGTTCCCATTTGATTCCTTCTACGAAAGGAACCGCTGCCTGATAGCGGATCTCACTAACCAGCTCATGAGGGGTTTGAGCCCATGGGGTACAAAGGAGGGGCGCCGTCGTAGCAAAGTTGCGGACCATGATGAATCCGAGTTCCGTAATGAGATTCCGAAATTCCAGGATCTCTTCCACAACGAGATCAAAAGAGTGGTTGATGAGCACGTCGCACCCTCTCAAAGCAGCCTTAACAACCGGGGGAATCCGCCAGGCGTGAGGTTTAACCGGTTCATCGATCCATAGGACCGAGGCATTTGCCCCACGATTCTGGACGGCGGCTTGAATCCAGGAGATTGCCTGCGCATCCACCAGGTTGTCACCCCCATAAAGCCCGTCAATTTGAGCCAGGATAAGCACTTCCTGGCCTGCTTTGATTTGAGCACAGTGGTCCAGCATGTCGTCGATAGCCACCGAAGCCCCGCGAGGTATACCTTCTACACTACCCACTTACATATCCTCCCTGTTTTCGGTTTCGAATCCGTATCGGTCGTCATAGTCCTCGATGATCTCGAGGAATCTTAACCGGTCCTTATCTTCCAGGAAAATTTTCTTTCTTTCGTTTCCTCTCCTGATGATTGAGGTATAACCGGAAGGATATTTTATTCGAATCGGTCTACCCATGGAGAGAACTTATCAAGAAGCAAATGGTTTGTCAAATTTCAATGCTTAAACAAGTGCTTAAACAAGTTGACAGTCAGGGTGTGAGGAGGTAGCATGCAATATGTACAGACGGCTGCTTTCGGGGTCAGTGCTATCAAAGAAGGAATGAGTGAAGGGAAAAGTAGAATAATGAAAGTACTCTTGATTATTATTGCCGTTTTGGTTTGTGTTGCGATTGTGTTTTTCATAATGACCTATCCAAGTTACCATCGTGAAATGCGGGGGGCTCGCGACCGTCTATTGGCTGGCAGCAAAGTCTTGAAAACAGATCAAGGAGATATTGAGTATTCGGTAAAAGGAGAAGGAACGCCAGTCCTGTTGTTACACGGCGCAGGGGGCGGTTATGATCAGGGCCTCTGGAGTGGCAAGATTGGCCTCGGCCAGGCTGGCTACAAGTTCATCTCCGTGTCGCGATTCGGGTTTCTTCGCTCGCCGATTCCGGCGCAGGCTTCGATCAGGGCGCAAGCTTCACTTTATCGCGCTCTCCTGGATCACCTGAATATCGAGCGCGCAGTTGTTGTAGGCGCATCAGCCGGAGGCCCGTCGGCCACACAGTTTGCCAATGATTATCCGGATAGATGCTCGGCGCTGATACTGCTGTCTGCGGTGAGTATGGCCCGAGCTCCCGGCGACAAAGATCCTTTTTACGTTAATATCATCCATCTCATCCAGCAATCTGATTCCGTCTATTGGCTTTTCACCAAGTCCATGCAGTCTCTCATCCTTAATCTCATGGGAATCCCTTCCAAAGTATACGGTAGTTTTACTCCCGAGCAGAAAGAACTGGCTCAGGAAATGCTGGATATCATGCATCCCATGAGTCAAAGAGTTAAGGGTACGATCAACGATGGCAAAATGATCCAGCGTGACGGCGTATCAACAAACCATATCTCTGCACCTACACTAATCATCCATGCCAAAGACGATGCATTGGTGAGCTACGGTCACGCCGAGAATGCTCATCAAAGAATTAAGCAATCGAAATTAATACTCTTTGATAGCGGCGGCCACGGGATGCTTTCTCAAATGGAGAAAGTTCGGGATCTTACGAGAAGTTTTTTAAAGGATATTCCGGAGAAAATATGAAGCTCTTTAGATTGATTAAACTCATCACAAGTGGGCAATCCTTTCTGATGTTCCGATTACTTAAAATGAGCAATGAATTTTATCGCGCTTCTTTTATTTCTGCTGCCCTTTCCCAAGGTATCTATGAAAAATTTATTGAAGGGAAATCCAGCTTCGACAAACTTTCGGAAAAACTGAATATGCCATCTAATCGCGAAGGGCTTCGGGCGTGGCTCGAACTGGGTGTGAGCTTGGGTGAATTGAAACGCATAAAAGACGAGTACCAAATAAAAGGCAGACTATCCAGAGCTTTGCTCAAATCTGAGAATGATGCTTATAAGGCCTTCCTGGAAGAGATTGTTAAATATTATTACAAATATATTATCAATACGCCCGCTGTGCTCAAGGAACACAAATGGTTTTCCTTTGATGAATCAACAGGAGAACTGATTGCGCGTTCTTCACGAATAACCGAACCTTTTATCATTGAAGCGGTGGACGCGATGATCCCGCCGAAAGGAAACTTTAACTTGTTAGAGATTGGTTGTGGCTCAGGAATCTACATTCAGCGAGTTTGTACCCGTAATCCTGATCTCCGTGTCGTTGGTCTCGAACTTCAACAAAAAGTGGCTGACTTAGCTCGCAAGAATATTAAGTCATGGGGATTAGAAGGTCGGGTATCCATTGAACATTGTGACGTGAGAAATTATTCAACTGACCAAAAATTTGATTTTATAACACTGCACCAGAACATCTATTACTTCCCTGTAGCTGACCGGGAAAATCTGTTACGCCATTTAATCGGCTATTTAAAGCCTGGTGGTCAAGTGTTATTAACAACAGCATGTCAGGGCGGTAGCCCAAGCATGCAGGCAGCAAACATTTGGGTGTCTACTACTGAAGGATATGGCCCTCTACCCTATCCTGATCAATTGTGTCAACAATTGAAGGACTCTGGATTTAAAGAAGTAAAGAAAATGCGCGTTGTCCCATTTGAAAGCTTTTGGGCCTTTGTTGCTACAAAACCCCACTGATTTGATATTTAGTAATGAATGGTGTCAGGCCTTGAAATGTGAAATGTGAATTAAGGTGGTCTAAAAGTATTGATAATTCTCTATTCTTGAGCATCTCCTCTCTTAACCTGGCCGCTACCTTGCTTACTGTACTATAATGAACCCCTCCAAACACTATCCCAATAGCCTCATTACTAAGCCCTGTGTAACGCTGACATAAGTAAATAGCCACCTTTCTGGCCATATGGGCTCTATTCCCTCTGTTCAAAAGCTCTTTCTGGTTGATTCCAAAAGCCTCCGCTACAACACCCACTACCTCCATTGGAGAAGGATGCTCCATCAATCTCTTGCGCTCAACAATCTCTTGCGGAATTCGCGTCCCTCTTAGCATCCCCTTGATTCTCCCTATAAACCCCTCTCCCCCAAGAATGACCTGACCATGCAGGTTTCTCAAGGGTGTCTTTTCTTTGGCCTTCAAACCCTCTTCAGTATACTCCCGGTATCTCCTTTTGGCTCTCTTCTTATTCTTTCCGAATTGGGAGAGCACCCATGCATACTCTACCCATTCCGATTCCTTCCCCTTTCCAATGTACCCGGGATAACTGCTCCATCGGTAATACTCCGGATTCTTTACTACCTTCGCCCTCACCGGATTCAAATGAACATATCGACTCAGGGACAGAAGGTAAGTATCTTTTTCAACAAGGATTCCCTTGTAACGCCCCTGAAACAGATGACCGCTCCTTCCATATTTGCGGTTAAAGTAACCTGTATAGCTGCTATTGATCCCGTGCATCACTTTCAGAAGGTTCCCCCTTGGCGTCTCCAGGACCAGGTGATAATGGTTATCCATCAGGACATAGCTGTGGATCAGGATTCCATACCGGTCGTGATAGTCCTCGATGATCTGGAGGAATCTTAACCGGTCCTTATCTTCGAGGAAAATATTCTTTCTTTCGTTTCCTCTGCTGGTGATGTGGTACAAAGCGGAAGGATATTCTATCCGAATCGGTCTACCCATGGAGAGAACATATCAGGAAGCCGATGAATTGTCAAATGTCAAGGCCTGACACCCTTGCTGACAAGCATTTTTGAAACTTCTGAGTTTTTCAAAGAGTTCCTTGGCTGAATCCATTTTAATTCCCACCCAAATAGGAACAATAATTTACTAACGAGTTATTCTACCGAGTTTGGAGTATCATCATCCATTCATACCTCTCCCCGATGGTTCTCCTCCGGACAAGGTGATGGTTCGGTTTCAGGTTGAGAACAGGGTACGGGAAAATGAGCAGGGTGTCAACAGAAATTTGTGAGGAGGAGGTGGATCCCAGGATTGATGCATTCAACGAGACTGAGACTTAGAATGAGGACTAAATCGATAGCGAAAAGTGGTTACGATCTGGTGGACCGAGAAGGGGAGATTTCACTGGTTGCACCGAGTCTGCACCGGTAGGTTTTATGGAGAATTTTAAGCTAAGTTATTGAAATCATTAAGTATTATTGGTGGCGGTGCAGGGATTTGAACCCCGGACACTGCGGATATGAGCCGCATGCTCTGACCAACTGAGCTACACCGCCAACCGCCTTGAATTTTTACTCAAAGTCGATTCGTTGTCAATGGAATTCTTTGGGATTTCCAGACGAACCTGAAATCCCTGATTACACCGATTACAAAGAATGATTACACCGATTTGAAAGAATGATTACAGAGATTTCAAGACTTTTTCCGAGATCTTTTTTGGATTCTTTTGAAGATTTCTTGCAAAAAGATTCTGAAGGAAGAGCAATATATGTCACTGGAATGAATTATGTTAATATAGGGTCATGAATGAGAATGGACGAGGCACCCTCACCCCAACCCTCTCCCTTCAAGGGAGAGGGTTAATTAGAAGTACTCTCATTGGTGGAATGATTGTTTTATTCCCATTTTTACTTCTTTCGGGTGGGTTTGGCGCTGTTCACGCCACACCCCCAAATTTCCAATACGACATTCACGCCCACCATCTCAATGTCCGGATCGATCCCTCGCAGAAGTCCCTGAAAGCAGAAGACAGAATCGAGATCAACCTCCATGAGAAAGAACGTCAAACGATTTCTTTGATTCTCCACTCGGATCTGAAGGTGAACCGGGTCGTCCAATTTGAAACGGGAAAACCCCTCCAGTGGAAGGAAACCCCTCTTTCGGGTAAGGTAAGGGAACTGGAGATTTCCCTTAACGGAACCACCGGGGATTTATTTTCTGTCTTGATTTCCTACGAAGGCAGGATTTACGACCCGATTGTAAGGGAGAAGGGGCTGCAATTTGTGCGGGGAGATCAAACATCCGGACTTATTGGGCCAGAAGGAGTCTATCTATCATCAATCTCCCATTGGTATCCCGACAAACCTGATTCATGGGCCAGATTCGAAGTGGAGGCTACCATTCCGGAGCCCTTCCGGGTTGTGACCCAGGGGGAGCTCCTATCCGAAGAACTCAAGAACGGGTTCTGGAAGACCCGCTGGATTTACGAACTGCCTGCGGAAAGTCTGACCTTAGTTGCAGGGGTTTATTCTGTCAGAAGCAGGGTCGTTCATGGGGTGAAGCTCTCTACTTACTTCTTCAAGGAAGACGACCATTTTTCTGAAGTCTTTCTTGACGGGGCAGCGGAATATTTGGATATCTACACCGGTCTCCTGGGCCCTTTTCCATACAAAAAGTTTGATATCGTCCAGAACTTCTTTTCAAGCGGGTACGGCATCCCTACCTTCACTCTGCTCGCTCCCGAGACCATCCGACAGGGAAGAGAATTCCTCCGGCCGGGCGCCTTGGATCATGAAATTGTCCACTCCTGGTGGGGGCACTATGTTTCGGTCAAGCCCGGGAAAGGAAACTGGGTTGAGGCCCTAACGGCATACTGTACGAATTACTTTTATAAAGAGCTGAAGATGGGGGAGGGGGTAGCCCAAAAACATCGTCAAGACGTTATGCTAAAATATGCCATTCAAGTTCCTTCGGACAAAGACTACCCCCTGCGGGATTTCGAGGGGAAGAGTGATGAAGTGGATGGGCAGATCGGCTATGGAAAAGGCGCCATGGTTTTTTACATGCTCAGACAGATGGTCGGTAGGGACCGTTTCTTTTCTACATTGCGAGACTTCTCCGAGCGATACGGCGGAAAACAGGCGAGCTGGGATGATATCAAGACAGTCTTTGAAAAGGCCAGCGGGAAGGATCTTGAAAGATTCTTCTCCCAGTGGCTGGATAAGAAAGGCGGTCCCCAGGTAAAGCTAAGGAACATAAAGCACCGGGTTTCACCCAAAGGTTATCTTATTTCCGGCGAAGTCATACAGGAAGGAGAGGTTTATCAACTTTCTCTCCCGGTTGAAGTGGATCTCGGCTCAGAAAAAAAGAATTACACGATGGAGATTTCGGACGACAGAAATTCATTCTCGATGGAAGTTCCCAGGATTCCTTTGACGCTCGCTATTGATCCGGATCATCACATCTTCCGAAAGTTGTATCCTGAGGAGATCGTTCCGTGTCTGAATGCCTTTCTGGAAGATCAAGAAAAGATTTTCATTGTTCCCGATCCGGGTCAGGGAAACGAAGAGAGAAGAAGAGTCTACGCTGACCTTGCAAAAATGGCAAAGGAAGATAAAGGGGGAAAGGTCCTCTCGCCGAAGGAGGTCACCGAAGCAGACCTCCGTGATTCTTCATTGATGCTTCTGGGTGAAAGCTGGAAATCACCAGTTTTTTCTAAACTTCTTTCGAACCTTCCTCATCCTCTCCAACTTAAAGACAGTTCTTTTCTCCTCAACGGCAAGAGGGTAGGGGAAGAAGACGATTCTTTCCTTTTCACTTTTCCACACCCTCTTCGACCGGGGAGATGGATATCCATCTATTATGGGTCTTCCATCCCCGCCCTTTCGCGGGCTCGCTACATTTTCTTTTATGGATGGGACAGCTATGTTCTCTTTAAAAAGGGCAGACCCCATGCAAGGGGAAATTTTACGTCGGGGAAATTGCCCCTCTCGTATGATTTTCTTTCTGAAGGCCATTTCGGAAAGCCCGATGTCCAGCGATTAAGAGATCATATTTCTTTCCTCAGCTCCCCGGAAGCGGGTGGAAGACTTCCAGGGACACCAGGCTATGAGCGAGTCCAGCAATACCTTTTGAGGGCCTTGGTGAGAACGGAGATTCAGCCCCTTCTTCAGTCTTTTTCAACCATGGTGAAAGACGTCGAAGAAGCTCAATTAATGGTCTTGACCAATTCCGAAGAAGAAAATTTTCACGTGATTCCCTTTCTTTTTTCGAAAGAGGGGGAGTGGACAGGGACATGTCTACTCGACCCCGAAGAGGGACTTGGGCAGTGGGATGATTTTCATGGAAAGGCGATTGCTTTTTTCTATTGCAGCCAGTGTCACGAAGAGGAAGCCAAAGAGTACCTATTCAGCAAGATCATGGACCTGCAATTGAGAGGAGCAGCGGCTATTCTCATCCTGATTAAAGAAGAGGACCTGGAACCTCTTGCACCTTATGTGACTTATCCTTCCTTTTTTCCTCCAAAAATAGAAGAGAATCTTAAAGCAAAAGAGAAGGAGGGTTATTTCTTTCACCGCTCCCTTGAAGCTTCCAAGATTGCGGTAAGAGCAACCGTGCCCGCGTTCCCCATCGATATTCCGGTACTGTTCATTCTGCAATCGGAGGCTGATGAAGAAAGAATACGGAGTTTGTTAAGCGAAAAAGAGACTTGTGCAGCACTCCATCTCCACTTCAAAGAGGAGAGTATCAAAGATTCCAATATAGGAGGAATCCTTGAAGGCCAGGACCCCGAATTAAGAAAGGAGTGCATTGTTCTGGGGGCCCATTACGATCACCTGGGACAGGATGACAAGAGCGGGTACTATCATACGGGGGCTGATGATAATGCTTCAGATGTGGCGGCCCTTCTCGAGATTGGGCGACTTCTTGCTGAGAAGAGAGACGATATGAAGCGAAGTCTGCTGATCCTCTTTTTTGGGGGAGAAGAGTGGGGACTATTAGGATCCCGTTATTTTGCGGAGAATCCCCTTATCCCCCTGAAGCAGCTGAAAACGATGTTGTCGTTGGATACAATAGGAGGATCAGGAGTCGAAAGAGAGCGCCGCCTCATCATCGGGAGTTCAAAAGATTCCTCCCTTGCAGAACGTGCCAGTAAGTATGCTGGACGGTTAGGTTTGGAAGAAGGGGGAGGAATTGACCAGATGGAGTTAATCGATATTGATAAACTGACTGATGTCACGAGATTGCTCTTTTTGACAGTTTATGAGATGCTGACGGAACCCTGAGCAAGAGACCGCAAAGCGCAAAGCGCTAGGCGCAAAGCGTTTAGACAAAAGACAAACAAATGGGGGGAGACAGGGGATGGAAAAAGAAAGATTGGAATGGCCTTTTTCGTCATGCCGGACCCGATCCGGCATCCAGAGGGCCCTTGAAAAGACTGGATTCCGGCTTCCGCCGGAATGACAACTTGCTGACAATGGTTAGTTGACGGATAGACACTAATTGGAAGCGGTTAAACGGACACGTAACACGCTTGCGCGCCGAAGCGCTTCAGCGCGCAGGCACGGACACGCCTGCGTACCGAAGCGTACTCCGGCGTGCAGGCACGGCCACGATATTTCACGAATGTTAGAAAAGGAGTAAGGAATGCGAATCGGCTATTTTGACTGTTTTTCAGGGGCAAGCGGAGATATGATACTGGGTTCTCTGATCGATGCAGGGGTAAGTCCCGGGAGATTGAGAGAGGAGATCAATAAAATAAATTTACCGGGAATCCGTCTAAAAATAAAGAAGGTGTTAAAAAATGGAATCGCCGGGACTCAAGTCATTGTGGAAGGAGAAGAGAGAGACAAGTCCCACCGGAATCTAAAGGAGATGGAGAGGATCATTAATCGAAGCAGCGTGGAATCAAAGGTAAAGGAAAAGAGCAAGGAGATCCTCCGCAGGATTGCTTCCGTAGAAGCCACGATCCATCGAAAAGCAACGGAAGAGGTCCATTTTCATGAACTGGGCGGTTTGGATTCCATTGTGGATATTGTTGGTTCCGTTTGGGGGCTTGGCCAGATTGGAG
>Ga0214473_10006630_pt1 | contig 13781 bp, 10 predicted proteins | sample RVTome_7_FD_203509 | JGI IMG/M metagenome (GOLD analysis project Ga0214473, IMG submission 203509) | Soil microbial communities from uranium-contaminated site in the Upper Colorado River Basin, Wyoming, United States - RVT98D197 | ecosystem: Environmental > Terrestrial > Soil > Contaminated >... | reverse complement strand
TGCTCCATCCAGCGCCGCCACCAGAAGTTGATCGAGGAATCGCCCGCCCCCGCCCTTCCGGTCCGCGTCCGGAACCGGATATGGAAGGCGGCGGTCGACGCGGCCGTCGGCGTGAATTACGACAGCGTGGGGACCGTCGAGTTCCTGTACGTGCCCGACGGCGAGTTCCATTTCCTCGAGATGAACACGCGGATCCAGGTCGAGCACACGGTGACGGAGATGGTGACCGGCATCGACATCGTGCGCGAGCAGATCCGGATCGCGGACGGCAAGAAGCTGCGCTACGAGCAGAAGGACGTTCCGCTGCGCGGCCACGCGATCGAGGTTCGCATCAACGCGGAGGACCCGGAGACCTTCCTTCCGTTCCCCGGTCCGATCCATACCTGCATCTTTCCCGGGGGGTTCGGCGTCCGCGTCGACACGGCGATCTACCCCGGCTACGTCGTCCCGTCCACCTATGACTCCCTCCTCGGGAAGTTGATCGTGCACGGGGACGACCGGAACGAGGCGATCATGCGGATGCGAAGGGCGCTCGATGAGGTCCGGATCGAAGGCGTGCGAACGACGGTGCCGTTCCACAAGAAGATGATGGTCAACTCCGACTTCGTCGAGGCGAGGCTCTCGACGAACTTCCTCGAAAAAAACAGGCCATAAAGATGGGATTCCTCGATTCCCTCAAGAAAATGTTCTCCTCGCAGGACCAGGAGGACCGTGTTTCCCTTTCCCGGAAGGTGCAGGCGTCGCCGAACGACCCGCAGGCCCGCCAGAAGCTCGGAATCTTCCTGATGCAACAGGGGGAGGTCGTCGAGGGGCTGGACCAGCTCGCCCGCGCCGCCGTCCTCTACGAGAAGGACGGGTTCGCCAGCAAGGCGATCGCGGTCCTGCGCCAGATGCAGAAGCACGATCCAGGGAACAACGACTTCCAGAAATGGCTGATCCGGCTGCTGGCGCAGGAGGGGCTCTCCTCGGATGCCCAGGCGGATCTCCGGAAGGTGGCTTCCGATCCAACGAGGTTCACCTCCGACGAACAGCGGCTCGACTTTTTCCGGCAGACCGCGGAGTTCCTCAAGAAGAGCCCCCTGCCGCGGCTCTACATTTGCGACATCCTCCGGGGCCAGAAGAAACTGCACGAGGCGGTGAACGAACTGGAAAAAGCGATCCCGCAGACGACGTCGAGCGGGATGTACGCCGAGTTCTCCGAGCGCTTGCGCTCCGTGGTGTTCCAGGCCGGCGACGACCTTGCCGTCCTCGAGCCGTGCGGTTTCCTGTGGCTTGCGATCGGGATGCAGGAGGAGGGGCTTCCGATCCTCGACCGGGTCGCCGAGGCCGAGTCCGCCAACGGCGATCCCGGGCGCGAGGCGACCGTCCGGGAGGTTCTCGACGCTATCCGCGGCGGATGGGATGTCTCCGCCGCCGGGGTTTTCTCCTTCACGGAAGCGGCCAGGAAGCGCGCCGAGCCGGAGTCGCAGCGGGTAGAAACGCCGCCGCCCCCGGCGCACTCCGAACACCCGCCGTCGCCCCCCGCGGGGGAGCCGTCCTCCCCGACGGAGACCGCCGAAGGGGGGTACGAGCAGGAGGAGAGCATCGTTCGGAGCGCTCTCGGCCGGCTTCAGGCGAAGGTCGATGAAGAGATCGGGGACACGGACCTCGAGGCCCGGTACAACCTCGGGATCGCCTATAAGGAGATGGGGCTGCTCGACGAGGCCGTGACGGAGTTCCGGCTGGCGATGCGCAAGCCGGAGCTTTTCGTGGGGGCGGGGTCGCTCCTGGCCGACACGCTGGCCGACCGCACCGACTTCGACGGGGCGATCGCCGTGCTCGAAGCGATCCTCGCCGCATCCACCGGGGGGGAAGAGGTGCGGCGCGACGTGCGCTACCACAAGGCGGTGCTCCTTTCGAACGCCGGACGGCGGGACGAGGCGCGGGAGATCTTCCGGGACATCCAGGAAAAGACCCCGGGATACCGCGACGTCGAGGCCCGCCTGCTGTCCTGAACGGCTATCGGCCGGTTGCATACCGACTCGCGCTTGTGGTAGAAATATCAGTCGTGCGGGCGTAATTCAGGGGTAGAATGCAAGCTTCCCAAGCTTGACGTCGCCGGTTCGAATCCGGTCGCCCGCTCCATCCTCCTTCCTCTATAATAGGATCATGTCGATGCGATGGGTGCGTTGGACCGGGGGCGGTCTCCTCGTCGTCCTCCTTTCGGTCGTCGGATGGCGCTTGTCGCTTGAGATCCCGGAGAGGGTGCGCCGGGCCGGGGCAGCGCTGGTCGACGCGGCCGCCCGCGAAGGCGTCGCGGTCCGATACGGCGGATTGAAGCTCCACCTGCTGCACCTTCACGTCTCCATCGACAACGTGGTGCTGCGCGACGCGCTCGCGGATCTCCCCCTCGGGAGCGCCCGTACGGTCGACGTCTCCCTATCACCGCTGCGTTTTCTCACGGGGGATCTTCCCGTCTCCAGGGTCCGGGTCCGGAATTTCCGCCTGGAAGCGGGCGAGCGAAACCGCGCGCTCTACGATCGGTGGATGTCGACGCGGAAGGAAGGGCCGTCCCCCTCCCTTCCGGAGATCCTTCTCGTGGACGGTTCGATTCTCCTTGCCTCCCCGGGCCCGCTTCGCCGGTTCCAGGCCGTCGTCCGCGAAGTCCGGATTCGCGATGTGCGCTTCCTCGGGACGCATGTCACCGCGTCCCTCGAACGGGCGGAGGGCGACGTGGCGCTGCCGGCGGGCGCGGGCGGGGTGTGGCCGTTTCCGTCGGTCGAGGCGGACCTTTTCTACAAGGAGGGAGTTCTGCGCGTCCGGAAGTTCAAGGCGGCAGGGGACTCCGCCGAGCTTCGCCTCTCCGGCTCGCTCGACACGCGGAAGCGGATCGCGTCTGCGAAGGCGTCGGGGGAACTGGATATCGCGGGGTGGATCGCGGCCGGCGCTCCGGGGATTTCGTACGTGCGGCGCGTCGTCCGGGAGGGGAAGGCGGAGTTCTCCGTCACCGCCGACGGTCCGTGGAACGATCCGGAAGGGGCGGCCCGTCTCGTCTTCCGGAACGCGGGGTTTCCCGGCGCCGCCGGCGCGGAGGGGGAGGTGCAACTCACCCTGCGCGGCCGTGTCCTTCGCCTCGCCCGGGCGCGCGCGAAACTGTGGGGGGGGGTGCTGGAGGCCGACGGGCTGTACCGCACCGAGTCCGGGCATGTGGAGGGGAAAGCGTCCCTGCGGCGGGTTTCCCTCGCCGAAGTCCCCTGGAAGACCCTCGGCGTTCCGATCGCGCTTGCCGGGACCGGAGACGCATCCGTCCGCATCGCGGGAACGGCGGATCGCCTCGAGGGGGCCGTATCGCTCGCGCTCCCCGGCGGCATCGAACGGATTTCCTCGCCGGAGGGGAGCGGTCCGGCGCTGCGGTTCCCGATGTCGCTCGAGGCGGGCGGGTCCGTTTCCGGCGGGCGGGATGTGAGGGTAGATTCGTTCCGCCTGCTGGCGGGGAAAGCGGAATCGCGCGGGGACGGCGAGGGATCGATCTCCGGGGAGACGCTCCGTCTGCGCGGTTCGCTTTCCCTCCCCGCCGGGAAGGCGGCCGACTACGGCGTCGGCGAACCTCTCGCCTGGGAAAAGGTCGCCGGGGAGTGGGAAATCTCCGGCCCCTGGTCCCGCCTGCGCGGGAAAGCGTCTCTTTCCGCGACCGCGCTCGCGATTCGCGCGCTCCCCCCCCTTCCGGTGCTGTTTACGATCGACGGCGTGCCGTCCGAGGCGCTCCATGTCTCGGCCGACGTCCCCGCGCAGCGGTTCAAGGCCACCGCCGAGGGGACGTGGACCTTTCCCTTCGACCGGTCACGGACCGCTTCGGAATGGACGGTCGCGGCGCGGGAGATCGACCTGTCCGATTCCGCCCGCTGGGTTTCCGCGGTCGCGGCGTCCCTGGAATCGGACGCCGGCGGGGCGTCCCGCTATCTCGCCGGCATCGTGGGGAAAGGGGAAGCGGACGGGAGGATCCGCGTCGCGGCGGGGAAGGTCGAGGCGACGGGACGGTTCCAGGCCGCGCGCGTCGAGGTCCGCGGGGTCCCGCTGCGGGCCTTGCGGGCGGAGGGGGAGTTCGGGAGCGCGGGATCCGCCGCCCGCTGGGATGCGCGCGCGGAGGGGAAATTCGGCGATGGCGCGTTCCATGTCGCGGCGAACGGCGACGGCGGAAACTTGGCTGCGATCGAGGGAAAGGTGGAGGGGATCGAGATCGCCCAGGCCTTCTCCCTGCTCCGCCGCGACAACCCCGGGGAAGTGAGGGGGACCGTCGCCGCCGGGTTCGCGGCTCGCCGCGGTCCGATGGGGTGGGAGGTGCCGCGGATCACGGCCGGGACGGAGGAGCTCTCGGTGGGCCCGGTGCGGCTGTCGGGCGTGCGCGCGGAAGGCCGCCTCGGCGCCGCCGACGGGACCTTCTCCATCCGCTCCGCGTCGCCCCCGGTGCGGATCGACGGAGAGGTGCAACGCTCCGACGGGTGGCCGACGAAGGTGTCGCTGACCGCGTCGGAGGTCCCCACGTCGTTTCTCCTCGTCGCCGGTGGGCGTTCCGGGATCTCTTCCGGCGGCGCGTGGAGCGCCGAGGCCGGCGGGGTGATCCGACTGGCGGACATCGTGGAGGGCGGCCCCCTGTCCCCGGGGGTCTTTCCCGCCCTGCACGGCTCGGTGCGGGCGACGGATCTTTTTGTCGGCGAGGTGCGCTTCGGGGAGTGCCGCGCCTCCGGCAGGATGCGCGGGGACGTCTTCGAAGGGGAGGTCCTGACCCGCGCCCCCGACTCCCGGCTCGCATGGTCGGTCTCCCTCCGGGAGCCGTTCGGCTTTCGCCTCGAAGGGCCGTTCAGCCTGGGGGACCCCGGGAACGGGACGGCGAAAAACGGGAACCGCCGCTTCTCCCTCCGTGGGCGCGCGCAGATCGAGGGCTCCCTCCGGGCGGTGGAGAAGACCTCGGGGACCGTTCTCGTCGAATCGCTCACCTATCGGGAGGGGGGGTTCGAACTCTCGGGGAAGGACCTTTCCGCGCGGATGGATCCGGCCGGGGTTCAGTGGACCGGCGGGACGATCCTCGCCGCGGGGAACCCCCTTCGGATCTCCGGGAGGGTCTCCTGGGGCGGAGCCCTGGACGTCCGCGTGGAAGGGAAGCTGCCGGCGTCGGCGGTCCGGCTGGCCGTGCCCTCCGTGTTCGACCGCCTCGACGGTACGGTGACCCTCGAAGCCCGGGTCACCGGGAGCCGGGACGCCCCCTCCATCGTCGGGACGGGACACCTGGAAGGCGGCATCGTCTCGTTCATCGGATACAACCAGCTCTTCGAGGGGATCCGGGCGGACGCGGTCATCAGCCGCGAAAAGATCGTTTTCGAACATTTCGAGGCGAAGAGCGGGGGCGGTTACATCGACGGATGGGGAGAGGTCCCGCTCAAGATGGACGCGGGGCAGCGCCTTTACTTTTCGGTGGACTTCCTCGACGTGCGGTATCCTTATCCGGAGGAGTTTCGTCCGGTCGTCCAGGGGCGCGTGGAACTGATCGGACCCGTGGAAGACCTCCTCTTGACGGGGGAGGTCGAGGTCCAGTCCGCCCGCTACACCCGGAACCTGTACCCCGAAAAGGCGCTGGTGGACTTCAGCAAGAGGATCTCGGACGTCGCGGCCCGGCGGGAGAAGTCCGATTTCCGTGTGCGCCTGGACATCAACGTCGTGGCCGACCGCACGATCCGTATCAAGAACAACCTCGTGGATGCCAAGGCCAGCGGGGAGTTCAAGGTCGAGGGGGACAGCGGCAAGATCGTCATCCTCGGGATCTTCGACGTCTACGAGGGGCACGTGGAGTTCCATGGCAACCGGTACGAGCTGAAACGGGTCACGGTGGACTTCCAGGACCCCCGCCGGAACAACCCCCGCCTGGACGCGCGGGCCGAGACGAAGAAGGGAAGCTATAACGTGTTCGTGACGGTGTCCGGGACCTTGGAGAAGCCGGAAGTGGATTTCTCCTCCGATCCGCCGCTGAGCCGGACCGACATCGTGAGCCTCCTCTCCTTCGGGGTCACGACGCAGGACCTCGCCTCGCCCGGGACGGGCACCACGAGCACCTCCGGCGCCGCAGGGGCCGCGGCGATCACCGTGGGAAGCTACGCGGGGGGGGTGGACGAGAAGATACGGGGCGCGGTCGGGTTGGACAAGTTCGCCATCGAGACCGGCTTCTCCCAGACCACCAAGTCGTTCGAACCGAAGTTCGTGGTGGGGAAGTCGTTCGGGGACCGTGCATCCGTGTCCGTGTCGACGTCCGTGGGGACCTCCGCGGACAGCTCCGCCTCGGGAGAGGTCCGGCTCCACGAGAACGTGTACCTCCAGGGAACGTGGCAGAACAACACCAGCAACGGCAAGGGGGACATCGCCGGGGATGTGAAGTTCCGCTACCGGTACCCATCGCTGAAGGATCTCCTGCGTGGCAGGGAATAGGCGGCTCGCTACCCTGATCCTCGCCGGGTGGGTCGCGCTCCGGGCCGCAGCCGCCGTGGCCGCGGAAGGGGGGACGGGCGCCGCCGGGGTGCCGATCGTCTCGAGCCTCTCCTTCCAGGTCGCTTCCCCCTACCAGCTGACGTACGAGGAACTGTACGGGCTCGTCGCCCTCCGGCCCGGGGACCCCCTCACGGCGGATGCCGTCCGGGACTCCATCCGCCGGCTGTACACGAAATCCGTCTTCCGGGAGGTGACGGCGTACGTCCGGGAGGAGGGGGGAAACGTCGCGCTCCTGTTCTTCCTCCGGCCGATCCCGTTCGCCTCCGAGATCGAGGTGAAAGGGCTGAAGGCCCTGCCGGTTCCCATGGTCTTATCGGCTTCCCGGATCCGGAGAGGCTCGGTGTTGGGGGAGAAGGATCTCGCGTTGGCCGAGGACGCCGTCCGGGCGTTGCTTTCCCGAAAAGGTTTCACGTCGGGGAAGGTCGCCATCGAGGTGTCCTGCAACACCGTGAACGGTTCGGGGAAGGTCCGTATCAACGTGGACGAGGGGAGCCCCGCGGTCGTGGAGAGCCTCGAAGTGCCCGGTGCGGGATTTCTTCCCCGGGATCGTCTCGCGGGGATCCTCGGGGTGGAGATCGGGAAGCGGCACGACTTCTCCCGATGGGAAGAGGGGTTCACCCGCCTCCGGAAGGAGTACCGGCAGGCGGGGTTCCTGACGGTTCACGTCGAGGAGTCCGCCTCCTCCTGCGGAAAAAGCGGCGGCCTGTGCCTGCGCGCGGTCGTGGAGGAGGGGCGGAGGTACGAAATCCGATGGGAAGGGGTCCGCGAGTTCACGCCGGATCGGCTCGCGAAGGTGGCGGGCCTCCAGGATACCGAGGAGACGACCGAAGGAGCCCTGCTCTACGACCTCCGGGAACGGGTACTGGCTTTCTATCGCGAGAAAGGGTACCTCCTGGCGCAGGTCGACGTCACGATGGGCGAGGAGAGCGGAGGGAAGGTGTCTCTGACCGTCACGGTCCGGGAGGGGAAGGCCGGGTACGTCAAGAAGATCGGGTTCGAGGGAAACCGGGGGATCCCGGAGAAGACGCTCCGCCGGCAGATCACCACCCGGGAGCGGGGGGTGTTCCACTGGTTCACGGGGTCAGGGAAATACAGCGACGAGGAGTGGAACCAGGACCTGAGCGCCATCGTCGGCTACTACCAGAAGGAAGGGTACGCCCGGATGAAGATCGCCGGGGTGGACAACATGTGGGACGAAAAGGGAGGGATCGCCAAGACCATCCGCATCGAGGAGGGGGATCGGTACCGTCTTCGCGAGATCCGGTTTCGCGGGAACGACCATTTCCTCCGGGCGGAAATCCTGAAGTGGATGCGGAACCGGGAGGGGAAGTTCGTCGACTATGTCGGTCTGGAGCGCGACCAGGAGGCGATCGTTGCCGGATACCAGAATTCGGGCTTCCTGGACGCGACGGTCGAGGAGAAGCTCGATTTCGATGAGGGGAAAGACACCGTCGTGGCGAGTTTTGACATCGCGGAGGGGCCGCGGTACCGCCTTGGGTCCGTCGTGGTGGTGGGGAACCTGTCGACCCGCGCCACCGTCGTCCTGCGGGAGAACCCGATCGCCTCCGGCGGCACGGCGGGGGAGAAGGACCTCCTCAAGTTCCAGCAATCGGTGTACGGCACGGGCCTGTACAAGAGCGTGAGGCTCCAGCGCGTCAAGCGGCCCGCGGAGGGGATCCTCGACCTCGTCGTCGACGTCGAGGAGGCGATGTTCTTCGAGGTCGAGTACGGGGGGGGATACGGCACCGAAACCGGGGTGAGGGGCTCCGTCCTCGCCAAGGAGAAGAACCTCGATGGCTTCGGCCGGAGCCTGTCCGGTTTCGTCATGGTCGGCCAGAAGGAGCAGAATTACCAGGGCGAGCTTCGCGAGCCGTATGTGCTCGGAAACCGTTGGAAGTGGGAAGGGGCGCTGACCGCCTCGCACCAGTTCGCGGAGCGTCCCAGTTTCAGTTTCCGCAAGACCGCCCTGGTCACGGCCATCAGCCAGAAGTTCCTCGAGCGGTCCACCGTTTCGTTGCAGTACGAGTTCTCCCGGGACGACACGTTCGACGTCCAGCCCGGCGCGGTGATCTCGCCGCAGGACCAGGGGAAGGCCAACATCGCCAGCGTGAAGGGATTCGTGGTCCTGGACTTCCGGGACGACCCGTTCAACCCGAAGAGGGGTGTGTTCGGTTCCGGCGGGGCCGAGCTGGGGAGCGAACTGTTCGGTTCGCAGGTGGACTACTGGTCCCTGACGGGGCAGGTGAGCTACTACCTGCCCGTCGTCCTCAGGAACTCGCTGGCACTCTCCGCGAGGGCGGGGGTGGTCCTTCCGTACGGGGCGACGCAGGAGGTGCCGATCCAGAAGCGGTTCTTCGCGGGCGGGAGGACGACGGTGCGCGGTTTCGCGCAGGACTCGCTGGGGCCCCACGGGGCCGACGGGACCGCAACCGGGGGAAACTACCAGCTGATCCTGAACGCGGAGATGCGCGTCCCGCTGCAGTACGGCTTCCTCTCGGCCGCCTTCGTGGACGCGGGGAGCGTGTGGCTGTCGCGGGACCCCCTGGTCGGGTTCGACCTTCGGGAAACCGCGGGCGTCAGCTTGCGGTATATAACGCCTGTGGGACCCATCAGTCTCGACTACGGCTGGAAGCTGGACCGCCGTCCCGGGGAGTCCTCCGGGGAGTGGCACTTTACCATCGGGGCGGTGTTCTGACGAACCGCTGAAGGCGTCCCGTTATGCCAGCACCGGAACGCGCTCCTTCTGGACGACGCAGGTCCTGGCGATCCGGTCTCCGAGCCGACGCCGCTCGGGGTGCCTGTACGCCGCCACCGCCTCGATCACGATCGCCGCGGGGATCAGAAGGTAGAGGATGAAGAGGACGTTCCGGAAGGAAGAGTCGATGTAGGAGATCGGCCGCCCGTCCATGTGGACGACCCGGATCCCGAGGATCTTCTTTCCGACGCTCTGCCCGCCGAACAGTCCGTCCCGGAAGGTGATGTAAAGGACTCCGAGGAATCCCCCGAGGATCCCGAACCCGAGGGCCGGCCCCCCGAAGTGAAGCAGCGCGTAAAGGAACATGTCGATCAGGAACGCCATCCCCCTGTGCTGCCAGTCCGCGGGCACGGGGAGGAACGCCTCGGCGGGCTCCTCCGGCGCGGATGCCGCCCTGCGACGCTCCACTCCGCTCCATGAAACTTCGCTGCCGGATGCCCCGGCCTTTGCCTCTTCCGTCATGAATCACCTCGAACCGGTGAAGGATCCGAGCATTTTAACCGCAATCCTTCGTTTCAGGTAAGAGGGATTCGTGGTAATTTCGCCTCATGCCGGAGAGAGACGACAGGAGCAGGGAGGTCTTCCCGGATCGTTCCGGGTGGCGGGTGGGGTTCGCGCTCGCCTGGTGCGGCCTTCTTGCGGTGACGGCCGCGGCGTCCCTCCTCCTCGGGGGCTTCTCTACGGCCCGCGGCGTTTTTCTGGCGGGGGCCGCCGCCGGCGAGTTCGTTCTGGCCGTGGCCAGTTCCGTCCTCCTCGAGCGGACCGTGTTCCAGCATGTCGAACGGCTGCGGAACGCCGTGGCACAGGGCACCGACGGGCCCCTGCCGTCGGTGAAAGGTCCCCTGGCCCCGTTGGCGGAAGCGATCTCCGCCCGGCAGGAGCGGTCGGTCGCCACGCTTCGCGAGGCGGTCCGGGACCGCGAGGAGCGCCTCGCGCAGGTCGAACGCCTCCGGCGCGCCCTTGAGGAGACGCGGGCAAACCTCGAGTCGAACGTCCAGTACCTACGGACGATGGCGGAGGTCTCCACCGTCATCGCCGGGACCCTCGATCCGGAGGAACTGTACCGGATCATCCCGGAACGGGTGATGGCGAAGCTCGGTCTGAACGACTTCTGCATCATGCTCTACTCCCGGGAGACGAAGCGGCTGGTGGCGAAATCCGTCTCGGTGGGCGATGGGGGGACGATGCCGGAGTTCACCCTCGCCCCCGCGGAAGGGGTCGCGGGGAAAGTGTTCACCACCGGGGAGCCCGCCTGGATCCCCGACGTCAGATCCTCCCCGGACTTTCTGCACTACGGAGGGCGCCGCACGGACGTCCGCTCGTTCATGTGCGTCCCTCTCGTGTCGAAGGGGAAGAACATCGGGGTGCTGATGCTCAACCACCCCGAGCCGAATGCGTTCGAACCGGAGCTTCTCCCGACGATGCGGGTGCTCGCGTCCTACCTCGCCATCGCCATCGAGAATGCCGAGATGTTCGGGTGGGCCAAATCGCTGGCCGAGAAGGACTCCCTGACGCTGCTCTACAACCACGGGTCGTTCCACGAGAAGCTTGCCATCGAACTGGAGCGTGCGAATCGGTACGTCCGGCCGATGGCGGTCATCGTGCTGGACCTGGACCACTTCAAGGAGATCAACGACCGGTACGGCCACACGACGGGGGACCGCGTGCTCGCGCTGGTGGCGGGCGCGCTGGGGGCCCACCTGCGGAAGACGGACATCGCGGCAAGGTACGGGGGGGACGAGTTCGCCGTGATCCTTCCCGAGACCGATCTGTCCTCCGCTGCCGTGATCGCGGAGCGGATCGCCGAGGGGATCTCGAACGTCCGACTGGACATCGGGGGGGGGAGCGTCATCTCCTTCACCGCGAGCGTCGGCTACTCCGCCTGCGCTCACGACGCCCCCGGGCGGGGAGAGATCCTGAACACCGCCGACCGGCTCATGTACGAGTCGAAGCGCCGGGGCCCCGGAGGTGTGCTCGGGATGCAGATTTAGAAATCTGGAGGCGCAATGGACCGGAATGTCGTCGAGCGGTACCGGCTGGCCCTGTTCGGGCGGATGCTGATGGGCGTCGCCCACGAGATCGACAATCACCTGAGCGTCGTCCTCGGGTTCTCCGAGCTGATCCAGCTTGCCGCGGGGAATGAGCAAAAAGTCCGGGACGGCGCCGGGAAGATCCTGTCCGCCGGGGAGAAGATCGGGGCGATCGTCCATCAGTTTTCCCGGCATGTGCGTCCGCACGCTCCCTCCCCGGAACCGTTCCTCCCCCGGGAGATGATTCCCGAGATCCTCCTGTTCTCGCGGTACGACCTCGGCCGCAACAACGTGACCGTACTGCCGCCGCCGGAAGTCCCTCCTGGGATCCTTCACGCCGACCGGATGGATTTCGGGCTGGCGCTCCTCGCGCTCCTGTTCAACGCCGCGGAGGCCATGTCCGAGAAGGGCGGGGAACTGTCGATGCGGGTGTCCATCGACGCCGCCGGGTGGGAATACACCGTGAGCGACCAGGGCCCCGGGATTCCCGCGGGGTTCGAGGAGAAGGTCTTCGAGGTTGGGTTCACCACCCGCAAAGGACCGCTCCACGCGGGAATGGGACTCCCGGTCGCGCGGCACCTCGCAGGGCAGGCGGGGGGAACGGTGCAGCTGGCGAACGGCTCCGGGGGCGGGTGCGAGGCGACGATCCGTATACCGTTGAAAGTGCGGGCCTGATCGTCTTCCGGCGCGGCTCACGTCCGTAGATTGCTTCGAATCCGCTTCTTCCTTCCTGTTACGGAGAATCGTCACGCGCAGCGAAGCGAGTGCGCCTGTTGCGGCGGCCGGTATACCGTGAAGCGCCGGGGGATGAAGCTGTTCGACGGAGAGAAACCGGAAGGGGAGATCTGCCCCGAGTGCGTGCTGGCGGGGCCTGCCGGCGCGGCGGGGAAGGTCCGGGAGAGGCTCGGGGCGATGCACCAGAACGAAAGAGCGCCGGACGAACCGAAGGGGCGCACCTCCTGGGTCCGCCTTCTGTCCCGCCGCGCACGCCTGCTGGAAGAGACCCCGTCGTTTTCTTTGGCCGCCCGCCAGGCGGCGGTGCGGGAGACGAGGGAGCGGAGGTGAGACTTGAAAGACGCCTTGTCATGGTGTAATGTGCAAGTTGTACATTTTGCACAGAAGGGGGAGCGGCCATGCCAAGAATGACGATGACGGCGGCCCGCCGGGAGCTTCCGGAGGCGGTCAACAAGCTGGTTTACGGAAATGGGGAACCGATTGTCCTGTCGCGTCGCGGGAAAGATCTCGCGGCGATCGTCCCGATCGAGGACCTGCGGCTCATCGAGGAGCTCGAGGATCGGATGCTCTCGGAAAAAGCGAAGAAGGCCCTCAAGGAGAAGGGGAGAGTCCCCTGGGGGAAGATCAAGAAGGATCTCGGCCTGTAAGAAATGCGCTACGAGATCGAATTCACCCCGTCGGCCGACAAGGCGTTCCGAAAACTCCCGAAGAACGTCCAGAAGGTCGCCCGGGATCGGATCGACGCGTTGGAGGAGGATCCCAGGCCGTCTATTGCAACACCGCTTCGATGGGGGCTCAAAGGGCTTTGGAAGATCCGCATCGGGGATTATCGTGTTGCCTACACCGTGCAGGACGAGAAGCTCATCGTGCTGGTCGTTGGTGTCGGCGACCGCAAGGAGATCTATCCGATCCTGGAACGAATGAAGAAACGGTAAGGGGTTGCGCGTGAAGGGGGAGTTCCGGTGAGAAAAAAACAATTCGATGATCTCGTGGAAAGCGTAAAGGAGGCGGGACGTATCCACCGTAGCGAGATCCCGCCAAGCCGGAAGTTCGTCTTCGAGGCGATGGACATAAAGGCGATCCGGAAAGGGTTGAGCAAACCTCAGGATGAGTTCGCACTGATGATCGGCGTGAGCGTGGATACCGGGATATAAATAATAACTCAAGGGGAGGCTTATGGGCGCGATTTCGAAGAACATCCCGCTGAGCAAGCTGTCGCTGGATTTTCAGAACCCGCGGCTCGATAACCCCGAGTCCACGAAAGACGTCATGGCTGCAATGCTGGAGCAGCCGGTGCAGGGGAACAAGATTCTGCGCTTGGCGGAAGACATCGTCGAGCACGGTCTCGATCCCTCCTCCAGCCTTATCGTCATCCCGCATGAGGAAAAAGAGGACCGATTCGTCGTCGTAGAAGGCAACCGGCGCATCACCGCCCTGAAGCTCCTGGGGCACCCGGAGAACGCCGGGAAGTACGAGAAAAGGTTCAAACCGCTCGCCGACCGCCTGCCGGAGTCAATCCTCAAGGCGATTCCCTGCGTCGTCTTCCCCACGCGGGAAGAGACCAACCACTGGATCAAGCTCAAGCATACCGGGGAGAACGAAGGCGCGGGCGTCGTGACTTGGGGAGGCACGGAACTGGCGCGTTTCGAGCAAGGTGCCTTGAAACGAAATCGCCCCGGCCTCCAGGTATTGGACTTCCTGAAGAAGCACGTCGATCTCGACGCCGAACTGAAGAACGCCCCCCAGAA
>Ga0214473_10006629_pt1 | contig 13781 bp, 11 predicted proteins | sample RVTome_7_FD_203509 | JGI IMG/M metagenome (GOLD analysis project Ga0214473, IMG submission 203509) | Soil microbial communities from uranium-contaminated site in the Upper Colorado River Basin, Wyoming, United States - RVT98D197 | ecosystem: Environmental > Terrestrial > Soil > Contaminated >... | reverse complement strand
ATAGTGAAGAAAGTTTATGGAATTATTCTACTAATGTTAAAAATATTAAATTTAAAGGAGGTGTCCTATGTGATGAAGCTGGATTAGGAAAAACATTATCAATGGTCAGTTTAATTCTAAAAAATCCTGCCCCCGTTGAAAAGAAAAAAATAAATGTTATAAAAAAAACAACATCGAATTCTGCATCTAATTCTATATCTAATTCCATATCTAATCCCACAATTATTCATAATAATAATAATAATCCAATTAATATCAGTAATACTACATCGGATGCTGATACTTGGTCAAATACTTCTTCTATTACTAGTGGTAGTGTAGCAACAAATCGAAAATCGAGTGCTACATTGGTTATTTGTCCTGCAAGAATCTGCCAACAATGGGAAGATGAAATTAAAACTAAATATTTAAAGCCAGATGCTCCATTCAATTTGATAAAAATAACTACTAAACCTCAATTAGAAAAATTAACTTATCATGATTTATGTTCGTGTGATATGGTAATAATGTCATACAATTTAATTAATAATCCTAATTATTGTAATCAAACTGAATTGAAATTAGAAAATATATTCTGGCATCGTATAATCTTAGATGAATGTCATGAAGTTTTAGTTCCTAATGCAACTAGAAAAGCTGATGTACAAATGATGACGTTCTTAAATACCGTACAATCTAGATATAGATGGTGTTGTACAGGTGATCCTCTAGCAAAGAATTTTGATAGTTTTAAGGGTGTTGTATCATTCTTAACTGATACGGAAATTAAACTAACTAATAAACTAATGGTAAATTTTACTCGCGATGATTGTTTAAAAGTTATTAAAACCTATTTTCACCATAATAATAAGAAATCTACTATGGATCAAATTAAAATTCCATCTAGAATAGAAAATACCAAATTATTAGAATTTAGTCCAACTGAAAGGGCTATTTATAATAATGCTGTAAAAGATAATGCTGATTCCACTCGATTAATGCAACTCTGTACAAATATTCTTATATCTGATTATGAAAGTAAAATAGTTGGAAATCATGTAGTAGATTTTAAAGATTTAAATAATGCAATGATTAAGCATTTTAAACAAAATATTATTGATATTAATGCCAAGATAATAGAAAATCGAAAAACATTAGATAATGTTAATATTGATTATCCAAAACAGATAGATGATGTAAAAAAAATTATCGATATTTATAAGAAGATAAAGAAACCTACACAATCACAAATTGATGAATTAGAAGAGATTAAAAATAAGAAAAAAAGTTTACAAAGTCAGTTTTCATATTACAAAAAAGCCCTTGCTGAACGTGAAATAGATTTAAAAGAACAATTAAAATACTCTGGTGATCAGATTAAATTATTTGAAGGACTTAATTCTATTAATATGGATGCAGGTAGTATTAAATCAACTATTTCTAATCAAACCTGCCCGGTTTGCACCGATGCCAATTTGACTCCAATTGTTACTAAATGTGGACATGTGTTCTGTAAAGATTGTCTGGATATAGTTTTAGATAATCGTAAATTAGGTTCATGTCCTTTTTGTCAAGATCCAATTACTTTATTAGATGTAAGCATTGTGGATCAATCGCCTTCTGCTAAAACAACTAATACAACAGGTAATAATGATTTTATTAAAACTATACAGGCTGATCCTGCTATTCGTAATAAAACATTATATATTAATAATATGAATAAATATGGTACTAAGATGGCTCATTTAGTAGAATATTTATCAGAAATATTAGATGATCCTACAAATCGTGTTATTATTTTTAGTCAATGGAATAAAATGTTAAATCTTGTTGGTAAAGTATTAGAAGATTCTAAAATAAGACATGTATTCTGTCGTGGTAATGTTTATTCTATTACTAAAGCTATCTCCAATTTTAAAAGAGATCCTAATATCAGAATTATTATGTTATCCTCTGAAACCTGTTCATCTGGTAATAATTTAACAGAAGCTAGTCATATTGTCCTATTAGATACTATTAATACTACCAAAGATAATGCTCAAGCTATTGAAAACCAGGCTATTGGTAGATCAGTGCGTTTGGGACAAACAAAAAATGTTTCTATTACAAGACTAGTAGTTAAGGATTCAATTGAAGAAGAACATTATCAAAGAAATATTCTTGGTACTAATATACCTACAACTATTCCATGAATTTTACCAAATAATAATATTCACGATATATCGTTTTTTTTACATATATTTTTGATAATTTTATTTATAATTTATTTAATAATTTTATTATAAGCTATTGATAAAGATTAAAATTATTGTAAAAATTACTGCTTGTTACTTTGATTAATTTATATAAATTAAAAATTAAAAATATATTGTAATATATTATATAAATGCCAGCTCCCAATTTATATGCTGGTAAAAAGAATGTTAGGGTTTTAACAGAAAAAGATTTTGATTTAAGTAAATCAACTCCAAAACTTAAAGAAAAAGGTAAGTGTGGTTATTTTATGGTATATGCACATTGGTGTCCTCATTGTGTTGCCAAAGTTGATAATTGGTCTTTCTTTGCAGATGAAATGAAACCTCATAAAAATTTTACTATTTGTGCAGCAGAAGAATCAACTATTCCTAATGTAACAGCTGCATTAGGTGTTCAAGGCTTTCCTACATTTTATGAAGTAATGGAAGATGGTTCTTTACAAAAATATGAATCGCAATTTTCTTTAACTGAATTAATGGGTGGATTATGTAAGAATCAAGGTAAGTTTTGTGGTATGCAAAGGGATTTATGTGCTAAAAATCAACAATTCTGTTAAAATATTAAATATACCGATTTATTTATAATAATATAAATTAATAATATAAATTTTTTATTATTAATCAGATGATTAGTTATGATCATTAAGCTTAGTCAGCAACATATAATTTTATACCGTTAGTACACATCTAGAAATCCACCACTACTAAATAATTTAATATATTCCGTTAAAAATTAATATTATATAATTATATCATAAAAAAATAATGATAGAATATATAGATTTACATCTAACTTATAAATCATGTTATCCAGAATTATAATAAATAGTCATAGCGAATCATCTATTGCATTAAATCATTTATTAGATAGTCTCAAATTAGATATTCGAAATAAAAATTATAATATAATGGTATTTATTGGTGGTAATTATCACCTAACTGATTATGAAATTACTACCATTGATAATATTACATATATAAAATGTAATTATAATTCAATAGATTATACATCATTTATAGCATTATCCGAATTATATGCTGATCAAATTGATAATATTTATTTATATTTGCATGATACATGTAAAGTTGGTACATCATTTTTTGATAAACTTGAAAAAATAAATTTTAATAATGTAACTAGCATTAAACTTAATAAACCATTCTCAAATAATATTGGATTTTATACGCAAAAACTTATTAACCAATATAAATTATTTTTACAAGAAATAAAGATCACTAAACCTATCAGTATTGATTTTAAAAAATATATCGTATCATTAGAAGATAAAATATTTAATGAAGATTGTAATAATATTATATTAGATAATTATAATGGATGGAAATATACTGGTCCAACAGATTATTATAATACTGGAACAATGCGAATCGTTGAACATTATCCTAATTTAGATTTATATAAAATAAAAGCTAATTGGGGACAAGGTGTATGGACTATTAATTATTAATATTTAACCATTCCATTTAGCGTTTTTGGTTAGACACAAAGTTTCCAATTATATAGTTCACTTAAACACAACAATATAAAAACAGCTTCTATTTTATGTACTTTTTATATACTTGATAATTAAAACAAATACCTATTTTGATATATCATTTTTGATAAATCAATAAAAAGTTGATAATAAATTTTATAATTCTTCAACTCATTCCACTATGGAAAGAATGGAAAGTCAATCTGCAAAAAGAAGAAAAATTGAACTAAATGATCTCTGTGTAATTTGTTCACAATCTACTATTTTTAATATAATTTTAAAATATCTAGGTATACGTGAATTAAGATCTCTATATAATATTAATAAGACATTTCAAGCTATTATTACAAATAATTCTAATGTTATTAAACGATTATGTGATATTATTACGTGTAATATAATCGTAAATGATTTTATAACTATTACAAATTATCCTATTACTATAGCTGATGATGATAATAATGAAAATATTAAGGTTAGTTTATATAAAGAAGATTTTGTTCCAGCTTGGGTTGCGAATACTACCCAATATGGAAAAGGATTAATTGAATCTATATATGATCAAAAAATATTGGGTATACCATTATTTTTTGCAAATGATGAATGGCCTATGTATAAGGGATATCCTATGTCTTTCTATACTCAGTTTATTGATCCTAGTATGATGAATGATGCCTTATCGGTCGCGCCGCGGTGCGAATTAATACAAATATATATAGCTGATTTACATTCAGATGATGGTGTGGATGGTACTGGAGAAAAAAGCGCCTATATCAGGAAAATTCCATTAATTGATATTATAACAAAAGAGATTGTAATACCAAAACTACCTAAAACAAATACTGATATTGTTCAAAAATATCCAGATATATTCCAATACATTGGAAAAATAACTAGCTGGAATTATGTAAATACTTTTATACACAAACATACAAATGATGATAATACTAATATTTTTATAGATTCTTATGAATTTCATGAAAATTTATATTATAATTATGGAGTGTATGCTACTCACCAATATATCGACTGCTTATTACAAATTCAAGGAGTCCCTCCTACTATATGTCAAAATGATTATCTTAGTGAAAATAACACATATTATAATTCCATATATAATGGTTATTGGTTTAGAGATAATAGATCCTCTATAAATGATGATGATATTGATAATCATGGAGGCTGCTTAAATCTTACAGAAAATGGTGAAGTCCATGGTGATATATAATTAAAATGTGCATGAATATAATTGGATTATTAAAAATTTAAAAACTTTGTTAAACAAATAACATTTTTATTTTATAAAAAAATGAATAAATTTAAAAAATATTATATTAATAAACTATTAATAAAATATTAAAAATATTAAAATATTAAAATATTAAAAATATTACTAAAATTTTAATAAGAATTTACTGATGAATATTGATAAAAGATATGAATTAATGAGTAGAAACTTGCAAGAAGTTTTGGGAGATCCTAATGAAGTTAAGAAAATCTTAGCTGAAAGGGCTCCTAGAGTTTATTGGGGAACAGCATGTACATCAAGAATCCATATTGGATATTTTGTACAAATGCTTAAAATTGCAGATTATCTCCAAGCAGACTGTGAAGTAACTATCTTATTAGCTGATTTACATGCTTATTTAGATAATATGAAATCCTCTCTAGAATTGATTAACTACAGAACACAATATTATACTAGAATGATTCAAGCTATTTTAGAATCAATGGGTATAGATATTAGTAAATTACGTTTTATTAAAGGAACTAGTTACCAATTATCTGAAAAATATACCATGGATGTATATCGTGCCAATTCAATGATTACGGTAAAAGAAGCTCAGCATGCTGGTGCTGAAGTTGTTAAACAAACAGATAATCCAACTATGAATGGTCTATTATATCCAACTTTACAAGCACTTGATGAAGAATATCTTGGAATTGATATTGAAACATCTGGCATTGATCAACGAAAAATAGTTACACATTCTAAATCTATTATGCCAAAATTAGGTTATAAAAAACGTATATATTTTATGACAGAAATGGTTCCTGGTCTACGAACTGTTAAAAAAATGGAACAATCTCATAATGTTATAGTCCCATTGAATAAATCTGAATATAATAGTATATTAGAAGATTCTTCTCTTAAAGATGAACAAATAGTAGATAAATTACAGATTCTTATAGATAAATATAGAAAAGACCAGGCTTTAACTCAAAATATTCAATTAGAAAAAATGAGTTCTAGTAATCATGAATCTAAAATAGATCTTTTAGATACAAAAAACCAAATTAAATCTAAAATTAATAAATGTTATTGTTTACCTGGGGATATTGAAGATAATTGTTTATTAACTATTTTAGAAAAAATGTTATTTCCCATGTTAAAATATAAAAAATTGGATTTTGTTATTAATCGTAAGGAAAAATTTGGTGGTCCAATTGTTTATACATCTATCATAGATGTTATAAATGATTTTCAAAATGAAACATTGCATCCTGGAGATTTTAAATTAGGTATGATTGACTCATTTGATTTAATCTTAGAACCAATTAGAAAAATTTTTAATACACCTGATCTACAGCATTTACTTAAACTATCTTATCCATAATAATTTAACCATATTATAAATATATAAAATAAATATATAAAATAAATATATAAAATATTTATTATTAATCAAAGTAAGTATATGATACTTTGATTAGTATATAATTATAATTTAACCGAATTAGATCATATTATTTTCATAAATACACTAAAATATTAATATTATTTATTTCATTTTCAGTTAAATCCGCTATTTTTAGATTATTTTCGGTTGCATTTATAATATTTTCATATAATTTTAATAGCTTGAATCTATCTAAAAGTGGTAAATTTTTAGTTTTATTTTTTAAGGCTTTATAAATCTTGCGCTTATTATCTGATCTGAATCCAGATAATCTTGATATTCTTTCACTTAATATTGATATTATTTCATGTGATCCTAATAAATATGAAGCATATTCTTTATCAAATTGATTTGGTGAATTTTTAAATTCCAACAAATTACATCGCCAATCAGATCCTTTATCATAAACTAATATATCAATTATAGGTTCATCTATCATATGACTTGCAGTCCAACAATTCATACAAAATTCAATCGTTACCGTTTCACCTCTTTCATTATGTGATTTATCATTTAAATGGGTATATCCGCGTTTTTCAGTTTTCCCATCATCATTAATTCCACATATTTGATGACAATCATAACAAATAAAATAATCAGCCCATTGGATATTCTGATAATTAATACCACCAGCTTTCAAGTATGTACCATGCAAAATTGGATCATATCGACCACGATCTTTCATATCAGCTGATTCAGGGACATTACATATTTCACAGAATAAATGAGGATTATATCCCCATCCCATATCATAAGGATCCGGATAATTATATAAATGAAGATTTTCAGTTGATCCACATTTTTCACATTTTAGAACTTTAATTGGAGGAATATTTTGTGGTTTTCCTAGCTTTCTAATTTCATAAATATTCATTTTGAATTATTAAATTATTTATTAAAATTTAAATCAATTTTTTAGATTTTTTAGATTTTCATTTTTAACTAAAAATGAAAATCTAAAAATCTAATTTTTTATATAATTTAATAAAATAATAATAAATTATGAGTGATTTGAATAATGAATATGGTATATGGTATTTGGCATTACCATATATTTCGGAAGATACACATTTATTTAGTGGTCAAGTCCAGCTTGGTAAATTATGTACAGTTTGTCATATATTTAATAAAATAATATCTACAAATTCAACATTTAATAGAAAAAATTGGATAACATATATCGAAAAATTTGATGAATATAGAAAAATAAACCAAAAAAATCATTCTTTATTTGGTACATACATTAATTTTGGAAAAAAATTATATAAAATGATTATGTATGGGCAAACGGGAATAAATAATCATGAATTATTACCACATAATATGGAACGAGAATTAAACGATATAAAATACACAATTGAAAGAGAAGCCCTAAGTAAGATTACATATGATAAAATATTGAATTTATTTGGGGGAAAAAAACGTTGCGAAACTTTACCAATATTGGATATAAGTCATATTGAAATGCGTGGTGATTATATTGATATGATAAGGCCAGATGATATGTCTTGTCCTATTATGCGAGGCGTAGATAAATATAATCGTATTTTTTTCACAATCCGATTTAGAGATGTATCGAATAATAAATATCATTGTCAAACATTATTTCAACACTTTAGATATAGTACAAATTGTTGTAATTGGATAACAGGAACTTCAAGCTTGGATTTAATTAGCTTTTCAGGATATTTAATTGATAATTGTGTTGTAAATAAATATATATATGATACATTCTTGTTAGCTATTAAAAATAATTATATCAAAGATGATAATGGTCTAATTATTAAAGTGATTGAATAAATTATTATTTATTTTTAATATTATTTTTTATTTTTTTTATTTTTTATTTTTATTTTTATTTTTTTAATTATTTATTTTTATTTTTTATTTTTTTATTTTTTTATTTATTTTTATTTTTTATTTTTTTATTTATTTTTATTTTTTATTTTTTATTTATTTTTATTTTTTATATTTTTTTTATTTTATTTTTTAATTTTTTTATTTTTTATTTTTTATTTTTTATTTTTTATTTTTTATTTTTTATTTTTTTATTTTTTATTTTTTATTTTTTATTTTTTATTTTTTATTTTTTATTTTTTATTTTTTTATTTTATTTTTTATTTTTTTATTTTTATATTTTTTATTTTTTATAAATATAAATTAAATTGATAAGAGTTTATATAAATAATTGCGCACTGCATACTACTAGTTTAAATTTTCATAATTATATATTTTATTATCATAATTTAAATTTAAAATATGATAATAAATCACATAATTATTTTATTTAATGTCTTAGTCTCTGCGCGCGCATCAAACATTACTAATTGATTATATATTTTATAAGATAGGCTTAAAAAAATTGATGATTTAAATTATAATCGATATACTTATTTTAATGAATAATTGTGATTATTTGGTTGCCAAAGATTTAATAGATGCGAATGGTTATGTTAAAGTCAAAAAACAATTTAAGATTGTTAAATCTGGTGTTATTATGCAGCCTCTAACTCATCTAAATATACCATATGATATTGTTATAAGTTGGTTACAGAAGTCAGTTAGATTAGGAATTTATGAAGATGCATTATATTGTGCATATCAAATAATTAAATTAGATATACATGAATTAAATATATCTGGAAATACCATGTTTAGAAGTCATTTGCTAAACCGGTTAATTACTATAATGAGTGAAGATATTGGTGTTGCTGATAATATTGTTGAAGATATTTATAATAGATATTGGAAACTATATCATAATGCGGATATTAATGAATCTGATTTAGCCAAAACTATAGCTGAAATGCTATGGATTCTCTGTAATGCCAAGAAAAGTAGATATACTGATTGGTTAATACATATACATGAATTTGGTATAGATATAAGTAAGATTGATGATAATATATTTAATCAGCTTAGTTTAGTATTAGATGATGATATGGAGCAAGAAGCCATTTCTCTTTTGGATTTTAATATTAAAGAAGTTCAGTTGCTTAATAATTTATATAATCATAGAACTAGGAAATATGGTTTATTATATTTTGTTCATGCACTTGTTTTAAGTTTAGATCCTATATTTAAAATAAAATATGATGAAACAAATAAAATAAATAAAATAGATTGGTTAAAAAATTTTAGTTTTAACATGGATGTTTGGAATAAGAATGAATGTGTAAAGCCTATTCCAAATGAGGTTATTGATAAGCATACTAAATGGGGAACGATGTATTTAGGTAGAGGTTTATATTATTTTCTTACTAATTCATCTAGATTGAATAATTGGATGCCATATAAATCTGAAGAATATATGAGAGAACAATTGATTAATTATGTTGATAAAATAGAAAATATTCATCCAGAAGTTAATTATGAAGAAAGAGGTTATCAAACCAATTTAATTAAGCAGGTAATGGGGGATATTAGTAATCCAAATAAACAAACTATCTGTCTTAATATGGCAACTGGGACAGGTAAAACTCGAACTAGCTATTGTATAGTTACTGATTATATTCGAGAACATAAAGATGCCTTAGTAATGTTTGTGTTTCCCACATTAGATATATTAGACCAAACTGTTAAAGTATGGCAAGAAATGATTGAAAACGATAAAAATTTAGATAGAATATTTATTGGAATATTATCAAGCAAGCATTATAGTTATCCAAGACATAAATTTAATTATGAATTTATAGATGATAAAGAGGGTATAACGCGGTTTCTAGGATATTCTGAAAAATTAGTGGGAAAAAAAATACTTTTTTCTACTTATGCAAGTTTAAGTAGAAAAAAAGAACAATTAGATGGATTAGTTGAATTTACAATTTATGATGAAGGTCATCATTTAACACCAAAAACATTTATAAGTGGCAAAAGAATCGTTTTAACTGCAACACCATCTATTACTAATCACTATGATTCAGTTATTCAATATGGTATAGGCGATGCTATTAATGATGGATTCCTATCACCATTTAAGGTAGTTGTACTGAATGATAATCCATTTGATTATATTTGTAATAATAGTCAAAAAATAATTGTATATAGTTATCGAAATGCTATTTCTAAAACCTTATATGATGAATTAAATGAAGAAGTATATGATATTATGAAATATTATATCGATTGCTATCTATCTAATCGCAAAGAAATATTGAAAGAATTTAAAAGTGAAGCTCGATCAATAATCTTTAATTGTTCAATTATGGGAGAAGGAGTAGATATACCGGATTGCGATGCAATTTACTTACATAGTGGTAGAAAATCTCATACAGGATTTGTACAATCTATTGGAAGATGTCTACGCAGACATAAAAATAAAGAAATAGCTACCGTTTATATCCCAAATGATAAGGATTTAGCTTTACGATTAGTACATATCAAACAATTAGGATGGAAGCCTGAAATAATATATACATAACACCGCAACAAAAATTGATAATAATTATTAATTTTTATAATATTAAATAAATAGATGACATTTGATCTTTTTACATATTACTGTGAAAATATAATTTATAAAAAAACATTATTTGAAATTATAGATAAAATAATAAAAAAATATTATAATTATCAGAATCCAAATTATAATCTTAATATGGATGATTTATCAGATATTGAAAATATTTTAATACATGTGCATAATGTTGATAATAAGAATAATGTTAAAAATTTCCTATATTATATCACGTTTGAAAAAATATATATAAAATATATTATCAGATGGATAAAATTAACATGTATCTTTATGCAATATTTACACATAAGAGATAAAATATTTCAATATTATGTTAAAGATATTAGAATTTATCCTTGGAACAATTGGGCTGACTACGATTTTTATTTTAGTAATTATCACTTAGGTGATGGCTACGCGAAATTACGATATAGTATCTAAAATTGATGTTAATTATAGAAACTAATTTACATCGAATTCATATTAGTAATAAAATACATGATATTCTTTGCCCATATATATATAATAATTATAATCAATCTATACTTTTTATAGATTAATCTATGTAAATAATATTTTTTTCGATATTTAAAAGCTAAAATGCACTTTGAATTTTAATATTTAATTAAGTTGTTTTGGGCATTGTTGTCCGCAAGACGGTGGAACACCATTCACAATACTATTTGTTATTTCGGAAGAGCATTTGAGAGCATATGAGCTACGTCTTATATAATCTGAAGTAGGCTCTCCCCCTCTAACCCACGGTTCAATAATATGTTCTACTTTCTGTGGATTACCATAATCAGGAAGACAATCGAATCGATTTATGGTTACACCTGAAGTTGGTGAACATGCTTTGAAACTATGAGCATTTATACCTTGTAATAATTGTGATTCTATTTCCTTATGATAAAGGGAATTTTGGCCAGCACCCATAAAAGGAACTGTTAAATAAGGTGATGTATATAATGGATAAAGCTGGTTCATGTTAGTTAATTCTGAATATCTTAATTCTGATTCAACATCAACACGACAAGCACTACGATATGGTTTATAGAATACAAATGGTTCACTCATTAAATTAGCATAATCGGCTGATGTATCACATAATCTAAAAAAATTATCAGTTTGATAACATCCAGGTTCTCGACTTTCACTATCATCTAGATTAATATAACATTTATCGTCTCTAATATTTGTTTTCATATTCCAATAAGGTCGTGATTTAGGTAAACAAACAGGTGGTTGAACCCTTGGTAAACATTGATTACCTTGACAATTCATATAATTCAACTATATATAATTAAGATATATTTTTCATTTATATCTTAATTTAATTCTTTAATTTTATTCTCTTAAATTAATTATTTAATATTGTAAACCAAATACTTCTATTTATCATCTTTACCAGCTAATCTGGTTTCAATCATTAAATCAATATTATCTAAATATTTCAAATAATCCTTAATTAATAAACTACGATAAGATCCACGATACATAACAATAACATCATTATTTGCTCCTCTAGATGTAAATACTTCTTTATTCTTATCGTTAATTTCAGCTACCATAATAATCTTTTTTGTAAAATTCTTAACTTGAAATGTTTTATAATTATCTATACATAGATTATTTGATATATCAATCACTTTGTGATCATCATACGTCTGTGATAATATTTTTATAAAATTTTTCATAGGTTCAGATGATTCTTCTTGCTGATTTAGAGAATACATATCTGCTTTTGCTGCTAATATATCCATATCAGATCTATTACAACAGAACTTATATTTTTTTCCTGATCCACAATAACAAAGATCATTTCGTCCTATCTTAAATGGCTTTGTTGATAACATTGACATTTTATATTTAATTATATTTAATTATATATAAAACAATCTATAAATTTATTTTTTTATTTTTTATATTTTATTTTTTTTTGTATTTTTTATTTTTTTTTTATTTTTTATTTTTTTATTTTTTTATTTTTTTATTTTTTTATTTTATTTTTTATTTATTTTATTTTTTATTTTTTTATTTTTTTATTTATATTATTATATATTTTAATTATATTTTTATACAAAATGCGATTTAGGTTTATTAATAATTTTCATATATTCTTTACTACCATATTTAATTTTATCTTTTAATCTATCTAATTCCTTGATAATTTTTATATCAATATCATTTATTTCGCCGGAATGATATTTAGCCATTACTATTGCATATTTTTCATTAAATTTATTTAATTGTATATTGCTTGTTTTGATATAATTCGCAAAAACTTCATAGTTTAAACTATTCGCAGCTTCATGATCAACCGTTTCATCTAAAAGGATTTTAGCAGTATCCTGTAATAAAGTTTTTATTTCAGTATTTTTATTATTGGATTGCATATTTTTTTATATATTAAATAAATTAATAATATTTAATTATTTATATCAATTTTTTTATTTATTTCAGTTATTTTTATAAATAAAATTGTGTTTATAAATTATTTAATAAAAATTTGATTAAATTTATTTTGTTGAAATAGTTAAATAAATTCAAGTATTTTAATCATATGTCTAACGACCTTATAAGTCTAATAAGTAAAAAATGGCAACTTTAATCCCAGTATAATTATTTTTTTTTATAAAAAAAATATATAAAAATATATAAAAATATATAAAAAATATATAAAAAAATACAAAATTTAAATACATAAAAATAAATTTTAAAATGTAAAAAAAATAAAATTAAAAAATGAATTTTGGCTTTGTCACAAAGGGAAATTTGGCTTTGTGACAAAGCCAAATTTTGGAGCTCGACCTACTGGTCATGGGGGTCAAAATTGGCTTTGTTACAAAGGGAAATTTTATAAATTTAAATTTAATGATTTTTTTAAATATTTAATAAAAATTGATAATAATAATTT
>Ga0214473_10006628_pt1 | contig 13782 bp, 13 predicted proteins | sample RVTome_7_FD_203509 | JGI IMG/M metagenome (GOLD analysis project Ga0214473, IMG submission 203509) | Soil microbial communities from uranium-contaminated site in the Upper Colorado River Basin, Wyoming, United States - RVT98D197 | ecosystem: Environmental > Terrestrial > Soil > Contaminated >... | reverse complement strand
ACATCATATAGCCGAGTTGGCTCAACGTGGAAAACGCCAGAACCCGTTTAATATCATTCTGTGTGCAGGCAATGACGGCGGCGAAGAGACAAGTAAAGCCCCCCACATAAGCGGCGACCAAGAGCGCCGTTCCCGACGCCGCAAAGGCCGGGAACAATCGCGCCACCAGATAAATGCCGGCCACAACCATAGTAGCCGCGTGAATCAAGGCCGAAACAGGTGTCGGCCCTTCCATCGCATCCGGCAACCAGATGTGCAGCGGAAACATGGCGCTCTTGCCGGCGGCGCCGATAAAAATCAAAAGGCAGGCCGTGGTCAGAATGCCCCGGTCGGCCAAAGCGCTTAATGTATCGGGATGGTTCAGAAAAAGAAAATCGAACGCCTGCGTACCGGTTTGTCCTGCACCGGTCACGCTAAGAATTTGAAATCCATGATAACCTAACAACAATATGCCAATGAGAAAAAAAACATCGGCGAAACGCGTGACGATAAACGCCTTTTTGGATGCAGCCACGGCGCTGTTTTTCTTATAATAGTAACCAATCAAAAGAAATGAACTAAGCCCCACCAATTCCCAAAAAATATAAAGCTGAAGAATGTTTGGAGCCACGACTAAACCAAGCATGCTGAACGTGAACAAGTTTAAGTAAGTGAAATAACGCCCCGACCCAGTGTCGTCGGCCATATAACCGATGGAGTAGAGATGGATAAAAGCGCTTACCACCGTCACGATTACCATCAGCAAAACCGACGGCGGGTCAACCAGCACTCCGGCATTCACTGATAGAAATTGAAAGTAGCTTAGCCATTCGAAATGCCAGGCGACAAAAATTGGCTGATGGGAACCGGGTGGATATAGATGGTAATACTCCCAGCAAAGCCAGCACGCCAGCGCGGCTGATGCAAATATTGACGCAGTCGCCACGATCCCGGCGGCGCGCCGTGAGAGCGGACTTACCATCAATCCCACTATCAGAAATGAGAAAAAAGGGAGCGCCGGAATAAGCCAGGAATGTTCAAATATAAATCCCAAGCTTATCCCTTCATGGTGTCGAACTGGGAGACATCAACCGTTTTGCGGCTGCGGAAAATTGCCACAAAAATCGCCATGGCTACCACGGCTTCGGCCGCCGCCACGGCAATTATAAAGATGACCATCAAAGCCCCGTCAAGCGCCGCCGGAGAAATGAAACGGTTAAAAACTATGAAATTTATGGCAGTTGAATTAAGCATCAATTCTATCGCAATCAACACCCCCAGAGCGCTTTTGCGAGAAAGCACGCCATATATGCCGATGGAAAAAAGAATTGTCGAAAGGACCAGCCAGTGCAGAAATCCCGGGTACCAGCTCATGCGCCTCTTTTCCCCTTTTCGGAGCCCGTTGACTGTAAGCGATACGCACGTGCAATCACCATGGCTCCAATCACCGCCGCCAAAAGCAGTAATGAAATTATTTCAAAGGGAAGCACATAGCCGGAGGAACCTGTATCCAGAATCATTCGGCCTAAAGCGCGGGCAATTTCATCCGGCGGCGGGGCTGATGATTCTGCCGAAAAGTTTGTCTTAATCAACGCCGTCACGGAAAAAACTAAAAAAAGAATCGCCGCCAAAATTGCCAGCGCTTTACGAAAGGAGCCGGGATGGCTTTCGACCAATTCAGAGGAACTGGTAAGCATTATGGCATAAACAATGAGTACAACTATTCCGCCAACATATACGAGAATCTGAATGGCGGCAATAAAGTCATAATTAAGCAATATGTAGAAGGCGGCCCCGCAGACCAGCGTCACTGCCAAACCGACTGCGGCACGTAAAATACGATCGGAACTGACGGCTGCCAGCGCCGCTATCACCGCTACAACGCCAAAGAAATAGAACGACAGCGTGTAGGCAAAATCACCGGCGCTCACTCCCGGTTCTCCGCTTCCATCTCAAGTGCCGGAACTCCGGGGAGAGCCACACCGGCCAGCGGAACTTTTCCCTCATACCTTTTCCGGGAATCAACTGTGGCTTTCAGCGCTTCCACGTTTTCTTGTTTTTTCTCGGCTCGTTTTATGGCTATCGCCGGCGGCCCGGCATACTTGTTAAGCGCATAGACCAAAAGCCGGCGGTCATACACGGCGGCTTCAAAATCTTTAGACCATTCCAGCGCCTCATGCGGGCAGGCCTGAAGACAGGCATTGCAAAAAGTACAGCTGTCGAGCCGCCAGATAAACTGATCCAGTTCTGTCATATTACTTACCGCATTTCGGCGGGCCTTTATAACAATGGTTCCGTTAGGACAGGCCAGTTCACAGAAATTACAGCCGTTACAGCGCATGTAGCCGTTGTCATCATAAGTTAATCGCAATTGCCCTCGAAAACGCTCGAACATTTTCAAGGTTGCGCGGTTTTCCGGATATTGTTGAGTAACTACAGTTGAAGGGCGAATCAAATAGCCCAGAGTGATTTTCATTCCTTTGAGCAATGACAGGATTGAACGATAAACATAACCAAACCAATTAGCGATACCAGCAGAACCAGTCCGAGCACGGGGAGCGACCACTACCTCAATGGTCAGTTCGCCGAGTAATTTATGGCCAATAACGCCATTTGTGGAATCAAAAAATTTCATAAGCAAGTTCCCTTAAGCAAAGAAATAGGCCTCCGTCAGTATCACGCACGCCGCCAAGATAAGATTGGCAAAGCTCAGGGGTAAGAGAAATTTCCATTCCAGCCGCATCAACTGGTCCACCCGCAATCTGGGAAATGTCCAGCGCACCCACATAATTAAAAAGATTATAAAAGCTGTTTTTCCTGCAAACCAGAGACCGGGGGGAATCAAGTCCATCACGGCATTGAAAGAATCCAAACCGCCGATATGAAACGGCATCCAGCCGCCCAGAAATAATGTCGCCGCCAGCGCCGCTACAATAAACATATTGATAAACTCCGACAGAAAGAAAAATGAAAAGCGCAAGCCGGAGTATTCCGTATGGAATCCGCCGGTCAGTTCGCTTTCTGCTTCCGGCAAGTCAAACGGCGTGCGGTTCAATTCGGCTGTGGACGCGATACAAAATATAATGAACGCGACCAATCCGGCCGCATGTCCGCGCCAGATCCACCAGCCCGCGGCCTGACTCTGGACTATCTCGGAAAGCTGCAGTGAGCCGGCAAAGAGCACCGCCACCAGGAGCGAAAGAGTTACCGATATTTCATAGGAGACGAATTGTGCACCCGCGCGCATGGCTCCCAAAAGCGACCACTTGTTGTTGGAACTCCACCCACCCAGCAGTATTCCCAAAACTCCGATGCCACTTACTGCGGCTATGAAGACTATACCAATGTTTAAATCCACGACCTGCAAGGATGGACTTAGCGGTATGACCATCAAAGCCAGTACCGTTGCCAGGATAGCTAACACCGGCGCCATGAAAAACAAGATCCGGTCGGCACGTTCCGGAACGATATCTTCTTTGAGAAGGAGCTTGATGGCATCGGCAATTGTCTGCAGGATACCGTGCCAGCCCACGCGCATCGGCCCCAGGCGGCACTGAAAATGTGCGGCGATTTTACGTTCCACATATACCAGCGACAAGCCCAAAATGCTTATAAAGGCAACTGTGGTGATAAGCGCCAGAAGTATAAAACCGGCGGCCAGCCAGAAATTGTCAGATAGCAATGCGTTCGCTCTGTCAGAGAATGTGACTGCTTCAAAAGTTTTTTGTACCAAGAGCCGCATTTTATAACTCTATCCTATCGGTCGATATCCGGCACCACCAAATCAAGCGATGAAACGTTGGCCACCAGGTCACCCACTCGTGAACCGCGGGAAATTCTATCCACCGCCCAGAGATTGTTATAATTAGGACTGCGCATGTGAATTCGCACCGGCTTGTCCGATACCCCATCCGATGCAATGAGAATTCCCAATATTCCTCGTGCCGTTTCCAAATTGCTGTAAAAAACACCCTTGGGAATTATGATTTTCTTGGCCGGCTTCATCAGCATTGTTTTCCCTTCCGGGATATTGTCAATCAATTGTTCCACAATCTTTACCGACTGCCGCATTTCTTCTACTCTCACCCAGTAGCGGTCCCAGCAGTCGCCAACCGTGCCGACGGCCGTACGAAATTCAACTTTGTCATAGACGCCATACGGTTCAACTTTACGCAAATCATAGGGAACGCCGCTGGCGCGCAGAGGCGGGCCGGTCACTCCCAGTGAAATGGCTTCATCTGCCGGAAGTATTCCGATATTGCGCGTGCGCTCCTGCAAAATCACATTTCCGCTGAGCAATTCTTCGTATTCGTCTATTTTGGGCTTAACGTAGGTCATGGCCTCTTTGACGCGTTTAACAAAGTTCGGATGGATGTCGGCCATCAAACCACCCGGCTGAATAAAATTCATGGTGAGACGGCACCCGACAGTTTCTTCGAAGATATCCGTAATAATTTCGCGGTCTCGAAAGCCATAGAGAAATGGAGTAAAAGCGCCCAGGTCCATTCCCAGCACGCCCCACCAGAGCATGTGGCTTTGTATTCGTTCAAGTTCGGCTAATATTGTTCGAACATATTGAATGCGGTCATTCAATTCAGTTTTGGTGGCTTTTTCTACCACCATTGCTACCACCCAATTATTCATCATGGCCGAGAGATAGTCCATGCGGTCGGTCAGGTGAACAAACTGGCGGTAATTCACACTCTCGCCGATTTTTTCAATGCCGCGATGAATGTAGCCCAAAACGGGGATTACCTCCTGGACGGTTTCACCATTGAGCTTTAACATCAATCGCAGAACACCGTGAGTGGCCGGGTGTTGTGGCCCCATGTTGATGAAGTATTCCTGCGTGTCCAACGGACTGTCCGCCGTCTCCGGAATTCTTATCCGTTCTGATAAACTGGTAATCGTAACACTCATGACTCGATCGGCTCCCTTGTCAGCATAAAGTCATCATGGTAGTCCTTACGGAGCGGAAAACCCTGCCAGTCGTCTTCGAGAAAAACCCTTCGCAAATCGGGATGGCCGTCGTAGCACACGCCAAAGAGGTCGTACACTTCCCGCTCTTGCCATTCGGCTATTTTCCATATCCCGGAGCAGGTCGGCGCCACCGGGTTATCTCGCGGGATTAAAACTGAAACCAACAGCCGTTTCTGCTTGGTCAGTGAATAAAGATAATAGACCAGTTCAAAGACATTCTGCTCCAGGCGATCCACCGCGGTGTGGGAGGAAAGCATGTCAAAGTTGAATTCGGGATCGCGGCGAAGTTTTGTCAAGAGTTTCAAAAGTCCGTCCACCGGTACTTGCACGGCTGGGCAATCGGCGTTCCCTTCGTATGGCGCCGCCCGCAAGTCGAGAGCGAGAATACTCTTGACAAGTTCGCTCTGTGGTAACGGTTCGTTAACCGGCGTTCCCGGAATGATGTCGGATGTGCTCATTTATTTAACCCGGTCGGCCAAGCCAGTTCTTTCCTAGTTTGCTCGACATCAACTTCGGAGTCTTTTTTTAGCAACTCTTCCATTTCTTTCTGAATGTCGGCTAACGTGATTTCCGGAGGGAGGGCGCACAGCACCGGCTTGCGCCGAACCCCGGGTTGTCGAATTGTTTCCCCCTTCCTAATCATTTGCTGTAAAGTCAAAAGTCCGTAAAACAATCCTTCCGGCCGGGGCGGACAACCCGGCACATAGACATCGACCGGTATTATTTCATCCGCGCCGCGGATAGTCGTATACGATTGATAAATGAACGGACCGCCGGAAATAGTGCACGCGCCGGTGGCGATGACATAACGCGGTTCGGCCATCTGCTCGTAGAGTGTGCGCAAGCGCGGCGCCATGCGTTTGACAATGGTACCTGCGATAATCAGCAAGTCGGCCTGGCGGGGAGAAGGCCGCGCCACTTCGGCGCCGAATCGGGCGATATCATGTCTGGACGCCCCGGTGGCCATCATCATTTCAATCGCACAACAACTGGTTCCGAATGTCAGCGGCCAGAGACTATTTGAGCGGGCCAGATTTATTACCTGGTCCATGCGAGTCATGAGGTAAGAAACGCCGGGGATTTTTTCAGCGGCTGGAGCAATTTTTTCTTTGGTTAGACCCATTCCAGCACCCCTTTTTTCCAGGCATAGACCAGCGCCAGTAATAAAATGGCAATGAAAATCAAAACTTCTATTAGTCCCGCCAGGCCGGTTTCCCTAAAGACTACCGCCCAGGGAAAAAGAAAGGCCGCCTCGACGTCGAACACCAGAAATAGAAGTGCAAAAAGATAATAGCCGACATTGAAATGCACCCACGAACTGCCGACGGTTTGTTCTCCGCATTCATACGGAGTCCCTTTTATGCCGCCGGGCCGGTGAGGAGCCGCCAATCGTGATACCAGTAGTCCGCCGCCCACGAGCGCAACTGACAAACCTGTGAAGAGCAATACGAAGAAATAATCCATGATGTTATGGCGCTCCTTTTTCGGCTATGACTCTTAAACAGGCATATCAAACCAATTGTCGTCCGACTCAACCGTCCAGGTTTCACCGGCGTGAAGCAGGTTATAAATATCCGTTTTACCGAATTTCCTGGCCACTTCATGCTCTTGCGTTGAGACCTCATCTTCATAAGTAGGTGCATCAACTTGACGAAAGATTCCCAGAGGATAAGGCATCTTTGGAAATTCTAACATTGACAGCTTGAGAGCCAGAGTGGGGTCGGCGCGGTGAGCATCGTGCACCAAAAGCTGTGAACGGTCCACTGATTTATCATTCAGGTCAACTTTTTCGAGGTCAAAACCTTTCACTCGAAAACCTTTATCCTGCTTTTCGCCATAGATGAGTGGTTCACCGTGCTTGAGTGTAACTGTGTTCTCGGCCCGGTTACTTTTCTTCGTTATTTGTCCCCAGATGCCTTCGTTAAAAATATCACAGTCCTGAAGAATTTCTATCAGCGCTACCCCCTTGTGCTGGTAGGCCTCCACGAAGACGTCGGTCATCATGGCGTTGTCCGTACCCGGAACCCGCGCCGCAAAAGTAGCGCCGCAGGCAATAGCCAGACTAACCGGATTAATCGGCGTATCTACGGAGCCGTAAGGTGTGGACTTGGTTTTGTGCCCTTTAGGCGAAGTCGGTGACAGCTGTCCTTTGGTTAAGGCATAAATACGATTATTCAGGAGAATGACTTTGATATCAGGATTGCGGCGCATGAGGTGAACAAAATGGTTTCCTCCGATTGACAGTGCGTCACCATCCCCGGTGATAACCCAGACAGAAAGTTCCGGCCGCGTTATTTTAACGCCCAGCGCAATGGCCGGCGCCCGACCGTGAATACTGTGGAAGCCATAGGTCTGCGTATAGTGGGGAAAGCGCGAAGAACAGCCAATTCCGGAAACTAATACAATCTTTTCTCTGGGCAGTCCTATTTTTGCCAGAGCAGTTGTAAAACCTTTCAAAACGCCATAGTCACCGCACCCGGGGCACCAGCGGGGTTCAATGGAACTAAGATAGTCTTTTCGCTCAAGTACAGTTGTCATGACTCTACTCCCAGTGTCTTCTCAATTTTCTCTTCGATCTCACTAATTCCAAACGGCGTCCCCTTGACCTTATTAAAGCGTTCCATCTCGAGCAGATATTCTGCGCGCAGTTTTGTCCACAGTTGTCCCATATTATTCTCGGCCACGATTCTCTTGGAGAACCGCTGTAGAATCTTGCCAAGTTCTTTTGGAAACGGGTTTAGATGACGCAGATGTATCGAAGCTACTCTATGTCCTTTGGCATTCTGGTTCTTCACGGCTCGAGTGATGGCTCCGAAAGAGCTGCCCCAGCCAATGATGAGCAGGTCAGCGTCCGGATCTCCTTCAACGTGGAGTCGTGGAATAACATTTCTGACACGCTCAATTTTTTCCGCGCGGTAGGCAACCATTTTCTCATGGTTGTCTGCGCTTAAGTCAATTTCTCCCGAGCCGTCGCGTCTTTCCAGACCGCCAATGCGATGTTCCATTCCGGGAGTGCCCGGCCTCACCCAGGGTCTGGCCAGTGTCACCGGATCACGTTTGTAGGGCTGAAATCCCTCCGGTTCTGTGAGGAATCTTGCTCTCATTTGCGGTAATTCGTTCAGATCAGGAATCCGAAACGGTTCGGAGCCGTTGGCGATATAGCCATCGCTCAAGATAATTACCGGCGTCATATACTTGATGGCAATCTGCGCGGCTTCGATAGCGGTGTTGAAACAGTCCTTAGGCGAACACGCCGCCAAAACAACTATTGGGGAATCACCATGCCGGGCCCAGAGGGCCTGATAAAGGTCACCCTGTTCCATTTTAGTCGGCAACCCGGTCGAGGGGCCTCCCCGCTGAACATTAATAACTATCAAGGGTAGCTCAGCGGCTACTGCCAGATTAATAAATTCTGTTTTCAGAGCCATGCCGGGACCGGAAGTAGATGTCACTCCCAAAGAGCCGCCGAATGATGCTCCAATGGCGGCCCCAATAGCGGCAATTTCATCTTCGGCCTGAAAAGTCGTCACTGGAAACTCTTTGTGGCGGCTTAATTCATGCAGTATGTCCGATGCCGGAGTTATGGGATAGCTACCCAGAAAGAGCCGCAAATCTGCCAGATACGATGCCACTATCAAACCCATAGATAGGGCAGAGTTTCCATTAAGATACCGATAAGTACCAGCCATGCGAGGCCTCTCGGGCTTTTTAATGATATAGCTGGTGCTGAAAAGTTCGGTGCTTTCTCCATAATTGTGGCCCGCCACCATCGCCTCGGAGTTGACCTTGACCACATCCTCGCTTTTACTAAAATTGTTCTTAATCCATGCCAGCGAATTTTCAAGAGGCAGGTTAAAAAGCCAGCAGACCAGTCCCAGCGCAAAAAAGTTTTTGGCGCGCTCGACCAGAACCCGCTGAAGACCAAAACGCTCCAGCGCCGCAGTTGTAAAATGCGAAATCCTTACGGAATAAATTTTATATGCGGCCAGTTCGCCGTTCTCCAATGGATTCTTTGTGAAACCCGCTTTCTCAAGATTCTTGTCTGTAAAAGCATCTTCATTGGCAATAATTATCCCGCCTTTGCGGACTAAAGGCAGATTCGATTTTAATGCGGCCGGATTCATGGCCACCAAAACGTCAACCAAATCTCCAGCCGTATAAACATCCTGCGGACCAACATTTACTTGGAATCCGGAAACTCCGGCAACTGTACCCGCAGGAGCTCTGATCTCGGCCGGATATTCCGCCAAAGTCATGACATCCTCGCCAAATATGGCCGAAGCGCTGGCGAACCGGGTGCCGAGTACTTGAATTCCGTCGCCGGAATCCCCGGCAAAACGGATTGTCGTGATATCCAGTTCTTTCGGGTGACCTTTCATCCCATTACCAGCAACTGAAGGTTCAGTCTCGAATGGTTGGGCTTTTTCTGATGCGCACATTGTTGCCTTCCTTCATTTTTTAAGATGCGAGGGATAATCCGCCGGAATTTCTTTGTCCGGATGGAGAGCTTTGGCCCTGCCAAGCAGGTCAGCTTCCTGTTCCTGCCTGTTGGGATCGGTGACGCAACAATCGACCGGGCAGACATCGGCACACTGAGGGGTTTTAAAGAACCCCACGCATTCGGTGCATTTCACCGGGTCAATAATGTAGATGTCGTCACCGGCCGTAATGGCCTCATTAGGGCAGGGCTCTACACATTTGTCACAAAGGTTACATTCGGCTGTTATAATATATGCCATACTATCTCCTTTTTAATATTTATCGACTGTCGAGTCGTGTTTATTTAGTATAAGCACTTATTCTCTTTTTGTCCACCAAAAGGTTCACTTTTTTATAATAAGTTTGCACTATTTTGCCCTTTTTTTTGAAGAAATCCACAAAAAAAACCCTAAAATACTTGCTAAAACGCTGATTTTGTGTTAGTTAATAGAGTTGTAGCTTCCGGTCAAAAGGCCGTAAATGAGAAATAAAATATAGTAAGAGAAACAATTGAGATCATCGAAAAGAATAGCTTTGACTTGAGAAAAAGGAGTTTCCTGTCGAAAATTATTAAAAGTGGCTTGAGCTCTTAAGAATGTAGTGAAATACCTTTTTCTGATATAGAAAGTTTAGTTGAAAGGTTAAATGGCTTTTATGAATAAACCTCAGTTTCCCGGGGACATCGTTACAATGGACGGCAGTGAAGCCGTCGTTTGGGTGGAAATTAATGCTTGTTCCGGCGCTTCAAGTTACCCTATCACCCCCTCCAGCAATATGGGCGCAGGTTTTCAACAAGCGGTAGCAGACGGCAAAAAGAACCTTTGGGGAGAGCCGCTGGTATTTTTGGAGCCGGAAAGCGAGCATTCCGCGGCCAGTGTCTGCGAAGGGTATGCGGCCACGGGTGGGCGGGTGACCAATTTCACTTCCGGTCAAGGGCTAATTTTAATGAAGGAAGTGCTCTATACTATTGCCGGCAAACGTCTTCCGGTAGTATTTAATATCGGGGCGCGGGCGATGACCGTGCACGCTCTTAATGTGCATGCCGGACACGATGACGTCATGGGGGTAGCCGACTGCGGCTGGGGGATGTTATTTGCCCGCAATGCCCAGGAAGCGGGAGATTTTTGCCTGATTGCGAGGCGTGTTGCTGAAGATTCTTTTACGCCGTTTTTCAATATTCAGGATGGATTTCTGACAACCCATACTGTTGAAGATGTTTACCGCCCTGAGACCGAATTAATTAAAATGTTCTTAAAACCACCCAGCGAAGCGGTAGTTAATCTCATTGACCCGGAGCATCCGTTGGCGAGCGGCACAGTTCAGAATCAGGATGCCTATATGCGAGGCAAAGTGGCTCAACGGGCCTATTACCGGCTCAACAAGGAGAACCTCAAGGCCGGCTTTGAAGAGTTTGGTAAACTGACCGGCAGACAATACGACTTTATCGAAAAATTCCAGATGGAAGACGCCCGCTATGCCATTGTTGGCATGGGGTCTTTCATGGAAACAGCTAAGGCCACGGCTCGTGTCCTTAGAGAAAAATATGGCGAAAAGGTTGGCGTAGTTGCGGTGACGGCCTATCGCCCATTTCCCGGACCGGAGCTGGTGGAAGCGCTAAAGAATGTTGAAGTTATTTCGGTGCTGGAGAGACTTGATGAATCCAGTGCACTTGAGAATCCGCTCGCCAGAGATATCAAAGCCGCCTTTGCCGACGCCGGCTGGGGTCACCCGGATTACTCGACGGTCGAGCGAATGCCGATAATTCAGCACGGCGCCGGCGGGCTGGGGAGTTTTGATGTAAGAGCCAGCGATTTTCAGGCAATTGTCGAAAATCTCAAACGCGGCAAAAACGGAAAAACCAGATATTGCATCGGGATTAAACATGAAGATACATTGAATTGGGAAGGCGAAGAGCTTGATTTGCGTGGCGAAAGATATTTCGCCATGCGGGGTTATTCTATCGGTGGCTTTGGCTCGATAACAACCAACCGCATAATTGCGGCGGTCTGTTCAGAGCTCTTTGGATTGAGCGTACAGGCGTATCCAAAATACGGCGCGGAGAAAAAGGGAATGCCTACTATGTATTTCCTGGCCGTGGCCCCCAGACACATTGAAAGTCATCAGGAACTCAATCGAGTTGATTTCATTGCCATTAATGATGTAAATGTGTTCCATCGGGGTAATCCTTTGGAAGGACTTGTCGAAGGCGGAGCCGTTTTTCTGCAAACCCAGCATAGTACGGCCGAGAGCATCTGGGCCGAACTGCCCGAATCTGTCAAATGTGAAATTAAAAAGAAACATTTCCGAATCTACGGACTGGATGCCACGGCCATCGCTAAAAATGTGGCGCGCTCTCCCGACCTGATTAACAGAATGCAGGGAATCGTTCTTCTGGGTGTTTTCCTGCGAGTAACTCCGCTGGCTCGCGAGCGCGGATTTGACCAGGAACACTTATTGGGCGCGATGCAAGAAATAGTCAGAAAATATTTTGGCAAGCGCGGCGAAAAGGCGCTGGAGGACAATATGACCTGCATCAGAAAAGGGTATTGTGAAGTTATCGAAGTTTCGCCACAGCTTCAGGAGTGTACACACAATGTCTAATCAGAAAACCACTAACGATGCGGCGGCTCAAAGCGCCGAAACCGACCGGAAATCAAGAGACCTGACCAATTTCAGAAGTTCTGTCCTTGAACCTTACTTAAAAGGGAAAGGAGACCACGGCGTCTTCGCCGACGAACTGGCCGCTCGTTCCTTGATTCCGCCCGGCACTGCCAAAGAGAGAAGTTTCGCGGCCATCAGTCCGGAGATTCCCGAGCTTGACCCCATAGCTTGTGTGGCTTGCATGGAGTGTGTAATTCTCTGCCCCGACATAGCCATTCGCACCCGCGCCGTAACCGAAGAAAAACTCGATGAAAATCTTAGCAAAATAGCTGACCTCAAACTAAGGGAAGAGCTTCACTCCCAATTTATCAAAACCAGAAAGCTTTGGAATTCATTCGAGAAAAAAGGTGAAACTCCCGCCTACTTCTCACTCTGGATTGACCCGGATCGCTGCAAAGGGTGCGGGGTGTGTGTGGAGGTTTGCGGCACGCGCCATGCGCTCAAAATGCGCCAGAAGACTCCCTCGCAAATGAATAGTTATGCCGGCGGAATGGAATTTATCAGAACCAATCTTCCGCCCACCCCTGAAGAATACCTCAATGAAAAACGCATTACCGATATGTATATGAAAGAGCATTGCTGGGTGAGCGAGGGCGGCGCCGGCTCCTGTGCCGGTTGCGGAGAAATATCCGGCTTGAATATGGCCTTGACAGCAACAGCTATAAAATACGGTAAAAATATGGCCATCGTTGCCGCTACCGGCTGCAACACCGTTTACAGCGCTACCTATCCTTACAATATCTTTAATGTCCCCTGGACTAATTCACTTTTTGAAAACGCACCGGCCACTGCCATGGGTGTGCGCATGAGATTAGACCAGCAGGACAAACGCGACACCAAGTTGTGGGTATTTGGTGGAGACGGTGCCATGTTCGATATCGGATTCCAATCGCTCTCGCGTCTTTTGACTACCAGTATGGACATCAATGTTCTTGTTCTGGACACCCAATCGTATTCCAATACCGGCGGTCAGGCCTCGACCGCCACATTCCTTGGACAAAACGCCAAAATGAGCGTACACGGGAAATCCATTCCGGGCAAAGTTGACCGACGCAAAGAATTGGGGCTTTTGGCCATGAATCATCCCGACGTATTTGTGGCGCAGGTCTCGCCATCACATTATAACCATTTCTTTAAAGCCATTCTGTCTGCTCTGGAATATCCCGGTCCTTCCGTTATCATCGCTTATTCGGCCTGCACGCCCGAACATCAAATCGCCGATAACATGAGTTTTCAGCAAGGAATAGCGGCAGTCACCAGCCGTGCCTTCCCGCTCTATATTTACGACCCGCGCAAAGGTGAGACATTTAGCGAGCGCCTGGACCTTTCTACAAATCCTTCTCCTGACCAGGAATGGCACACCGATTCCAAAACGAACGAGCTTCAGGATTTCGTATGGTTTGCGCGCAGTGAAGGCCGTTTTGCCAAACAGTTTGACGGTGAAGGCCACCCTTCGGAAGCTCTGCTTCTATCGCAAAGTGACCGGCTTAAAAATTGGCGCCTGCTTCAGGAACTCGCCGGAGTTAAGAGCGCCAAGAGTTAGATTTTGTTTGCGTAATTTAGAATTATTCTGCTGTTCTGTAATGAGAAACAGCCAAGTGGCACTATGGTCGAAAAGTTGATTATTCATGACCATATTACTCCTATCAGGGAGATTCTGACCAGCCCTATCCAAGACAAAAA
>Ga0214473_10006627_pt1 | contig 13782 bp, 10 predicted proteins | sample RVTome_7_FD_203509 | JGI IMG/M metagenome (GOLD analysis project Ga0214473, IMG submission 203509) | Soil microbial communities from uranium-contaminated site in the Upper Colorado River Basin, Wyoming, United States - RVT98D197 | ecosystem: Environmental > Terrestrial > Soil > Contaminated >... | reverse complement strand
AAGATGAGCGCCAGCACCGGCGTGAGGACGATCACGAGTACCAGGTAGGCCGCCCACACGAGGGCGGAGAGCACGCGGCGCCCCAGGCGTCCGGGCTGAGCGGATGCCGATGCCGGCGCTGGCGGTGCGGGTCTGGTCATCTTCCTGGTCCAGGTGCGGGGGCCACGACAGTCTAGCGTACCGGGGCCGCCCTGTCAGGAGCGCCTGGCGGCGGGCCAGGGAGTGGGCGCGTGCCAACCGGCCGTCGTGGCCTCTGCCGCGCTCCCCCCGGCCGTTGGCCAGGTCAACGCCGGATGGCGTCCGCCTCCGCCTCGCTGGGCACGTAGCGCCCCGTGGTCAGCTCCAGGACCAGCCGGTCCGCGTCGTAGACCACGTCCAGCGCCTCCAGGATGGCGCGCACGTCCACCATGATGTTCCGGCCGCGCTCCGGCAGGTAGATGAAGTCCCGCGACAGGCCTTCGATGTTGCGGTCGAAGTTCAGCCCCACGATGCGCAGCTCCGGCGTCACCGCCGGTGATCCCGAGTTGCCGCCGTAGGTGTCGGCCGTGGAAATGAAGTTGAGCGGTGTGCCCAGTTCCAGCCCCGCGGGCGGCGTGACCCAGCGGTGGGGCAGGTTCCAGTCGGAGTCTGGCCCGTACGAGTTGAAATGGTCGTAGACGCCGTAGAAGGTGGTGTAGACGGGCGCCAGCGTGCCGTTGTACGCGTAAGGCAACACCCGGCCGTCGGTGATGCGCGGGGAGGAGGTGGCATCGGGCGCCACGTCCGTGCCGTAGACCTCGAAGCGGGCGCGGCCCAGGCGCCCCGCCAGCGCGGCCTCCTCCTCGGCCGCGGCCGCGGCCGCCCGCTCGTACTCCGCCAGCGTGGGCAGGAGCGCCCGTGCCAGGGCCAGCGCCGGGTCGTTGGCGGGGGCGGCGCCGCCGGCCAGCGCGGCCGCCGCGGACGCCGCCTGGTCGAAGGCGGAGGCCTCCAGCAACGCGGCCGCCGCGGCGGCCGGCTCGCGCCCGGCCAGGGCCGCCCGCACGCCCGGGTGGTCTTGGCCGAGATGGCGGCGCAGCTCTTCGAGCCGGGCTGCCAGGAAGGCCCGCTCGAGCGTGGCCGGGTGGTCCGCTCCGCCCGTGGCCCGCTCGTGGAGCTGCGCCACGACGTCCGCCGGCGCCCCCGCCTGACGGGCGTTGTCCCACTGCACGGCGCCCACGCCACGGCGTAGGAGCGCAGAGCCGGCGTTGGCATTGCCCAGCCCCAGCGACGCGGCAAAGGCGGGCGCGAGCGCCTGCTTGCGCGCCTGCACGGCCGCCATCTCGTCCAGCAGCCCGCCGAAGGCGTCCGCCAGCGCCGGCGTGCCCGCGATGGCCGCGCGGAACTCTCGCTCGGCGGCCGCCTTGCGGGCCATGATCACCGGATCCCCGAGCGCCGCCAGGCGGCCGGTCCAGGCCTTCAGCGAGTTGGACAGGGAGAACGCGCGGTTGCGCATGTCCAGCGCCTCGGCTTCCTCCGGGTACGCGTCGATGAAGGCCCGCATGGCGTCCAGGCGAGCCGTCAGGAACGCCACCTGGGCGGGTGCCAGCACGTCCCGCTGGTACTCGAGCTGCGCCACCGTGTTCAGGCGGTTGGTGGGTCCGGGATTGCCGATGACGAAGATGGCATCGCCCTCCTCCACCCCCGCGGTGCTCCACTCGAAGTGGTGCGCCGAGCGCAGCGGCTCTCCGTCATCCCCGTAGATGCGGAGGAAGCCGAAATCGAGGGCGTAGCGCGGGTAGGTGAAGTTGTCCGGGTCGCCTCCGAAGAAGCCCATCTGCAGCTCCGCGGCGGCCACCAGCCGCACGTCGTGATAGCGGCGGAAGACGTAGGCGGAGTATCGGCCGCCGTGGTAGAGTTCGATGACCTGCACCACGATGTCCGCGCCCTCGGCGGCGTGGCGCTCCCGCTCCCGCGCCACGATGGCCTCCTGCGCGGCGCGCCGGGCCTCCGCGCGCGCCTGCGGGCCCGCCGCCGCGTCCAGCGCCGCCAGCACCTCCTCACTCACGTCCCGCACCGCGATGAGCTGGTCCGCGTAGTAGCCGGGGATGGGTCGTTCCAGCTCGGCCGTGGGGGCGTAGAAGCCGCTGTCCAGGAGCGTCTCACCGGGGGCGGATACGGCGCTCACGCGGCTGCGGATGCAGTGGTGGTTGGTCACCACCAGCCCCCGCTCGGAGACCAGCGCGGCCGAGCAGCCCGGGATGCGCAGCGCGGCCAGCCGCGCCCTCTCGAACCACGCGGCGTCCGCCTCGAAGCCGTAGGTGGACCGGAAGTGCTCGGTCGGCGGATACTCGAACGTCCACATCTTGCCGTAGTCCAGCGCCCCGCGGCGCACCGTGTCGGGGTCGAAGCCGGCCGCCTGGGCGGCGGCCCCGTTCGCCACCAACATTGCCGCCATCACCGCAATCAGCGGCGCCGTGCACCGCGTCCACATCCTCACCATGATGCCTCCCTGTGCGTGCCTTCGGACCCGGAGCCGGTCTCCGGCCACCTGGAAAATATCGTCTCCACACCTTGCGCGCCGCTCCCCCCATGCGGACACTAATCCCCCTGTCAAACCTTACAGGAGCCGCTGATGCCCGAAGCCACGTCCTGCACGCACACCCGCTGGGAGGATATCCCCCGCGAGCGGGTCACCGATCTTCTCGACCGCCAGCTCATCACGGGGCAGCGCGTCATGCTGGCCCACGTCCGCCTGAAGCAGGGGTGCGTGGTGCCGAAGCACCGCCATGAGAACGAGCAGTTCACCTACATCCTGGAGGGAGCGCTGCGCTTCAGCCTGGGGGAGAACGGGGAAGAAGATGTGGTGGTCGGCGCTGGCGAGGTGCTCCACATTCCGGGCAACGTCTGGCACGAGGCGGAGGCGCTGGAGGACACGCTGGACATGGACGTCTTCAGCCCGCCGCGCGCCGACTGGCTGGACGGCACCGACAGCTATTTCCACGATCAGAAATAGCCATGGACCTGGGACTGAAGGACCGCCGGGCGGTGGTCACGGGCTCCAGCCGCGGGCTGGGGCGCGCCGTGGCCGAGACGCTGGTGGCCGAGGGCGCGCGCGTGGTGCTGTGCGCGCGCGGGGCCGAGGCGCTGGAGCGGACGCGCGCCGAGCTGGCGGCCGGCAAGGATGATCGCGTGCGCGCGGTGGCCGCCGACCTCTCCACGGCGGCGGGCGCGGCCGCCGTGCTGCGCGAGGCGGAGGAGGCGTTCGGCGGCGTGGACATCCTGGTCACCAACACGGGCGGGCCCCCGTCGGGGTCGTTCGAGAGCCACGATCACGCCGCCTGGCAGACCGCCTACACGCAGCTCATGGAGAGCGTCCTGCACCTGGTGCGGGGCGCGCTGCCCGGCATGAAGGAGCGCCGCTGGGGCCGCATCGTGAACGTTACCTCGATTGCCGTGAAGCAGCCGGTGGATGGCCTCATCCTGTCCAATGCCATCCGCGCCGCGGTGACCGGCTTCGCGCGTACGCTGGCCAACGAAGTAGCGCCCTTCGGGATCACCGTGAACAACGTGATGCCGGGCTTCACGCGCACCGAGCGCCTGGATGACCTGGCCGCGCGGATGGTGGGGCCGGACGGTGACCCGGCGGACGCCTTCCGGCAGTGGGAGCGGGATACGCCCATGGGGCGCATCGGCGAGCCCGAGGAGTTCGCCGCCATGGTGGCTTTTCTGTGCTCCACGCGCGCCTCGTTCATCACCGGCACGTCCATTCCGGTGGACGGCGGGCGCATCCGTTCCCTGCTCTAGTTCGTAAGCGACGTCCCCGTTCCGCGCGCCGCGCGCGCCTCACCTTCCCCGAGGAAGCACATGTCCGGACGACTGACCGAAGCCGAGTGGATCTGGAAAGACGGAAACGTCATCCCCTGGCGGGACGCCACCGTGCACCTGCTCAGCACGGCGGTGCAGTTCGGCTCCTCCGTCTTCGAGGGGATCCGCTGCTACAGCACGCCCGAGGGTCCGGCCATCTTCCGGCTGGACGACCACCTGCGACGGCTGGAGGACTCCTGCCGCATCTACCGCATGCCGCTGGCCCATAGCCGTGCCGACCTGGCGCGCGCGTGCGCCAGGATGGTGGATGAGAACGGCCTGGATTCCTGCTACATCCGGCCCATGGTGCTGTGGGGCTACGGGGCGGCGGGGATGGTGCCCGCGGGCAGCCCTCTGGAGACCTACATATCGTGTTGGCCGTGGGGCACCTACCTGGGAGAGGGCGCGCTGGAGAACGGCGTGGACGTATGCGTCTCCACCTGGCTCCGACCGCACCCCAACACGCTGCCCACCATGGCCAAGGCCGCCGGGCACTACAACAACGCGCAGCTCATCAAGATGGAGGCGCTGGCGGGCGGCTTCGCGGAAGGCATCGCGCTGGCGCCCGACGGCCGCGTGAGCGAGGGCAGCGGCCAGAACCTCTTCCTGGTGCGCGACGGCGAACTCCTCACCTCGCCGCTGGACGGCACCAACCTGCACGGCATCACGCGCGCGTCCATCCTGGTGCTGGCCCGGGAGCTGGGTATCCCGTTGCGCGAAGTGCCCATCCCCCGCGAGCTCCTCTACGCATCGGACGAGGCCTTCTTCACCGGTACGGCCGCCGAAGTCACGCCCATCCGCAGCGTGGATCGGATCACGGTCGGCCAGGGCCGGCGCGGCGAGGTCACGCGCCGCCTGCAGGAGCGCTTCCTGGCCATTGCCGAGGGGCAGGCGGAGGATCCCTACGGCTGGCGTGCGCCCGTGCGGGGTCTGCTCGCGGTTGCGCCGGCCGCGGGCTGAGCGGGCTGAGCGGGCTGAGCGGGCTGAGCGGGCTGAGCGGCTGAGCGGCTGAGCGGCTGAGCGGCTGAGCCATGCTGTCCGGGACGCCGAGCCAGTCCGTGCTCGCCGGTACACGTGATTGTGGTCCGATCGTTGCTATCTAGCGGGGCGGCGGCGTCCATCCTCCGGGCTGGCGGCGGCCGACAGATGGACACATTTCCCGCCCCCCGTGGGGCGTTCCGATAGCAGGTGAGGAGAGGTATGACCGAAGGCGTGCGGATCTCGGTGTGCGGCGTGATGGAGTACGCCTGCCAGGGTTCCTGTGGTGATTACATCCGCGAGCACGAGGCCGTGTGGCTGAAGGATGACGGCGTGGTGGCCGTGTCCGGCGGCCGGCCGTACTGTCCATCGTGCTTCACCGCGGAGAAACAGCGCCGGGGCGTCACCGAAGCGGCCTAGCCGCCTGAGGGCGTGCGCCGCCGGGCGCGCTCAGCTCCCGCCTCCCATGTAGAGCGCCACAGCCACGGCCGTGGCCAGGTTCAGGCTCGACACCCCTTCCCGCATGGGAATCCCCACCGTCAACGCGGCCGCCTGCCGCAGCTCGGGCGAGAGTCCACGGCGCTCGGAGCCGAAGGCCAGCAGCGCCCGCGCCGGCAGTGTCCCCGACCGCAGCGGCGACCCGTCCGCGGTCACCGCCACGAGCGGGCGCGTGTGCGCCGGGAGACGCGCCAGGCGCCGCGTCGGCAGCGCGAACTGCAGCCCGGCACCGCCGCGCACGGCGGCCGGCCGCCAGGGATCGAGCATCCCCAGCACCAGAAACCCCGCCGCCCCGGCGGCGGCCGCCACGCGCACGGCCGCGCCCACGTTGCCCGGGTGGGAGGGTTCCTCGAGCAGCACCACCGGCGCCGCACCGGCGGCATCCAGCAGGGCCGCCGGATCCATCCGCGGCCGGCACGCCAGCGCCATCACGCCCGTGTCCGGCGGCACCGGCGCCAGCGTGCGGAAGAGCGGCGCATCGACCGGCTCCACCAGATCCAGAATGCGCTCGCGAACATCGGGGCAGAGGCGGCTGGCCAGCACCTCCAGCGCGTCGGCGTCGGCGGTGGCCGCGTGCAGCAGCTCGGCTCCGAACCGGAGGGCGTGCTTGAGGGCATGCAGCCCCTCCAGCACCACCAGGTCACCGTCCTTGCGGGCCGCGCGGTACCGCTCCATGAGCTCCGCCATGCCCCAAGCTCGGGGTGCGGCGGCATTCAGACAATGTTCGTGGAGCTCAGTGGGCTTCGAGCGCGGTGTCCCTGCGGAGTTCGGAGAGCGGCCGGTTGGCCAGTTCGGCGTAGGTGGTGATGTACGCGTCCGTCATCCCTTCCAGGCCGAAGCGGCGAACCGCCCGTTGCGCGGCGCGCTCGGGCGTGGCATGGCGGTGCGCGGGGATCTCGAAGATATCCTTGAGCACGCTGGCCAGGGCCGCCGCGTCTCCCGATGGGAAGAACTCCGCGCAACCGTCCCACAATTCGCGGTGGGAGCCGATGTCACTCAGCACGAGCCGGCAGCGATGCAGCGCCGCCTCGAGGGGACCCAGGCCGAACGGCTCGTAGCGGGATGCGGACACGTAGATCCCGGAGCGCTGCATCCAGCGGTTCACGCCGCGGCGGCCGAGGCGTCCCTCGGCGCGCAGCCGGCGGGGCTCGAAGCGCTCGCCGGCCGGGCCGTGGGTCTCACCCACGAGGTGGGCGTCCGGGGCCTCGCGGCCGAGCAGTGCCAGGGCCTCATCCACCACGTCCATGCCCTTGGCGGGATCCCAGGCCCGGCCCACCGTGAGGATCCGGTGCGGGTCCCGCGTGGGGCCCTGCGTCTCGCGCGCCCCCGGCGGCAGCCAGCGCCGCGGACGCCCTTCGGCGGGCGGCTCGGGTATGGCCACGCCGTTGTGGATCACCCGGTCGGCGCGGCGGCCGTAGGAGCCGCCGAGCAGCTCGGACTGGTAGCGCGTGGGCGCCACCAGCAGGTCCGTGTGGCGCAGGCTCTCGGCCACCAGTTCGCCGAAGCGCGTCCACGCCTCCGGCGGCGTGTTGCCGTGCACCTCCCGCCACCACGAGAAGGGATCCCCGTGGGAGACCACCAGCGTGGGGCGGCCCAGGTCACCGGCCAGCGCCAGTTGATTGACGTGCACCACGTCGGCGCGCCACTCCTGGGCCAGCCAGCGCACCCACTCGCGGGCGGTACGCACGTCCTCCACCCCCCCCGGCATCCAGTCCAGGTGGAAGGGCGCCGCGCTCCAGGGGATCTGCGGGCCCAGGGAAGCCAGGTGCGCGCGCCGCGGCGTGCCGAGCACGCCCACGAAGACCTCCACGCCCCGCGACCAGAGCACTCGCGCCAGCGAGGCCGTGTAGTCCCACACACCACCCACAGCATCGGTGGTGATGAGCATGCGCAGGGGGGTGGGGCGCGGCGGGGGCTGATGGACATCGGGGGCACGACGGCGTGCCGGCACACGGGTCGGCGACCGGTGGCGGGCCGGCGTGCGGAGCTGGTCCGAGGGTGTGGATGAACTGCTCACGTTCTACTCTCCGATACGATCAGCGTTGACGATCGGGACGCCGCCGTCCGGATGGGTCCTGTCCGCAGACCCTGAGCGACATGAAAAAAGGCGCAGGCTGTCTGCCCGCGCCTCCTCGCGCTGCTGTCGCTTCACCTTACCAAAGTAATGCACCGGGTGCTTCCGGTCCAGGATTTTCTTGCCGCGCGCTGGCCCGGCGGACTTCGCCGACCGACGCGGCGGCGATAGCAGGGAATGTGCCACCCCGCGCGCCCCCTGTGGAGACTCAGACCACCTCCATCGGCCGCGCCTCAGGCGCTTCCTGGCCGAGGAGCCCGGCCACCTGCGCGGCGCGCCGGTCGTACGTATGCTCCGCCAGCGCCCGGCGCGCGGCGGCCCGGCCGATGGCGGCCGCCCGCTCCGCCCCGGTGTCGCGCACCAGGCGGGCCACCTCCACCCCGCTTTCGGCCACCAGGATCTCCTTGCCGCGGGCAAAGAACTCATTCAGCCCGCGCCACGGATCCGTGATCTGGCAGGCCGCCGCACCCGCCGCCTCGAACATGCGCGTGGCCGGTGACCACCCGGTCTCGACCCTGGATTGGCGGTGCACGTTCAGGACCAGCCGCGCGGTGCGGTTCACGCGATTGTGCTCGGCGGGGGGCACGTGCCCGAGGTACTCCACGTTGTCCGGCATGGACACGTCCTCCCAACCGCCACCGCCCAGCGCGAAGCGCGCCTCCGGGACGCTGCTGGCCGCCCGGAAGAAGAACTCCGCCACGCGCTCCTCCCGGTCGGGATGACGGTTGCCCATGAAGAGCAGGTCCCAGCGGGTCTCCGGCAGCGGCTCGGGCACGTGATGCACACGCGGATCGAGCCCGTTGTAGATCGGGACGCAGGCCTGCGCACCCACCCTGGTATAGCCGTCCGCCACGCGCGGGCCGGCGCCGTAGGTGAGGACGCGGTCAAAACGGGGCAGGGCGTCGCGCAGGGGATCGCGCGGGTCCGCGGCCAGCCGTGCCAGCGTGACCGGGGCCTGCACGTCCCAGTAGGCCGTGCGCGCGCGGCCCTTGAGCCGCGAGATGGCCCATTCCAGCTCGGTGTCCCAGGCGCCCACCCCGCTGCACTTGATCACCCAGTCACTCTCTTCGAGCGCCGTGCGCACCAGCGTGTCCCGTTCGTCCTCAGTGCCGTAGACCATTACCCGTGCGTACGGCGGGTCCTGGCTGAGGTCACGGTGGGCTTCCCGGTCTGCGTCCGCCGGCTGGCAGAACACGATGTCGTGGCCCAGGTCGGCCAGTGCGGCCAGCAAGCCGCGGTAGTAGGACGCCGCGCCGTTTCGGTCGGTGGATTCCAGCGCTGAGCCGAAGAAGGTGAGGCGCATGTTGACTCCAATGGGTGTGGTCCCCAGGCGGCACGGCCGCCCGTGCCGGGGACCACAGCGCACAGCCCGGGCCAGTGCGCCCGGGCCGCGCGCCGCAGGCAGTGCCAGCGCTACTGGTCCCGGTAGATGGCCACGGTCACGTTGCCGTCCTGGTCCACCCAGCCGCGGTACATGCCCTGGCTGTTGAAGGCCATGACCACACGGCCCTCCCTGTCCAGGCCGATGATGCCGCCGGTCTCGGGCTCCTGCGCCTCCAGCTTCTCCATGATGACCTGGCGCGCGGCCTCCGGAAGCGGCACCCCCAGGTACTCGGCGCGCGCGCAGATGTCGTAGGCCACCACGTTGCGGATGAAGTACTCGCCCCAACCCGTGGCGGAGAGGGCGCAGTTGGCGTTGGCGTAGGTGCCCGCGCCGATCACCGGCGAGTCCCCGATGCGCCCCCACTTCTTGTTGGTCATGCCGCCCGTGGTGGTACCGGCGGCCAGGTTGCCCGCCTGGTCGAGCGCGGCCGCGCCCACCGTGCCGTACTTCCACGTGGCGGGCGCCTTGCCGCTGGCCATCCCCGCGCCGCCCGCCTGCGCGGCGCGCTCGGCCTCCTGCGCCTCCTGCAACTGCTGCCAGCGCCGGTCGGTGCGGAAGTATTCGGGCGGGGTCACCTCGATGCCCTGCTCGCGCGCGAACTGCTCCGCGCCCGTGCCGCTAAGCATGACGTGCGGCGAGCGCTCCATGACGTAGCGCGCCAGGGTGATGGGGTTCCGCACCGTGCTGACGCCGGCCACCGCGCCGGCCTGCAGGGTGGCGCCGTCCATGATGGAGGCGTCCAGCGAATTGGTGCCGTCGGCCGTGAACACGGCGCCCCGGCCGGCGTTGAAGAGCTCCGCATCCTCCAGGATGCGCAGCGTGGCCTCCACCGCGTCCAGCGCCGGGCCTCCGCCCGCGAGCACCGCGTGGCCGGCGCGCAGCGCCTCCTCCATCCTGGCGCGGTACTGCTCCTCGAGCTCGGGCGTCATGGACTCCCGCGTGATGGTGCCGGCGCCACCGTGGATGACCATGCCGTACTCCACGCGCGGGGCGGTGTCATCGGCGACGTCGAAGGTGGTCTCCTCCATGCTGCCCTCCCGGGCGGTGTCACCGCAGCCCACCGCCAGGATCGGGACCAGGAAAAGGGCGGCAAGGCGCAGGCGTCGTGGCGTCATGATCAGCTCCGTTTGCGGCGTCGGTTCGGGTGCAGAGAGAGGAAGGTACGGTGCGTGGGGTGCGCGTGGAAGGCGGCGCGGGGACGTCGCTTACAAGGGGTGCGCGCTTCAGGGGCGCTGCCGCCGCAAACCGGTCCATCCGTAGGAGAGCTCCCGCAGCCGCTCCCGGGCCGCCAGGTCGTACGCCTGGTCGTGGGCGCGGGCCTGCTCCGTCTCGTGGAAGTAGAGCCCGTGCGTCGGGTCCGGCCGGGTGATCTGCAGCAGGACGCTGCGCACGCCGTCCGCCACGGTGCTCCGCGGCTGGCCGCCCGTCTCGCGCACGAGGCCGGTGTCCATGGCGGGCGCGGGATGCACGGCGTTCACCACCACGCCGGAGCCGGCCAGCTCCCCGGCCAGGTCGAAGGTGAAGAGGATCTGCGCCAGCTTGCTGCGGCCGTAGGCCAGGCCGCCGCTGAAGTCCCGCTCCATGGTAAGGTCGGTGAAGTCGATGGGCTGCTGGTTGCGCGAGGAGACGTTGATGATGCGCGCCGGCGCGCTCTCGCGCATGCGGGGCAGGAGCATGCGGGTGAGCAGGAAACCCGCCAGGTAGTTCACCTGGAAGCGCAGCTCATGGCCGTCGCCGCTCAGGCTGCGTGGCGCGCCGGGCGCCCCCGGGCCGATGCCGGCGTTGTTGATGAGGATGTCCAGGCGCTCGTAGTCGCGCAGGATGGCCTGGCCGAGCGCGCGGACCTCCGCGAAGGAGGCGAAGTCGGCCGCATAGAAGCGGGCGCTGCCCATGCCTTCTGCCGTGATGGCTTCCACAACCTCGCGGCCGCGCGCGGTGTCGCGGCCGTGGACGATAACGTGCGCGCCGGTGGCGCCCATGCGCAGCGCCAGCTCCCGGCCCAGGCCGTCGGTGGAGCCGGTGATGAGCACCACCTGGGGCTCGGCGCTCGGCGCTGGATCCTGAACGGCGCACGCCGGGGAGGACAGCACCAGCGCCGGGACAAGCAGGGCGGCCGCCGTGGCCACGGGCATGCGCGTCCGGCGCGCGGCCAGGGCAAATGCCAGCAGGTAGGCGGCCACCGCCACCAGCGTGAGCGCCTTCAGACCGGTGGCCATGCCCAGGAACTCGAGCAGCCCGCCGGCCACCGCGCCGAGCAGGTTCCAGCCGAAGGCCACGTCCACCGCCGGGCGCGTGTTGAAGCGCACCGCGAAGCAGACGGCGGCAAAGAAGATGGGCACGCCCACGTAGAGCACGGACGCGCCCAGGCGCGCCAGCGGGTTGGCCAGCAGCAGCGCGTCCACGGGAATGAAGTAGGCCACGAGCAGCGATCCTACGAGCCCGCTGGCCGCGAGCCGGTAGGTGAGCGGGCGGACGTGCGTGAGCAGCGTGGCCATCAGCACCATGGCCAGGATGGAGCCGAACACCACGGCGCTGGTCAGCCAGGTGGCCCCCCACACCAGGTTGATGGCCGTGACGAAGTGCGTCTCCAGCAGCAGGAACGCCAGCCCGAAGAGGAACATCTCCACGTCCACCTTCCCGCCCGCGCCCAGCGACGCGCGCATCTCTGGAGAGGCGGCGAAGATGCCGACCACGGCCAGGGCCAGGAAGATGGCGATCAGGGACAGATAGAAGGGCGTGACGGTGCGCTCGGCCAGGTAGAGGAACGGCCAGTCGTCGCTCGGCACCACCGCCGCGGCCGCGCCGTCCGGGCGGCTCCAGCCGGGTTCGGCGCCCACGTGGGCGAACGCGTCCCCGGTCAGGTAGAGGCGGTTGAAGAGCTGGTAGTAGTTGGCGTGCAGCGCCGGCGGCCTGCCGAAGGCGCGGGTCAGCATGGCGGCCAGGTGGTCGTCGATGTAGGGCGTGGAGGACATGAAGTAGAGCGCCATGCCGCCGCCCGGCGCCAGCCGTGCGCGGGCGGCGTCGATGGACTCCTGCGTGTAGACAAAGTTGTCCAGGCGCACGTTGGAGAGCGCGGACAGGCGCGTCATGGAGTCCAGCGTGCCGAACACGATCAGGTCATAGAGCTCCGTGCCGTGGTTCAGGAACGAGCGGGCGTCCGTGTTGAAGACCCGCACGCGCTCCGAGTCGTAGGGGCGATTGGGGTGGGCAATGCGCCCGATGTCCAGGATGACCGGATCGATCTCCACGGCGTCGATGCGCTCCACGCCCTCGTCCAGCAGCACGGCCACGTCGTTGCCGGTGCCGGCGCCGAGCACCAGGGCGCGCCTGGGCGGCGCATCCAGGTAGCGGAAGGGCAGGTGATAGCCGGCGCGCACCTCGGTGTGGAGCGGATTGGTGCCCCCGTCGGCGCGACCCATGGGCAGCGCCACCTGGTGCAGCGAGCCGTTCGTCTCCACGGCCAGCGCGCCGTCTCCCAGGTCACGCACGCTGAGGGCGTAATAGGGGCTGTAGTATGTGGCCCGCTCACCCACCACGACCAGTGTCAGTATGGCCGCCGCGCATGCCAGGTAGAGGGCGCCGGAGCGGCGGCGCCCGCGGAACAGGACCAGCCCGGCCAGCAGGAAGGTGGTGAACCAAACCCACGGCGCGCTGAGCAGGAGCGCCGCGAGGGCAAAGCCCGTCACGCCGAGCAGGGAGCCGGTGAGGTCCAGGGCGTAGCCGCGCAGCGCCCCCAGGCGGTCACGGAGCGCCAGCAGACGCGCGGCCACCACCTGTCCCAGCGCCACGAAGCTCGTTGCCGAGAGCACGAAGAAAGCCACGATCGGCAGGCGCACCCCGTCCACCACCCGCGCCCCTTCCGGCAGATCCGCGTAGAGCAGCCAGAGGTGCTCGGTCTCCGGATTGCTCGTGAAGGCAATGCCGCTGGCCCACAGGGCGCCGGTCACCAGCACGAGCAGGCTCACCGGCCATGTCCACAGCAGGCTGGCCCGCCGGGCGCGCAGGCTGCCGAGCCCCAGGCCCAGGAACGCGCTGATGAGCACCAGGTTCGGGAAATAGGCGGCCACCCGCACCTGCCCCGGTAGCCAGCGGATCAGCGCCAGCTCCTGGAAGAGCACGATGAAGGAGACCACCACGAGCTCGATGGCCGCCCGGCGGACCGCCCGCGCATCGGACCCGGTGGTGCCTGCGGCCGGCGTGGTGGCCATCAGCGGGCTGCTCCTGCTCTGCGGGGTGTGGGCCATGTGAGCGCGCCTGCCCCGGTGGTGGCGGCGGCAGGGGCTCAGTGGGACGCCAAACCATACGCGCCCGGCACCGGCGGGTCCAGCGCCGGCGCTGACGCGGCGGCTCAGATGGCCACCACGTCCTCACCGCGCACCAGGGTCCCGTCACCGGTGAGCTCCCACGCCTCCGGGTGGCGGAGGACGCCTTCCAGCATGTCGTCGAGCACGGCGCGGTGCGCCGGCTCGATGATGGGCGCGGCCACCTCCACACGCTTGGAGAGATTGCGCGGCCGCCAGTCCGCGGAGCCCAGGAAGTACTCGGGCTCACCCGCGTTGTGGAAGTGGAAGATGCGCGAATGCTGCAGGAAGCGGCCGAGCAGGCTGACCACACGGATATTCTCCGAGAGGCCTGGTACGCCGGGGCGCAGGCAGCAGATCTCCCGCACCGCCATGTCGATGCGCACGCCGGCGTGCGACGCCCGGTAGAGGGCGGCGATCAGCCTGCGATCGGCCAGGCCGTTCATCTGCGCGCGGATGTACGCCGCGCGGCCGGCTTTGGCGTGCTCGATCTCGCGTTCGATCAGCTGCAGGAAGCGCGGCCGCATGGTAAAGGGGGAGACGAGCAGGTGCTCGAAGGTGCGATCCCCGGAGTAGGCGGTGAGCAGGTTGAAGACCGCGCTCACCTCCTCGCCCAGCTCGGCTCGTGAGGACAGTAGCCCCACGTCCGTGTAGGCGCGCGCGGTGGCGGCGTTCAGGTTGCCGGTGCCGATGTAGACGTAGCAGTGCAGGCCGTCTTCCTCCTT
>Ga0214473_10006626_pt1 | contig 13782 bp, 13 predicted proteins | sample RVTome_7_FD_203509 | JGI IMG/M metagenome (GOLD analysis project Ga0214473, IMG submission 203509) | Soil microbial communities from uranium-contaminated site in the Upper Colorado River Basin, Wyoming, United States - RVT98D197 | ecosystem: Environmental > Terrestrial > Soil > Contaminated >... | reverse complement strand
ACAGAACCTCCACATAAACCAGGTAATAACATGGGATGGGTTTTCTGAGATAAATCATATTAAGATAGCCAAGGGCATCCCCTTCCTCCGTATGGATCTCGAAGATGTGAAAGGGCTGACTGCCACCCTTTGGTCTGGAACGATCAATCCTCGTTCCATGGGCAGTCCTGTTAATCAACTCATTGAGTCCTTCAAAGACCTCATAGGGAAAGAGGCATTCATGCCCCCATAATTGATCTTCGAGTGTCACATCCACGAGTGTCAGGATATCCTTGAGGCCGATTCGCGCCCTTTTAAACCTTTCACCCATCCCTGTGATTTCTGATTTCACCGTTTTCAATCTCTCCCCTGCTTCTCTCTTATGAGTTCCTGGGGTAAGAGCCCAGAAGCTTCATAAAAAGGATGGTGTCTTCCATCTCATCCAGGGTTTCAAGAATAGGAGCGTCTGTGGCATGGCCTTCAAAATCTAAAAAGAAAATATATTCCCATGGCTTATCTTTAACAGGCCGGGATTCGATCTTCGTCAGATTAATTCCCTTCTCCTCGAAGGGTTTAAGCGCCTGGACGAGGGAACCCGGAGAATGAGGAATCGAAAAAAGAATTGACGTCTTATCCTTCCCTGTCTTCTCCCTGGGCTGTCGGCTGAGAATCAGAAAGCGTGTATAATTCTGGATGTAATCTTCAATTCTTGATTCAATCACTTTCAGGCCATAGAGTTGGGCGGCAAGGGAGCCGGCAACCGCTGCAACGGCCTTATCCTGCACAGCGATTTGGGCAGCCTTTGCCGTGCTCACCGTTTCCACCCTCTCAACATCAGAAAAGTTTTTTCTCAACCATTCCCGACATTGTGCGAGGGCTGAAGGGTGAGAAACTATTTTTCGAATGTCCTGGCGTTTCCCGCTTTTTGAGAGCAGGTCATGGGAAATCTGGACCAAAATCTCACCACAGATCTTGACTTCAGACCCAATGAACATATCTAAGGTCTGGTTCACGACCCCTTCAGTAGAATTTTCTATGGGCACTACACCAAAATCCACTTTCTCCTTTTCCACACTCTCAAAGATATCCCAAATGTTTTCACTGGAAATCGCCTCAATAGAGCTTCCGAAATGTTTGACACAGGCCTGATGGGTATGGCTGGCAGGAGGCCCCAGATAGATCACCGCTAATCGCCTTTCGAGGAAGCGACAGGCTGAGATGATCTCTCGAAAGACAGGAGCAATGGCCTGCTTCGGGAAGGGCCCGGAATTTTGTTTAACCAGGTGTCGCAGAATCTCCGCTTCCCGATCAGGGTCATAGGAGCTTATTTTGCCTTCTAATTTCACCTTCCCCACTTCCAATACAATCTCTGCCCGCTCATTCAAAAGGTAGAGGATTTGCCTGTCCGAGGCGTCAATCCTCTGGCGAAGGTCTTTAATCCTATCTTGTCTTCCCATTTTCATAGCCTCTCGATCGCTTTCTGCCGGAGTAAATGATCGACCAGAACAATGGCCACCATGGCCTCACAAACCGAATTAATTCGTGGGATGGCTGAGACATCATGCCGCCCCTTGATTTGCAGCCCAGCGGGCCGCCTGGAGGAATCTATCGTTCTTTGCTCTAATCGAATAGAAGGAATGGGCTTCACTGCTACTCTCATCAGGATATCAGATCCATTGGATATCCCTCCTAAAATCCCGCCGGCATCATTTTTTTCGAACCCCCCTGGCCCAAGGGGATCATTGCACTCTGATCCAAGCATCCGGGCCACTCTAAACCCAGCCCCCACCTCCATGCCTTTTATTGCTCCGATGCTCATCAGGGCTTTAGCCAGATCCGCTTCTAATTTATCGAAGACCGGCTCGCCCAATCCAGAGGGACATCCCCGGATAAGAATCTCCACAATTCCCCCGAGCGTATCGCCCTGGAGTTTCACTTCTTCAATTTTCTTTTCCATTGCCAGCGCCGCATCGGGATCCGGACAACTCAAACCATTCCTTTCTATCTCATCCAGATCGATTTTAGTTGCTCGAATTCCACCGAGTTCTAATGTGTAGGCAAGGATGTTAATTTTTTCTTGTCTCAAGATCTTCTTAGCAATTACCCCGGCAGCCACCCTTCCAACTGTCTCCCTCGCTGAAGCCCTGCCTCCGCCCCGATAGTCCCTGATTCCGTATTTGGCCTGATAGGTGAAATCAGCATGACCAGGCCTGAAGACATCTTTGATCTCCTCATATGGAGTGGAATCCACATCTTCATTCCTCACCAGAAGAGAAATGGGCGTTCCAGTGGTTCTCCCTTCAAAAAGACCTGAGAGAATCTCCACCCGATCTTTCTCCTGTCTTAAACTCGTGCCCAGACCCTGACCCGGGCGTCTCCTATCCATTTCTTTCTGAATCTCTTCTTCAGAAAGTTCTATTCCAGGCGGGCACCCGTCAATTACTACACCCAATGCCTTCCCATGGGACTCCCCCCAGGTCGTGATCCTGAAAAGATTCCCGAATGAATTTCCTCCCAAATTAAACCCTCACCAACCTTTCTTCAAAGATAGAGAGAACCTGATTGACCACCCCATCCACATCCAATAGCGATGTATCCACCTGGACTTCTGAAGCTCTTTCATAGAGCGGTCCCCGCTGGACTAACACCTCCTTGAACTCTTTTAGGGTTCCCCTCCCTGTCAAACTCGGTCTCTCTATGGCTGACCGGAGATCTCTGACCAATCGTTCGAGAAGAACTTCAACATCGGCTTTGAGCCAGATGATGAGACCATTCCTTTTCAGAACTTTTACATTCTCGGGATCAATGACCACGCCTCCACCGGCAGAAACAATCAGATTGTCATAGTTTGAAACTTCCGAAATGACTTCTCTCTCAATAGCCCTGAAATAGTCCCATCCATGACATCTCACAATATCTCCGATAGGCGTCCCCTGGTGTTTTTCAATCATATCATCTGAATCCACAAACACCCTTCGCAAGTATGCCGACAGCCTTCTGCCCACCGTGGTTTTCCCTGCGGCCCTGTATCCGATCAAGACAAGGTTCATCGGTAAAGCCTCCCAAAGACCTCCCAAAAATCTGGAAAAGATTTCTTCACGCATTGGGGTTCTTTAATCTTTATCCCGGGGATGACCAGTCCGGCGATGGCGAAGCTCATGGCGATGCGGTGGTCGTCATGAGGCTCAATCTCTGCCCCATGACCCTTTCCACCTTCGATCTTCAACCAGTCCTCTCCTTCTTCCACCCGGATGCCCATGCGGCGAAGTTCTGTTGTCAATACCGCGATCCGGTCTGACTCCTTGAGGCGGAGATGGCCAATATTCTGAATAAGGGTTTGGCCCCGGGCAAAGGCCGCAGTGACGGCCAGAGTCGGAACGAGATCGGGCATTTCATTCATATCCACCTCTATCCCATGCAGCTCTCCTCCCCGGACCTCTGTCCAGCCCTCTCCACGGAGAACCACACATCCCATCTTTTCAAGGATGTTAAGAAAACCCGCATCGCCCTGCAAAGAAGCCGAAGAGAATCTTTCGGCCCTTACCCTTCCCTCGGTGACTGCGGCTGCTGAGAAGAAATACGAGGCATGAGAGATATCTCCCTCAATCCGGTATTTCCGGGGTTGATAGCGTTGTCCTGCCCGCACAAAAAAAGAATGATATCCTTCGCTCTGAACCTCCACGCCAAAGGCTGACATCACATCACGGGTGATGTCCACATAAGGCCTGGAAGCTAAATTACCTGTTATCTCCACGTGCACATCTTCTATGGCATAGGGAGCCACCATGAGGAGAGCGGATAGAAATTGACTGCTCTCCTCGCCCCTGATCTTTGCCTTTCCTCCATGGAGTCCCCGGGATTCTATGATCACTGGAGGGCAGTCATTTCCATCTCTAAAATAGGCTTTGACGCCTAATGCCCTCAAACCATCTAATAGGTCTGCCATGGGTCGCTTCCTCATTCGGTCACTCCCATCCAACAGGGTGCATCCTTTCTTAAGGACAGCAAGAGCCGTCAGAAATCTCATCGAGGTCCCGGAATTGCCCACGTCGATTTTATCATCCCCTGCCTGCAATTCTCCACCCTTTCCCAGAACTCGAATGAAATCTCCCTCCCAAAAAATCGGGACCCCAAATTTTCCAAGCCCCTGGGCTGTATATACAGTATCTTCGCTTCGAAGGGGGTTTATCAAAACCGACTCACCATCAGCCAAGGCGGAGAGGATCAAAGCTCGATGGGTATAGCTCTTCGACCCGGGAATGGTAACCGCTGCATGACAATGGGAAAGGGGCTTGATTTCAATCATGGCTTTCCTCTCTCTTCATTGCTTGTCGTAGGTCCTCTTTGATCTGTCCAATCTCTGGCTTCTTCCCTGTCCAGATTTCGAGTTGGGCTGCTCCCTGACAGGCGAGCATCTCCAGTCCATCGATCGTCACACAACCCCGCTCCTCAGCTTCTCGGAGAAGCTTCGTCCCCAAAGGTTGATAAACCATGTCCATCACGACCATCTTTTCCTTCAAAATCTCTTTCGGGATAGGGCTCTCCGCATCAAGGGGATACATGCCGACAGTGGTTGCATTGACTATAATATCCCCATCCATCTCTTCAAAGGATAAAAGAGGATGATGGTCACATCCCAGTTCCTTAGCTAAGGCCTCGGCCCTATTCTGTGATCTGTTGAATATGGTCATCTGACACATTCTCTCTTTTAGACCAAAGCCAATGGCCCGAGCTGCACCTCCAGCCCCAAGCAGAATCACTCTCTTATTTTTCAAATCAACCTTCTCCTCCAGCGCTTCTATGGCCCCATGCCAATCGGTGTTATGGCCGATCATCCTTCCCTCTTCATTCACAATCGTATTCACAGCTCTGATCTTCCATGCGGTATCTCCAATGTTATCAAGGTAAGTGAGGATTTGGGTCTTAAATGGGAGGGTCACACTCACTCCCCGTAACCCCAATTCTCTAATCCCACTCATCGCTTCTTCAAGGTTATTTACTTCGAAGGCCAGATAGACAGCATTTAATCCCATCCTCCGGAAGGCCCCATTATGGATGATCGGGCTTAAACTGTACCTGACTGGATTTCCAATGATCCCATAAAGCTCTGTCTGTGCATCGATCATTTTCCGCCCCCGATTTTATGCAACTGTTGGATAAAAACCCCGTCCTCTACCGTTCAACAATAGTTTCATCAATCTGGACCCCAAAATGTCTCCCTGACGTCTCCCGGTGGACCAAGACCTCGTTTCCCTCTTTGAGATCGACCAGCGAAACCGCTTTCCCGTAAGGCTGCGTGAGCCTGATTGTTTCTGCATTCTGCAGGATGACCGAAATATTCTGGCCGCTTTCCTCAGCTTCTACCAGAACCAAAGGCCTCCTCTCTATCTTGGCCCTCCCCACCACAGCAGGACAACTCTTCCCTTCAAAATTGACGATCAGAACCCGATCGCCGGAACGGATCTCCGAGAGATATTTTGTCTGCCCATCAGCCAGGCGAATATAGGAATGAAGAGGACCAGCATTGACCCGGAAAGGTCTGGTATTTACAAAAGGGTTTTCAACGCTCTCGGAATGAATGAGAAAGAGGGCCTGATTGCTATTGCCCACCAGCATCCCTTCGCCCAGGATCATTGAAGAACAGGTATCCACACAGACCCGGTCTCCCAGGCCTAATGGCTCGATGCGTTTGACCTTAGCCTGAACGAGTTCAAATTTTTCGTTTTCTTGCCTGAGCATCCGGAGGATATGCCGTACAGCATCAGGGTTGGGATGGTTGATCACGACCCCATCCACCCCTTTTTCGAGAATGCCCAGAACCGTCTGCCCTCCTTTTAAATGATCAATCTCGACGAAGAGATTGTTCGTCCGGCTTAATAAATTCTCCAGAGGGATGATCGTCCAGTCCCCATCCCTCACGACTACTTTCTTCGAGAGGCTCAGCGTGACAATCTCCTCTTCGTCCTTTTTCTCCCGGATCTCCTTCTCCACGACATCGCGACCAAGTATTAAATCCCCATCCTCGGCAATGGTGGAGATAAGGCCTATCTTTCTTACCTCTGATCCCATCCCGGGTGGAATCCAGAGGGCATCGGCCCCGCCTTCCATAGCTGCCAGGGCAATCTCCTTCTCCCAGGGTACAGCCTTCACCCATATCTTTTTCATCTCTTCTCCTCCAAACCCCTCAGCCCCTCCTCGAGCATGGAGCCATTGTGGACGATCTTCGAAATGGCCTGGACGATCTTGGAGGGGTCCTTGTGCTGAAAAACGTTTCTGCCAATGGAGACTCCGGCTCCTCCTGCAGTTATCGCTCCTTTGACCATTTCAAGAATATCTTTGTCAGTGCTCATCTTTTCTCCACCGGCAATGACGACGGGAACAAAACATCCCTCGACCACTTCCCGGAAGCTCTCTGGCGAACCAGTATAAGGGACCTTGACGATATCCGCTCCCAATTCGGCGCCCACTCGAGCCGCATGTTTCACCATTTTTACATCATATTCACTCTCCATTTTAGGACCTCTTGTATACATCATGGCTAAAAGAGGCATTCCCCATTCCATAGCCATCTTGGCTACAACACCCAGGTCTTTTAACATGGCCTTCTCGTCTTCGGCTCCGAGGTTGACGTGGACGGAGACCGCATCCGCTCCCAGCTTGACCGCCTCCTCCACAGTGCATACCATGACTTTGGAGTTTGGGTCAGGCGACATCCGGGTGCTCGCCGAAAGGTGAATGATCAAGCCCACATCCTTTCCGCCTCTCCGGTGGCCGGTCTCTACCAGTCCCTTATGGATAACGATGGCGTTCGCTCCGCCCATGGCGACGGCATTGATCGTCTCTTGCATTCTGGTCAACCCAGCCATTGGCCCCATGGTCACTCCGTGATCCATGGGTATGATCACCGTCTTGCCGGAGTTCCGGTCTATGATGCGTTCCATACGAATCCTTTTCCCAATCATGATCCTCTGGCCTCCTTTTCCTGGATAAAAAAAGCCGTGAGAGGAATTCCCCCCACGGCTCAAAATAAAAAGGCCGTGGGTAGATGAAAATTCTACCCACGGCCTTCGCTGTCAATTTTTTTTTAACGATCAGCTAAGGGCAGCGGGCAGATCGGCGCAAAATAAAACCAATAATAGTTAAACCCGCTGCTAAAATTAAAGATACGAAGCTGATCCATTTTTCACCTTCTGGAGGTGTTATGTAACACAACCCAAATTTGTTGTCAAGAAAAATCCTCGACCTTGTCCTGAGTAAGCCGAGAGGATATTCCCAATGTGCGAAGTATCTGAGAGCTTACGGGTGGACACCCTTGGACGAAGACACCTTCATTCTTCATCCTTGATGCACAGTTCCCTATTAAAATTGTTCCCTTAGGACATCCGCTGATATGTTTTCCTATCCCAATATGGATTTTCCTGTCCTGCAATCGGTGATCATCAAGGGCCGAGTGGTAATTTTGCAGAAATACCAACAGTGTTGAAAGACAGGCGCTGCAGGACCCTTCATCATGGACGATGACATCGGGGAAGGGGATGGAAATTCTGGAAGGAGGAGGATTGAAAGGGCTTTCCCATTTTAAGTAATCCTTCGGTTCGATAGAAATCCTTTCAAGCTCGATTTCTCCCAACCCCTTTTCCGCTGACAGTTTGAGATGGGGCACACCTCCCGGATCAAGACCCATCAGTCGAGTGGCAACAGCATCTGTGGAAAGTCCATTCTGACCTACGACAACGATTCCCATCTCTTTCTTTTTCCCGTAAGCAGGCCCCATTCCCTCCATCCCTACCGTCCCATCGATGATCGCAAAATGGGGGAAAAGCACTGTCCCCATTTCTGATATGGCGATATCCAGCTCTTTATAACCTTGAGTGATCTCTTTTTTACAACGGAGTTGGTGTAATCTCACCTTATCTCTTCGCCATAAACAACCTTTCATATTTTTGAGGCTTAAAGTAACCTGAGTGTGCATATGAGTCTTCATGACAGGTATGGATATGATGAAATCGATCTCTTTTAAGGTTGAAGGAACCTTGACCTTTTTAATCACTCTCCCTCCGGGAATCGTCAAAATCACTGGATCAACTTGATCGAAGTCGATGAGTTGAACTTTTTCCTTTTCGCAAACCTCTTTCATCCCTGTCATTTCGAAGGCCTCTTTGGCCCTCACTCCAAAGATGCAACTCTCGCCGACCAGGATATCATTAACTCCCACCCCTTTCAGATGATCGATGGTCGCTTCAACCACTCCCGGATGAGTTGTCACTCCTTCACCAGGAAATGCCAATCGAGCTGCGTTGGGCTTGATCAGGACCTTCTGGCCTCTCAGATTGGGTAAAGGGTATTTTTGAAGTGCTAATCTCGTTGTTTCATAGGGATTGATCCCTCGCGAAACGAAAATCAGAGAGTTCATCTTTCACCATTCAAAAAAGCCCATAGGGAAGGTTGCCTATGGCCTAAAAATAAAAGGGCCATGGGATTTGAATCACCCATGGCCCCAAACCCAAACGAATCGGATGGAATTCAAGCACACGGGTGCATGGTTTTGTACCAGAGGTAATAAAAAAAGAAAAACACCCTGTTTGCATTTGAATTCATCAGTAACACCTGATTTTTTTTAACATGGTGAAATACCTTTGTCAATCTTTCTTCAACCGCTTTCTAACCCGCCCGTTGGAAAAAAACAATATCGAAACCGGGCAGGGGTACTGGGCGGCTTTGCCGGGAAGTCGCCGCACAACACGGCGGGTATTTTCCCAAAACCTTGCAGCGGCACCTTTGGGAGTTGGCTTCATGCGTTAACAGGCAAAACCGGGACTTCACATAAAGTGAGATTCTCTGTAATCGTTAATTTTCAAAAAATCCGCAATTGCAAGGGTTTGGAAGTACCCCTGTCCGGATTCGATATTGCAACATCTTGTTAAATTGTACTGCATGACCCTAAAAGAGCAGGCGAATTGACAAAAATCTCTCAGGGTTTTAGATTACCATACAAAGCGAGGGATGGATCCCTGCATCCAAAAGCCACAGCTTTGGTCGTATCTGAGCTTTAATGGAAAGTGTTTAACATCATCATCCGGAGGCAAAGATGAGCGAGTTTCGATATTCGAATATAGAGCGCGAGATGGAAGTCTATGGTTATGATTCGTTTGTTAAGAGCCACTGTCGCATGTGCCATGGTGGTTGCGGAGTCATCGTCTATGTGAAAGACGGCAACGTTGCAAAAATTGCAGGTGACCCCGATTGCCCCATTGCCCACGGGACACTGTGCACCAAAGGACTTGCCTCGGCACAGCTTGCCTATCATAAAGACAGACTCACCTACCCTGTCAAAAGGATTGGCCCCAAAGCAAGCGGCAAATGGGAACGGATCTCATGGGATGAGGCCCTGGACACGATTGCGGAGCGAATCCTCACCTATAAAGAAAAGTACGGACCTGAATCTGTCGTATTCGGCTATGGGACCGGCAGGGAAAATGAGGCAGTGATCTATCGCATCGCCAACGTCCTCGGTTCACCCAATGTGGTCACGGCAGGCCACTTCTGTTACGGCCCCCGTATCTGTACAAGCATCATCACCTGCGGCACGAATCCGATCGTCGACTACGAGAATTTCCCCAAGTGCATCATCATGTGGGGAAACAACGTGACGATCAGTAATCCAGACGAATACAAAGGGGAACCCTTCTCGGTGGCTCTCGACAAGGGTGCCAAGCTCATTGTCGTTGATCCAAGGCTCACCCGTCCCGCAGCACGGGCGAATGTCTGGCTCCAGCTCAGACCTGGCACAGACGCTGCCCTCGCCCTCGGCATGCTCAATGTGATCGTCAACGAGAAGCTCTACGACAGAGAATTTGTCGAAAAATATACCCATGGCTGGGATCCATTTGTCCAGAGGGTGAATGAATACCCCCTCGAGAGAGTTCAGGAGATCACCTGGGTTCCCAAAGAAAAGATCAGAGAGGCAGCACGGCTTTTTGCAACAACAAAACCTGCGGCCATTCAGTGGGGTGTGGCTATCGAGCAGCAGACGAACTGCGCTGACAATGACCGGTTGCTCATGTTCCTCATGGGGATAACCGGCAACATTGACGCCCCGGGGGGGCAGGTTCTCAACCGGACGCCGAATGTCGTCAACGTAGGTCAATTCGGCGCCCATGGCATGCTCCCGAAAGACCAATTTGCAAAGCGATTGGGAGGGGAGCGTTTCCGTCTTGCTTCTCGATTCGCCATCCTTCAACCGAAATGCGTCTGGGATGCAATCCTCGAGGAAAAACCCTACCCGGTCAAAATGCTATTTCTGATTAGCTCCAACCCCGTGATCACCCGCGCCAATGCAAAAGAGGTCTATCGTGCCCTTGAAAAGGTCGACTTCATGGCCGTAGCCGACTTCTTCCTGACTCCCACAGCCGAGCTTGCGGACATCGTTCTTCCTGCTGCCACCTGGCTTGAGATGGACTACGTCGGCGACTTCTGGAAGCGTCACGGCTATATCCTGCCACGCCGGAAGGTCATCCAGGTCGGCGAATGCCGCTCAGACCATGAGATGCTGAACGATCTCGCCCACCGGATCGGCCAGGGCCAATACTGGTGGAACAACTTTGAAGAGGCCCTTGATTATATCCTCCATCCGATGAACATTACCTGGAATGATTTTAAGAAGATGAATTACATCAGAGGAGAGGTGAAATACTACAAATATAAGGAAGGGGGATTCTCCACTCCCACAAGGAAATTTGAGCTCTATTCCACCACGCTCGAAAAGATGGGATACGACCCCCTCCCTCAGCACAGGGAGCCCCCTGAAAGCCCGGTGAGCACTCCGGAACTCTATAAGGAATACCCCTACATCCTGATCACGGGTGCGCGACAGCCCGGATTCTTTCACACGGAAAACAGACAAATAGGGCGACTCAGAGAACTTGATAGAGATCCAATCGTTGAAATCCATCCCGACGCAGCAGCAAAGGAAGGCATCCATGAGGGCGATTGGGTCATCATTGAATCGCGTCGGGGAAGAGTAAGGCAGCGGGTAAGGCTCAGCCTCGGCCGCGATCCCCGGATCGTTGCAGCCCAGCATGGATGGTGGTTTCCCGAGAAGAAAGACCCAGGGCATGGCTGGGAGGAATCCAACATCAATATCCTCACTGACAATGCCTTAGAAAGCTGTGACCCCGCAATGGGCGCATCGAACATCAGGACACTTCTGTGCAGGATCTATCCAGAGACAAAGGGGGCCAACCATGAATAAGCACGCACTTATTATCGAAGAGTTTGCCTGCTGGGGATGCAAGGCCTGTGAAGTGGCTTGCAAACAGGAGTACAATCCCGTCGATGCAGACAATGGGATCAAGTATCTGTCTGTTTGGCCGGACGGCCCCAAACTGATGAACGGGAAGCTCGATTTCGTGTGGCGTGTGAGCGTGTGCAAACATTGCGATGAGCCCGCCTGTGTACAAGCATGCCCAGTGGAAGCCATAACAAAAAGAGAAGACGGGATCGTCATCCTTGACTACGATAAATGCAACGGGTGTCAGCTTTGCATCGATGAATGCCCTTACCATGCCATTAGCTTTGACGAAGAAAAAAAGATGGTGGCCAAGTGCAACCTCTGCCATCACCGGGTGGATAAGGGCCTCTATCCGGCCTGTGCGGATAATATCTGCCTCGCCCACTGCATCTACTTCGGTGACCCCGCCGAGATTGAGCAAAAGATTCTGGAGAAGAGAAAGGCAAGAGGCGGTTGGGGGGAGATCATCCCCAAGGCAATATCGATTTCGAAGGGGTAAAGAAAATGGGTGATGGATGCCTACATCATCGTAGGACATATGCCAGAAGCTTTTAAGATCTCAGAACGCTCGGTACAAGCGATCAAAAAACCCACTTCACTGTTCATTTTTTGCTGAAGTGTTTTATTTTCCCAATCGCTCGGTAGAGGTATCGTGATTTTAATATCTCTACTTAGCCGGATATGACCTGTATATTTAGAAATATTATCCGAGAAAAGAAAAGTCGATATTCCACACAAAATAGATAATACCAAGGTAAGCCTGAAAACCCCTTTCCGTATATTCATAGAACCCCTCTTTCTTCTTCCATAGGTCGATTTAGGTTAAGGGTTCACCTTAAAAATCTAAATCAAGAGTTAATTGCTCTGTATCCTCTTTTCCTCCCCTATTAAGACCCCTCACAAAGACCTCATACTTCCGAGAAAGATACACTGATTCATCAACGCCATCGTAAAAATAGTGAAATAACTTCTCTATGTTTTCTCTTGTACCCAGTTTAATGTAGTATGACTTCGACCGTATTTCTTCGTGCATTTTTAATGGGAATCTCCCGTCAGGATAATTCAACCACATCTTATCAGCATCAGTTTTATCTAAGGGAGGCTTTCTTTTATGGATTCCGACCCTATATAACTCCTGCACAAGTCTTTCTATGAAATTCAAAGAACCACAAGTATAACTTCCCCTTAATTTTCCCGATTCGAAATAGATTGAACCATCCCCGTCCCAGCACCCTCTAATAAAATGACGGACAAATTCTGATGGTATTTTTGGAAATTCTATTGTTCTACTTTTATTTGGAGACAACCCCAATTTTATTAAATCAGAATATATTTGTTTATGCGCAATTTCGAAAAAATGTAAATCTCCTGAAATGCCTCGCTGTTTTCTGTGGCGAATTCGTGCATCACAATCCATCAACTTTAACACTTTAATTAATAACTCTGGTTCTTTTTGCGATATTGAAATTCGATAAGTTCCCCTTTTAGAGTCGTAAAATAAATTTCCATCGGTATACATTACTCCTAAAACATACGCCATTTCTTTTGACCAAGTTAAAAAGAATATATCATTAATTTTAAGACTACCTTGAGTGATCAATCTTTCATTTCCATTTTCATCCGCTATCGTATATGAAATTTTATTTCTATCATAAGCCAACTTTCTCGCTTGCTTTTGGGTTCTTAAAGGAATGTAAAGTTCCTTCATTTTTTTATATACGTATTGTCTGGAACAATTACATTCTTTTGAAATATCCGAGAGCGACCGTTTCTTATTTACATATTCTTCACAAAGATTCTTGTAGTTGAGTTTTTCTGATGCTACCCCCCTTGCTATCCCTTCCTTTCCTCTACTTCTCTTTTCTGTTTCTTGTTGATAACAATATAAACAAAGGCCTCTTCCCAAGTGCTTTACGTCATCTCTCCCACATTTCACACAACGGTCATATTTTAGAGACCACTTTTTCGTTCGAGGCATTATATTTCCCTCACCTATTCTAAATGGTCACTTCTTATAGTGTTTCCCTAAATATTCATCAACCGCTCTTCTGATAATCTCTGACACTATGACCCCTGTATTTTGGGATAATACCAATAATTACTTCCTGCGACATACTACTTCAGCCATTTTCTCTTCTGCAGAATCTGGTTCAATACTATGCCAATCGATTGGGCCGATTAGCACATAACCCTCTCTTGCTTCTTTTTCAGTTTTAACTGACCTCTGCCTTTTCTTTAAACAATCCAGTTCTATGTAATCAGTGTGACCTTGTTTCCTTGCTTCTTCTATACTTGGTTTAGCACTTCCTGGTCGCAAGGATACGGTGAGTGTCCAAAATCTGACTTTGTCTGCCGAGACCTTCTTAATGCTCTTCATATCAATGTAATACCTGAAAAAAGCGTGAAAGGTAACGTTTCAGATTTAAAAACCTTTAAAACACTGGGGATTTTGACTAATCATTTCTAAAAAAATTTACAAATGGGTTAAATTTATAATGGTTTTATCTCTCTGA
>Ga0214473_10006625_pt1 | contig 13782 bp, 8 predicted proteins | sample RVTome_7_FD_203509 | JGI IMG/M metagenome (GOLD analysis project Ga0214473, IMG submission 203509) | Soil microbial communities from uranium-contaminated site in the Upper Colorado River Basin, Wyoming, United States - RVT98D197 | ecosystem: Environmental > Terrestrial > Soil > Contaminated >... | reverse complement strand
ATCTGGATATCCATTTCTGTTTCCGCTCCGGGTTTAAAGAAGCTTGGCAGGTCACGCTCGGGCGAGGGCAACCTGGCAAGAATTCATCAGCGCATCCCGTGTTCAACGCTATGCCGCTGCTGCCGTCGCCGTAAGGCCGATGGCTTCGGCATATTTCAGGTAGGTCTCGACGGAAGCAACAACGGCCCGCGCCTCGATGGCGAGCAGTTCGATTCCGACGAGGGAAACCCTCACCCAGGCATCGATCACGATGCCCTTGTCGAGTATCCGGTCGATCACCTCGACGAGACTATTGGATCCTATTGCCTTCTCAACCGCCATTTCGTTCACCTCCTTTCTTTTGTGATTAGAAGCGGGCTCACGTCCGCATGAGTGGAAAAAGTGTTCGCACCCATATTTGAATGCTAACAAAAAAAAATATAAACGCAAGAAGGATTCTATCGGAAGTTGTGCCTGCTCGCACAGTCATGGCATCCGTCTATATCGCGCATATCTTACGACAATAATTGAACTTTCCAATCCCTCTATGAACGAGCAAAAGGAGAAGAAGATTTGCCTCCTGAAAAAATAATGTATCTTTCGGTTGCATAAATTTTTAAGTCACAGGAGCGTTATCTTTCCAATAGTAATCGATACCGCTTGAAGGAGATCGGTGCGGCAAATTCCGTCCGGCTTACGGACAGTTCCGCAGACCAGGCGAGGCCCGCAATTTACGGCGATATCGTTCTATGGTCTCCAGCCGTCCACCCTGATCTTCATCGTTATTGCGAGTCCTTCTCCGGAGAAGATGGGGAAATCAATGCCGACTATTTCCAGGCCCGTACCGGTTTCTCTTTCGGCAGATGTTTCCCATGAGCCTGTTTTTGTATTGAACCTGCGGACGCTCTGAATATTTTCCAGACCAACGGCCCTCATGAGGTCATATAATGCGGAAGAACTCACCGGAAATATCAGTGCCGGGCTGAATAGGGACATCCGCTATCTGCTGGGCGGATACGGCGCTTACATATCATATACGTTTTTAACTGTAGGAAGTTGCCCGTATGCCGGACAGTTGTTTACGGATGCAAAAAGGCACTGAAAATCTTTTAAATTCAAAAACTTAGGAAAATATTTAAACTGAGGTTCAACATTCCTCCATTCTGATATATAATCTACCTATGCGACATATAGTTTTTGTATGTGACCGGTTAAAAGGAACCCTGATTGTGGAGTTCTGATGACGAAAACGGAGCAAATAGAGAGCAATCACAGAGACATGTATCATTCGGATTCCAGACTTCTGGCCATACTGGCCTTATGCATATTCATTGCAGAGGCTTTTATCATGGCTCTTATCCATGTCCTGTCCCCGATCCCGCTTTTCCAGGAAATATTCATGGATTCTCTGCTGTTGGTATTCGTGCTCTCGCCGGTGCTCTACTCTTATTTCTCCTTGCGCAAGCGCATGGAGAAGGCGCTTCTCCTCGAACGGGACAAACTCAAGAGCGCCCTCGATGTGATGAAGAGGAATGAGGAGGCCCTCCGGGAATCCGAAAGGGATTTGCAGTATCTCTCCTCCAAGATCCTTGCCATACAGGAGGAGGAAAGGATGCGCATCTCAAGAGAGCTGCACGATGAGTTGGGCCAGGCACTGATACTCTTGAAGCTCCATATAAGCCGGGTGGAAACCAAATTGAGCAAAGAGGAGACGGCGCTTAGGGAAGAATGCAGGGAGATCCAGCAGTATATTGAACAGGTAATCGAAAACGTCCGCAGGATATCCCGTGATTTAAGTCCCGTCATCCTTCGGGACCTGGGTCTCAACGCGGGCTTGCAGCGGATGGCCGCTGAATTCGCCCGCCATCATCCGGTCAAGGTCTCGCTCGATGTGGGGGATGTCGATCCGTTCCTTTCCGAGAAGGCCCGGATCATGGTCTACCGGATCTTTCAGGAGGCGCTGACGAATATCGGAAAACACTCAGGGGCCGCCTCGGTCTGCGCTGTCCTTAAGAGGGAAAACGGCAGCTTTCGTTTCATGGTCGAAGACAACGGGGTGGGGTTTGATCCGGAACAGATGATGAGGGCTGCGGGGCTCGGACTTGCCACAATGCGCGAGCGTGTGAGAATGATGGGCGGTTCCCTCGATCTCCGGAGCGGGAAAGGAAAGGGTACGCGGATAAGTTTTTCTTGTCCTATATCGCAGGAATTGTCATGACGGGTCCCTATCGCATAATCCTCGCTGATGACCATGCGATGCTCCGGCATGGCCTGAAAAGGATCCTTGCGGAAGGGGGGGACCTTGAAATCGCCGGAGAGGCGGGGGACGGGATCGAACTCTTGGGCCTCTTGAAGAAGGTGATCCCCCACATGGTGATCCTCGATATATCGATGCCCAATCTCGGAGGAATCGAAGCCGTCCATGAGATAAAGCGCATTAACCCCAATATAAAAGTTCTGATACTCACAATGCATAAAGATGAAGAATATCTTCATCCGGCGATATCTGCCGGCGCAGACGGCTACCTCCTTAAAGAGGATGCCGACCAGGACCTTTTTTCGGCAATAGAAAAGATCCGATGCGGAGGGGCATATGTTTCCCCGTCTCTTTCGGAAAGGATCACAACCGACTGGGTTAAACTGCACCGGGGAGACCGGAAGCCGCTTATCGAATCCCAACCGCTCACCGCCCGCAAGAGAGAGATTGTCAAGCTGATCGCCGAGGGAAAATCGAACAGGGAAATAGCAAATCTGCTCTGCATCAGCATCCGCACAGTAGACCACCACCGCGCAGGCATAATGAAAAGCTTGTGCCTGAAGAAAACAGCCGACCTCGTAAGATATGCCATCAGGAAAGGATATACCAACTAACTCCCGCCCCTCCCTCAAGTAAATTTTTAATTGCATTCGCCCGCTAACCCCCGGGAAGACCACGGTAGAATGAGATCGCTTTCCATTAACAGGTAGTTTTACCTATTCCCGAACAGGTATTTCTGTGCAGTGAAAATAGGCAGTTCTGCGAATTTTCATCGTGTGGCCGTTTTGATAGAACTGAATGAAAAGATACTCACTTTTTTGGGTTAACGGTCGGGACACACGAGGCGGAGAAGATATTGGATTCTTATCGGATCATCCTGGCTGACGATCACATTCCTCTTCGCCGGAAATTAAAAAGCATCCTCGGCGGGGGTGCTGATTTTTGAATGAGGAAAGTTTTCCTTAATTTTAAGGAAGAGAGATTTTTTCTGTTTAAGAACTGAAAAAGGGCAAAGGAGGAAATTCATATGAGGAATGATGCAAGAAGGCATCAGGGCAGAATCCTTAAATTGTGCCTTTTAATCGCGGTGCTGGCGTTGGGCATATTCGCCCAGTCGGAAGCTCAGGCGTTCGTCTTGAACGTGGTCGATGAGCAGGGCAACCCCGTAAACGGCTTCCGCTGGCTTGTCGAGGAAGATAACGCCTATCAGGCGGAGCCCGGCGAAAGGGTCCCTGACGGAGTCATGGTGAGCATCCGTAAGAGCCATGCACCCGTCATCGCTTCGGGAAGCTCCATTACCTCGAGCGCCGTCGTCAATGTGCCCGGAGACAAGCGCTATCTGATTTCTGTGCTCGCCCCCGGCTACACTCTGAGCGCGACCCAGCTCGACATTGGGCAAGGCGCGGCCAGAGCCGTCGTGAACGCAAATCCAATTCCAACAGCCCAGATATCGGTCTTCGTATGGGAGGATACACGCCCTCTCAACAACGAGCCGGACATTGGCGTTATAAGGAGTGAGCGGGGCCTTGAGGCCTTTACCGTCCTTGTCTATGACTTTTTGGGCACGTTATCGCAGGACGTCTTCGGCAACCCCCTCGGCACGGAGTATCAAAAAGACGTGAACGGCAATTTCATATTCGATGTTGAGGGCAACCCGGTGGTGCAGACCATGGGAACCGGCGTCATCCTTACCGATGCCAGGGGCGAGGCAAAGGTCAAATACCTTGCGCAGGGCAAATACGGAGTGCGGGTGGTGCCTCCGCGCGGCACGGACTGGATACAGACTTCCACCATAGAAGGCACGCCGACCATCGACGCCTGGGTGAAGCCTAACGAGCCGCCCTATTTCCAGGAGTTCGGAGGGCCCGTTTATCATACTTTCTTCGGCTTTGTGCGACCCATGAACAACCTGAACACGCTCCCCAATCCTCTCGGGGTAACGGGAACCATTACAGGAAGGATCGCCAAAATCCACGAGGCACGTCCTCCCGATCTGGCCCAGATCGTGGTGGGCGAGGGCCTTCCCGGCTGCTACGTGGGCCTGAACACAATGCCCGTGGGCGCGCAGGAGGCTGTTTATGCCCAGCCCTGCAGCGACGACGAGGGCCATTTCGAGATTCCGGGCGTCCCTCCGGGCTTATACCAGATAGTGATGTGGGACCGCAATCTTCACATAATTTTCGGCTTCCGCACCGTGACCGTGCCTGCCGCCGGCGGGGCCGTGAACATGGGCGACATCCCTCTGGAACCCTGGTTCGGGATACTTGAAAGTTATGTCTTTAACGACGTGAATGAGAACGGCTACATGGACCCCGGCGAGGCGGGGATCCAGGAACAGAATATAAATATCCGCTTCCGGGACGGCTCCATCTACCAGGCTTTCCCCACCGACATGATGGGATATGTGCCTTTTGAGGAAGTTTTCCCCTTCGGCAAATGGCTGGTTGTGGAAGTCGATTTCACGCGGTTTAAAGCGACGGGGGCAACGTTCGTCGTTGATGACGGCGGGCCCCTTGCGCCCGGCATGAGGAACACGCCCCAGCCCCAACCGGAAAACGGAGGGCTTCCGTACCGGACCGAATTGGGACCGGTGCTTACCGAAGGGATGGTACTTTTGAACGGCTTCGTAAACCAGATATTCTGGGGGAAGGCCCCCTATGGCCCCGATGAAAACGGCGGTATATCCGGCATCATCTATTACGCCACAACAAGGGCCGAGAACGATCCCCGGTTTGCGGCCGCGGACCCCTGGGAACCCGCGATCCCGAGAGTGCAGGTGAACCTCTATGCCGACTCCAATTACGACATGGTCATAGATGACCTTGACGGGGACGGCGTGGTGACCCTGGCCGATGTGGATAATTATCCCTTCGGGAATTTCCCCGGCCCCGAGGATATGGACAGAAACGGCAACGGCCAATTTGATCCAGGCGATGCACTGAATATCGCCACTTCGGACAGCTTTGACGACAACATACCTACAAACTGCGTTGCGCCGCCCCAGTACTGGAATGGCGGGCTGATCCAGGACTGCGCTCCCACCTTTTATACATGGAACCAGATGAGGCCGACAGTCTTTGACGGCGGATATGCCTTTATGTCTTATTATCCGGGCGGAATGGCCTCGGGAGGCGCCGAGGTGGAAGGCATTCCGAGCGGCTACTACATCGTTGAGGCGGCGCCCCCTCCCGGATACGAGCTCGTGAAGGAAGAGGACAAGAACGTCGATTTCGGAGATGAATACGGTCCAAGTCCGCTCCTTCTCGCCCCGGTCTGCGTGGGCGACGACCATCCTGTCCCCGCCGAGCTGAGCCTTTTCCCCGGCATCGAGGCCCCCTTCGCGGGAGAGACGCGGCCCCTTTGCGACCGGAAGCATATTTTCCTTGCGAGCGGAAAGAATGCGGCCATGGATTTCTTCCTCTTTACTTATGTGCCCAAGGCGGCCCGCGTGGTGGGCTGGGCCAGTGACGACATCCATGTGGACATGAACCCCTTAAGCCCCCTCTACGGGGAAAAATACGGCCCCCCCTGGCTACCCATTTCCTTCAAAGATTTCCGCGGACAGGAGATGGTGAGGATATACGGCGACGAAGTGGGCGGCTATGAAACCTTGCTGCCATCCACCTATACCGTGAACGCCCCGTCTCCCTCGGGAGTTGCTCCCCATATGGTGACCATCTGCCTGAACGACCCCGGGCCCATACCCGATCCGGCCAATCCGGGACAGTACATCACCGACCCGTATTATGACCCCGGATACAGCGTATCCTGCTATAACTGGGATTTCTGGCCCGGCCGCGTGACCTACACGGACACGCCGCTTTTCCCCGTGGCGGCCTTTGTCGGAGGGATCCCTTCCCACTTGGACTGCGAGTTCCATGAGGGGACCCCGGCCATCTCCTCCGTGAACGGCCCCGAGGGCGGTCCCTATGTTTCCAGCGCCGGGGATGCGATCACCATAGCGGCAGTGGGGCCCATGACGGTGAACAACCCCGATTATGATCCCAATGACCCCGCGAGCCCGAGGACCATCGTGCGCGACTACGGGTTTGGAGGGGGTGAGGGCACGGTCACTGTAAGCGGGGTGGCAATAGACCCGGATAACGTAACCTGGGCCGTTGACGGCTTGAGCATTTCCGTCACCGTGCCTGCCGGCATTCCCCAGACGGGCGAGTTGCTCGTGACCAGGGGAGACAACGGCAGGACTACCCCTGTTGGCGTGACCCTCACCGTGGGCGGCCCGGGCAATAGAATCCATGTGCCGGGCGATCTCCCCACTATCCAGCAGGCGATCGATAACGCCAGCCCGGGCGACCTCATACTCGTTGCGCCCGGCATTTATAACGAGATGGTAGTGCTCTGGAAAAACGTAAGGCTTCAGGGCTCGGGCGCCTTTTCAACGATTATAAACGCGAGCCCTTATCCCGCGGAGAAGCTCGTTTTCTGGGAGAACCTGGTACGGAGCCTCATCGGCTCCGGACAGGTGGACCTTGTCCCAAATCAGAACCCCGATTTCCCGGTGGTCGATATGGACAAGGGCGCGGGAATTACCGTGCTGGTTAAAGCAGGGGCCTTCACGGCCAACCCGAGGGCACGGATCGACGGGTTTACCGTCAGGAGCGCCGACCAGGCCGGAGGGATTTTCGTCAACGGCTACGCCCGTTATCTTGAGATCGGCAATAACCGGATCATCAACAACCACGGGCTCCTTTCCGGCGGTATTCGCGTAGGCACTCCGTCCGGGGTGAACCTGAACTACATCACCTCCTATAACGACCATCTCAAGGTCAGCTACAACCAGATTGTAGAGAACGGGAGCTTCAACGGCGGAGGCGGTGTGACCCTCTTCAACGGGACGGACATTTATGAGCTCTCGGACAACTACATCTGCGGCAACTTTGCCCGCATGTACGGAGGCGGAGTGGCCCACCTTGGATTGAGCAGGAACAGCATAATCAACAACAACAAGATCATTTTCAACGAATCCTTCTACGGCACAGAAACCGGAGGCGAGGGCGGCGGTCTCGCAATTGCGGGCGAAGCGCCCCTGCCGGGGGCCGGGACCCTGACGGCGGGTTCCGGGTCTGTTTCAATAAACGCCAATCTCATCCAGGGCAATAGCGCCGGTTCCGGCGACGGCGGCGGCATCCGGACCTTCCTTGTGAACGGCCAGGATGTGGCTGCTTCGCCCAATAACCCCGGGCCATGGCACACCCTTAATATTTTGAACAACATGATCGTGAACAACGTGGCGGGGTTTGCCGGCGGAGGGGTTTCGCTCCAGGACACCGCCAAGGTGAGGATTGTCAACAATACGATAGCCAATAACGACAGCACGGCCACGAGCAGCGAGGCGTTCACGGGAGGCACTTCTTCGACGCCGACGGGAGCGGGCATAGTCTCAAGGGCCCACAGCCCGGCATTGTTTGGGGCCATAGGAACGGGCACGGGACCTGAATTCTCCCGCTTCTCGAATCCCCGTCTGGGCAACAACATCATCCGGCATAACCGTTCCTTCTACTGGGACGGCGTCCAGGGAGACCTCGTTCCGAATTCGCCCTCGCCTTATTGGGACCTCCAGGTAATGGGAACAATAGGCAGGATGAACCCGCAGTACTGCATTCTTACCGACACCACGGGCTACGCCGCCACGAACATTGCGGCCGATCCCCTGTTCACCCTCGAATACCTCAACACAATCCAGACCGGCATCGTCTTCGACGAGGGAGGCAACTTTATCGGCGTCAAGTACACGCCCATAAAGCCTTCCGGGGACTACCACATAGGCGGAACGTCTCCGGCCATCAATGCCGGGACAAATGCGTCTCTGGTACTCGTCAATACGGATTATGACGGCGAGACGCGGCCTAACGGAAGCACGGTCGATATCGGCGCCGACGAGAAGTATTAAAAATGAAAGGAAAGGAGAGACGCCATGAAAGGAAATAGAGTTTTCGCCTTGCCGGGTTTTTTCCTCCTGCTCCTGTTTATTGCGTCCTCTCCGGGCTGGGCGGCTATAACCGTCCAGTGCCCGGGGGACACCAATGGCGATGCCATATGGACAGGTTCCGAAGTCAGGCCGGACAATACGGTCTGCATCCACCTGACGGCCGGGGACGGCTTTATCAGGATGGCCGACGGGTACCTCCAGTATATATTCGGGTTCAATGATTTTACCGGGACCCCTCCCGATCAAGTGATGGACGAGGCAATGCTCTCCCAGCAGTTCCCGGCCCCGACGATCAAGGTCAAAGAGGGACAGAATGTATACTTGACCCTCTCCAATGTGGGGATGGTCCAGCGGCCCGACCTTTTTGACGCCCATACGGTGCACTGGCACGGGTTCCCCTTTCAAACTCCCGTGTTTGACGGAGAGCCGATGGCATCCATCAGCATCAATATGGGCTCGAGCCTGACCTATTACTATGCAGCGCCGGACCCCGGCACCTACATGTACCACTGCCATTTCGAGGCAACGGAGCATATGCAGATGGGCATGCTCGGCAATCTCTATGTGACGCCCAGGCAGGACGACCTGCCGGACGGCACTGTCCTGGGCTCTCATGTGCACCATACCGGCGACCGCTACGTCTTTAACGACGGCGACGGGTCCACCCGCTATGATGTCGATTACCCCGTACAGATACTCGCCTTTGACCCGCGCTTCCATGACGCGAGCATGAACGTCCAGCCGCTGCCCTTTGCAATGATGAGAGACACATATCCGATGCTGAACGGAAGAGGCTATCCGGACACCGTAAGCCTGACCCCTCCCGCTCCTCCCGATGAAAACGGAGGCAGGGTGTCGCAGCCGATGAATTCCCTAATCACGGCCTCCCGGGGCCAGAGGATATTGCTCCGCATCTCGAGCCTCTCCACGGTCGAATTCTATACACTGAGTTCGCCTGGGATACCCATGCTCGTGGTGGGGAAGGATGCAAAACAGCTCCCGGCCTACTTTACCACCAATTCACTGACGCTGGGCGGAGGGGAGTCATATGATGTGATCCTCGACACCGCCGACGTTGCGCGGGGGACCTATTTCCTCTACACCACCAACCTGCACAACCTGAGCAACGACAATGAGGATTTCGGCGGCATGATGACCGAAATCGTAATAAATTAACAGGAGCCAGGAGGAAAGATGCTATGAGATCAATAATGACGCAACGATTCAGATGGTTTCCCGTCATGGCCATCCTGCTCCTCTTGGGGGCATCTCCGGCCCTGGCGGCAATACAGGGGGTGACCGGCACGACGTTCAACCTCACCGCGAAAGCGGACCACATCAGCACCCCCGACGGCAACAGTATTCTTATATGGGGCTATGCCCTGAACAACGGCAGGATGCAGTATCCGGGGCCGACGCTGATCCTTAACCAAGGAGATACGATAAGCATTACCCTGACGAATAATCTCCCTCCGGGAGCAGGGAACGTTTCAATCCTCGCCCCCGGACAAAGCGGAGGGACGGCAACGGGCGGTGTTCAAGGGCTTATCACACGCGAAGCGCCCCCCGGGGGATCGGTGACATATACCTTTGTGGCTGCACAGCCGGGGACCTATGCCTACTACAGCGGCACGCGGCCTGAACTCCAGGTCGAGATGGGCCTCGTAGGGGCAATCATCGTGCGCCCTGCCGGGTTTAATGAGACATCGAACAAGATCGCATACGGACATCCCGAGAGCCGTTATGATGATGAGTTCCTCTTCTTGTTGAGCGAGATGGACCCCAACATCCACGAGTTCGTTGAGGCGGGGCTTATGAACATGATCGACAACACAAAGTATTGGCCGGTCTACTGGTTTATTAATGGTCGTGCGGCGCCGGATACCATGCTGGACGCAAACGTCCCCTTTCTGCCCACGCAGCCCTACAACTGCCTTCCCACGACCCATCCCGGAGAGCGGCTTTTGATGAGGATCGTGAATGCGAGCCGCGACCTGCATCCTTACCACACCCACGGCAACCACCATAAGGTCATCGCCCTTGACGGCAGGCTGCTCGAGAGCGCACCCGGCGCGGGCCCGGACCTTGCCTATGCCGCCTTTACCACCTCTGTGCCTCCGGGCGGCACCGCGGACGGCATTTTTTACTGGATCGCAAAGGCGGGCTGGGACATTTACGGCACGGACAACGGCCACGACTGCGTTGATGCCGACGGCGATGACCTGGACGACGCGACCCATGAATACTGTCCCGATCACGGGAAGCCCTTCCCGGTGAATCTGCCCCACAAGAATGATACCACCTTCGGGGCGTTCTGGGGCGGCAGCCCCTTTTTAGGGACAGCGGAGCCCCTGCCTCCTGGAGAGGGCGGGTTCAACCCCAATGGAGCGTACTTTTTCATGTGGCACTCCCACAGCGAAAAAGAGCTGACCAATTTCGACATATTCCCGGGCGGCATGCTCACGATGATGTTTGTCGAGCCTCTCTCTGCACCGCTCGTAAACCCATAAGGAGGAAGGGCTAATGCGCAAGAAAATACTTCAGATAATCTTAATTATAATAATTGCGGTATTTTGTCTGGCGGGCGTTTCTTCCGCGGCCGAGTTCTGGCTCAGGGCCGGGACGTTCATCAAGACCATGCCTGACGGAGTACAGGTGCCGATGTGGGGCTTTGCACGGTGCACGGCCAATTTCGCATCCTGCGGTGCCCTAAGAGTCCCCGGTCCGCCGCTTATCGTGCCCCCGGGTGATAATAGCCTCACTATACATTTGAGAAATAACCTTGTCGGTCCATACACCGAGCCGGTCTCACTGGTAATCCCCGGACAGGCCATGCCTACCGACGGGATCGCCTCTTCACCCGCGCCGGTGAAGGTCCCTGACGCGAACGGGAATTTGAGAGTGCGCTCCCTTGTCCACGAGACGCTGGTGGGTTCTGACGGCGTTTATGTCTGGAACCCTCTCAAACCAGGGACCTACATGTACGAGAGCGGAACCCATCAGGCCGTTCAGGTCCAGATGGGACTTTACGGACCCCTGAAGAGGGATGCTGCTCCGGGGCAGGCATACAGCGGGATCCCTTTTGACCGTGAGGTGGTGCTCTTCTTCAGCGAGATCGACCCTGCGCTGCATAACGCAGTAGTCACCGACAACTACGGCCCCGGCAAGTCGATGACAAGCACCATGTATTACGAGCCGAAATACTTCCTCATAAACGGCCAGCCCTATTCATCGGCAACGAGCGCCATTCCTGCCGGGAACGCAGGCCAGCGGGTCCTCATCAGGTTCCTGAACGCGGGCCTCGAATCGCGCGTGCCCGTCATGGACCGGCACTATATGAGCGTTCTTGCCGAAGACGGCAATCTCTTTGCGCACCCGAAAGAGCAGTACGCGCCGCTCTTGGCGGCGGGCAAGACCCTCGATGCAATGATTACCCCCCAGGCTCAGGGCACGTATGCCGTATATGACCGTATGCTCGGCCTGACAAACGCGGCCGCTTCTCCCGGCGGGATGCTCGCCTTTCTGAGGATAGCAACCGCCCCGGCAGGTGCAGCTTCCCATGGGCAACGATGAGAGTGGCTGTCCCGGCAAGACGGCATGCTTTATGGCTTATCTCTGCTCATCCCTCTCCCCTGTCCGGGGGAGGGGGATGAGAGAAGAACCAATGGGGGGAAAATGAGAAAGAAGGAAAAAACCTTCGAGGCATTAACAGGGATGTTGTTGATCCTGGCTTTTGCAGGTTCATTATTTTTCTTTGAAGGCAAGGCTCGAGCATCGGAAGAGAATTCCTTAACCGGTGCTGGCGTAAAGCAGAAAGGGCCAGAATTTAAATTGGATGTCAAATCAGATATCGGGGAAAGATTCGGCATTGAAATCCTGTCGGTAAGGCAATCCGCCGCCGGCCACATGCTCGATTTCCGTTACAGGGTAATTGACCCGGATAAGGCGCTGGCCCTCCTGGACCGCAAAAACAAACCGCACCTGATTGATCAGGCGACGGGCGCCAAATTGATCGTCCCCAACCCGCCAAAAATAGGCCCTCTGCGCCAGACATCGACAAAGCCCCTTGCAGATAAAAACTATTTCATCCTCTTTGAAAACCCCCAGAAATTGGTAAAACCCGGGGCCAGGGTTACAGTGGCGATCGGGGATTTCGAGGCGAAAGACCTGGTCGTGGAATAAGCTTGAGGATAAAATAAGCAAGCCCAAAAAAATTAATATTAGGGCAAGTATTCGAGATAGACGAATGCCCCAAAAAATAATTACAAATAATTGGACCTCTCGGTACCCTTTGATTTTCAGGTAGTCTTAATGAAATCTTTGATGTGTCTTGGCCCTGCAAAGGCCATTTCACCAATTGGGCCATATATCTGCAAAAAATCGAATTTCCACCTTTATTTTCAAGGAGTTTGGCCATTCTTTCTTTCCAGTATTTTCCCGAAAAAATTTAGTCAAATTATCATAATTTTATCATGGTCGGAGAGGGCGAGAGGTGAATTCGGGCCGTAACTCCTTGTTTTTAAAGCGGTCCCAACGGGATTCGAACCCGTGTTTTAGCCTTGAGAGGGCCACGTCCTAGGCCTCTAGACGATGGGACCTTTATAAGAAAAACCTATGATTCGGTTGGCTGGGGAGAGAGGATTCGAACCCCTATAAGCAGATCCAGAGTCTGCCGTCCTGCCTTTGGACGACTCCCCAATTTCCTATACTTTCGGCCACTTAACGGCAATAGAAAGAATATCATAAAGCCCGAAAAGGCGTCAACAAGGCGCTGAATCCTGACATCTCCGTTCGGTGCGATTGACCGGAGCTTGCTTTTTTGTTAAATTTCTAACTATAAATAGGCTTAAACTTTCAATTTGATAGTTTTTTTCTTAGGCGGGGCATGGAAAAAAGACGATTCGGCAGGACGGGCCGGGAAGTGACCATCCTGGGGCTCGGGGGGGAGGGGATTTTGCGCACTTACGGCTACGAGGGGGAGGCGATCGCCCTCATAAACCGGGCCCTCGAGCTGGGGATAAACTACATGGAGAGCGCGAGGGCTTACGCGGGGAGCGAGTCCTATTACGGCAAGGCCCTCGGCGCAAGGAGGAAGCGCATATTCCTGGCGAGCAAGTCCCACGGGAGGACGAGAAAAGAGGCCCTGGGGCACCTCCAGCAGAGCCTCCTGAACTTGAAGACCGATTACCTGGACCTCTGGCAGATGCACGACGTGAGGACGGAGGAGGAGGCGCGCGAGCTCTTCGGCCCGGGCGGCGCCTACGAGGCCTTCACCGAGGCCAGGGAAAAAGGGCTCGCCCGGTTTATCGGTATCACGGGGCACCGCGACCCCTCTGTCTTGAGGAGGTGCATCGAGGATTACGAGTTCGATACCGTGCTCATCCCCGTAAACGCGGCCGAACCCGCCAACAACGATTTCATCTCCCAGGTGGTCCCGGCCGCCCGGAAAAAGGGCATGGCCGTAATCGGGATGAAGGTCTACCTGCGGGGGCTCCTTACCCGGCTCCCGGGGGTGAAAAACCTTGAGCCCTTCTTCAGGTTCGCGCTCTCCCAGGACGTGAGCAATATAGTCATCGGCTGCGACGACCTGGCCCAG
>Ga0214473_10006624_pt1 | contig 13783 bp, 16 predicted proteins | sample RVTome_7_FD_203509 | JGI IMG/M metagenome (GOLD analysis project Ga0214473, IMG submission 203509) | Soil microbial communities from uranium-contaminated site in the Upper Colorado River Basin, Wyoming, United States - RVT98D197 | ecosystem: Environmental > Terrestrial > Soil > Contaminated >... | reverse complement strand
TTCTTCTTTGAACTGCCGATCGAATTTCCTATGTCCTTTGCTCTCTTGCATCTTACACCTCCCAAGGTTATAAGGTTAATATTGTAACCTAACCTTTCGGTGTGTCCGCTAATTCGGGGGAAGTGCACACCGAAATCTCGAAGATAATAATTTTTCTGCTTCTTGTCAATCTGACCGCTTAAATTGTATTCAAAAATAGTCGTAGATTGAACAGCACCTGTATACAGGCTGACATGAAATATATGTTCCGTTATAGTGTTCGGCAAATTGAAAATACCTGACCTGTTATATTTAATCTGCTCATTCAAAAAAATTAAACCTTCTTTGAAAAAATCAGACTCTTTGAAGTCCGGCTTTAGTTGAAGCGGTATTTCCTTAGTATCTTTTGCCTTTATGCCGATTTCGTGCAGAGCGTTATGAAGTTCATGGACGTACTTCGGATTATGGGCGCTGTGATAGTAGATTTCCTCACAAATACGCAACTCATTCGTAAGATCATTGTCATATTTCCGTTGATATTTTGGTTGCGTTTGTTCAAGCTGAAAGGGGCAATACCGTGCGCCTCGCCCGATTAGCTGAGCTTCTGAAATGGTTGTCCTTCCAGGCTTTCCCGTTTTTGTGTCCGCATCCCTTGTGTCATAAAGCCGGACAATATCAAAAAGGTTTAATACATCCCAACCTTCATTTAGTTTATCTACAGCAAAAACCGCACGGTATTCATTGTTTTCATCCTCAAGGGTATTCACGGCAATCTGCTTTGCTTCGCTCTCTTCTTTGCTGTTGACCTCAATACATTTATCCTCATGAAAATCATTTTTCAGTTCTTCAATTAGATTGTCAAGGGTAATGCTGTTCATTTCAAAATAGTCAAAACACCTTTTCAACGTAGCGTCGGCTCTTTTTCTTATGGAAGAAATATCCGCCTTCTTCAACGTTTTTATTTTTTCGATAAATTCAGCGCTAAAGGACTTGCTTTCAGCAATGGTTTTCGATTTAAAAAGAAGCACCGGTTTAATGTGTTTTTTATTCTTTTCAAATACCTTTCTGCGATACTGGCTCAAAATGAGCGCCTGCAAAGCCCTCTGCATTAACTCCACGTCTGATTGAAGAACCTTTACTTCCTTTGAATAACCGTCAATGCGGAACTGTTTTAGAGGATAGTCGAAAAGGATTTTGTCGAAGTATTTTGCTGATATTTCCGAAACGGATAAATCAGCGGTAGCAGTAAACTCAAGAAGAATGTTATCAGGGTTTGACCTGAATATACGGTTGACCGTGCTTTCCCATGAAATGACCTCGTCTCGCTCTTCCTTGTTCAGTTTTCCCTTCTTGGTTTCAACATTAATATGATGGGCTTCATCGGAAATGAGTACAACTCTTTTATCATTGAAATCATCGTATGTGATAGAGTTCTCACGCGGTGTGTTCAGGCGCGAATGAAGGCCCTGAATGGTGGAGAACACGATATTAATATCCTCCCCATTTGCTGCCTGAAAGTTATCAACCTCTTTTATCCTGATTCTCTTATCGCAAAACGCAACAGTTTCAGAAAAAAGATATTTTGAAGAAAGCGGATTTAAAAAGTTGTCACGGGTCTTGTTGATGATATTGGTGCTGTTCACAAAAAAGAGAAAATTCCGGTAGCCCTGCTTGTAAAGATAGAGGATCGTCCCCGCCATGATCAGGGTCTTACCGCTACCAGTTGCCATATGGAAAAGTAATTGAGAAGGCTTCTGCCGGAGACAGTTGTTATTCATGTAAAAGATAAACCGTCCGAAGGCCTCAATTTGATATGGGCGAAGCTCAAAGGCAGGATTCAGATTATTTTTGAGATCAAGCGGGACTTCAGGAAGGGAATTTCCGAGGTCAATGTAGGCGCTGATTTTCTGCTCAAGCGTCTGTTGTCCGCTCATCGTTAAGCCTCTCCGTAAAACTTACGGTTCAGCTTTTTGTCAGGTTCGGATACGCTGTATTCCTTATCGTCTATTTCACTGTAATTCACATAAAGCTGGTTCTTATCGAGTATTTCAATAAGGAACTGTTTTTGCTCATCAAGACTTAGTTTCTCAAAGTCCGAAATGTTTTCATTGATTGTCTTAGGTTCAACCTTATAACTTATAAAGGCTTTTTGCTGCATTTCATCCCAGATTGTGAGAAGGTCTTTTGTAGTATTTGCTTTCTTGATGCGGTAAATATAAGCTTCGTTGTGTTGCATTAGTTCGCAGTAGATAAAGGAACCGCCACCCTGCCAGTTGATGGACTTAGAAATGCCGGACTGATCGCCTTTTATAACATTTTGGAGGCGAATTGCGCTGTCGTTCTTTTCATAATTAAGTTGTTCGATCCCGATATATTGACGCCCCATTTTATGAGCAACAGCACAAGTCGTACCTGAGCCGGTGAAAAAGTCTAAAACAATGTCTGATGACGCAGTCGTCATTTTAAATAGTCGCTTCATCAGATTTTCTGGTTTCTTACCTCTGCGAAGCTTAACCCCACCTTCATTTGCCAAGTCTGCCTTCGGGATAGATGCATGATCCCAAAAATCAGACAGTTTATTTGTTTTGACTATTTTGCCGTCGCTTATAGTTGCACTGTCTTTGAGCCAAACAAACACTTGACCATTAAAATAGTATGCTGTTATCCACTTCCCTTTGTGTTTCCCTCGGGAAACTAAATATTTAGCTGAGTAAAAACCATCTTTGCAAAAAGATAATATTTTATTCTGAAACTCGTTTTCTTCTTGTATGCTTGTATTACGGAAGGTGTTATCAAAATTCTTTAAGTAGATTTCTTTTATCTCAGCTTCGCGATTCTCGAAGTTCCTTAATGATATTGTTTCTATTTCAAAATCTTGATGTTTCAGAATTACTACTTCCTCATTGGTTGCTGGTGCAGTAAAACGACTGATCTCTTTGCCCGCGCCAACCTTTTTCAATATTTTATTGTACCTTTTCATTTCTTCATATCCGAAGTCACCTTCGCCGGACAAGTCACAGGCTGAAAAATCACTTCTGTTCTTTGCATAACATAGAATGCTTTCGTGTGTGTTTACAACAAAATCGCCACCTTGGCCTAAACCTGAGACACCTGATCTTTCATAGGCAATATTTGCAAGAAAATTTTCTCGACCAAAGATTATGTCACAAAGCACTTTTAGATATGCTTGTTCATTATCATCTATAGAGATAAATAGGACGCCGTCAGGTTTCAAGAGCTTCTTGGATATTTCTAATCTATTCTTCATGAAAGTCAGCCATGTAGAATGATTGAAATTATCATTATAAAAAGTGGTCTTATCTTCATCACGATTATAAGGTGGATCAATATTTATAAGTTTCACCTTTCCCGCAAAGAGCTTATAAAGCGAATGAAGGGCAAGCAAGTTGTTCCCTTTGATAATCAGATTTTCTTTTGCAAAATCAATATCCTCTTTTCCTTTAAGTTCATGCTCACCGTCCTTGTCGTATTTTTTGAAGTTCGTAAAAACCTTCAGAGCAAGAAGCCTGTCTATTTCATCCGGCGCTAAGGTTTCGTTCCAGAAAATTTCATTCCGCTTCTGGTCTTCTTTCGTCTGTCCGCCTTCAAGGACACAATCCTTATAAGGCCATGCTAAAACCACTTCTTTACTTTCTGATAAATATTCGTCACTCTCATTGACAAGGCCGATCTTGTTTTTGAAAGCGGTGTAACTGTCCGGCAAGAATTCCTTATTTGAGACGAATTTTTGAAATTTGATTTTGTCAAAAACAAGGATACCGTCAATTTCTGTGAAGAAGTGTTTTTTAATAGGCGCGCTTTTTAGAAGATGCTTTATCAAACCGGAGTCCATTTTCAGAGCAAGTTCGCTAACCTTGTTTTTCAGAAGTCTTCCTTGGGAAACAAGACGGTCGTCTGTTGAAAGTAATTCTGTCAGGTCATTGAGTAGATTTTGCATCTAATACTCTTCCTTCATTCCCATTTGCCCTATTTCATGCGTAGAAAAAGACCTTCGTATCAACATTTTATGTTGAATTATCTACATTTGATATGGTTTTTGTCAATTAATATCTATCTTTAATGTGGTTTTAATAAAACCTTCCGGCAAGTGATTATTAACTGCTCTGGAGGATTTATGAGAACTACAAAGAAACTACTCGGCGAAAGAATAAAGGAACTAAGGAAGGCAAAAAAGCTGTCTCAGGACAAACTCTCTGAACAAATTGGTATAGACCCAAAACATCTAAGCCGTATAGAAGTAGGAAATAGCTATCCGTCCCTCAATACTCTTGAGAAAATAGCTATAGCTTTAAATGTAGAAATAAAAGAGTTCTTTGAGTTTGAACATCTTAGCGGTCGAAAGGATTTGATTAATAATGCGGTTAAATTGCTTAAAGATACGGACGAGGAAAGAATCAAACTTATTTCAAAAGTTATCAGAACAATAGTTAATTAGAATTTAATAATATCTCTGTTCCGGTTTTATGCCGATTGATTCAAGCCATTCTGTTATTGTCTTTTTCATTGCGCCTGCATTCTGTGCAAACCATTTCTTTCTGTGCTCCGGAAAATTGGAAAGCGCCTTTTTGAACCTGCTGAATGAGTCACGGCTGTTGAGAGCGGCTGAGAGTTCATCGTGCGGCCTGAGTTATAAGTTATACTGTCCTATACTACTGCAACACACTGCTGAATCTTGTTCAGGCTTTTCCCGAGCCTCTCTTGCGCCGTCTGCATATCAAAGTTGGACTGAAGGTTCATCCAGAACTGTGGAGACTGGCCGAAATATTTACCGAGCCTAAGTGCAATATCACCGGTTATAGGCCGAGAACCGTTAATAATATAACTGATCCTCATGGCCGATACACCAATGTCATGTGCAAGACGGGACTGAGAAATACCCACCTCCTCTATAATCTCTCCAAGTATTACACCTGGATGCACCGGCTGAAAGTCTCGTCTCATGATATACCCCCTTTTTTAGTGATAGTCTGTAATCTCAACATCATGCGCACCATCTGCATCAAACCTGAAGCAGATACGCCATTGGTTATTGATTCAAGCATTAGTGAATGCTTTAACGATTAACAAATGGATTCTTAATATCAAGACCTTTAATCTTTTGCCTGTCCGAAAAATCCTCAGAAAGGAGAGTCCTTGCCCCTCCCTCAACAGCGGATGCAATGACCACAGAATCCCAGAATGAATATTTATGTTCGCCATGAATATCAATAGCCTCTATTATTATTTCCCCGTCAACAGTGACTGTTTTCCATTTCAATAAATCCTTCACTATCGCTTTTGCTGTAATGACATCCAGAGGCTGCTTGATTTTCCTCGTTACATTTACGAAAAATTCCTGAAGAACCTGCGTACTTATGATTCCATGCCCTGTATTCCAAAGTTCTTTCATTATTTCCACAGCTTTATTGTACTTTTCTCCTGCAGAAATATCATAGGCATAGACTATGATATTGGTATCTACAAATATCTTACCGTCTTTCATGGAGTTCTTCCCTTGAAACAGCTCTCCCTTTTGTCCCGAGATTAAAGCCTTTCTCCATAAGCGCAATCTGTCTGTCCTTTGCCCTTTGGTATCCTGTTTTCTCTTTCACCTTCTCTGCAAGGGTCTCACGCAAAAGGTCGCTCAATGAGCTGTCCTCCATCACAGCTAAGGTCTTCGCCTTTTTTAACAGGTCTTTGGGCAGCGATAATGTTACATTCTGTCTTTCCATTGAGACCTCCTTTCAATCCTTCACATATTTATGTGTATCACATATTTATGTGACTTGTCAAATCATGAAATCCACCCGGAAGTAACACAGGAGAGATTTTTATCTGGAGTGGAGTAGCCGGCTATATTCAATAGTACCTCTGTTCCGGTTTTATGCCGATTGATTCAAGCCATTCTATTATTGTCTTTTTGATTGCGCCTGCATTCAGCGCAAACCATTTCTTTCTGTGCTCCGGAAAATTGGAAAGCGCCTTTTTGAAGCTGCTGAATGAGTCGGGGCTGTTGAGAGCGGCTGAGAGTTCATCGTGCGGCCTGAGTTCGTCAATCCCCTCCGTGAATTTTTTCATGAGAGCATATACTTCCTTAGACTCGCGCTCCGGGATTCTGACATATCTTTGCTTTTCAGAGAATATTCTTATTGCAAGCTCCACTTCATTTTCAATCCACTCAGGCATGTCATACGCTTCGAGCAAGGATTCATCAATCAGTTCATCGCCTTTGTAAAGACTGCTCTTTGCTCCTTCAAGCGCATCAACAGAGATTGTTTTAATCTCTCCTGTCTCAAGGTCAAGAAAGTAGTCAAATGCATCCCGCGACCAACTCAGGGCTCCATCCCTTAACTATCTTCTCACAGACGAAATCTCTGATCGTTTCGTCCTTAAGCCTCGGTCTTTGGTGAGATTCCCGATTACGGACTACTGACCGTTCATGTGCCTTATGGGCAAGGTAATACCCCTTATGAACGGGCGGAGCATTAATATTGAGCTCCCGGCTGATAGAGGAATGATTCCGCCCCAGCTCTTTCCCAATGCTTCTGAGGCTTTCCCCCTTGGCCAACAGTATGCCTATGTATTCTCTCTCTTCCAGACTCATTCGGTTGAACTTCCTCCCCACTTTGGTTCCCTCCTATAGGTATTTTACCCAAAGTGGTGCAATTACTTATGGAACTGGTGTAATCCATATTCCCTGAATAGCTGAGATATCCTGAATTCAAGAAGGCGTGGTATGATCTTGACTCTGAGTTTGAACTTTTAGAGAGCATGCTTAAGGCAAGAGAAAAGGCAGGGCTCACGCAGGACGAGCTTGCAGAAAAAATAGGGACAAAACAGCCGGCGCTTTCGAGGCTTGAAAGAGGCAGTTTTAAAAAGGCTTCTGTGGAGACTTTGAGGAAGATTGCTGATGTGCTTGATGCAAGGCTTGTTATAAAACTGCAACCTAAAAAAGTAAATCACCCTGCTGTAAGATAGGCTCAGGAACCAAATAGTTCGTCTATCTTTTCCCCTATATCCTTTGCTCTCTTGCATCTTACACCTCCCAAGATTATAAGGTTGTATTGTAACCTAACCTTTCGGTGTGTCCGCTAATTCGGGGCAAGTGCAGGACTTACCCAGTCTCAGTTAGCTGAAATGATTGACACAACTGTTGAAACCATTTCAAGGCTTGAGAGGGGCGTATCAGTCCCATCCATAAAAACTATCGAAAAAATCAGTAAGGCACTGCATGTCCACATTAAAACATTGTTGGACTTCGAATCCCCTGTTATTAAAAAACCAGTAATTAAAGAAAGTGAAACGCTTCTTGCTTATCTCCAGACGAAAAGACCGGAGGATATTAAAATGAGTTACCGCATTTTAAGGAATATCTTTGAACTGATAGAGAAAAGCTATCAGCCGAGAAAATAACTATTTTTACTTCCCATCACCCTCCTTCAACCCATTCTTCGCGTAGCAAGAAAGTTGTATCATTAGCCCTCAATTTTGTATATTCTTAAAGTCATATGTCTAAAGGTTATCTTATCCTTGTCCTCCATGCCCACCTGCCTTATATCAGGCATCCTGAACACGAATATTTTCTTGAAGAAAACTGGCTTTACGAGGCAATAACAGAGAGCTACATTCCCCTCATTGATGTATTTGACAGGCTTCTGAACGACAATATTGATTTCAGAATTACGCTCTCTCTGAGCCCGGCGCTTGTTGAGATGTTCAATGATTCTTTTCTAAGGGAAAGGTATCTGAGATATATAAACAATCTTATCGAGCTTTCAGAAAAAGAGCTTCTCAGAAACAGAGGTGATATATCATTTGAGCCTCTTGCAAAGATGTATAACAGCCGATTCAAAAGAGTCAGGTTTCTATACGAAGAGTCCTGCAAAAAAGACCTGACTGCTGCCTTTAGAAGATTGGGTGAAACAGGAAAGGTTGAGATTATAACCACTGCCGCCACTCACTCATATTTGCCTGTCCTGAGCATGTATCCTCAGGCAGTAAAGGCTCAGATACGGGTTGCAAAGACACATCACATAAAAAACTTCGGGAAAGCGCCTGCCGGAATATGGCTGCCTGAATGCGGCTATTATAACGGTGCAGATAATTTGCTTGAAGAAGCAGGTATAAAATTCTTTTTTATGGATACACATGGGATACTGAACGGAACGCCAACGCCGAGATACGGCGTATACAAACCCGTGTCCTGCCCTTCAGGAGTTATCGCATTCGGAAGGGATATTGAGTCATCAAAACAGGTTTGGAGCTCGATAGAAGGCTATCCGGGGGATTTTGCTTACAGGGATTTTTACAGGGATGCCGGATTTGACCTGCCCATGGATTATGTCAAACCACACATACATCCCGACGGCATAAGAACACATACAGGCATAAAATACTATCGGATAACAGGCAAGACAGAGGAGAAGATGCCTTATATAAGGGAACAGGCGTTAGCTAAAGCGGAAGAGCATGCTGAAAACTTTATGCTCAGCAAGAAACGCCAGATAGAGTTTCTGTACAACAATGTGGGGTTTAAGCCAGCGATGACAGCTCCCTATGATACCGAACTTTTAGGACACTGGTGGTTTGAAGGGCCGGACTGGCTTGATTTCCTTATGAGAAAAATTGCACGTACGCAAGATGTCTTCAGGACCATTACGCCGTCAGAATATTTAAGTGAACATAATAAGCTTCAGCGCATAGAGCCTTCGATGTCAAGCTGGGGTTATAAAGGGTATAACGAGGTGTGGCTTAACAGTTCAAACAGCTGGATTTACAGGCATCTGCACAGGGCAATTGAAAAAATGACAGAGCTTGCCAATATATTCCCGCACGCTGATGGTTTGCTGAAGAGGGCGCTTAATCAGGCTGCAAGAGAAGTTCTTCTGTCACAGCATAGTGATTGGGCCTTTATAATAAAAACAGGCGCAGCAGCAGAATATGCTTCGAAGAGGCTCTCTGAGCATATAGATAGGTTTAACGGTTTATACGCGGCAATCAGAAAAGGCGATATAAACGAGGCGCGGCTATTAGAGATTGAGAATAAAGACAACCCATTTCCGGAGATAGATTATCGCATTTATTCAGACAGCGAAAGAAGGTTGTCAAAAGGATAAGCCTTAAGATACGACAGGAACTCATCCACTGCATGGGATGATATCGCTTTTTTCTGGAAGATTAAGGAGAAATCTCTAAGCATTTTCTCTTCTTTAAAGCTCAAAGGTTTTAAAGTCCCGTATTTGATTTCTTTTCTTACAGCCCATCTTGACACAATGGCGATGCCCATGCCATTTTCAACCGATTCCTTTATTGCCTCCGTGCTTCCCAAAACCATAGAAATCATCATATTCTGAGGAGTGATGCTGTATTTGCCGAGGTATTTTTCTATTACCTGCCTTGTGCCAGACCCTTCCTCTCTGAATATGAAGGGTTCTTTCGTAATTTCAAAGATAGAGATATTTCTTTTTTTTGCCAATGGATGAAGCGGAGGCACAATCAGCGCAAGCTCATCAGCGACAAGTTTATCAACAATCATTTTCTGCCTTGCGACATCTCCCTCTACAAGGCCGATATCAATATTGCCTGCGTTCAAGAGCTCCACCACCCGCTTTGTGTTGCCGACAAGGAGGTGGACTTTTATTTTCGGGTGTGTCTTTCTGAAGTCTGCGATGACTCCGGGCAGGAGGTAGTTTCCTATGGTTGAACTTGCACCGACACTTATGCTGCCTTTAACAAAACCTGTTATTTCGCCGATGCTCTTTTCAGCAGCAGCATAAAGATTAAGTATCTCCTTCGCATACCTGTAGAGCATCTCCCCTGCAGGTGTGAGGGTTACTGTATTGCTTGCCCTGTCAAAGAGTTTTGTCTCATATGTCTCCTCAATTGCTTGGACTAAAAGGCTGACGGCAGGCTGCGTAAGATGTATTATCTCAGATGCCTTAGAAAAACTCTTTGTCTCCGCAACTGTGCAGAAAACCCTTAGCTTATGATCTTCCATCCCCATAACTTTTGTTAATTATAAAATAAAACAAAAAAATAATTCAATGAGAGGTTTTGGCTGCGAATTGGCTCACAATAAATATTACCGGAATAAAGGATAAAAAGGAGTCGCTGTCCCTATTTTAACCTACGAGTCAACTGGTAATAAGGCAGTTGCAGAAGTTTTAATGCCTATATAAAAATCTTTCCCGGATTAAGGATATTTTTAGGATCAAAGAGGCTTTTTATCCCCTTCATCAGCTCAAGCTCATGTTTCTTTATCTCCATGCCGAGATACGGAGCCTTTGTAATCCCTATGCCGTGCTCTCCTGAGATAGTTCCTCCAAGGCTTAGCGTTACCTTAAATATCTCTTTTACAAGAGACTCAGCCTTTTGGTATTTTTCAGCGTCTTTTTTATCAACCATGATATTTACATGGATATTGCCGTCTCCTGCATGTCCGAAGTTCACTATCTGAATTCCGCTTTCTTCAGAAAGCCCTCTCAGCTTTTTTAATATGTCAGGGATTTTATCTCTCGGCACAACAATATCTTCATTTATCTTCGTTGGATTCATATGATAAAGCGCAGGTGATATTGACCTCCTTGCCTCCCAGAGCTTATCCCGTGCAGCAGCATCCTCTGCCATCTTCACTTCCGCATTGAATGATTCGCATATCTCTATTATCTTTTCCGCCTGTTTTGTTATTGCTGACGGATGCCCGTCCAGCTCAATTAGAAGAAGCGCCTCAACGTTTCTCGGGATTCCCACAGGCTTGAAATTTTCCACTGCAGCGATTGTTCCTGCATCCATAAACTCAAGAGTCCTCGGTATTATTTTTGATGCCGTTATCTTTGCGACTGCTGAACCTGATGCCTCAAGGCTGTCAAACGTAGCAAGCAGAGTAATGACCTCTTCCGGCAAAGGAAGAATTCTGAGACGCAGCCTTGTTATCACAGCAAGCGTGCCCTCCGAGCCTGTGAGCAGCCGTGTAAGGTCATAGCCCACAACCCCTTTTGTTGTCCTCCCCCCTGTTGTTATCACACTGCCGTCAGGCATCACTGCTTCTATCTCCATCACATAATCCTTTGTGACACCGTACTTCAAGGCCCTCGGGCCTCCGGCATTATTCGCTACGTTTCCCCCTATTGTGCAGAAATTCATACTCGCGGGATCAGGGGGATAGAAAAAGCCGAGATGCTCAATATCACGCTGCATTCTGCCGTTTATAATTCCGGGCTCAACAACAACATTGAGATTATTCGTATCAAGCTCTACCAGTTTATTCATCTTCTCAAGGCTTAAGACCATGGAGCCGTTCAATGGAATGGAGCCGCCTGTCATGCCTGTGCCTGCGCCTCTCGGCGTGACAGAAATCTCATTTTCAAAGGCATACTTCATCACCCTGACAACTTCTTCTGTGCTTTTTGGCCAGGCAACTGCCGAGGGACGATTTTCAATTCCGGATGCGTCAAAGCCGTAACAAATTAAATCCTCCGGTTCCACCGATATCTTTATGTCAGGCAGAAGGTCTGTAATCCTGTTGTATGAATGGCTATTATTTTTCATCTCCTACATCTTACTTTAAGATTTTCATTGTATTTAGATGGCACAATGCAAGTGCAAGCGCATCTGCGCTGTCTGCAGATAATTTGGTTTTCAGATTCAGTATTTTTGCAACCATACTCTGAACTTGATGTTTTTCTGCCCTTCCGTATCCTACGATTGCCTTCTTAACCTCAAGCGTGCTGTACTCGTAAACAGGAAACCCTGAAGAAGCTGCTGCAACCAGCGCCGCGCCTCTTGCCTGTCCGAGGACAAGGGCAGCCTTTATGCTCTTTGCAAAAAAAACCTTTTCAATGGAAACTTCATGGGGGGAATATTCTCTTATAATGTCAGCAAGGTTGGCGTAAAGTTCTTTCAGCCTTACATCCAGCGGCTGTTTAGAAGGCAGCATTATTCTTCCCGATGCAACATAGACAATGTCAGTGTTTGAGTTTATCCCGAGCAGCTCGGGATGGACTGTCTTTATTATTCCATAGCCGCAGACAATACTTCCCGGATCAATGCCGAGTATAATCCTTGACTTATTTTTTTCTTGGAGCCTCAAAAAGTATCTCCTCCACCATCTGGCAGAGGACATGTCCAAGCGTTATGTGGGTTTCCTGAATTCTCGGGGTGTTATCAGAGGGGACAACAAACGCATATGTGGCCTTTGCCGCGAATTTCTCTCCTTTGGCTCCGGTAAATGCTACAGACTTTATTTTCTTCTTCTTTGCCACATCCATCGCCTTAAGCACATTGGCTGCGCCTCCGCTCGTGCTTATGGCAATAGCAATATCGCCTTCTTCTCCGAGCGCCTTAAGCTGCCTTGCAAACACATCAGAATAATCATAATCATTTGCAATAGAAGTAATGACTGCCATATCAGTATTAAGAGCGATTGCCGGAAGGCCCGGCCTTTCCTTTTTGAACCTGTTAACAAATTCAGCCGCTATATGAGAAGCGTCTGTTGAACTGCCGCCGTTGCCAAAGAGAATAAGTTTTTTGCCGTCGTTAAAGGTGTCAGCTATTGCTTTTGACACCTCAATTATAGCGTCAACGTTCTCTTTTATGAACTGTTCCTTGACCTTTATGCTTTCTTCAAATGCCTTTAAGATTTTTTCTTTCATAAATGTATTGATAGAGTAATTTAATTATGCTTTACCTGTCAATTGATTTTTAGGGTAAAATATGAATAAAGGGCGTACGGAATCATGAATATCCAGAGAAACGGCCAGTTAACAGACAACATGGAAAGGGCATCAAGACTGCGCGAGGTATTTGAAACCCTCTGCGAACGCAACAAAGATATCCCTGTAATAGTTGAGGGAAAGAGAGATGCAATTGCGCTCAGGGAACTCGGGCTCCGGGGAGAGATACTCATGCTTCACAGCGGGCAGAGCATATATGACTTTTGCGAAGAGATATCGGAGAAGTTTCACCGTGTGATAATACTCCTTGACTGGGATGAAAAAGGAGAAAGTCTAAATAAAGCCCTATGCAGGCACCTGAATGGACAGTGGGAAGAATTCTCGGCGTTCAGGGAATTGATAAAGATACTATGCCAGAAAGAAATCCAAGACATAGAGGGTATTCCAAAGCTCATAAGGAGACTTGAAGCGAATGAAACAGGTTGGCAGCAGGGGTGAGGATCTCGCCGCTGAATTCCTCAAAGACAAAGGTTACAGGATAATCGGAAGAAATTACAAGACTCCAGTTGGGGAACTGGATATCATTGCAAAGGACGGAGAGACGCTTGTTTTTGTTGAGGTCAAAACCCGTTCAAGTAATGCCTTCGGTTATCCGTTTGAGGCCGTAGGCTCAAGGAAAAAGCATAAACTGAAAAACCTCGCCCTGTTCTATCTTAAAAATCAGAAGAAAACCTGCGCTGCCAGATTTGATGTCATAAGCATTAAATTAAGCGGGACAAAAAAAGAAATAGAACATATCAAGGACGCATTTGAAGTATAGAGCAGTTGAAAACATCACTGTTTTTATAATAGTATATCAGGATGCCGAAGTGGTGGAACCTGGTAGACACGCACGTTTGAGGGGCGTGTGGGGTAACCCGTGCGGGTTCAAATCCCGCCTTCGGCACCATATTTTATAGCTACTATCTTCGCATCAAGAATCATGGCCTCCTGAGGATAAAGGGAGACAGGGTTTAAATCAATCTCTTCAACATACCTTGATGCTATTATTCCAGAGACTATGAGGGTTGCTTTTATGAGCGCATCTTTATCAACAGTGGGCTTTCCGCGGTAGCCCTCAAGAAGCCTGTATT
>Ga0214473_10006623_pt1 | contig 13788 bp, 14 predicted proteins | sample RVTome_7_FD_203509 | JGI IMG/M metagenome (GOLD analysis project Ga0214473, IMG submission 203509) | Soil microbial communities from uranium-contaminated site in the Upper Colorado River Basin, Wyoming, United States - RVT98D197 | ecosystem: Environmental > Terrestrial > Soil > Contaminated >... | reverse complement strand
GACCCATACAGCTTCCAGGCAGACTACAAGATGTTCTCAGTGAAGCTCTATAAAGGTAAGACACAGAGAAGACAGGTAGAGCCGGGTAAGATAGTGGCATAACAAAAACCTGTAAATAGGGACACGGAATTCCGTGTCCCTATTTTTTTGTAATTTAATGAAATTAAGCAGGAGAGACTTTCTTCAAACATTATTGATTTCAGGCGCAGTAATACTAACAGATGGGCTACCGTCTATAATAGGTAGTCATGCTCATGCGACCAATGGAGAATTTGAAGGTCCGCTTCCTGAGATAGAAGTTGGTGGTCTTATCAGGCCCCCAGGTGCCCTCCCTGAAAATATCTTCAGAGCTAAATGTATAAGCTGTGATGTGTGCGTAAATGTCTGCCATATAATGAAATATGATGCTATTGCATTATCTGGTTTTAATTCTCCTTTTAGAAAAGGAGGGGTAGGGGGGATTTTGAATTTCGGTACGCCTTATATAAAGGATATGCGCGATTTTCCTTGTGCACTTTGCATGGAATGCCCAAAACATTGTCCTACAGGAGCGCTGAAGAAAATTGAAAAAGAAAAGGTTACCATGGGAATGGCGCTGATTGATTTCAGACTTTGTTTTGGGTGGAATGGCGATGTTTGTTTGTCCTGCAGTAAGGCATGTCTCTTGGGCGCAAAGATATTTGAATTTTATCATGGTGAGTGGGGAAATCAACCATATATAAACGACAACTGTGTTGGGTGCGGGTTATGTGTAAGATATTGCCCTCTCGGAGGCTCAGCAATAAAGATTGTTACAAAAGGCCAGTACGAAAATATCAAGGCGTCTTATGTAACTGAATTTAAGAAACTCCTCGCAATGTCCAATGAAGAAAGATATAACATTGTCTATGGGCAGAATCTTCCACAGATTATGGCAAGGGGGAAATTGGTAGAGCGTGAATACCGTTAAAGACAGTCAACAGCCAAAAGAAAAGGCAGAAGCTAAGAAGATAAGAAGTTTAGCAGATAAGAACTTCTCAACTTCTCAACCTCTTAACTTCTCAGGCTCACAAGCTAAAAACTCGTCCCTCGTCCCTCGTCCCTCGTTTTTAAAACTATCAGTACTCAGACGCTATGTCATGCTGGCAATAATTGTGTTATTCCTCCTCCAGTTTTTCAGGGTGAAGATTCTTATCGGTGGTCTTACAGGCTCACTCGCTCTGTGGTTTGTGAAGCTCATTGATATCTTTGCTTATCTTGAGAGTTTTGTTGCATCCAGAGAGTTCACTACTATAGCGTTTTTATCGGTGCTCCCTATAGTCAGTCTATATCTTGTATTCGGTAAGGCGTTCTGTGGATGGGTCTGTCCGATGGATTTCCTATTTGAATTAGTGGTTAAGTTAAGGAATAAGGAGCAAGGGACAAGGGTTAAGGGACAAGGAATTTGGAATCCGAAAATCGGTTACTCGTTCGCAGGAATGTTTCTCATTGCCTCTGGAATCCTGGGTATCCCCATTTTCACGAACTACCTTTCTCATCTCACCAATTTTTTCAGGGCAATTTCAAGTGGTGTTTATCTTACGTTTACCTTTCCTGCTGAACCGGTGGTTCTGTATTTTTCAGTGGCAGTCATATTTTCTCTATTAGTGTTAGAATATTTTTCCCCGAGATTGTGGTGTGTGGTGTTATGCCCTGTTGGAAAAATCTACGGGCTATTTAACAAAATAAGCATGCTTAGACTCAAAATTTTTGAGGGTAACTGTGGTGAATGCAATCTATGTGAGCATGTTTGTTATATGAATGTAAAGATAACACCTTATTTAGACCAAACATCCCTGAGGGATACAAACTGCATCTATTGTGGCAAATGTGTTGAGGGATGTGACACAAAAGGGAAACTTATAAAAATGACATTATCAGTTACTCAGCCACAGATTGACACAGATAAGCACAGATTAAAAGAAATAAAAAAATAAACATCATCTATAGAAAAAAATATCAGTGAAAATCTGTGTAAATCAGTGGCTAAATAGTTACGAAGGAGGGCAATCATGGTTGTAGCGAGTGGCTTTGTTGAGGTAAATGCATTAAACGATGTGGAAAAGGTTGTAGATGAGTTAAAGCTAAGGGGGATAGAGGTCAGCAGTATAAATGAGGAGAAGATAGTATTTCTTATTGAGAGAGAGTCTAATGCTGAAATAAAAAAAGAGCTGGATTCTCTTAAAGAGACCGAAGGAGTGAGGAGTGTCTATCTTGCCTACTACAGCCTTGAAGGTGCTGACGAGAGTTCACCCCGTTAGAAAGAAAACCTGTAGGAAAAATGTTCTAACGTGTAACGGCGTTTATTGCTATAATAAGTAAAATTACAAAGGACACAAAGGAGACTTGAAGTGGACACAGTTTCATTAGCTGAAGATACTGTTAAAAAAGCCCTTGAAAAAGGATGTGACGGGGCAGAGGTTTTTATTAAAACAGCAAAGAGTCTTTCAGTAGAGGCAAAAAACGGTAGCGTAGAGGCGCTGGAGTCAGCCAGGGATTTTGGGATGGCGCTAAAGGTTATTAAAAATCAGAGGCTCGGTTTTTCTTTTACAACAAGCCCGGTCGGAATCGACTCGTACCGAGATGGTGTTGGAGATATAATAAATGAGGCTGTGAAAAGTGCTGAATGGACAGCAGCCGATGAATATGTTGACATTCCTGATTACATGCCTGCATCAGAAGTATCGGTTCTTGATGAAAAGATCAAAAATATAAAAGAAGAAGAGATTATAAAAAGTGCGTTGCTTCTTGAAAAGGCAGCTCTTGATTTTGATGTGAGGGTTAAAAAAGTAAGAAAAGCAGAAATTATCCTTGCCTATGGAAACACCACAATTGTAAACTCAAAAGGAGTTAGCATTTCTTATGAGAGTAGTTATCTTACTGCGTCTGTAACTGCTTTTGCCAGTGACGGGCAGGATAGCCAGACAGGCTGGGATTTTGCAACCAGCAGGAGACTCGATGATATAAATTTTGTTTCAATTGCTGAAAGTGCATCAAAAAAAGCCGTAGATTTACTCAATTCAAGAAGAATTTCTTCTGTTAAAGTACCTATTGTATTTGATTCATCAGTTGCCTCAGATTTCCTGGGTCTCTTCAGTGCATCGTTATCTGCAGAAGCTGTGCAAAAGAAGAGGTCTTTCCTTACTGGCAAGGTGGGCAAAAATATAATAAACTCTATCATAACTGTTGTTGATGACGGTCTTGTACCATGGAAGACCGGGACAAAACCTGTTGATGATGAAGGTGTTCCAACCCTTAAAAAAGTTATCGTCTCACGTGGACAACTCACAGGGTACATTCATAATACCTATACTGCAAAAAAAGAAGGTGTTTCATCTACAGGTAATGCTGTCAGGAGGAATGTTAAGAACCTTCCTGGCATTGATGTAACAAATCTTTATATAGAACCTAATCCCCCCAAATCCCCCCATACCCCCCTTAACTTAATAAAATCTATTTCTAAAGGGCTGTTAGTCCTTGAAACCATGGGCATCCATACTGCCAATCCCATATCCGGGGATTTCTCCATCGGGATTTCAGGACTCTGGATTGACAGCGGAGAAATCGCATATCCTGTAAAAGAGGCTGTGATGTCAGGTAACATCCTTGAATTGTTTAACAGGGTAGAGGATATTGGGGATGATTTAAGGTTTTACGGTAAGATTGGTTCTCCGAGCCTTTTGATAGGAGAGATAGATATAAGCGCATAAGAATAAAGTAGCGAGTAGCAGGTAGAGAGTAGAGAGACTTTTAATTCATAAGTGTCTCTTTTCTCGCTACTTGCTACTTTCTACTCTCTACTTTTTTTATTTAAAACAGAGTTTTTAATATTGTTTGCACCCTCTTCAAATCGCTTATACAACCTCTTTGCCCACACAAACTCGGTTCCAAGTATTGCAAGCCCAACAATAATTGTTAACACACCAGGACCTGGCAGCACGAGCATTACAACTCCAAGAAGGAATACAGTAAATCCTATAACAATCTTAACAATCCGCTTAGCCTGTCTGAGAGTTGTAATGACAGGATCCCTTTTACTGTTTAGCCCTTCTTTTTTATCATCAGAAGACATCTTTAAGTCTTTTATTATTCTGCTTCTTTCTTCAATTTCTTCATAAAGGGCTCAAGTATATCAATAGGCACAGGGAATACAATTGTTGAGTTTTTCTCTGTTGCAATCTCAGTAAGAGTGCTAAGGAATCTCAACTGCATTGCCATGGGTTGAGTTCCGATTATTGCTGCTGCGTCTGTGAGTTTTTGAGCCGCCTGAAATTCACCTTCTGCGTGAATGACTTTTGCCCTTCTTTCACGTTCAGCTTCTGCCTGTTTCGCAATCGCCCTCTGCATCTCTATCGGGAGGTCAACGTTCTTAACCTCGACGGTGGTAACCTTTATACCCCAGGGCTCTGTCTGTTCATCTATAATTTTCTGGAGTTGTGCATTTAACTCGTCCCGTTTCGCAAGAAGGTCATCAAGCTGGCTTTGGCCCAGAACGCTCCTTAAGGTTGTTTGGGATATCTGTGATGTCGCATAGTGATAATCTACAACTTCTGTTATAGCTCTTGTGGGGTCAATGATCCTGAAATACACAACAGCATTTACTTTGACTGATATATTATCTCTCGTAATTATATCCTGTGAAGGTACGTCCAGTGTAACTGTCCGCAAATCCGCTTTTACAAGCTTGTCAATGATGGGCCAGATTAATACGAGACCAGGACCCTTAACAGGTATAAGTCTGCCGAGCCTGAAAACAACACCTCTTTCATATTCACGCAGAATCTTTATAGCACTTGAAAGGAAATAGACAACCAAAACAACTGCTAATATAAAACCTGAAAGTCCTATCTGAGGCATTTTACCCTCCTTTTCCTTTGTTAATTAAAGTTTCCATCTGTGGTGGCCGCAACCTTCAGGTTGCGTAATATATACGCAGGCTAAAGCCTGTGGCTACATCATCGGGCGAACCTTTAATTTCAGATTTTCTACACTCTCCACTGTGATTTTCTCTCCTGCCTTTATCGGCTCTTCACTCCAGGCTTTCCATATCTCACCATGAATAAAAACCAAACCTTCTTTATAAACATCAGTTTTTGCCTTACCCTCAAGTCCTATAAGACCTTCAGCTCCTGTCTTTGGTTTACGTCTATAAGCCTTTACTGCAAGTGTGATAGTCAGGCTGAAGAATAATGCTGTAAGGATAACAGCAGGAAGAATTACTGTTAGTGAAAGCCTGAAGAATGGCTGTGGAGATTCAAAAAGCATAAGAGAACCTATAAACATTGAGATTATCCCGCCTATTGTAAGCAAGCCGTGGGAAATAATTGTAATCTCAAGGATGAACAAAATTATACCAAGAATAATCAGGAGAAGACCCGCATAATTTACCGGCAGGGTCTGAAATGAGTAAAATGCCAGAATTAGTGATATTGCACCAAAAACACCAGGGAATATGGCGCCTGGGTTTGTGAGTTCAAAAAATATACCGTAAAAACCGAGTAACATCAGTATATATGCTACATTCGGATCGCTGATAAGGTTCAATATCTCGTGTCTGAGCCCCATTTCCTTATGTTGAACTTTAACTCCAGCGGTTTTAACGACATGTTTCCCGATAGAGGTCTCTACTGTGCGTCCATCAATAGCTTTTAGAAGGGAATCTATATTCGGAGACACTAAATCTATGACATTTAATTTTAGGGCTTCTGTTTCTGTTATAGAGACACTTTGTCTGACTGCTTTTTCAGCCCACTCGGAATTTCTGCCTTTTTTTTCAGCTATGGACTTTATATAAGCAGCAGCATCGTTTTCTGCCTTTTCAAGCATGGTCTTATCCATTTTTCCTCCGAGACCGACAGGATGTGCTGCTCCGATATTTGTGCCTGATGCCATGGCGGCTATATGGGCAGAAAGGGTTATGAATACCCCGGCAGAGGCTGCTCTCGCTCCACTTGGAGATACGTAGACAACTACTGGGACTTCGCTCCCGATTATCTTTATTACAATGTTTCTCATTGAGGTGTCCAGCCCTCCCGGCGTATCGAGCTCAATCACAAGGGCATCTGCTTTTTTACTGACTACCTCATCAATACTCTTGGATATGAATTCAGACATTACCGGATTTACTACGCCGTTTGCCTTGATGACCATTATGTCAGCATCTGAAGACAAAGGGGAAAGAAATAGAATGAAAAAACCAAAGATGGTAGAAAAGACTTTCTTTTTCATTGCAAAAATTATATCTTTATATTATAAATTGTGTCAAATAGTATTTTTAGGTGGGATTAATGAAAGCAAGACGCAGGTTGGACAGGGCTAAAAAAAATTCTGTTTCCGAGGATGTGATAGCAAGACAGCAGAGGGCTGTGCATGAGCTTGAAATACTGAATGAATTAATGGGTTTTGTTACCTCAGGCACTACAGTTGATGTTGTTCTGAAAAATCTTGTTCTTCGGGTAAAGGATTTTAGCAAGGCGGACTATTGTGCAGTGATAATTTTTGAACCCGAATCTTTTGCCGCAAAAATTTTTGTTACATGCGAGGACATCCAGGACCCTTCATCTGTCTGCTTAAATCCTGAGGGGTTTTTTAAAGGGCATTTTAAAAATCTGGTTCCATTAAGACTCCCGCCACAACAGCAAGATATAACAGAGAGCACGCAGCAATCCATAAAAATTCCCGATTTAAATTTAGAAGTTAAAAATATACTGGCTGTACCTTTTGTTTTTCCTGACGCATTGTCCGGGATATTTTTGTTAGCCAATAAACTAAAAGGTTCTTTTAATCAGGAAGATGAGGATCTTTTAAAGGAGTTTACTTCCCGGGTATTTCAGATTATTGCAATGCATGAGAAAATCATGAATTTAACGATTACAGATAGTCTCACCGGACTCAATAATCACAGGTATTTTCACGAGAAATTAAAAGATGAAGTTGAACTGGCGAGACGATATGAAAAGAACCTTTCCATTTTGATTGTGGATATTGATAATTTTAAACATTTTAACGATGTCCATGGTCATCAGGCTGGGGATGTAATCCTTAAGTCAATTGCCTCTGTTATAAAGGGGCAGGTACGGAACACAGATTTCCCTGTCAGGTACGGGAGTGAAGAATTTGCTGCAATTATGCCTGAGACAAGTTATGACGGCGCAAGGATTCTTGCAGAAAGAATGAGAAGGAAGATTGCCGAGACCCCTTTTTCTCTCCTGGATGATGATAGGGTTCTTATAACTGTCAGTATCGGTTTTGCGTCAACCTCAAAAAATACAAAAGATAAGGCTGAACTTATAGAGATGGCTGAGAGGGCTTTGTATTTTGCAAAAAAGCGCGGCAGGAATCTCTCATGTGGGTGTAATGACGATTAGCTGATAGCTCATAGAGTGGAAACTTTTATAAGCTAAGAATTATAATTAAACAGATATGCTTAAAATAAATGAAATATTCAAGAGCATCCAGGGTGAGTCAACTTATGCCGGTATCCCCTGTACCTTTGTAAGGCTTGCCGGCTGTAACCTGCGATGTACCTATTGTGACACCAACTATGCTTATTATCACGGGAAGGAACTCTCTGATAAGGAAATAATTTCAAAGATTGAAGAGTATGGCGTTAAATGCGTTGAATTTACCGGCGGAGAACCTTTGCTGCAGGAAGAAACCCCTCCATTGCTAAAGACCCTTCTTGATAGAGGATACAACGTCCTTGTTGAAACAAATGGCTCTATTTGTATTGGATGCCTCGATAAAAGGCTGACTATAATAATGGATATAAAAACCCCTAAAAGCGGAATGAGCGAGAGAATGAACTTTAAGAATATCGAGCTTCTTAAAAGTAATGACGAGATAAAATTTGTGCTTCTCGATGAGTCCGACTACATATGGGCAAAAGAAATAATTAATAAATATAGTTTGTTGAATAAAACTAAAAATATCCTCATGTCTCCTGCTTACGGTGTATTGCATCCAAAGACCCTTACGTCGTGGATATTACGTGATAACCTGCCAGTAAGGTTACAGCTTCAAATCCATAAATACGTATGGGGTCCTGAAGAAAGCGAAGGAGTCTAAAAAATCAGACCGCAGACAACAGACAACAGACTTAAAGAACCAATATGTTTGAAGAGGGCCTAAAAGGACTTAAGAGAAAAGGGCTTCTTAGAAAACTTGTTCACATTGAATCCCCATTTAGCTCGGAATCGAGTCGCACCGACAGGACAAAGATTTTCATAGACGGACAAACCTATACAAACTTTTCCTCAAACGATTACCTCGGTTTATCAGGACATCCTGAGATTATAAAAGCTGCTGTTAGAGCGCTTAAAAGATATGGGGTTGGTTCAGGTGCGTCAAGACTTTTAAGCGGTTCTTACATCTCGCATAAAAAACTTGAAGATAGAATTGCAAAATTCAAAAAAACTGAAGCAGCATTGGTATTTAACTCTGGCTATGCCGCAAATACAGGCATCATCCCTGCCATAGCAGGAGATGACACCACAATTTTCAGTGATGAGCTTAATCACGCAAGCATAATAGACGGCTTAAGACTCTCAAAGGCAAGGGTAAAGATTTACAAACACATGGATGTAATTCATCTGGAAAGACTATTAAAAAATACCTCTGCTAAAAAACTAATAGTTACCGATACTGTATTCAGTATGGATGGAGACATAGCGCCACTTAAAGACGTTGTTTTTCTCAGTAAGAAATATAATGCAATGCTTATGATTGATGATGCCCACGGAACAGGCGTACTCGGCAAAACCGGCAGAGGATGCCTTGAGTATTTTGGTATCAGAGGAGATGATATAATCCAGATGGGTACTTTAAGCAAGGCATTTGGCTGTTTTGGAGGTTTTGCATCGGGCTCAAAGGATTTAATAAATTTTTTAATTAACAGGGCAAGGAGCTTTATCTATTCAACGTCACTGCCTCCTGCAGTTGCAGAAGCATGCATAAAGGCAATAGATATAGTTAGTTCTGAATCGCATAATTTGAGAAAAAGATTATGGGGGAATAGACAGAGACTTTATCAGGGGCTTAAGGAACTCGGATATAATACACTTAATTCAGAGACCCAGATAATTCCTGTTCTGGTCGGGGATATAAGGAATACCTTAAAAATCGGGAACTATCTTTATAGACAGAAAATATTTGCTCCTGCTATAAGACCTCCCACAGTACCCGAGGGGAAATGCAGGATGCGATTCTCTGTAACTGCTGCTCATACAGATAAAGATATAGATTTGGTTCTGGAAAGTTTAAGAAATATCAAATCACGCATTACGCATTACGCATGACGGATTACAAATATTAATCATGGTCTGTTTAGTTACTGGCTCTTCAAGAGGTCTTGGTAAGGCTATTGCCCTTGCATTTGGCAGAAGGGGACATCAGGTTGTTGTCCACTATAAGGATAAAAAAAATGAAGCAGAAGAGGTTGCCTCACAGATAAAAGACTCAATAGTATTTAAAGCTGATGTCAGGGATTTTGAGGATGTAAAAAAGCTAATTGATGAAGTCATCAAAAGATGGGGCAGGATTGATGTCCTTGTGAATAATGCAGGCATAACAAAGGAGGCTCTGCTTTTAAAAACGTCGGGAAAAGATTTTGATGATGTGGTTGCCACAAATCTTAAGGGCACTTTTAATTTCATCCGCGCAGTTACACCTTATATGATGAAACAGAGAAGCGGACATATAATAAATATTTCCTCAATTACAGGTGTCAAGGGCAGGGCAGGTTTATCAGCCTATTCTGCCTCAAAAGCCGCACTTATTGGGCTTACACTATCAACAGCAGTAGAATTAAGCAGGTATAATATAATGGTTAATGTTGTCCTTCCAGGTTATATGCTTACTGATATGGGGGTGGCTTCAAGCAACAAGGCAAAAGAAACGATGTTGGAAGAGAGCCTTGTTAAGGAATTTTCTAAGCCAGAGAAGGTAGCAGAGTTTATTTGCTATCTCTCTACAACATCAGGAATAACAGGACAGATTTTTAATCTGGACTCAAGAATACTTTAAGTTGGAACATCTTATCCCCCTTTGGTAAAGGGGGATGTAGGGGGATTTTCTAAAAATATGCTTGACTATAACAAAAGTCTTAAACATTGCTCACAACAACTAACCCCTCTTTTTCAAAGAGGGGAAAAAGAAATATTGGAAAATGCATAAAGGCATATTCATAACCAGTACTGACACAGGCGTTGGCAAGACTTTTGTGGCTGTGAGTCTTCTAATGGCTATGAAAGAAATGGGACTTCATGTCTGTCCCATGAAGCCTGTTGAGACAGGGTGCAGGATAAAAGACGGGAAACTTATTCCCCAGGATGCCATCAATCTTATAAATGCATCGGGGATAAATGAGCCTATTAATGTAATTAATCCTTATAGATTCAAACATCCGCTTGCGCCTTCGGTTGCAGCAGAGTTAGAGGGGGTGTCAATAAGAAAGAGGAAAATACTTACTGCCTATAATTATCTTTTGAATAAATATAATATTACAATTGTTGAAGGGGCAGGGGGCATTATGGTACCTGTATATAAAAAATATCTTATCCTTGACCTTGTAAAAGACCTCAACACCCCATTAATAATCGTATCAAGACCGAGCATTGGAACGATAAACCATACGCTTCTAACAATAGAAGCTGCAAGAAGCAGAGGGATTGATATAATCGGAGTCATAATAAATTATTCCTCTAAAACTAAAAAAGGTCTGTCAGAAAAAACAAACCCTGAAATAATAGAGAGGCTCGGAAGAGTATCTGTTCTGGGTGTTGTTCCGTATTTAGATAACCCAGCACTTATAGGAAAAGACTTTTACAAAATTGCAGATAAAATTCTTAAAAAATTATGAGAGTTTGACAAGGTTTTATAAATCAGTTATTTTTAATAACTATGCGTCAACCTGAGTGGATAAAGGTAAAATTATCAGGAACTCATGAAACAAAGAGAATCCTGAGATACTACGGGTTATCTACTGTTTGCGAGGAGGCAAGGTGCCCTAATCAGGGAGAATGTTTCTCTAAAAAAACTGCGACCTTTATGATACTTGGAGATAAATGTACAAGAAACTGTTCTTTTTGTGCTGTTGAAAAAAATATCCCCTCACCCCTGGATAATGATGAGCCAGAGAGGGTTGCTGAGGCGGCTGCGGCACTTGGCTTAGAGTTTGTTATTATTACTTCTGTTACAAGAGATGATTTGCCTGATGGAGGAGCTACACAATTTGCTGCAACAATACAGGCGATAAAAAAGAAAAAACCAGAAGCAAAAATAGAGGTTCTGACCCCTGACTTTAAAGGGGATTTAGATGCATTAAGGACTGTTCTTGATGCAGGACCTGATGTGTTTAATCATAATGTTGAAACAGTCCCGAGGCTTTATCCGATAGTGAGACCCATGGCTGATTATTCAGTTTCTCTGAATCTGTTAAAATCAGCAAAAACACTCTGTCCTGATATAAAAACTAAATCAGGCATCATGCTGGGTCTTGGTGAAAGAGATTCAGAGGCGTTATCAGTTATGCAGGACTTAAGAAAAGTGAATTGTGATTTTTTAACATTAGGGCAATACCTGAGGCCGCGTAAAAGAAATATTCCGGTTGTTGAATACGTAAAACCTGAGGTTTTTGAGCAATATAAAATTAAAGGGCTTGAGATGGGGTTTAAGGCAGTTGCTTCATCGCCTTTGACAAGGAGCTCAATGAATGCAGAGGAGATGTATAAAAATGTATGAATTCAAGAGAATAAAACGGCTTCCTCCATATGTCTTTGCTATTGTGAACCAGCTCAAGATGGAGGCAAGAAGAAAGGGTAAGGACATCATTGACCTCGGGATGGGTAATCCTGATTTGCCTACGCCGAAACACGTTGTTGACAAGCTTATTGAGGCTGCTAAGAACCCTAAGAACCACAGGTATTCAGCATCAAGAGGTATAACACATTTAAGGATGGCGATATGCGAATGGTATAAGAGGCGGTTTGGTGTTGACCTCGATTATGATTCTGAAGCAGTAGTTACGATTGGCTCAAAAGAAGGTTTATCACATCTTATATATGCCATGGTTGAGCCAGGTGACCTTGTGCTTACTCCAGCGCCTGCATATCCTATTCATCCATACAGTGTTATTATTGCAGGCGGAGATGTAAGAAGTATTCCTATTGGAGGAGATGCAGATTTTTTTAAGAATATGGAGGATGCCTTCAAATCAACATGGCCAAGACCTAAAATCCTTATAATTAATTTTCCACATAACCCAACAACAGCATGTGTTGAACTTGATTTTTTTAAAAAGGTGGTTGATTTTGCAAAAGAAAATAATATTATTGTAATTCATGATTTTGCATATGCAGACCTTACTTTTGATAACTATAAGGCACCGAGCTTTCTGCAGGTGCCGGGCGCAAAAGACGTAGGTGTAGAACTCTTTTCTCTTACAAAGAGTTATTCCATGGCAGGATGGAGAGTAGGTTTCTGTGTAGGTAATAAGGAGATTGTGGGTGCCCTCACAAATATTAAAAGCTATTTAGACTATGGCATGTTTCAGCCAATCCAGATTGCAAGTATTATTGCCTTAAGAGGCAATCAGGACTGTGTTGAAGAGATAAGGAAGACCTATGAAAAACGTAGAAATGCCCTCGTGCAGGGTCTTGAAAATGCAGGCTGGGTCATCGAACCTCCAAAAGCGACAATGTTTGTATGGGCTGAGATACCCGAACCATTTAAAAAGATGGGTTCACTTGAGTTTGCAAAGTTTCTTCTGAAAGAAGCCGGTGTCGCTGTTTCTCCAGGAATTGGTTTTGGAGAAGGTGGAGAAGGTTTCGTCCGCTTTGCCTTAGTTGAGAATGAACATCGAATAAAACAAGCAGCGAGAGGGGTAAAGAAGGCACTGAATAAGGGAAGCTAAGAAATTCGTGATGCGTAATGAGTAATACGTAATCTGTATTAGTTAATTTAACTCATCACGCATTACGCATAACAGATTACGGTTGTCACTCACTAATCAAATCAACTTCTTTAATTGACGATTTAAATGCCTTTACTACTACAGGGTCAAACTGTAAACCTGAGTTTGCCTCGATTTCGCTTACTACATCAGCATAATCAAGTCTCTTCTTATAAGAGTATTTATTTGTAAGCACATCCAATATATCTGCTACAGAAAGTATTCTTGCACTCAGAAGGATTTCTTCTCCTTTTTTTGCTGACGGATAGCCGGTACCATCATATTTCTCATGATGGCTGAGGATAATCTCCGCCGCTTCTTTCCAGAGAAAAATTGGCTTAATCATATCATAACCCAGTTGAGGATGCTGCATGTATTTTTCTTCTTCCCACTGTTCGTTTACGTCGATCTTTAGAAAACCTATGTCATGCAGGAGAGAGGCATAATATAGATTTTTTAAATCAGTTTCAGAAAGACCCATCTCTTTTCCAATATGATTAGCATAATTTGCTACTCTTCTTGCATGTCCTTTCTTTTCCGGGCTATGATAATCCTGCACACCCACAAGGATTTCAACTATGTGAATGAGGTCGCTGTGCTGACTTTCATATACCTTGTTCTGTGCAATTGAAATTGCTGCCTGGTCTGCAAGGCTATAAAGCAGGTCCATATCTTCTCTGGTAAAATTGCCATTTTCTTTATTCAATACCTCAATAACGCCGATAATATTGTTATTATGAATAAGGGGTGCACACATAATAGATTTTATTTTAAAGCCCATTTCTCTGTCGAAATCAGGGTTATAACGATTATCCTTGGTC
>Ga0214473_10006622_pt1 | contig 13788 bp, 8 predicted proteins | sample RVTome_7_FD_203509 | JGI IMG/M metagenome (GOLD analysis project Ga0214473, IMG submission 203509) | Soil microbial communities from uranium-contaminated site in the Upper Colorado River Basin, Wyoming, United States - RVT98D197 | ecosystem: Environmental > Terrestrial > Soil > Contaminated >... | reverse complement strand
TGCATTCCAGGCAATTTAGGCAAGGGAAAAGCCTGGCGCAAGTGGAAAATGGAAGAACTTCAAAAAAATTATTCGCCTCTCGCCTTCATCCAAATTGTCCCTGCAAACCCCGTGCCGAACAGGATTGTGGCGGACCCCCAGTGGCAGGATCTCTACCACTTCCCCGCGGATCCGGACGACAAGGCGTGGTACAGCACGAATCCGCGGTGGCAGCAGCAATGGTTCGATCGGATCAAGGAGCTGGTGGACATGCACGAGCCGGACCTGCTGTACACCGACGGCGGCGTGCCGTTCGGCAACGAGGTCGGGCGCAGCCTGATCGCGCACTTCTACAACGCCGACGCCGCCCGGCGCGACGGCAAGCCGCAAGTCGTATACACCTGCAAGCAGGAATCGAAAGGCATGTGGATCGACGATGTTGAACGCGGCGTCATGCCCGGCATCCGACCGACGCCCTGGCAGACCGACACCTCCATCGGCGACTGGTACTATAACAAGAACTGGAAGTATCGCGGCGCCGATTGGGTGATCCGCATGCTCGTGGACATCGTCAGCAAGAACGGCAACCTGCTGATCAACGTCGTGCAGCGGCCGGATGGGTCGCTCGACCCGGAGGCCGAGCGGATCCTCGCACAGATGGCTGACTGGATCGCCATTAACGGCGAGGCCATCTACGGCACGCGGCCCTGGCTGATCCACGGCGAGGGCCCCGTCCGCGCCGCAGGCGGAAAGTTCAAAGAGGACTTCGCCTACACTGCCAAGGACATCCGCTTCACGACGAAGGGCGACGGGACGCTTTACGCGTTCGTCATGGGCTGGCCGACGGACGCCCAGGTCACGATCCGCTCGCCGGCGAAGCTGCCGGGCGTGACAGGCAAGATCACCGGCGTGACGCTGCTGGGGCACTCGGGCCAGCTCAAGTGGACGCATGACAACAACGGCATGACGATTCAACTGCCGGCGCAGAAGCCGTGCGAGTTTGCGGTGGCGTTCAAGATCGCCGGCGAGGACCTGCGCGGCTTCAAGCCGGAGCAGGCGGTGCCGACGGCCAGCGCAGTCGTCCGGCCGGATGATTCAGGCAAGTACACGCTGGCCCCGGATACGGCGGACCTGCACGGCGTTCTGCGGGAGGAGACCCGGGGCGGCGAGCCCAATATCGGGTTCTGGGACAACGGGAAGGACTGGGCGTCGTGGAAGCTGCACGTGAAGCAGCCGGGCAAGTTCAACCTCACGGCCACTTGCGCCACGGTCCATGCGGGTTCGTCGCTGACGGTCGAGGCGGCCGGGCAGAAGCTGACGGCCGGCGTGCCGCAGACCGGCGCCTGGGATAAATTCCTGGACGTTGAGATGGGCACGCTGGAGCTCAAGCAGGCCGGTGAATGAACGCTGAACGTGCATCCGAGCGACTCGCAAACCTGGAAGGCCATCAATCTACGCCAGGTTGCCCTCGCCCCACGATAGATCCTCAGATCGCCGGTCGGACTCGCCGGGTGGCAGCGGCAAGCGGCAGCTTGCCGATGGTCTGTCCATTCGCCATCGGCAAAGCCTTCGGCCTTGCCGCTGCCACCCGGAGATATGAAATAGCCAGTCGCGATCGGTATAAGGCCTCGCCGCGCGGTACGGGCACCTGCGTGAATGTCACGGTGTCGCCGGCGCGCCAAGAAAAATTCCAGCGGGCGGGGCAGTTTGCGCTTGACAAAGTAGAGAGGGCCGCTACACTACGTGGGCAACCTGGTAGTTAGTTCTTCACGAATGCGGTAGTACGGTGTGGGGTACATAGGGTACGAGCATGGATGCTGCGTGTGTGTGTTCCCACGGACCGGTATCGCCGCTCCCTCCAACGGGCCGCCGTATCGACCATCCAGGCACCCGGCTGAATCCAGCTCCATCCGCAAGGCGTGTCTATCCCCGTGCGGGACACGCGTTTGACGGATGGCGAGGAGGTTCCCGGCCGGGGACGCGCAGGACCCATCACTGTCCCTTTGCATCGGCTGTGCCGACACGTAGGGCGTGCGCCCGCGATAAAGGCGATGCCGGTGCTCGACAAGTTTGGAACGTGAGCCGGAGCGTCCGTGTGACGCCGGCAGGGGATACAACCCGGCGTACACGCTTGGAGGGTGTGCCGCGGGTGTTTGCCCAACGAGGAGAGTGTCTCCGCACGCATAGCGTTTCGGGCCGCTGAGGGTCTCGAAACGGAGGCCCCCGGGGACCGCGAGCCCGCCCGGAACCGGGCAGGGCGGCCGGGGGGACTTTGCGCGGAATGGATTCACAATTGCGGGAAAGGAGAACGATGATGAAAAGGACAGGTGCAGCGTTGATTCTTGTCGCGCTGACCGCCACGGCGGCGTGGAGCCAGCCAATGAATTCAAACACGGTTCAGAGTACCCAGCAGCAGAGCTCGATGGCGATCGGCGGGGGCAACGCGGACTCCACGGCGATCACCGGGGACAGCACGGCCACCGCCCAGGGGGGCAACGCCATCGGCTACTCCAACTCGATCTCCGAGGGCGGCACGGGCGTCGCCTGGAGCGACGGGGACTCGGTGGCCCTGGTGGACATCGACAGCACGTCGATCTCGCGTTACCACAACCACACGCCGCCGCTGACGACGTACCCGCCGTACCTGCCCCTGTGGAACCACGGCGGCTGGGGCACGATCAACGCCTATTTTCCCAACGGCCCGACAGCCGGGGACGGCGCCTACCAGCGCTCGTTCAACCCGTCGGACCCCGAGGACATGCGTGAGCTCAGACGACTGCTCACTTCCATTCCGTACGACGGTCCCCTCAACGCGCTCGGCGGTGTACTCCGAGGCGTCGCAGCGGCATTCGGGGGGCCGGACTATTGTCACCGCGGCCGCGGGTTCGAGATCGCCAACGCTCTCGTGCGAGATCGTCGCCCGCGGGGAAAGCCCCTCGTGGTGTTCATCGATAGCCTGATCGACCCGCAGCTCCTCAAGGACAACGGCTACGCCTACGTCGGACGCATCAGCCTGGAGGGCAAGTGGGACCGCAACTGGGACCAGGTGTACAACGCCGCGATCGCGGAGACACTGCCGTGGGACGTCGACGTGCTGCTCATCGCCGGCGGCATGAAGGGCGTCACCGTCGGCTCGAACACCAGTTTCCCCTCCGCCGCCCTGGGCTATGCCCAGGAGGATCATTCGCTGTCGCTGTTCGGCGGCGGCGCCACGGGCGTCACGGAGGGCAAGGGCGAAGCGGTCGTCAGCGCGTCGGGTTTCCGCTACAGCCCGTCGCTGCTCCAGAGACGACGGGTTCCCGAGGGCCTGTTCGAGAAGATCCGGCGAGCCGCGCCTGCGCCGACGCAGGCGGCGCTGCCCGCGGCGGCTCCGCAAGCCCGCCCGGCGGCCCCCGAGACGGCGGCGCGCAGGGGGCCCGGCATCGAGATGAGCAAGGAACTGTACAACATGGCCGGCTTCAGCGGCCAGGTCGACAACGTCATGGTGAAATGATCTCTTCAGGGAACGGGACCACGGGGCACGCAGAGCGCCGCGGGGAGAAAGGAGGGTGACATCTGGCCAGGCAAGGAGCGAACACCCGTTGCGTACGCTGATTGCCGGCGCGTCGTCGGCGATCCAAAGGACCCTAGAACACAGTTGAGCAGAAGGAGTTGACAATGTCGAAGGTAGTTGCAGTTTCCATCGCTGTCGTATTGTTGGCTGGTTCGAGTGCGTTTGGCCACTGGGGGGGACTGTTGAATCAGGTCCAGAACACCGGCATCGGGTTGGAGAACGCGACCCAACTGCTGAGGGGCGACCCGGTCGCCAACGCCCAGCAGAACCTGGCGGTTCGGAACGAGCAGTTCTCGGCGACGGCCCACGGCGCCAGTGCCGGCCAGATCCTGGTCGGGAAATTCGCACAGGTCGGGCATGCCTCCGGCAACTGCGCGATGGTGGGCGCGCTGCAGGACCTGGGTGTGATTGCCAAGCAGGCACAGGTCGTCCATGACGGCTTCGGACCGAAGACGCAGGGACAGAGTGTGGGTCTGGTGGCCGAGCAGGGCGTCGCGAAAACCCAGGGCTCCGGCGAAGCCAATGCGCTGCAGCAGATTCGGCTTATGGCCGGTCAAGAGGTGAGCAACGCCGCCGGCACCATGTCTCAGTCCAGCACGATCATCGGGCTGCAGAAGGCAGACGTCAGCGGCGCCGCCACAGCGACCGCGGGAAACACGATGAACGTGACCACCGTGCAGAGCCAGACCGCCTTCTAAGGCTACGGCAAGGGCCGACTGCGCCACATGTCTTGTTCGACGGTGGCGCAGCAGATCGAAAGAAGTGGTCGTGCATCCTGGCACGACCTCTTTTGGGCAAGTGGGGATCCTCGCCCCACGAAGCCTGGCCGGCGCCTTTTCAGAGGAGCGAACGAGCCGGCCCTCGACGCAGACATGCGCTTGACACAGAGACGGTGTTTCCTGCTGTGCTCGGCTCCTTCACTCCGTTCAGCATGACAAGCGCGAGCAGTTCTGCCGCAAAATGTGTTGGCACAAGAGTACCCACCTCTTGACAACGGCAGCTCGCGGCCGTAGGGTCTGGCCTGTCGGATCAAGGACGATTCCGGAGATTGAGTGCCGTCATCAGGAGGCCATGGACATGAGCACTCGCGCAGGAGGCACAGGAGTTCTCGTCGCGGCTGTCCTTGCAAGCCTGCTTGCCGCCGCCGCCCACGCCGATGTCGTCTGCACGTACAGCAGGCCTTTCGATCTGCGGATTCCCGCGATCTCCGGCACCAAGGGCTGGATGGACGACGCGATCATCGACGTGCCGTCCCACCTGATCGTCACGGACCTCGATGTCTCCATCGACCTGAGGCACTCGAAGGACTTCGATCTGCAGTTGTACCTGCAGAGTCCGTCCGGCTCCAAGATCGCGCTGAACAAGTACAACCCGTTCACCGAGTACTTCGACGGCGGCGATTACCTCGGCACGACGTTCGACGACGAGGCGGACATGCCCATCAAGTCCGGCTCACCGCCGTTCGAGGGCCGCTATCGGCCGCTGGAAGGCCACCTGCTCTCCACCTTTGACGGCCAGGACGCCTTCGGTCCCTGGCGGCTCAGCGTCTATGACGCCGCCTATGGCGACATCGGCCGCTTCAAGGAGTTCACCCTGACGATCACCGTCCCCGAGCCCGCCACCATCGTCCTGCTGCTGCTCGGATTGCCCCTGCTCCATCCCTGGCCAGGGAGGGCGCACAGCATGAAAGCAGGAAGGTAAGAAAGGAAGAACGTAAGAAGGTGGGAGGGAGGCGAGGAAACGTCCTTTCTGCCTTCTTCAACACGGGCCTCGGGACGATGGAAGGCTTGTAGTGACGCCGTAAGGCGTTTTCTTATGCCCTTACGGGCACACTACAAACGGGGGTGTTCAACCGCAAAGGGCCTGTGCCATGCACGCCTTTTCCATTGGATCGAACGTTGCCACACTATGCTGCGACCTGCCGACGGTGCCGTAACGGTGAACGCAGATTCCCGTCCTATAGGGAGAAGTTGTGCACGGCACAGCCGACGAGCCCTTTGCGGTTCTCGGGAATCGATTGGCGCCGGGGGGGGCGTGCTACGCCGAGCTTGAATGCAAGGCCCTGGTCGGTTACAATCGGGCTGAGTTCCGGGATAGAAATCAAATCCCGAAGAATGCGTATGAATTCGGTGGCGGTGTGCAGAGCACACCCTACGGGAGACTGAACGTGACGACTGCGCGAGTGCAAAACCCGCTCCTGGGACCGCTCAAGGAAAATCTCCAGAGTGTCATCTACGGCAAGAGTGACTGCATCGACGTGCTGATCGTCGCGCTTCTGGCCGGCGGGTCGGTCCTGATCGAGGACGTCCCGGGGGTCGGCAAGACGACTCTGGCCAAGGCGCTCGCCAAGAGCATCGACGCGCAGTTCCGGCGGATTCAATTCACCCCGGACCTGCTGCCGGCGGACATCCTGGGCTCCTCCATCTACAACCCGGTGAGCGGGGAGTTCCGCTTCGATCCGGGGCCGATCTTCTGCAATATCCTGCTGGCAGACGAGATCAACCGGGCCTCGCCAAGGACGCAATCGGCGTTGCTGGAGGCGATGAACGAGGGCCAGGCGACGATCGAGGGCGAGCGGCGGCCGCTGCCCCAGCCGTTCATGGTCGTCGCGACGGAAAACCCCATCGAGTTCCACGGCACGTACCCCCTGCCGGAGGCGCAGTTGGACCGCTTCCTGATCCGGCTGGCCCTTGGCTATCCCGCGGCCGACGTCGAGGTCGATATCCTCAAATCGCACGCACGCACCCACCCGCTCGACGGAATCGCCCCCGTGCTCGCGCTCGAGCAGGTCCGCCGGGTCCAGCAGGAAGTGTCCGATATTCACGTGGATAACAATATCCTCGAATACATCGTGGAGATCATCCACGCGACGCGGCACGACAATCGGCTTGAGCTCGGCATCAGCACTCGCGGCTCGCTGATGCTCTCGCGGGCGGCCCAGGCACGCGCGTACTTCGTCGGCCGCGCTTTCGTGATCCCCGACGATGTCCTGTGGCTGATCCCGCACGTCCTGCCGCACCGCGTCATCCTGACCTCGAAGATGCGATACGACGGCGCGACCGCCAGGCAGATCATCGGCGACATCGTCAGCAGAGTCAAAGTCCCGGTGTGAAGGGCCGATAAAGATATGGCTATCGTTGATGAAAAGCTGCGCTTCGGGTTCACTGAGGCGGGCCGAGTGATCCTGCGAGGGACGGGCTTCGTCGCGCTGGCGGCGTTCATCGTGCCTGCGTTTGGCGTGCTGTCCATCCTGGCGTGCGTGCTGCTGACGGCTCTGCTGGTCGGTTTCGCCGTACGGCCGCGGGTCCGGATCGACGGCCACCTGCCCGACCGCGTCATTGCCGGCCGGACCACGCAGCTCACGTACGTGCTCAGGAACTTGGGCCGTTTGCCCGCCTATAACCTCTGGGTGGGCTTTGCCGGCCTGCCGCAGGCCATAGAACAGATCGGCGGCGAGCACGCGGTCTCCCGGCTCGGGCCCGGCGAGACCGCGCAAGTGAAGGTCACGATCCGCCCGACTCGCCGGGGCTGCTATCGGATCGGTCACCCGGTGTGCCGGTCCGTGTTTCCGTTCAACCTCATGTGGTTCGGCGCATCGCGTCAAGGCGAGGAGAGCCTGATCGCGCTGCCGGCGTTCTCGCGGCTGCAGATGCCCCTGCGACGGCTCACCCGGTACGCGCAGACCGCCGGCATGAGACTGGCCGGCCGGACCGGCGTCTCACCGGAGTATATCGGCAGCCGCCCATTCATGCGCGGCGACTCGCCCCGGCGCATCGACGCCCGTGCCTGGGCCCGCCTGGCAACGCCGGCGACAAAGGAATATGACGAGGACTGCGACAACTACGCCGGCCTCGTGCTCGACACCCGCATAACTGAGGCGGCCACAAGGGACAAGTCCGGCCGGATCGACGAGCTTGAGGCGGCGGTCAGCTTATGCGCCTCGGTGGCGTTCACGATGAATGGCAGTCACTTCATCGACTTGCTGCTGGCCGGTCCCGAGTTGCATGAATTCGCCGGCTGGCCCCGCGAGGCCCGGCTGGACAGAATCCACGAGCTGCTCGCGGGCGTGGAACCGTCGCGGGCCGAGCTGGGCGAGCGAGCCATCATGTCCACGCTGGATCGATTCCGTGAGATGTCACAGGTCGTGTTCATCCTGCTCGATTGGACGCAGACGAACCAGCGGTTGGTGGAATTGGCTCAACGCGCCGGCTGCCACTGCGCGGTCGTGCTGATCGGCGACCCGGTCGCCGCGCGAGTGAGCGAAGATCGGGTTCCCATGTGGGCCGGGACCGTCCGGGTCCTCTCGCCCCACGAGATCCTGTCTGGACAGGTGAAGCAATTATGAGGCGAATTCTGACTGAGAAGCTTTCGACCAGGGTGGCAGCGTCAAGCGCAGCTTGGCGATGGCCTCCCATAGACACAAAGAAACCATCGCCAAGGCCTGCGGCCTTGACGCTGCCACCCGGAGATATTCAGGGTATGTCACAGGGAACTGTTAGCCAGGCGGTATGAGGACGCAAAAGACCATTGCGATGGTGATGATCGTGGCCGGGTCGGTGCTCGTCGCGGCCGTGTTCCGGGACATCGCGTTCCCGGCGATCCTGTGCATGCTGGGTCTGCTGGGCCTGCAGCGGCGGTTCACCTGGCACATCCGGCCGGAGCGACGCGTCATCACCTCCCTGCTCCTGCTGCTGCTGGCGATCCTCTTTGCGGCGCACTACACGTACGCCGGGCTCGCCGGCCGGGCGGCACAAGAGCAGGCCGCCATCGTCGCCTGGGAGACCATCTCCCGCTACTTCCTGGCCTCGATGATCTTGATCCTGTTCCTCGGCTCGCGGCAGCGGCTGCCCCCGTCGCTGGCGTTGTTCTACATGGCCACGGTCGTATCCACCGGGCAGGTCCTGCTGCTCAACGACCTGTACACGGCGTTTCGGCTGCTCGAGGCGCTGTCGGTGATTCTGATCGTGCTCTACGCCGCTCCCGGCCGGACCGGTGACACCGGCGCGCCACGGCTGCATGCGTCTCCCGTCCCCGGTCGTATGTCTTCGGTCCTTGCGGCTGTCGCTTCCCTCCTTCGCTCACGCCGCGCGGTCGCCACCGGGCTCATCCTGCTTCTCGCGGTGAACCTCGGCTGGATCGTCGCGTCCGTGCTCTATCGTCACGTGGAGCTGCTGAACTACATGCCCGTCTGGCTCTGGCGCAGCGGCGTCGGCCTCGAGGCCACGAGCGACGCCACCGCCTACGTCGGCTTCTCCACAAGCGGCGAACTGTCCAGCATCCTGGCCATCAAGGGCGAGCAGGATACGACGGCCGCCCTGAAGATACTCTCGGACGCTAATCCGGGCTATCTGCGGGCCCGGGCATTCGATCTCTATCGACCATCGACGTGGGTGGAGGTCTCGCACGGCGAGGCGCTGGAGCCGACCCAGAACACAACGCTGGGCGGTTACTTCGTCGGACGCATGAACCAGTTCCGCCTGACTAGGCGAACGGACGTGCGGACGCGGGAGATGATGGTCCGCCATGAGTCGCGGATCCCCGACGCCATGTTCACGCCGCTGGGGACGCTGTCCGTCGAGGCGCCCCTGCCCTTGCTCATGTACGACGACGACGGGATCGTGTCCGCGCCCAAGGGGCGGATGGCCATGAATTATCGAGTCGCCTATGCCGACCCGACGTACGCCCCGCCGCCGACGCGTTCCATGCTCGGCGTGCCGCCGCAACTGGACCCGCGCGTGAGGCAACTGTCCGACAAGATCTTCGCCGGACGTGCGACGACCGCCGCGAAGATCAAGGCGGTTGTCGATCACTTCCAGGCCAACTACAGCTATTCGCTGGGCCTGAACGTCCCGCCGGGCCGGGACAAGCTCGAATACTTTCTGCTCGAAGCGTCCGCCGGCTACTGCGAGTATTTCGCCTCGGGCGCCGCCATCCTGCTGCGTCTGGCCGAGGTGCGCACGCGGTACGTGACGGGCTTCCTGGTGACGGAGAAGGACTCCGACGGCGAGGCGTGGATCGCTCGGAACATGGACGCGCACGCGTGGGTCGAGGCCTGGGACGAGGAGAGCGGGCAGTGGACGATCGTCGAGGCCACCGTGCAGGACGGGCTGGCCACGGCGTCGGAGGAGGAGGAATCCGGCGGGGCGGGCGGCCTGAGCCGATACCTGCTGCTCGGCCAGCTCCTCGACAACCTCTATGAGTACGGCCTGTTCGGCGTGCTCGCCTGGGCGCTGGAGTTCTACGGCCTGCCTGCCACCTCCTTCCTCCTGGCGACGACCCTTGCCGGTACATCTTGGTGGCTCTACAGTCGCGCCCGGGCCAAGCGCAGACGCCGCGACGCACGCCCGATGTCCCCCGAGATCGTCACGCTGCACAAAATGCTGGCCCGCATGGACCGACACGTCAGGACCGCCGGGCTGCGACGCGAGCTCAACGAGACCCTCCAGGCGTTCGCCCAGCGCCTCCGCACACGCGACGGCGGTGACGGACTCTGGACCAGCGTCTCTAACTGGTACCTCGAATACGCCGATCTGCGCTACAGCCGTACCATCCCCCCCGACTGCCTGCGCCGCCTTCACCACCTCGCCGCCCTCCTACAGCAGCCATAACGTAGCCCCCTCTGCCCCCTCGTGACCAAGTCCTCTTCGCCCCTTCGCGGAGGGAGAAAAGGGGTCAGGCTTTGGATTTAGGTGTCACCACGCAGGGGAGGACGGGGCCGTGTCTTCATTATTCATTATTCGGGGTATGGAGAACGCGGGTGACTCTCCAGGATAGGCGACCCTGAGTGGTGTCAATTCCTGCCCTGCAACATATTGACAACCGGACCATCAGCGGGCAGGATAGTTGCCTATGCTTGCGAGTGGGCGACAACTGTGCAGCGATGACACGTGGCAGGACCAGATCAGCGGGTCTGTGAACTGGGAGCAGAAATCCTACACCATCAGCGAAACCGGCGTCCACTGGCTCCGGTGGGACTATGTGAAAGATGGCAACAGCACCAGTGACCCCAACTGCGGCTGGGTGGATTATGTCCAATGGACGCAGACGGGCACTCAGGTAGCCGCACTGAGCCAGGCTACGGACTCGACGCTTGTCTTCACCACCGGCGGCGGGGGCAACTGGTCTTCGCAGTCCAGTACCTCCTATCATGGCGGCGATGCGGCCCGGAGCGGCTCGATCTCCGCCAATGGCCAGTCCTGGATGCAGACGACGGTCTCGGGGCCGGGGATCATCCGGTTCTATTGGAAGGTCTCCTCGCAGCTCGGCGGCGATTGGCTGGAGTTCTTCATTGATGGCGTTCGGCAGGCCCGGATCAGCGGCACCACGGATTGGCAGGGCCAGTCGTATACGATCACCGGGTCCGGCACGCACACGCTCAAATGGCGATACACCAAGAACGGCTCCGGCAGCGGCGGCAGCGATTGCGCCTGGGTGGATTTCGTGCAGTCGCCGTCACCCACGGATTGGCTGACGATCACGTACGGCTATGACTCGGCCGGACGGCGGATCGAGAAGGCGTATGACGGCCAGACGGTGTGCAAGTACCTCTACGACGGCCAGCACATCATCGCCGAGTACGACGGCAGCGGGAGCCTCTTGCACAAGTACATCTACGGTCCCGGCGTGGATCAGCCGATCTGCATGATCGATGTCGAGAACAGCAATGCCGCGTACTACTATCACTTCGATGGCCTGGGCAGCGTCATTGCCCTGACGAACTCCGCAGGCTCCGTGGTGAACCTCTACGAGTACAGCGTCTATGGCGAGGTCTCCGCCAGCGACCCGAACCACCCGAATCGGTTCCTGTTCACAGGCCGCGAGTTCGACGCCGACACCGGCCTGTACTACTACCGCGCGAGATATTACAACCCCTACCTCGGCCGCTTCCTCCAAACCGACCCGGCGAGTCATGGCATGAACCCGTATCATTATTGCGGCAACGATCCTATTGGTTACATTGACCCGTCAGGCCGTCACGAGATGGCCTACCACCACTTCCACTTCACGATGCCAACGGGCGTCATCTTCGATGATATAAGCGACATGACTGCCGAAGACGTCGAGGCTGACGCTGGCGAGTGGCTCATAGATACCATGAAGATTTATGAGCAGATGAAATATACCGAGTGGTCAGGTTGGGACGTTGACCGTGTTAATCTGACTGCAAAGGGGGACCTCGACGTCGTCATCTACTGGAATGCCGGTTACGTAGATGACCCCCTGACTGATCCACAACCGACGCTTGAGGTCAGATGGGAGACAGTAATCGCAGATACGACTTCGGTTCAGAACAAAGAGGGTTCTGTTTCGCCGACCGACCCAACGGTGGTCGACACGGTCCCGGTCCTTTACGTTAACAAGGTGGGCATGATCGATAACAGGATTCTCAACAGGATAATTCGACCAGCCATCCATGAGATTAATGGATGGCATATTCTCTGGGTCGGCGGTAACAACATGTACACGAATATGTTGCACAAATGGGATTCATGGTTTTGGAATAATCGCGGGCCATTCAAATACTACGACGAGGGCATATATGGCGGGTCAGACATCAACTACATAGTTGGGGGCCATGCTTTTCACCACTATGGGGTGAAATGGGAGGCAATGAAGTTGATAGTCGATCTGTGGAAGTATCATGGCGATTACGGGCACCTGCCGACGGATCCGCGCATGGATGCCGTGCGTCACTGGCTTTACAAAGGTTATAATCAATACGACATGAGAAAGGATTGGTGATATGGAGGACATGCATTTTTGTCGTGTAATCAACTTCGATACGCGCTGTCTCCGCGGAATGTGTGCAGCCTGAGAAAGGGCTCCGATATGATGAACAGGCGTAGGACAATGGCGATTGGAATTACCTTGGGCTTGGTGGTCCTGGCTTTGATTGCCTACTTTGTTGTGCCGTGGCGCAATCTCGTGCTCATCATGATGGTAGACCGGGGGGTCGAGCAATCACGACAGTCGCGGATTAGGCTCTTGTGTGAGACGGACCACCAAGCTCTGTTGGAAGCTGGCCGGGAAATCTTGGGCCAAGTACATATCGAGAACCGGGCACCTGACGGACGTGGAATTGGCGGAAGCGTTCCTGTGCCGTCAGGAGTGCAAATGCCCCAGACTATCCGCAATCTACGGCCGCACGTGGTTCTGGTCGATTACGATCGCTACCTGATCATAGAGATGCATGGAGGTATGGAGCATTTTGGTGTCCGCATTTACCCAGACGATGTCAACGAGGCGGACTCCGGTTTCGCATACGGCGACCGAAAGCTTCTGGAGGGTCTGTGGTACTACGATGAGCAATATAATTATGGTCGAGAGGAATACGATAAACAGATTGATGGCTTGATCGCGAGGAGGGAAGAGGGTCACATCTTTAATTAACTAGTTATTTCGCTTGGTGGGTAAGAGGCGCCGGAGGGGCCGTGCGTAGTGGGAGTCGAGTCTCAATTATTAACTATTCGCCACATAGGCTGCGGATATAGGCGATTCGGCATATCTGCACACCAGTGACTTGTCGCGTATTGACAATCCGAGCGGCAGCGGGCAGAATAATCACCTATGGTTGGGATTGCGCGAGAGTTGGGCATCAATGACACACGCCGTGAGCGGGGGAGGGAAGGGTCACATCTTTAATTAACTAGTTATTTCGCTTGGTGGGTAAGGGGAAAGGGGTCAGGCTTTGGATTTAGGTGTCGCAAGGAGATAGGCGACTCTGGCCATCGCAACATTCCCTTCTTTCACATATTGACAACCAAGCGGCAGGCGGGCAACATAGGCAGTCATGCTTGGTATCGCGCGAGAGTTGGATATCGATGGTGTTCGCCAGGGGCGCATCAGCGGCACCACGGACTGGCAGTGAGGGGAGTCGTGTCTTCATTATTTACTGTTCGCCGCGTGAGTCGTGGATATCAATGCCCGCGAGTATCTTGCGTATGTGAGGCTGCTATCGCGAGCCCTGCAATCGCCTCGGAAGACACAGGAGCCTTTGGCCGACTACCGCCACAAGTTGGGACTTGACCCGCAGGAGTAGGCTGCGTTGCTTCGGCCAGTACGGCATAAGGGGGGCATCCCACGAGAAATGTGCGGAAGATTCTCGTTTGGTCGTACCTCATGATATTGGTAAGACTTTCTTGCGGAAACGGCGGTCCAAGGCCGATTCTTGCGCGGCATTGCGTTCCTCGGCCCAAAGGTCACGCTGGAGATCACCGACGTGGACCGGGTGACACGCATATTCCACAACACTCCAC
>Ga0214473_10006621_pt1 | contig 13789 bp, 19 predicted proteins | sample RVTome_7_FD_203509 | JGI IMG/M metagenome (GOLD analysis project Ga0214473, IMG submission 203509) | Soil microbial communities from uranium-contaminated site in the Upper Colorado River Basin, Wyoming, United States - RVT98D197 | ecosystem: Environmental > Terrestrial > Soil > Contaminated >... | reverse complement strand
CGATCCCGCGCTCGGCCGACACCGGCCCGGCTGCCCCTTGCGCCGGCGCCGGCCCGGACGCTCCGCCAGTGAGGAGCGCCGAGGCGAACGCGAGCACGAGGAGGAGCGCCGCGCGGGCGGTAAACCCTGGGGCTGCTCGGGCGAGCCCGAGTTTGGGCTCCAATCCGGGGATTCGAGGGTGATGCATTCGCGAGGGTCCTGCCAGGGACTAGGGGGTGCGCCGCAGGATCCGAACGATAGCGCCCGAGTCGACCACGGGCTTCGCATAGTGGCTCAGACTCCGGCTGCTCTTGTGCCGGCTGAACGCCCGCAGGAGACGTTCGGACATCCCCGACTGCGCCAGTCCCGTCAGCGACGAGTGCCGCGTGCCGACCTGGAAGGTCGAGCGCGGAACGCCTGCACGATCGCAGGCCCGCGCCCACTCCCGGCGCAGGGAGTCCGAAGTCCAGGCCCTCCGGATGTTGATCGCCCGGGGATTCACGAACAGCGGCTCGCCCGCGAGGCGCGCCTCGGTGCTCACCTGCGCCGCGCGCTCGCCCAGCCAGCGACGCAGTTCCGGGTCACCCACCGCGATCCAGCCCTCGGCGTGGTTCTTCGTCGAGCCAGCCTCGGCATCGGGCCCCCGGCCCTTCGCGGCCTTGGCGACATGGAGCAGCTCGCCGTCCCAGTCGTCCACGCGCAGCGCCCGTAGTTCACCCGATCGGAGCGCATGGTGCGCCGCGGTCAGGAAGATGCCGCGGGCCTCCCAGGTGATCGCTTCGATGGCGCGGTCCCGCTCTTCGACGGGAGGGATCCGGACTTCGGGCGTGTGGACGTTGATCTCGGGGAAGAGCGGCACCTTCTCCAGGACCTCGTGCTTCACCAACCAGCGCAGCGCTGCGCGCAGGGCGCCCATCACGTTGGCGGCCGTCTTGGCGGACAGCCCCTGCTCGGTAAGCAGCCAGTCGCGGAAGCGCTCCAGGTCGGCGTACTTGATGGTGCGGACCGATCGGCCCCGCCAGTAGGATCCGAGATGGCCCTTCTCGCCGAAGTAGCGCTGCAGGTCGCGCAGGCTGGTGGGGCTTCTCTGCCCGCCCTGCACCTGAGCCTCCCAATGCTTGAGGTAGGCGGCGAAGCGGGTCTCGGCCAGGTCGCCCGGCGCAGGGCGGCCCCGGTAGGTTGCGATCACGTCATCCAGGGAGCGCCCGGAGCGTAGGTCGCCGCGAATCTGCGAAAGCACAGCCTCGGCAAATTCCTGGCTGGTGAACGGGATGGGGCGCCCATCGACGGGGCTGGGGATCGAGAAGATCCGGACGCGCTCCCCGGCGCGCCGGCCAAGGTCGATCACCCAGCGGACCTGACCGCTGGGTAGCTGCTTGCGCAGAACGCCACCGACGCGCGCCGCCACGTCGAATAACATGGCTTGGGGGGCGAGGCGAAGTCCAGTGCTCAAGCGGGGGCTCCTTCATCGACCAAGATGCCGTGGGTGGGGAGGTCCCGCAATTTGAACTAGTCCCTGCGCCCGACCGAGCCGCCGAAGGAATCCTCCATCCCCGCAGTCAGCGCGTCCAGCTCGGCTCGTGCGCGCTCCATCACCTCCCGCGTCGCGGGCGGGAGGCGGACGATCCGCGGAGAAGGGGCAGCAGCCGGGCCATCGGCCGCTGCCCCGAGGGCGGGAGAGGCCGCCCCATCATTCACGGACACGGCCTCCGCCGGTCGGAGCCGGTCGCGGGGCCGGAGCCGGCGGCTGGGAGCCGAAGGGTCCGGCGGTCGGCGGCCGCGAGGCCGTCTTGGCCTTGGGGTCACCCACGGATGCGGCCCTCGGTCTTGTCGGCGCCATCGGTGCCACCGTGTCCGGCGGAGAACTCCTCGGACGCGGGGTCGACGACGCGCTGCGACTGCGCCGGCATCGGCTTGGGCGTCCTCTCGACGGGACTCGGGAACGCGGCATTCTCGATCGCGTTCTCGTTCGGCGTCGGGATCTTGTAGGCCCGGGGTTCGTTCTGGGGAAGGGCAGCCATGATTCATCTCCTGGTGCTCGGCTACTGCCGAGCGGTTCGTGAAAGGCCCGCGAGCGAAGGACCACTCGCGGGTGGCGCCTCGTGAACGTCACGAGACGCCGCGGAATTGCGCCCACCCTCCGGCAGCAGGGCAGCTATCGAAGGGCAGGTGGGCCGGGAGTGAACTTCACCCCACGACCGATTCAGTCGCCACGCGGAAGATCCGCGGGGTTGAAGTGCTTGGGCCAGTGGGGCCGGCTCACCCGCACGCGCGCCTGGAATTTCTCGCTCAGCCGTTCGAGCGCAGGCGTCGCGAGATACTCCTCCCGCGAGACGTAGCTGGCCGGGTGCCGCACCGTGACCTCGCTGAACCCCGGAGGGCAGGCCGGCCCTGCGGCGCGGCGGACCTTCGGCGGGGCCGGCTCACGGAGTAGGCCGAGTACGTGCGCTTGCGCAGCGGCGGTCAGCGCCGGATCCGGATCTTCCAGATCGACGAGCCGGCGGATAGCCTCCGCGTTGGACCCGCGCAGACCCAGGTCCGCCACCACCTCGGCGATTCTGGTTCGGCGCTGGATCCTCTCCTCGTCCGTCATCCGAGGCTCCCGTTCATGTGCGGGGGCAGATCGGCCATCGCATCTTCACCGAAGCGCATTGCCAGGATCTCCCGGTTGCGGACCAAGGCCTGGAGTTCTGCGACCGTCAGTTGGTTGCCGCCCGCGCCGAGAAGACGCATTCGTTCCTGGGGATCGGCGATCCTCGGATTCTCGGTGTAGTGCCATTCCTTCACCTCGACCACGTCCACCCGCGCGCCCGTCGGGCCCGTCACTGTCCGCTTCGTGACCAGCGTGCTGTCCAGCACGACCCGGTCACCGTCGGTGATTGCCTTCTCCAGCGTCGCCCGAAGTTCCGGCGCCATCACGTAGCCCCTGAGGCGCTCGATCGTCTTCGCGGGCACGGTCTTCTCGACGTCGGCCTGCAGCGCTGCGGCGTATTCTTTCTGAGCGGCGGCGTCCGCTGCCAGGATCGCGGAATCTTTCGTTGCCAGGCCCGCTGACCCACCCGTCAGCGCGCCGAAGAAGGCGCGCGCTCGCGCCCGCTGCTCGACGCCCGTGTCGATGGCGGCCAGCAGGCTGATCTCCTCGACCACCTTGATTGCGGGGTCCAGCTTCTGGTCTGGCGCGAGCGCCTGCCAGCTGCTGCGTCCGTTGGGCAGCTCGATGCGGACCAGCTTCTTGTCCTCGCCAGCGATCCATGCTTGGTAGGCGGCCTCGCCGTCGATGACGGTGCGACCCAGACGGTTCGCCAGGGTACTGGCGGTCTCGCGCGCGTCACGGCTCTGGCGGTCGGCCTGGAGGCTGGTAAGGGCCTTGGCCCGCTCGGCGGCGATGGCCTTGGCGATGTTGTCGTTGTGGGCGATGTCGAAGCTCATGCAGTCTCCTCTACCGGCGCAGGGCCGGCAATCATTCGGTTGTCGACGAGGGCTTCCTCGACCGACAGGTCAGGCGCCACCGAGAGCGAGAGCAGGCGGAGCAGGCGTTCCGTCCACAGCTGGTCTGCCTGCTCTGCGTTCGCGCCCTCCGGTATCTTCGGCTGCGCCAGCTGGACCACGGCGGCCTCTTCGAGTCCACGCCGGCGAGCGATCGATCGCGCCAGGCGCTCGGCCGTGCCGCGCGTGCGCTCGACGTCGGCACGGGTAGTGGGCTCTTTCCGTTCGACGCCCACGCGGGCGGCCTCGTCGAGGAGATGCTGTGCCAGCACCTCGGTACGCGCAGCCGGGTCGCGGGCAACCAGATCGGAGGCGATCTCGATCCATCGCGGCCACTCGTGGGCCGCGCTCCATTGCCTCACTGTCCGCTCGGGAACGGGAGGCTTCAGCTGCGCCGCGGCATCGGCGAGCGAATATCCTCGCGCGACCCAGATCGCAATTCTGGCCCGAACTTCCGGGCTCCAGGCGATCCTGGCGCGGCGGCGAAGGCGGCGCTCGGTGCTCATAGGTCTGCCAACAATTGGATGTTGTGCGGCTGGCAGGTAAGCGGAATTTCCGCGGGCCCCTCCGCCACATGGCGGCGCCCGCCCGACACGAACACGACCGCCCTCTTCAGCGTGGCCTCGCGCCGCGCGGTTGACATTTGGCGGAGGCGAGCCAGGAACTCCAGCGGCTTCTGGCACCCGGCCTTGCGAAGAGCGGCCGCCGCGCGGGCGATCTCGATCTCGGTGTCGGACAGGTATTCGTAACCCTCCTCATCGATCGAGACGCGGATCACTCGCTGGGCGAGGTAGCGATAGGCGGTCCCCTTCGGGAAGCCCATCTGCATGAGCAGGTTGCCGGGTGTCATCGCCCTGCCTCCTCTGCGAGCCGGTCGAGGGCTCGGGCCAGCGGGGTCGAGCCGCGCGCCCGTTCCTGGGCGCGGCTGCGTTCCCTGAAGAGCGATGCCACGAAGCGGCGATGCCGCTCTTCGACGCTGAGGGCCGGGTGGCGCTCGCGCTCCCGCGCGTAGGTGTCGCGCGCGAGAAGGCCGGCGGCCTCGATGGCGGGGGACGTGATCATTGGATGTTCTCCGGGAAGTTGCCCTTCCCGGCGCCGGGGCGGACTCGCCAGAGCGGGCAATCGCGGCTCTCGCAGGCGCGGATCTGGGCCGCGGGGCTGCCAAGCCCCGCCGCCCGCGTGTCCACGATGCAGTAGGTGCAGAAGGCGTTGATGGCCGTGCGCAGGCTCGGGATCCCTGCCGCCTTGCGGGCCGCGCGAGCCTCGGCTGCGGCGGCCGGTCCGCGGGCCATGCCCTCGGAGGAGGACCCCGTTTCCGCCCGGACGGACTGGGCTTCTTGGGCCCCGTTTGCCTCGATCTTCTCGAGGCGGATCGTGGACGCCATCACGCGCACTCCAGCGCGCCAAGGGCCACTTCGACGAGCGGCTCGGGCACATCCACCGCTTCGCTCGCGCGGCGGCCCAGCAGCGGATCCTCGGGCGCCGTCCACCAGACCTTGTGGACCTGGCGGCCGCGGGTCAGGACCGCGAGCACGAGGCCGCGGCCGAACGCCTGCTTGACCTGTTGCATGGAGCCGAGGCGGACTGGTGCCTCGCGGATCCAGGCCCCCGCATGCGCGAGGGCTAGTACGGCCTGGGGCTGGAGCATTTCGATCTTGTCCTTCACGTTCCAGCTCCTGGTCTCCGCGCTCAGGGTGCGCGGCGGCCGGGCAAGCTGGGCGGGTCCTCTTCGGGTGGCACGAGATCGCGGCTGCCTCGTGCAGCCAGCGAAGTCTCATGCTGTTGGTACTAGTAATAGCAGTTGCGCTGAGACTGGTGCTCCGATCCAGTGTTACACCGGGGAGGGACAGGCCGGCGCCGGCGAGGGCCTGTATCCGGTGCCGGAGTACCGGAGGGGTCACAAGGGGGGTGCCCCGGGTCAGAACGAAGGCGGCCGGGAACCCCTGCTGCCCTGCCACCGCGCCGACCACGCGCCTCGTCACGCGCCTCGTCACGCGCCGCGCCACGCCGCGGACGTTGCCCGTGGTGGCGTTCTTCTGGCGAGGGGGCAGCGGGGCTGGGGGGTCTGCTGAATGCCGGGCCAACCGCCGACGTCGCCGCCGCGTTCGCCGAGGTTGGCGGGGGTAGTTGCACATGGGTGTGGGACGGCGCCTGGAGCCCTGAAAGCGGTGTGCGGGGCCGCGACCCGGCCGCGGTGGCCCAGGACTAGTAGTCTCCGGACAGGGTGGTCGTGGCTATGTGGGCGTTGTTGCGGAGGAATGTCCGAGTGGCGGGTCAGCAGGGCCTGCGGAGAGGGGCGATTCCGCTCGGAGCGGAGCGCGTTGGGGACCTGGCCAGGGACCAGAGGGGCCGGCGATGGGGGTGTGGGATGGTGTTCGGGGTGGGAGGCGCGAGCCCCCGGAAAAGCCAGAGCGGCCCGCGGACTTTCGCCTTCGCTTCGTGTCCCGGCCGTGGGCCCGAACGAGCACGACCCGGGATGAACCGGGTCGTGTCGGGGAGTGGCGCTGGGCGCCTTGTTTCGGAGGAGACCGTGTACCAGGTAAATACGCTCGCCGCGGTCTTTTCGGCTCGGGGGGCTGCTGCCTGGTTCGAGTAGGACCGGAGCGTAGGTTCCGGGAGTCGGCTCCCGGTGATCCACGGATCCACGGATCCACGATCCATGGGCCACGCACGGACTCGATCGTGCGATCGTGCGATCGTGCGATCGTGCGATCGTGCGATCGTGCTCCCCGCCGAAGGGAGAAACCAGCACGATCGCACGATCGCACGATCGTTTTCCTTTGTGAACAATTACCGCGGATCCCGTGGATCTCGCCCTCAGGGGCGCGGTGGTGCGAGATGGGCACCCTTCGTGATCCACGGGAGAGAGAACCAGAATTCGATCGTGCGATCGTGCTGGGCCGAGGACGCGCGTGGTGCGAGATGGCATCCACTGCTGCCCAGCTACGCAGCCGCCTCGTCGCGCCGCCAGCTGTCCGCCTGCGCTTCCACGGCCCAGGTGGCCTTCTGATCCGCGGCCAACTTCCGGTAGAACTGGACGCAGGCCGGCGCCGCCCGGAGGATGCGCCTCGTGATCGGCTGCTCCAGCCGGAGCCCCTCCAGCGAGCGCACCCGGGAGAGCGCTGTGTATGCCTGCCCGCTTTGCCACTGGTAGCCGTTCGACTGGAGGTTCAGCGCCACACGGTCGAGTGTCATCCCCTGGCTCTTGTGGATCGTGACCGCCCAGGCGGGGCGCAGGGGGAACTGTTTGCAGGTCGCGATGGTGGCGCCCCTGCTGTTCAGCAGCTCGAACATAGTCGGCCGGAACTCGAACTCCCGGCCATCCTCCAGCAGGACTCGGATCCCCATCCTACCCAGCTTCACAACCTCCCCGCGGTGGCCGTTGGCCACGCTGAGGTGGTGGTCATCGCCCTCGCCCACGTAGTGGTTCTGTAGCACGAGCACCTTGGCGCCCTCCTTCAGCACCAACGTGGGCGGGGCCAGGCATCCCTTCCTGAGCAGCTGGACGTATTCCTCCGACCCTTCGTAAACCGCCTCGTAGTAGCGGGCCCTGCCGGGTAGGGTGTCCATCCCCAGCGTGTTGATCACGTCCGCCTCGGCGTTGGTCCTGACCAGCACCAGCGGTTCAGGGCCGATGTCCCGGCCCACGCACTGGTTCAGGAAGGTGAAGTCCTCCTGGAGCATGTCTGCGTAGCGCGCTCGGCCGAGAATCTCGGCCAGCGCCCTATCTTCCTGCCGCCAGCAGTGTGTCAGCTCCATCGTCTGAACGCGGGCCTCGGCCCAGACGGGCGCTTCGTATGCCCAGCGCCACCTGGCCTGGACCTCCTCCCAGACCTCGCCCGGTCGGGCCTTCTGCACGGGCGGTAGCTGGAGCATGTCGCCGCTGAAGATCACCTGGGCCCCGCCGAAGGGGAAGTCCAGGCTCCGTCGCGCTAGCCTCAGGACGTCGTTCAGCATCTCGATGTAGTCGCCCGTGAGCATGCTGATCTCGTCGACGACCAGGACGTCTAGCTCCCGCAGGCGCCGCGCTACCCAGTGTGTCCAGCGATCGGAGCAGATCTCCGTCTCACGGGCCTCCCGGATGTTGCGGGCCAGACGGACCCCGAGTGTGCTGGCCAGCGTCTGCCCGCCGACTCGGAGGGCGGCGATCCCCGTGGATGCAGTCACCTCGACAACGAGGCCCTGCTTGCGCAGATGCTCCACGGCCCTGCTCAGCGTCGCACTCTTCCCGGTCCCGGCCCCGCCGGTCAGGAAGATGTTCTCGCCACAGTCCGCCTGCTCCAGGACATCCATCTGTTCGTGGGTGAGGACCATCAGCAGGGCCCCTGCCCGCTGACCACCCAGGAGACCCCGTAGTCCTCGAACACTTTCATCCCGCCGACCGGGACGAGCCAGCCCCGGGGTCCGCGCGCGCCATCGCGGTAGGGGACGAAGCCCAGATCGGCGAGCCGGATCCCTATGGCGCGCAGCTCGTTTCGCGGTGCGGTGGCACCACCTGTCGCGGCTTCATGGATGGACTTCGTGGTGACGAAGCGGTGATGCTCGCCGCTGACGGTGAGCGGGATCGACTGGGCCTTCGACATCCCGCCGAGCAGTACCGCGTCCTCGCCCACGTGCCGCAGCTGCTCTGCCGCCCGGTGCTGGGCGTTCACCGCCAGCAGCAGGCGCTCGAAGGCGTCGTCCATCGAGGGAGGGATCATGGCCGCCAGGGGCCAGAAATACTGGGTCCCCTCGTCTCCGGCCCGATCACGCAGCCTCGGGTAGCGGGCGCGGTCAGTTGGCTGGCCCATCATCTGCAGCCGCCAGGTCAGCAGGCGGCTACGGATTGCGTAGCCCTCGGTGCGGGCCTGCGGCGGGACAGCGTCGAGCGGATCGGGCTTCCGATCACCCAGCCGCGGCGCCGCCATGTCGAAGGAGATCGTGCGTCGGTCGAGCCCCTGCTCCGAGATCCGGTCGTAGCCCGTGAACGCCTTCGGGCCGAACACGCGGAAGCTCTTCGGGACGATCTCGCCGTTCGGGCGCGAGTTGCAGCGAACCACGTTGCCCGCCCGGTCCGAGCCCAGACAGAGGATCTCGGCCAGCGACTGGGCCGCCTCGCGCCCGGCGCGGTCCGGGTGGAACTCGTCGGCCAGCAGCGTCACCGACCGCATGTAGTCCATGAAGCGATGCAGGTTCGATCCGCTGGGCAGGGCCCAGTAGGCCCGCCAGCACAGCTCGCGCAGGACCTTCATCAACCAGCTCTTGCCCTTCCCTGTCCGCCCGATCAGGCGGATGTAGGGGCAATGCTCGAAGAGCCGCTCGTCCCAGATCCGATAACTCAGGAACACGTAGGCCGTAAGGACATCCAGCTCGTGCTCCTGGCCCACCACGACCCAGCGGTCGATGTAGTCACGGACGTCCCGCCAGATCTCCTCCCAGGTCCCGGGGTTCTCCACCGGAGGCGCAGGGATCACGAGCATCCGGTCGTTGTGCATCTCGAGGAACTCTGGCGCCCGGTTCGGCACGTAGCGCTGGCCCGCCCAGCTCCACTCGTCCACGAGACGCCAGGCGAACGTCTCGTCGACGGCGTCGTGCTGAACCGACTCGCCCGGGTGCCGAAGAGGCGCAGGCTGCGCCTCGGGTCCCCACACGGCCAGGCGGATCTTCCGGGCTTCCTCATCGTAGACGGTTGCGACGAAGGCGTCCCGGCTCTCGTCCACCGGGACGCGGGCCTCGATGATTACCAGAGATGCTGCCTCCTCGTCGGAGGCAGCGGCCTTCAGATCCTCGGCCGTGAGCCATCTGGCGCCGCCCAGAATCGCCAGCAGCGCCCCGCGGCCCTGCTCCGGCGTCTCGAAGGCCCCGAGCCAGTCCTCGACGTCGACGCTCTCGGGCCAGTCGGCCGGGCGCTCGACCACGGCGACGCGCGTCGCGGTGGCCTCCAGGATCTTCTTCGCGGCCTTGGGCGCCGCATCTTGCCCCGCGGCGTCGAAGTCGAACAGGATTCGGACGTCCTTGCCCGCGAAGGCCGCCCGGCGTTGCTCGCGCGCCGCGGGACTGTTCGCGAGCAAGGTCTTGACCCCACCCACGCAGACCACGCCGATGAAGCCCACGGAGCGCAGGGCCATGGCCTGGCCCTCTCCTTCGACCACGACCACGGCTTTCGCCGAAGCGTCGTCGACGAGCAGGGCCTTGGCGGACTCGCCCTTCCTCTTGATGCTGGGAGCCTGGCTCTTCATCGGGTCGCCCTGCTTGTTCAGCGGGCGCGCGCCGCGGTCCGCGAACCACCACGTGCCCGTGCTCATGAGCACGGCCGGGTACTCCCCGTCGCCCTTGACGCGGTGGAGACCATTCGCCGGCTGCTCGGGATGCAGCAGGGGCTTGCAACGCTCCAGGTCGAGATGGCGGAAACGCAGCTTCAGCAGCTTCTCGATGTCGGCGTGGAGACCGCTCATCGCGAGCCTACCGCATTGGCGACATCGTCGATCGCGTCGGCGATGATCAGCGCCGCCGCAACGATCGCCACGGCGGGCGTGTCGCCCTCCGCAAGGATGACACGGGCCTGGTTGAGGAACTTCGTGAAGTAGGGATCGGGGGTATTCACACTTGGTCTCCATGCGGCACGGGTGCCGCTGCTTGTGGTCGGCTACGTCCGCCCCTCCCAGGGCGCCCGCGTTCGACCGTCACAGGTAGATACGCGCGCGCGCCCAGAATCAGCTCGCGAAACCTCCTCCGTGGAGGAGGTTTTCATGACCCTTCGCCCGCCGCCCGCCGCTGGAGCCCGATCTGCCTCAGCTTGGTCACGATCCTCTGGTAGGTTCCCCTCGAGATTCCCAATCCTGGGACCACCTCGAATCGCCAGGCCCTCTTCACCCAGGGCCCCCGGGGCGGGAACCAAGGCGGGATCGTGCCGTCGCAGGAATGCTGCTGCAGGCACGGACTCACCCGCCTCGGCCCGGGCTCCACCGTGCACTGCACGAAGTCCGACCTCCCGTCCGTGATCTCGTCCACCGTCCATTCGTCATGAACAGCGCGGGCGACCCGGCCCCGCAGCGAATCCTCCACCAGGACTTCAGCGATAGGGGTCGGGACCCAGTCCTTCGGCTCCTCCGGCTCCTGCACCGGTCGAGGGCTATCCGAGCGAATACCGGAGGGTCCCGGGCTCGCACGCGAGTATCGGGGTGCAGGCTTCCCGTTGTCCAGAACATCGGTGGCAGCGTCGACTTTGGCGCGGCCGCGGACATGGCTGATCAGGTGGTTCTTGATCACGGTGAAGGCCCAGGGGAGAAACGGCCGACGCCCATCGGGGTCGAACGACCGGACGGCCTGCAGCAGGGCTCGGTTCGCCTCGCACTCCAGGTCGTGGGGGTCGATCCACTTCGTGCGCTTCTGCGCCGACGCCAGCTTCCTGGCCAGCGGCAGATGCGCCTTGACCAGCGCGGCCTCGGCGGATGGGTCCCCAGCTCGCGCCTTGCGCGCGAGCGCAACGCACTCCTCGTTGGTCACAGCATCACCCCCGGCTGGCGCTTCCCGGGCGCCAGCATTGAATAGGAGCACGGTGATCTTCGCCGTGCATTCGCGAGCTATTTGGCTATGTGGGTGATGCTTGCGTTGCGGCTCTGCGGTTCTGCGGCTCTGCTAGTTCTGCTTGTTCTGCTAGTTCTGCTTGTTCTGCTGCGCGCGCCCCATCGTGCGCACGACTTCGTGGTGGTCGAATACCATGGAACGGCCACTCCCGCCATTTGCCCGGCGCGGCTGTGGCTCGGCCTTCAAGATTCCTTCATCGCTGCGCTGAGACGATCCACGAACGCCAGCAGGGCCTCGGCGCCGTGGCGCCGAGGGCTGCACAGTCCGTGCCGCTCGTTCGGGCTCGAAACGGCCCCACACGGGCCTGTCGATCGCGGCCAGTGGAGATTGAGCGCCATCACCAGGAACTCCACTTCCACCACCGCAGCTATTTGCGGGGCGGGCTCCGGGTAGCCAGCGAGGCCCCTGCGCCGCGGAGCCGCCCGGCAGGGGAGGCGGCCCCCGCCGTCAGGCGATCCTGCGCTTCCTCCGCGGCCGCAGCTCGCCTCGCGCCTCGGCGTCGCAGGCGCCGCAGCCCGGGCCGCAGAGGAGATAGCCGGGCTCGCCGCGGCGCGGGGGGAAGACGCCGGCCTTCCACTCGGACAGCGTGCGGATCCCTTGGCGGCCGTGGCCGAAGGCTTCGCAGGATCTGCCTCCATCCCAGCAGGCTACGAACAGGTTGCTGATGTCCCACAGCCCGTGGCGGGCGTCCGCGTGGTCGTGGGCCATGTGCATGGTGGCGGCCGTCTCGTGGTGGGCGCCGCAGGCCCGGCAGCGCGGGTCGAGAGCGTGCTGCTCTTCGCGCCAGTATTTGCCGGGAGGATGCGGGCCGAGGAGGTGGCGCTTCCTGGCGGCGCGGCGCTGCACCTGGATCTGGGCGTTCGCCGCCCATGCCGCGCGGCCCTCAGGTGTCTGGCGCCGCTCGCGCTCCCGCTCGCGCACTGCCGGGTCCTTCCGATACTCGCGCTCCCGCTCGCGCTTCCGCTCGCGCACTGCCGGGTCCTTCCGATACTCGCGCTCCCACTCGCGGACCGCCGGATCCTTCCGGCGCTCGCGCTCCCGCTCGCGCTCCCGCTCGCGCTTCCGCTCGCGATTCTGCTGCACAGCCGCGACGCAGGCCCCGCAGAGGTCCGCCTGCCCCAGATCCAGCCCGGGCAACGCCAGCATCGGCCCCTCGCGCGCAGCTGCCCAGCTGCAGTAGGCCCGACCCGGTTCATGCTGGATGTGCCGCATCACCGACGGTGGTGCCCAGCGGGTCGAGAAGGGTACCCATGCGGCCGCCAAGGTCGCCCTGCGTGCCCCGATCGTCCCCACGCCGGGTGCACATCCGCGGGTGGGCCGCCTTCGCCCAGCGCTGTCGCCGACGGCTCGAACCCCAGGTCGCCATGGAGCAGGACCAGCCCGCTGCTGCCCTGCTGCGGCGCCTCCACAACCGGCCGACCGAGCACATCCGCCAGGCGGAGCGCCAGCACCGCGCAGGACGCGAACGTCGCGGTCAACGAAAGCAGGGCGCTCGCGACCAGGAGCCGGAGCACCATCTTCACTTCGAATCCTCATCATCGGGGACCGGGGTCACATGCCAATCGATCCAACGCGCGAGCCTCTTCCGGAGTTGCTCGGCGACCCGGTGCGCCGCGGCCACCTCGTGCTCTGAGTCCGGGTCGTCGCCGAAGGCGTCAGCGTATGAGTCGACGATTCGGAGCAGCGCGAGGGCTTCCTCGGGCGAGAGGTTCAGGTCCATCAGGCGCCCTTCCTCGCGGCACGGGCCTCGGCCTTCTTCGCCTTCCGCTGCCGATCGTGGTAGGCCGCGGCCCGGACCCTCGCGGCGGCCTTCATGGCCTCGTAGGCCCTCCCTCCGGCCGCCTTCAGCTCGGCGTAGGCGGCGCGGGCCGCCTCCTTCCGGTAGTCCGTGGCGGGCTCGGCCTTCGCCTTCCTGACCTTCTTGGGCTGCGCCGCCTTGGCGCCGGCCGCCTTCCGGCGCTCGCGCCAGGCCCGGCTCCGGAGCGCGCTCTTCGTCGTGCTGTTCGCCTTCGTCATGCTCATCTCCTTCTGTGGCTTCGCGGGCCGTGCCAGATCACCATGCACACCGCGATCCCTTGTTCCCGTCACGGCCGGGCGCTCCCACGGCGTCCGTCTGCCCGCCGGATCCGTCCGTGATCCAGAAATGCGTCGGCTTCCGATGGGCAGCGCCGTCATTTAGCGGCTGGGTGCCGCGAAAGGCCAGGGTATTCGACCAGACATGGGGATGAAGCGGGGCCGTGTGCGGCCGTCAGGCGGCGCGAGCGAAGGTCGAGCGCATGGACCGAACCCGGCATGGTCGGCGCCGCCCGGATCACCCGGGCGCCAGGAGGAACGCCGACGATGAGCAACCTGCCCCCGAAGCTACACGCCCAGAGGTTCCACGTGGCCGAGGCGAGGATCGTGGCCCTTCGCTGCACCCTGCGGAACCGGGCCCGGACCGCGGCCGAATGGGACGCGGTCAGCTACACGCTGGAGCGCCTGATTCTCGCGGCCGGCGGCTCGCTGGCCGAGGCGTGCGGCCGGGCCGCGCGGTAGGCCAGGGACCCGCGAGGGTCGCCCAGATCGGGTGCGAACCAGGCCGTCGGCGCACGACGCGCGCCGACGGCGCCTACTTGGAGGGGTGCGCCACTCCGGTAAACCCGGACGCAGGTTTCATCGATAAGGAGGCTACCACAGGGTCTGGTCGCACCGGAGAGTGGCACCGGAGGCACGCAGCATGGCGCGAGCCCGCAAGCGGGAGCGGACCGGAGCGAAGCCG
>Ga0214473_10006620_pt1 | contig 13791 bp, 10 predicted proteins | sample RVTome_7_FD_203509 | JGI IMG/M metagenome (GOLD analysis project Ga0214473, IMG submission 203509) | Soil microbial communities from uranium-contaminated site in the Upper Colorado River Basin, Wyoming, United States - RVT98D197 | ecosystem: Environmental > Terrestrial > Soil > Contaminated >... | reverse complement strand
CTCCCGCGGACTGGTCGCCGCGGGCGGGCTGATCGGTACAATGAATCACGCGATCGTAAGCGTCCCTGATCAAATCGTTGAGTGGTAGGACCGTGCCATTGACGCGTCGCTCTTCCAAAAGGTCCAAATCAACATCGGAGATAATCATCTGCTCCTGGTTGACATTGCCCTCTGCCGCGATTCCGTCGCGCGCAAAGAAGTAGTCCGAGGGCGTCAGGATCGCCGCTTGGCCGTAGTGGGTGGCCATGTGAGGCACCTCGGGAAGATTACCGACCGTACCCGCCATCGCTACATACACTTGGTTCTCACTCGCGCGGGCTTGGGCGCAATAACGGACCCGGCAGAACCCCTGGCGCTCATCGGTGCAAGACGGAACAAAGAGAATTTGAGCGCCAGCTTCGGCCAGCACCCGCGCCGCTTCGGGGAATTCCACGTCGTAACACACCAGAATCGCAATTTTTCCAAAGTCCGTATGATAGACGTAGAACCCGTGGCCCCGGCTCATTTGATATGCCACCTTTTCCGTGGCGGTCAGATGCACCTTCTTCTGACGAAACACCAGTCCGTTCGGCGTAAATAGATGTGCCGCATTGAACAATTGGCCCTCTTGGATCACGGGGTGCGTCCCGCCAATGATGTACATCCGGCTTTCCGTTGCCAGCCGCTTGAAAAGTTCCTCATAGTCCCCAACCATTTCCGCAAGCCGGCGCACCGCACGAGCTGGGGCGGGTTCCCGCAGATAGCCCAGAAGCTGCATCGTAAAATACTCCGGAAACAGCACGAACTGGCTGCCGTATTCCCGTGCGCTCCGGACGAAGAATTCGACTTGAGTGGCGAACTCCTCAAAGCGGCTGATGGGGCGCAGCAAATATTGCATCGCAGCGATCCGCACTCGGGCCGGCCGCGCGCGTTCGGGAATGCTTCCATCGCGCAATTCCGAGCGCTCTCGCTGCCAACTGGCTTGCAAACCCACTGACGCCACGTACTCGGGGTTCAGCCATTCGAGTAGCGTGGCAAAGCCGCGAGACTCAGCGTCTTCCAGATAGTCCGGAACCACGTCCAGGACCACCAGTCCATTTGCGAGCTGGAAACTGAGTGTCGGGTCCTTTCGCTTGCCTGCCACAACCTCGGCCACGTATTCCGCCGGAGACATCTCGCGATCAGCTTGCGCGTAACCCGGAATCCGCCCCCCCGTCAGCAAACGCTTCAGTCCGCGCTCTCGTATCATCCCCATACGCGCCTGGTAGAGGAGCGACCCGACGCCACGCCGGCGTGCGACTGGGTCCACGCACATGTCGGCCCCGTAGAGGGTCTTGCCAAGCGGGTTATGAGTACCAAATCTGCCGCGCCCGGTGATCGCCGACCAGTTTGCGGACTCCGCGTAGTCATCCCAATCAATGATCAGTGAGCTGGACGAACCCACCAGTCGCCCGGCTTCGTCCACGGCGACCAGCTGACCTGCGGGGAATACCCTCAGGTGCTCTTCCAGCTCGGCGGATGTCCATGCCGGCCCTTCCGGATAGACTCGGCGCTGGAGGTCCACAACCTCCTGCACTTCATCCGGGGTCATCTGTCTTACAACAATGCCGTGGCTATTGGCAGCATCCTTCATCGGCGGCACCTGGATTCTTATACCTTGGCTTCTACTATCATAAAATGACACAGCCCAGCATCTGATGTGATGCCCATCACCGACCAAAGCCTGGTATCGGAAACGGAGTTGGCTGGCGGCGCTGATCCAGCCGCAGCCCAGCGGGAAATCGACGATGTGCCTGACTTGACCTTCGGCGAGTATCTCCTACTGCTGACCCATTCTACGCTTGCCGGAATGGGGACTCGTCAAAGCTGGGGAGATGAAGCATTGCACCGTTTCGCAGTGATACAGAGAGAATTGTTCCGCAACCTCAAGCAACTCCCTGGGACTCCGGCTGGGCCTGGCTGGCTATCAACCAAAGACATTCGCATTAGGTCCATCACTCACAGGCGTTTCATGAAGTACTCTCGCCAGAATGCTGCCTGGCCCACCAATCAGTAGCTCGACCATGGTGACGTCCCATAAACGGCCGTTAGCATTTGAAAAGAATGGCGCGCCCGGAGGGAATCGAACCCCCGACCCTCTGCTTAGAAGTCCGATTCTAGAAGATTTTGGAATCTATGGAAATCAGTGGATTCCATCGGATTTGTTTTGAATCGCTTACAGGCTACTAGTGGAAACGCGTTGAGACAAGTTGAGCGCCGATGCTTTGAGTATCTACAGAATCATCTACAGCGGCACGAGACTGCCCTAATACCAAGGGCGTCGCTCTCCATTAGTTTATCGTCGCGCCTCCGCAGCAACGCTTGTATTTCTTCCCGGAACCGCATGGACACGGATCATTTCGCCCGATCTTGCTCTCAGCGTGCCGAGGTTGGTGCGCGCGGGTGCTCGCATAGGGCTGCCCGTGCTGCCTGAAATACCGATATGCTCCCAATAACCCAGCCGCCATATGCTGGATGGTCTTTTCGCGTTGGTCCGGACCAATTGGCTCGGGGCGCAAGGCCGGGTCTTCGTCGTGCTCGTGATAGAGCATCAACATGGGAATCATGCATCCCCCATGATCGTCATCACCAAGCAGTCTGGCCCAACCGTCGTGACGGATGTTCGTACCGCGTACGAAGCCACGGGCCCAGTCGTTGCCGTGTGCCACGCCATTCTCGTCCTCCAAGAGAATCGGCAGATACGCCTCGTCTTTCGAGAGCGTGCCGGCGATGTCATTCCAGTGCCGCATCATGAGCGCCAAGATCTCGTTAGCTTCCTCAAGACTGTCAAACTCTCGTGTGTCTGACGTCCCCCTGCCGAATACTTCTGGCAGGTATTGGCTGGGCATCACGATGTCGGGACCTGCAACCAGGGCGGAGAAAAATCCATCGAGCTCCTCGATATTCATGGCCCTGCCGCCCTTGCAACCCTTCAGGAACTTCTCGAGACGGTCGAATTCGGCTTCCGCCAGCGGCCCGTTCTGCGTGAAGATTGTCATGGGTATTGCCACCCGTTCTCGACAGCCGCCTATGGTAGCACCATCGTTTTGGTTCCTTTCAATCTGGTGCTGCCCGATGGCCAGTTCCCTGGTTGGCAAGCTGCGAAAGTGTGGTTCTCACGCATATCTCAGAACAGCAAGAAAGAACACATTGCCAAACAAGCATCCTGGAAATTACGCGGCTCGCTGGTAGCGGTGGTGCAGGCCGCCGAGTCTTGGTCGTACCACCACGCGACGAAGACTCACTGAGCGAGATCTGCCAGTTGGCGTCTCCTTGCTGAGCCCTAGGTGTGTCCAGTCCTCATGGTAGTAGCGGACATAATCTGAAAGAAGCCGCTTCAGGTGCCGCTCATTGATGGCAATGACGTGATCCAGAAGGTCCCGCCGACAACTTCCCACCCAGCGCTCCGCAATTCCGTTCTGCCAAGGGCCGCGGAACGAAGTCCGAATCGGGCGGGTGGCGGTCCGGTCGGTCGCTTCCGCCGCAGCAAGCAGGTGGCCAGTTATCTGGGCTTGAACCCCGGCGAACACTCCAGTGGCGGCAGGCAGCGGCTGGGAGCCATCAGCAAGCAGGGCAACACGCTGGTGCGCTGGCTGCTGCTCGAAGCCGCGCAGCACGCCGCGCGTTTCGATCCCCAGTTGCGGCAGGACTATCAGCGCTTGAAGTTCCGTCGAGGAAGCGCGGTGGCCAAGGTAGCCATCGCGCGCAAGTTGGCCGTTCGTATGTACTGGATGCTGCGCAGTGGGGCAGATTACGCACGGCTGGTTCGCACGCAAGGCAGCCCGGGCGCCACCCTGGTGAGCAGCACGACACCGTTGGGCTGATTGGGCGCCTTGCTCCCCCGAGCGATCGGGGCGTCTGAACAACGAATCATGGTCGGAAACAGGTGAGCGAATAGATGGTTGGTGGAACCAGAAACACCGCTCAGATTTACAATGCGAGCCTTGGTCGAAGTGAGAAAAGAGTTCGGTTAAGAGCAATTGGCGGCGACAGGATCCGCCGTTACGGCGAAGTGACCGGACGTCGGCGATTGATTACTTACCCTCCCGATGGTTCCGTAGCTCCTTATTCGTCTATTTGACATTATGTGCTGAAACGTTATAAGTGCTGTGCCACAGAGAGGGATTTGCGTAGCGTGATCATGCGCTTCGGCCGTAAGCGAAGCTCTACTGGACGGCATTTCAATCCAAAGAGTGGAGGAGGACGGACCGTCAACGTGCGGCTTTGGCGCAGACATAAAGGGAGGCATCATGATTATTTCGGCAATCAACCATACGAACGGCCAGGTCAGTGATGAAGAGATGCACCGCGCAATTCGCGCGATTAACCGACAGATCGCGGAAGACTTTGAACCATACTGGAGCCTAGGTGCAACCCTGCGGCTTGAGGGTAAGAGCGCTGACTCGCCAAGCAAGCAAGTCCTCGCGGACATGCGCGGCGACGCGGTGATCTATCTCTGGGATCAGGTGGATACGGAGAACGCGTTGGGCTATCACGATCGTAACAACCGCGGCATACCGTACGGATTTGTTTTCACGGAGCTGTCGAAACAGCTCGGGGAGAGCTGGACTGTAACGTTTTCGCACGAGGCGCTTGAACTGATTGGTGACCCCGAGGTGAACCTGTTGGTGATGGGACCGCATCCCGCGGAGCCGAACCGAGACGTCTTTCACTGGTACGAAATGAGCGACGCGGTGCAGGCTGAGAAGTATTCGATCGATGAGATCGAAGTGTCGAATTTCATTTTGCCGCTTTATTTCACTGGCGGTGAGGAGCTGGGCGGGCGAAACGATTTCCTCGGGCGCAGCAACAACGGCAAGACCCTTCCGTCGTTTGGTGTGAATCCTGGAGGATACGTCGGCTTCTTTGACCCGCAGCTCGGCGCCTACCAGACCTATTCGCTGAAAGGCGACCGGTTGGCCGAAAATCGGCTGGAACTGAAGATGAAGGCAAAAGGAGCGCGGCGAGGAATCCGATATCAGCGCCTGCGAATAACGAAGCAGTCCCGAAATAGGAGGAAAGTGGTCCGCACGGAGGTGAAGATGCCACGGCGAGGCTGAGTGGGGGGCGAAGGAGGGCGGGGAACAGAGTAGGACCCTCGGAATCCCGGTGCCGTCGATTGTTGATGGAATGCCACAGTCGCCGATGCCACTGCAGGATTAGCGGTATACCCAGGCAGGCATACTGCACGTCACGCGAACCTTATGGAATCTCGACGAAACGCAAGGTTTCCGCAAAACGCTAGAGGAGGTCAGTCGTTGATCCGCGCGAAGGCGCCAAGCGGACTGAAGAAGACTACCGATTTGTCCGGGGCTTCTGGCAAGGATCGAGCCATCAAGCCGCGGGCGGCGGCGTCACCCGGGGTCAACTGCTCGGTCGTAAGGAACTGCCCCGTCTCGTCGAACACCAACTGAACGGCTTGAATGCCGAAAACCAACTGTATCGGCCCCTCGTAAAGCACCTTCGTCTGCAATTGTCCCTCGGTCTCAACTTTCAGATTTCCACCCACAGCGTCCTTGATCACAGGGACATCTGCTTGGATTGACATGCCTCCCTCGGCCTGAGCCTCGACTACGAATTTGCGGCTCTTAAGTGTGGAGGTAAGCACGTAGACTTCATCGTCGAGCAGCTTATCCACGGTTCCCCGACTATTCTCCGGCCGGATACCGGCACGATTCACAAACTGTTCCAACCCCAGGCGGCTGACGCTGTCCTCAAACACATCGCGGTATTCGAAGGTGACTGTCCTGGCCTTCTTGTAGGCGAGCGACAAGCCCAAGTCGGATCCTCCGAAGGCCTTGATGATACCGCCCAGTATCGTGAGCCCGATATTCACGTTCACCTTGCCAGTTTCTTTGCCCTCAATGCTTACTCCGGGCTGAGCATCGCTGAGAATTGGGGGCGGAGGTACATTGCCGGGAACAAACAGTTCCAAGAGATCACCGAGCGGATTCAAATCCTTGCCCTTGCGGTGCATCACCTGAAGCGGTCGCCGTCCGGCCTTCGGCAACCGTACAACGCTGAAGCCGAAACTCCGCAAGAACGTGATGGACGGGTCAGGGCGGGACATGACGACCGCGAGGCTACCCGGACCTTCCTGGGTAGTCAAGAGAAATTCATTAGCATGACCATTACGTTCCATGATATGTATGGCGGAAATCATCGCTCGAAGGAGGAAGGCTTCATGGAACGTATCTCTTCTTTTTCTTTTCGAGAGGCGAGTTTCGCGGGCGAGCGCGGACTTTCTCCAGAGGATCAGGAAAAGCTGAGGCCGCATGTGGTCAATCTGCGGTTCGGGGTCCTTTCTAGTTCCGGACAATTCCAGACCACCGTGGAGGACCTGGATCAGATTTTCGATGAGGAAATCAAGTCGGAAATGAAGAAAGCGAAGGACGAGGGCCGCAAGTTTAAGCTGCTGCTTTATGCACACGGCGGGTTGGTGAGCGAGTCAGCAGGCCTTGGCGTCGCGCTCGACCAAGTTCAGTTCTGGAAGGACAATGGCATCTATCCACTTTTCTTTGTTTGGGAAACCGGCCTCTTCGAAAGCATCGCCGACCTGCTTCGGAAGGAACTGGTCGGGGCCCGCGGGTTCTTCGGCGACGTGCTGGACAAAGTGATTGAGGCTGCGGCTCGCCCGGCCGGGCTTCGCGTCTGGACACAGATGAAGCGCAGCGCCGAAACCGCAGTGCTTGACGGTGGAGGCGCGCTCCCAGTGATCGATCGCACTCTCGCCCTGGCGAAGTCTCACTCTGACGACCTGGAGATCCACGCCGCTGGGCACAGTGCGGGTTCCATCTTTCACACGTTCTTTCTGCCGGCACTTCTTGACCGCGCCGCCGGCGCGATTACCGTCAAGACGCTCCATTTCCTGGCGCCTGCCGTCAACATCCCCGTATTCAAGAGCAGGCTGGCGAAACGTATAGGAAGCGGCATTGGATCGCTCTCGATGTACACTATGAAACGCAGTTATGAGCGTAAGGACACGGTCGGTCCCTACCGGAAATCCCTTCTCTATTTGGTGCATCATGCCTTCGAGGATCCCGACGGGGTTCCCATCCTAGGGCTGGAGGAGAATCTACGCGCTGACAATGACTTGACGCGTCTGTTTGGTTTAGTTGGCAGTCCCGCTGGCCCCGCCGAGGTGGCATTTTCGGTCACCGGCGACTCGGCCGCACTCCGTAACTCCAGCCGCTCGACGAGCCACGGCGGCTTTGACAACGACCCACCTACGATGAACAGTATTTGCCGCCGTGTACTCAACGTCGGCGACGGGACAGCCATTCGCGAGTACTCTGCAAGCCGCGCGCTGATCACCAATGAACTCGATCTGCTAGCTGCAGAATTGGGCATTTCAGCGCCTGCGCCCGCGTTGACAGCACAGCGCACGTTCGCTGGCGGCCGAGGCTGGGGAGCTATCAACTTCACGGGCGAAACCAACGTTGGCGATCTCGGGGCCGAAACTGGGAGCGGAACGCCCTCCGCGCATACTTCTCCTTCAGTCAAGCGTCGCGCGTTGTGTATCGGCATCAATGCCTATGCCTCTCCCAACGAGTTGAATGGCTGTGTGGCTGATGCCCGGATGTGGGCAGATAGTCTCCGTTCGATGGGCTTCACGGTCCAAATGCTACTGGACGCCGACGCCACGCGAGAAGGTATTCTCTCCTGTCTCAATGATCTGGTAGCGGAAACGCATCCGGGCGATGTGGCCGTGTTCCAATACGCGGGCCACGGGACTCAATTCCCCGATCAGAGTGGGGAAGAGCCCGACGCCCGCGATGAAGCTTTTTGTCCGGTGGACATGCTGACCCAAGGGTTCATTCTCGACGACGCTGTGCGCCCCATTTTGGACCGGCTCCCCGAAGGCACCGGTTTAACCAGCTTCATCGATTGCTGCCACTCCGGCACAATCGTAAGGGGCTTTCGCGAGTTGTCGACTCGCACCCTGCCCCGGAGTCGCGCTCGCTTCGTCCGCGCGACACCCGAAATGGTGGCTCTGTACAATCGCACCAAGAACAAGAAGAAGCAGCGGAGTACTGTCATTGCACGCAGCGTACGCCGCGATGTGCTATTCAGCGCGTGCCATGACGCCGAAGTTGCATTCGAGATCGACGGGCACGGTGAATTCACCGTCCGGGCCACAAGGGTGCTTCAGGCCGGTTCCGGTTTGACCAACCGCGCGTTTTGCGACCAAGTCATCCAGGCCTTCGGTTCAGACCCGCGACAGCATCCCCAACTTGATTGCCCGCCACACCTGGCGGGGCGGGTGCTGTTCGCTGTGTGATTGAGGTCCGAAGCGCGTGTGCCGGTGGCAGTTCCGACTCGGGCCAATGATGTGTGGACGATGGACTACACGCATGACGAGCTTTCGAGCGGGCGAAGTGGCCACCTCCCTGCCCGGCCTGCGCGTAGTACGAGTACTGGAGCGGCTGCGGGAACGACGTGGGGCGCCGGCAGAGATCCAGGTGGACAACGTACTAACTGCGGAGTGCTAGGAGGTGGTCAGGACGAAAATCTCCTGCGCGCCTGTTTCAGGCGCTGGTGAAGTCTAAATCCAAGTGGCTTCCACCGGCAACGGAAATGACATTCCACCATAGCAACACAAGGTCTGTGGCAACTGCCGCAGCCTTCTCTGTACTTAAAACGAAGTCTTTTCCAAGTGGAAGACCCGCACATTATCTACGAGGTCGGGATCGCCTCCACGGCCCGCACAGAACAGGTTCTTCCACTTGGCACCGCCACCTCGTGAAAGGGGCGGTAATCGGCTCCGGACCGGATGAGCGCGTAGGCCACACGGGCGATCTTGGCAGCTACGGCGACGTAGGCTTTGCGCTTGCGGTCGGTGTTGCCAGGATCACCTCTCATGTAGCGCTCGAACTTGGCCTGGAAACTATTCTCACGCATGCGCACGGCCACGCTGGCGGCCATCCAGAACACCGCACGCAATCGCGCGTTACCGCGTTTAGAAAGTCGTGTCAGTCCACGAAACTGTCCGGACTGTTCGGTGGCCAGATCGAGTCCACAGAACTTCAGGAACTGCCTGTGATGGGAGAATCGACGCAGGTCCCCCGCCTCGGCCAGAATCGTCAAGGCAGCGATCGGTCCGATCCCGGGAATGCCTCGTAGGCGCTGATAGTCTTCTTGATTGCCGAGCAGGCGGTCAGCCAGTTCTTCGATGGTCTCGCGCAACTGACACAGCGTGACGAGTTGACGCAGTACTAAGCGAAGCATGGCGACGGTTTCTGAGTTTGCCTGGACCGGAAGGCCAACCGAAGACTGCGCGGTGAGATAAATATCCGTCAAAATGCGCTCTTTCGCGACCTTGCGACCCACCAGGGGCCAGGCTCTGCGGACGAACTCGGTCTTGGACAGGCGCGTCATGCTGTGCGGTGTGGGGAACTCGATGAGCAGGTTCCACAGCCATTCCGAACGAGACGAGGAGTGGTAGCGAGCAATCTCTGGAAAGTAGAGCGGCAAGTAGTGAGTCAACAGCCGATGTTGTGTTCGCGTTTTTTCCAAAGAGACGTGGTGATGAGTTTTCGAGAGCTCCTGGAGATCATTCAGGCTGTGAACGATGGGGTCGTGATAGTGCTGAGTCAGCCGAGCTTGGAGCAGATGCAAGATGACCTGAGCGTCTTTCGGATCGTTTTTATCCCAGGAGTTGTGCATTGCTTCGCGCGTGCGCGCCAAAGCCAAAGAGGAGATGAGCTCCAGTTGAAATCCCTCGGAGTGGAGGAAGTAAGCGAGTGCTCGGTGATAGTTGCCGGTGGGCTCGAACCCAATGCGAACCTCGGAACCGAGGCTGTGGAGGAAATCAGCAAAGGCACGAAACTCCTCGGCTGTGTTCTGGATCCGGAATCTTTTTCGGCTCTTCCATCCCGGTGCTTCCATCAGGGCTTCGTGGCGGTCTTTCGCCACGTCAATAGCTACCCAGGCCACTGCTTCCGGCGTACTCTGCGGGTTGGTCATGGTCGGTCTGTCTCCTTGGGTGAATGTTCAGCACACTCACACTACAGGAGAGCGTTCGGCTGACCATGACCCACAAGCATGGCTTCCGGTCGCTACGCTCCCTTCAGCCATGCTTGTCCACCCCACCTGTTAGCAAGAGCAGCCTCCTTCCTGAGGTACTACGGGACCGAGTTTACCAGCCGCTTGGTGGATCAGGGGGCCTACCAGAATCGTATAGCGCTGCATTTCATCGAGCGAGGCAAGCCCGCGCAGAACGGCTTCGAGGGGAAGTGCCGAGATGAATGCTTGAATCAGAGCTGGTTCCTGGATCTCGGTCACGCACGAGACGTAGTTGAGGACTGGCGAGTGGACTACAACACAGTGCGGGCACACAGCTCACTGCGGTATCGGAGGCCGGAAGAGTTCGCCGCGAGTGTCGCTGCGCGACCGCCCCCCACGCCGGTCGTCTCCATCGCCCAGCGTGGCAGACTCGGATGTGCAAGAGGCCCGGAGTGTTAACTTATGACTGATTCAAAAACGGGGGGCAGGTCAATTGGCCCACGCAAGCCGGACAGTGACTTGAAATTAACTTGACCGGCTGTACTAGAAAGGCGAATAATCTGGCCACTTGCTTCACCCAGCTTCCTGCCAATGAAGCAAGGGGATATATTGCCGGTCGTTTCGATGCGGTTCAAATTGACTGGCGATGAAGGACGCCCTGCTGGGCTCAACGTGAGGTGTATCTCCATGCGCTGGCTAAGACTATCTGTTTTCTACGTTGTGGCTGTCCCTATCCTCGCTCAACAGATTACGCCTTCCGATGTGAAGAGTCCTGCGGGAATGGTGGTATCGGATGGGAAGCTCTATGTCGCAGACCATGCCACAGGTCGTATCTGGTTTCGTACGGGCGAATCTTCTGATTTCCAGGTATTTGTAAGTGACGATCGCATAAAAACGCCCACTGGACTGGCAGCAGACGAACAGTCCATTTATGTTTCCGACCCGGCGTCCCGTTCGGTTTTCCGAATAGACAAGGAGAGGAGAACGGTCACGCAGCTTTGGAAAGGGAGCGAAAACGTAACGCCAACTGATGTGGCCTACCTTGCGTCGTACGCAATAGTCGACCAACAGATAAAGCGGAGCAACGAACTCGTGATACTGGATGAAGATGCCAAGGTCACCTATCGACTCTCGTTGGATCGCACACCTTCCGATCTGCTCGTTTGGCGATCTACTGGACTTGAATGGCCGACTAGTATATCTCGTACGGGAGCTCGTCTTGTTGTGGCCGACCGAGGCACAGGAACCGTTTTTGAATCGATAGGGGGGAGAGAGTGGTCTAGTGTCGGCAAAACGCGATTTCAGGACGAGGCACATTCGCCGGGTGCTTTCTTCCCTCAAGTGAAAGAGCCGAGGAGTGCGTCTTATTGGAATGGAATCTACTATTTGATCCAAGAAAACGCTATCTATGCCCTAGTTAATCGAGGCACACGTTTGGTGCCGTTGGTTAATCGCAATACGCCGATCAAGAGTCCTGCTCGCCTCCTGGTGAACGAAGAGCAGCTTCAACTCCTGATTAGTGACGCAGACGCCGGAAAGGTAGTTTCCTGGCCGTTGCTCGTTCCAATCACCATTGAACTGGAGGCTCGGAGGGACTCGAGTGATGTCCTGGGTGAAATCTATCGTTACCTATGGAAGCTCGGCGTTCTACCTACGACGAAGCTAGCGCTCCCGTACGCCTACGGCACGAATCAAAGCTGTGTGACTGTGGATTGTCTTGTTACGAAAGCAAGAGTGCTCCTTCCAAAGACGAATGCGGCCATTGAAGAGATCTTGTGCGATGCGAATCCCGGATATTGCGAGAAGGGCATACTGTCGCGACTCCCCCTCAACGAAGAATTCCTCTTTCCGCTTGTCCCATTCGAGAACAGTCTTTTTGTCAGCGAGCAAACGCTCGACGGGGATAGTTCGCTAAGAGCCATTATATCTGAGTCGATTCCGGACCTGTCTCTCCGATCACAGGTCACTGACGAGTTGCTTCATAGTTTGAACCCCGGTCTTCAGTCGACCAACATTTTGTCTTTCAAGCAGAAGGGAGCGAAGGTCAGTATTCCGATTCAGCGCAACCGCTATTTCCTTGCAGTCCCGCGTGTCGAGCTGTTCTCCGAGGATTCTGGACTGCTTAAGATTGCGAAGAGGGACCCTCGGCTTTCTGTTCGTTCGACCGAAACAGCGGAGCCCAAGGCCAGCGTGGAAGGAGAAGATAGGTTTGCCACCTCGCTAAGCAAAGAGTATCAAACTGTTCTGAACAATATGGATTTCCACGGAGCGCATCGCGAGCGATACGGAAACGGAGGCAACGTCGCGGTTCTGGTCGCCGAAGATGGTGTAGATTGTGGCCATCCTGTGTTTTTTGGAACGGGCGCAGGTAGTGCATTCAATTCTTCAGATTGCCTACGCCCCAGGGGTTCAATGGACGGGGTCGTCACCCAATGGGCGGAGACTTCCGAGCGGCATGGGACATGTGTGTCAAGTCTTGTCGGCGCACGTTCTAGCCCATACGGGGAGCCCCTGGCACCGAATATCCAGGTGCGTGCAGCCAAGACGAATCTCAATGAAACAGACCTTTGGGAAGCTTTTCGGACTTTTCGAAGGTCGTTTGTACTAAACGTTAGTGCGGGTAGCTCAGCAGTCAATGACGAACAGAATTGGAGGAACATCCTGGGAAAGGACTCATGGTCAAGATATATGCTATTGGTCGCTGCTTCCGGGAACGAAAACGATTTGTTGAAGAATCGCAGGGAATTCCCGGCTAGGCTTGCCCGTGAGTTTTCTAACGTCATTTCGGTTGGTGCGCTAGATCAAGAAGGGAAATACCTATGGGTGGACGCCGACAGCCGTCAGGGATCCAATTTCGGCGACATGGTAGAGATTCTTGCGCCTGGTGAGTCTATCCCTTGTGCTACGGAGGTGCTTGAGGATACAGCCATTTATTCGTTAGTTGATGGCACTTCCATGGCTACTCCATTGGTTGCCGCGGTGGCAGCGCTTCTGCTCGAAAAGGGATTGACGCCTGGGGAAGCCAAGGCCCGAATACTCGCTACTGCCGAACCAGTTGAGCGAGAGAAGAACGGTGATTCTGTAGCGATGTTCGGAAAGCTTAGCGCGGAAAGGGCCCTTAGAGATCCTGAGAATTTGTATGTAGCGATTCTCAACCCTCAGACCAATAAGACAGAGGAAGTCTGGGGTACACTTGAAGTCGATCAGGGTGAGATCGTATTTCGAGCCCCAGGCGCTATCCGAACCACGCGGGTGCCGTCCGAAGACATCCTCAGCATCCGACGTTTGGACAGAGATGCGAGCGGCTCCTATTTATACAGATTAGTTTACTTCGTGAGGAACAGGAGAGACAGAGGGAGCGTGGTACTAGAAAAAAAGGTAATCTTGACCGGTTGCCTTCCCTATGTCTCTAGGCGCGATGGTCAAACATACCTTCTAATGTTCGGTGACGGAGGTTCGTGTTCGACACCGCGCGTAGCTTTGGATCACTGGGTGACAGCGGTAACAGACTTGATCGGACCTCAATTGGGCCCAGATCGCTTTGAACCCGACAACAGATAGCCGTTCTATTGGGGGAGGAGAAATTCCTATGGGATTCTCACGGCTTTGGTCAGTAGGGATGGGACTCCTGCTTGCGTCTCAAGCGCTGGGGCAAGCTAAGCCTAGCGCCAATAATCTAGCACTTGCCGCAGCGTCGGATGTCGGGAAAGAAGTGCAGGGTGCCCTAATCAGGGCAAATGCTGCAGGTCTCGGTGGTTTGAAGCTGCG
>Ga0214473_10006619_pt1 | contig 13791 bp, 11 predicted proteins | sample RVTome_7_FD_203509 | JGI IMG/M metagenome (GOLD analysis project Ga0214473, IMG submission 203509) | Soil microbial communities from uranium-contaminated site in the Upper Colorado River Basin, Wyoming, United States - RVT98D197 | ecosystem: Environmental > Terrestrial > Soil > Contaminated >... | reverse complement strand
CAGGAACATCCAAACTCGAAGGACATTTGTAGTCCATGAAGTTGGGGTTGACCACTTCTCCGTTGGACAAAACCATCTCTTCATAGAGTGCGCCGCCAATCCCCATCCCCAGTCCCCCCTCCATCTGGCCCTCGCATAGCTTCGGATTGATGGGCTGGCCCATATCGAAACTTGTCCCGTTCCTGACCACTCTCACCTCTCCGGTCTCTACATTGACCATGACCTCCACTGCATTCGCCCCGTGGGCATAAGATGTCACAGGCCTCTTCCCCTGACCGGTGTCGGCATCCTCGCTCTCAAGAGGTCCCGTGTAAGTGCCGCTCCCGAATAGCTCTCCCCCCTTCAGAAGAAATCCGATCGGAGAAAAGAGGTCGGCCAGCTTCATTGTCTTGTCGCCTCCCTTAGCGTAGATCACTCCCTCCCGAAGACCTAAGTCTTCAGGCGGGACCTTTAACCTCTCTGAGGCGATCTCAAAGATCCGACGCTTCACATCCTGGCAGGCCAGCTGAAGGGCATTGCCGGTGTGAAAAGTACTCCGGCTCGATACCGTACCCGCATCAAATGGCGTGATGGCGGTGTCGGTAAAGACCATCCTCACTTTATCAACCGAGGTCCCGAATTCCTCAGCAGCAATCTGGGCAAGGGCGGTGTTACCCCCCTGTCCAACCTCATGGGCACTGTGGCGCACTTCAATGGCCCCATCGGGGTGTACCTTCACGTTGACCACCGATCGGGTGGCTGGCATCGTGTATTTGTTCCCTACCGCAATCCCCTTTCCCCTCTTCCATGGGCCTTCCTCTTTGAGGGGCTCCTTGTCCCATTCGATCCACTCGGCAACTTTCTCCAAACACTCCCTGGCTCCGATGCTGTGAGTCTTCATCCCGCAGACATCTTCCTCTCCCTCCTTCAGTATGTTTCTCCTCCTGATCTCCAGAGGGTCGATCTCCAATTCCTCGGAGATCATGTCCATCTGCGACTCGATCGCCCAGATAACTTCTGTCGATCCGAAGCCACGGAAGGCACCGGTCGCAGGAGCATTGGTCGCAACGGCATAGGAATCTAATTTGAAGTTGGGCACCCGGTAAGTCCCCACGGCTCCAAACGTGGCATTTTTAGCCACAAGCGTTGTCGTCCCGCTGTAGGCCCCCGCATTGAGAATCATCCGTATCTCTCTAGCCACCAGGGTGCCATCCTTCTTGACCCCATCTTTGATGTAGATCGTCATCGATTCTCTCGAGGTCCCATCCACAAAGACCTCATCCCGGCTGAGAACGAGCTTAACGGGCCTTCTCGTTTTGAGTGCCAGAAGAGAGGCGATCGCCGGCACAATCATGCCTGCCTTTCCTCCAAAGCACCCACCGATATAGAGTGAAACAACCCTCACTTTGGAAGGTGGCAGATGAAAGAGGCGGCAAAGGTCTGCCTTATGCGCATGCATGACGTGGGTGGAATCATAAACCGTCAGGCCTCCATTCGGCTCAGGCACGGCCAGTGCATTGTGAAGCTCAAGACACGAGTGCTGCATCATGGGTGCAGAGAATCGATTTTCAAAGATCAGGTCGGATTCCTCAAATCCTTTCTGCGTATCCCCTTTCCGAATCGGCCGATGGATGTAAACATTGGGTCGCTCAGGCTCGAATCGATAAAGCGGATAGGGAAGAGGGGTCCGGGTGTATTTCAATAAGTCCGGATGGACCACAACAGGTGCGTGAAGCTTCATCGCCTCTTCGGCATCAAAGACAGCCGGCAACTCCTCATAGTCCACCTTGATCAACTCCAGCGCATCTTCCGCCGCTTCAATGCTGTCTGCCGCAACGGCTGCAACCGCCTCTCCTACAAACCGGACCGTGCCGCGCGCCAGGATGTAACGATCTCTGATCCACCCGACCCCTTCCTCCGGCGCATCCTTCCCGGTCACTACCCCTCTGACCTTGGCCGCCTTTTCAGCCCCGGAGGTGTCGATGTGGACAATTCTGGCATGAGGATAAGGGCTTCTCAGAACCTTCCCGTAGAGCATCCCAGGCAGCGTTAAATCCACACTGTATTTTGCTTTCCCCGTTACCTTCTCCAAAGCGTCTACACGAGGAACACTCTTTCCTATTACCGAGAACTCTGTCATTTTGTCCTCTCAAATCGAAACTTTTTGTTGGTCATTAACCACGGCTAAGATCGCTTCAACAATTTTTACATAACCCGTGCAGCGGCATAGGTTGCCGGAGATGGCCTCCCTCACTTCTTCCTCTGTCGGGTGGGAATTCCTATCCAGCAGTGCCTTCGCCGAAAGGATCATCCCTGGCGTGCAAAAACCGCACTGAACCGCGTAATGGTCTATAAAGGCTTGTTGTAAGGGATGGAGCGGGCCTTCCTGGTCCAGCCCCTCGATCGTAAGGATCTCCTTCCCCTGAGCCTCAATGGCCAAGGTTAAACAAGAGACGACAGGATGGTTGTCGATTAGAACAGTGCAGGCGCCACAGTCCCCGGCATTACAACCCTGCTTCGTTCCAGTCAATCCCAGGTCTTCTCTTAACACGTGGAGCAGCGTTGTCCTCGGCTCGGCGACCACTTCACGGACTTCCCCGTTGATTTTCAACTCGATCAACTGTTTAAGACTCACGGGAATCATCCCTCCTTCTTATTGAAGCCTCCGCCCTCTGTCCAACACAAGCAACGAGGTAAGGCTTTCAGGGACAAACTCTGTTGACATGGAGAAATCACTTCCTTATGCCCGGTATCGATTGAATCCATCGCTCTTAAGCAGATTTCGCCTGTGCCAGGGATTGCCTGATCGCCTGCATCGTCAGAACTCGCACCATCTCTGTTCGGTAAGCGGCGGAACTTCGCACATCCGAAATAGGACGAGCTTCTTCTGAGGCGATTTGAGCGGCTTTTTGAATGACCGGATCTTTTATCTTCTGCCCTCTCAGGATTTCTTCAGCCGCCCTGGATCGGATGGGAGTGGGAGCGACCGCACCCAATACGATTCTGACATCCTGGCAAGTTTCATTCTTCACATCCAGTATGACGCATGCGGCCACGCCCACGGCAGCAATATCAACTGCTGTTCTTGCAGGAAGCTTCACGTAAACCAGTCCACTCCGCGGCGAAGGACAAGGGACATCAATCTCAACAAGGATCTCTCCGGTCTGTAGCGCTGTCTTTCCGGGACCGATAAAGAATTCCTCAAGCGGCAGGCTCCTCTCTCCCTTCACACCTATGACCTTCACCACTGCTTGAAAAGCGATCAGTGGGGGCGCGGAATCGGCAGAAGGAGCGGCATTGCATAAATTACCACCGAGGGTCCCCATGCTTCGAATCTGCGGCGTACCGATCTTTGAGCAGGCCGTCCAAAGACCTCCAAACCTTTCGCGAATGATGGGGTCATCCACGATGGATTGGTGTGTAACAAGGGGGCCAAGCCTTAAGTCATGACTCTCCCGGTATAAGAAACGATCAAGGTCAGGCACATTTTTCAGTCCGATCACGTACCGCGGAGTCATGATCCGCTGCTTCATATTGATCAGTAGATCCGTTCCCCCCGCCATCACCTTGGCTCGGCCATTATGTTCCTGCAGCAACCGGCAAGCCTCTCTTACGTCCTTCGGTGCAAAATACTCAAAATCAGGCAGATACCTTAAAGTCATAAACACCTCTCTCAAGAGATTTTGGAAAAGATCCGAAGTATACCTTCACAGTTCCACCACGGAGTCAAGTTATTATTTTTAGAAAATAGCAACAGCTTTAGGCCAAGATCGAGATAAGACTGTAGAACAAGCGCTCGATTCATCCCTAACAAATTCCTAAAATCTTGTCAAGCTGTTTTTAAGTCTTTCCCGGCAGAAAAAAGAAAAGAAAAATGACAAGAAAAGAAAATGCTTGACAAGGATATAGAGATTTGATAAAAGTCCAAATCGAGCGCTTGCTCTACATTATGTGCATTGCAAAAATGAAGAATCATTTGTAATCCTGGATTCCATAATGGATGGCAGCCTCCCAAGGCGGAATGTTTACAAAATTCTTAGATGAAGGAGGGTTTATGAAGATAATACGATTCGAGCAGAAAGGCAAGGTCTATTGGGGATCTCTTCATGAGGAGACGATCTACCTTTTAAGCGGAGACATCTTTGCAGGGGCAAAAGAAACGAAGGAGAAAGTCGTTTTGGAAGAGGTGAAGGTTCTTCCGCCGGTATTACCGTCGAAGATTATTGGGATAGGGCTCAACTATCGGAAGCACATTGAAGAGTCGCCGTTTGACCCTCCGGGGGTACCAATGTTTTTTTTAAAACCCCCCAGTTCCGTCATTGGTCACCTTGATCATATCGTCCTTCCCGAGGATTCCAAAAGGGTCGATTATGAGGGAGAAGTCGGAGTGGTGATCGGGAAGAAGGCAAGAAATGTGAAAGAGAGCGAGGCGATGAATTACATTCTTGGTTGTACGATTGTCAATGATGTTTCCGCTAGGGATTTTCACAAGCAAGACAACTCCTTCGCAAGATCGAAAGGGACCGATACGTTCTGTCCTTTCGGCCCGGTCATTGTCACGGGTCTTAGTCCGGGCAATCTGAAGATCGAGACCCGACTGAACGGAAAGACAGTTCAGTCCTCCAACATGAGCGATCTTTTATTCAAGACCGAGCATCTGATAAGTTTCGTTTCGAGATACATGACCCTTATGCCTGGGGATTTGATTGCAACGGGGACGCCTTCGGGGATTGGGCCCATGAAAAAGGGGGATGTGGTTGAGGTAGAAGTTGAAGGGATAGGGATTTTGAAAAACCCTGTTTCATAAATCTCTTCCAGAAAAATGGAAATGACCGATTTTTTCTGTCCCGCTATTCCTAATGGTAAGCTTATCCTCATGATAACAGGTGCAGGCCGAAGGCTCGGGGAAGGGATGGCCCGAGCCCTCGCTCACGCCGCATGCGGGGGGATGTTATCCAGGCAGCCTGCCGTAATGGTGACTTGCCATAACTTGAATGTGGATGGAGAGGTTCTATCTCGCGGGGAGTTCTGATCCTATTTATCATCTCTGTAGATTTAATGGCTATCTGAGTTGAAAAACGAAAAAGAGAAAGGAGAAGAAGATGAAGGTTATCATAACGGATCACCCTTTTCCATCATTAGACCTTGCCAAAGGTATATTTGATCAACATGGGATCGAAATGGAGGCTCTCCAGACAAGAGATCCGGAAGTTATCATGAAGCATACCAGGAAGGCGGATGGGATTATTTCAGGAATGGCAAGAATCGATCAAAAAGTAATTGACAACCTTGAGCAATGTAAGATCGCTGTACGTCTGGGTGTCGGTTTTGATACCATCGATGTGTCGGCGGCAACCACGCGTGGGATTATGGTTGTCAATATTCCTGATTTCTGCACCGAAGAGGTTTCAGACCATGCCATGGCATTGATTCTCATGATTGCCCGGAGAGTGATCCAGGGGCAAAAAGCAGTCCGGGAGGGTAAATGGGGTCCCATGGCTATCGATTTCACCTCCTTTAAACGAATGAGTGAACAGACTCTGGGGCTTTACGGGCTGGGCCGGATTGCCCGCGGTGCGGCAGAAAAGGCAAAGAGGTTCAAAATGAACTGCATTGCCTTCGATCCTTTTGTAACAAGAGAGGGGATGGCGATGAGCGGTGTGAAAAAGGTCGAGATGAAAGAGCTGTTGGCCCGATCCGATTATATTTCCCTCCATTCGCCACTTACGAAAGAGACAGAGAATGCTTTTGGTATCGAAGAATTCCGGGCCATGAAACGGACCGCCTGGATCATCAATACGTCCAGGGGTCCTGTCATCCGCGAGAGTGACCTGATTTCTGCATTGGATCAAAACCTGATCGCAGGGGCAGCACTCGATGTGTTGACAAAGGAACCGCCGGACAAGAACCATCCCCTCGTCAACAGGGATAATGTGATTGTTACCCCTCATATGGCCAGTTGGACATGGGATTCACGGGATGACTTGCAGACGAAGAGTGCGGAGGAGGTTGTCCGAGCATTGAAAGGGGAAAGGCCCAAGAATGTGGTGAATCCGGAGGTCTTTTCTTCTCTAAAGGGGGGGAAGAATAGATCATGAAGTGCATGGTCTTAGAAGAGTTTAGGGCTCCATTGGTCTCACGAGAACGTCCGATCCCTACACCCGGTGCTGATGAAGCGGTCATTAGGGTAGGCGCCTGTGGGGTTTGTAGAACGGATCTCAAGATCTGTGCCGGAACGCATCCTGCCATAAAAAGACTCCCCCACATCCCTGGTCATGAGGTGGCAGGCGAGGTGGTTGAAGTTGGCAAATCGGTCCATCAAGAGATCATTGGAAAACATGCCGTAGTCTATTTCTATTTGTCTTGCGGGGAATGTGACTTTTGCAGAAAAGGGCATGAGAGCCTGTGCAGTGATTTAAGAGGAGTGATAGGATTCAGCGAAGACGGCGGCTATTCGGAATATGTCAAGATCCCTGTGAATTGTCTGTTTTTTATCCGTCCCGATATTCCATTTGCAGAGGCGGCAATTATCACGGATGCCATTGCCACTCCCTACCGTGCCTTGACATCGAAAGTTAGAATTCAACCTGGAGAAACGCTGGCCGTGATTGGAGCCGGAGGCTTGGGCATTCACGCCTTACAGATTGCGAAAGCCTTTGGAGCCAGGGTGATTGCCATCGATATTAATGAGAAGGCATTGGCTGCAGCAAGAGAAATGGGAGCTGAAGAAACGCTCCACATGGCCAAGGAGGACCCGAGGGAAAGGATCCTGGAGCTTTCCGGAGGCAAAGGGGTAGATGCCGTCGCTGATTTTGTTGGAAAGCCGCAGACACAAATGCTGGGGCTCAACATTTTGAAGGTGACGGGAAGGTTCGTCGCCGTCGGCTACAACGCTGTTGATCCCTTTCAAGTCAATTCTCAATTTCTGGTCTCCAAGGAACTTGAGATTTATGGATCACGAGCATGCGGGCGGAATGATCTCAAAGAGACGATCGAACTGGTCTCCAACGCAAAGGTCAAACCGTTTGTTGGAGGGCTTTATCCCCTGTCTGAAGCGAATGCGGCACTCGACAAATTGGAACGGGGGGATCTTGTTGGCCGATTGGTGCTTGTCCCCGGGAAAGATTCGAAAGAAATCTGAAGAAAAAACATTGACAAAAACGATCATGAAAAGGAGGAGACGATGAAACCGGAAGAGAGGATACCCTTAAGGTTTGGACAAGGGAACGTGGACTGGCAACAAAGGATTAATTGGGAAGAGTTAAGAAAGAAGAGGGTGGATCGCGCACAAAAATTCATGGCCAAATGGGGAATCGGCTCGGCCATTGTTTACAACCACGATCGCCGGAGGTACCTTTCCAGCGTATGGACGCATCCTTATGGAAAACATTTGCCCTATAACTTCGTTCTGCTGGTCAAGGATGCGGGGTTCCCTTATGTGCCTGTTGAGGAAAAAATTGATGCCCAACGGGTAAAAGAGGACTGCCCCTGGCTCGAAGGACGGTTCGTGACGGAGCACGAACTTCTTCAGCCGAAACCCTACCGATTCATGCCGCCGGAAGATGCAAAGAAACAGTGGGCGACCACGGCAAAGCAGATCAAGGGTCTGCTGAAGAAGCATGGGGTTGCGGACATGCCGATCTCGGTTGATTACTGCAACCCGTATATGTTCTATGCCCTTCAGGAGGAGGGGTTGAAGGTCATCGATGGGAACGGGTGGATCGACCAATGTGGAATGGTGAAGTTTGATGAAGAGATCGTCCTCATGAAGTTGGCTGCAGCGATCCACGAAAGGGCCTATGGCGCTCTTGTTAAAGATTTTAGGGTTGGGATGAGAGAAAATGATGTCCAAAATATTGTGGCGGGTGTCATTTACGGTGCGGGTGCGGAATATCAAGAGGGATGGGTGATCAATGCCGGCGACAGGGGGGCCCCCAGGAGTTTTAACTGGGGGGATCGGCCGATCCGACCCCGAGAATTTATGTCTGCCGAATTCTGTCATATCAATTACTGTGGTTATAAGGTTTGTTATGACAGGACCTTCTTGGTCGGAGCCAAACCCACGGAGCTCCAGAAGGAGGTCTATCAAACAGTGGTTGAAATGTGCGAACGAGTGAAGGGATTTCTCAGGGCAGGTATTACCACCCGAGATATCGCAAAAATGAGGCCCAAGCCAGGGGAAAACTTAACGACCTCCGAGGCGATCAGGGCCTGGCGAGGAAAATGGTCCAATCATTTTGGCGGTATGGGAATTGCCTGGGATTCCTCACCCTATTTTTACACGCCCGATGATCCCGAAGTCACGTTGGAGAGAAACATGACCATAGCCTACCACGCCCTTTTCCATGTGGAGGGTGAAGCAGGCGGTGCGGCGGTTGAGAATACTTATCGCATTACTGAAACGGGATGCGAAGTGCTGACCCAATGGCCATACGAAGAGATCATGATCATCGGTCTCTAAGAAGCAGTCCTTCTGATAATGATCAGGGAGGGTGGCTCACATAAAGAAGGAGGAAATTAAAGGAAAGGAGGAAAAACGATGAAAGTGAAAGGGGTAATTTTATCCGTGGCACTCATGGCTGTTTTGTGGGGTGGGTCTGGGATCAGCTTTGCGGCAGATAAGGAACCGATCCCCATCGGACTGATTGCATCATTAACGGGGTTTCTGTCAGATCAGGCTCAAAACTTGATTGAGGCACAGGATCTGGCCGTGGGAGAGATCAATTCCAAAGGAGGGGTTTTGGGGAGACCGCTGAAATCTTTTGTTCGAGATGACGAGATGAAGCCGAATGTTGGTGCGAGAAGGTTTGAGGAGCTTGTGGAAAACCAGAAGATTGTCATGCACGCTGGAATTGTGACAGGTGCGGTGGCTGCTGCGGTTGCACAGGCAAACAGAAAACATGGAATTTTGCACATGACCCATTCGTGTTCGAATACAACGCAGGGCCCCGCCCAGATGCTGCCAACCTGGTTTATCACTGGGAGCTCCCTTGAGGGGTTCGGGCTGGCGGGAGGTGAATATGCCGCCACGAATCTTGGGAAAAAGGCATTCCTTTTGTATCCGGACTATGTTCATGGTTGGGATATCAGGGACGGTTTCCTGAAGAGCATCCCGGCAAACGGTGGTGAGATCATTGGGATGATTGCAGTTCCCACTACCACGACGGACTTCGGCCCGTTTCTGACGCAGATTATAGCCAAGAAACCGGACTACGTCGTTTTTCAGGTCAATGGGATGATGTTTATCAATTGCATGAAACAGGCCTATGCCATGGGCATGAAAGACCAATTCAAATTTGTTTCTACCCATGCAAACATTGAGGAGATTAACGCATGTGGGCCGGAGGTGGTCAAGGATGTGATTTTCGTCACAGATTATTTTTGGAATCTGCCGAACGAAAAAAATAGAGTATTCGTGGAGAAGTTTATGAAGAAATATGGTAATGATAGACGTCCGTCGATGCGTCATTATTACCAGTGGACTGCCCTCCATATGTGGACGGATGTGGTGAAGAAAGTGGGGACAGTGGATCCAAAGGCTGTGGCCACCGGCTTCCTTGGCCTGAAAGGTGATTATGGCAAAGGGGAGATAGAGGTTCGAAGGACGGGAGACCATACAACCGTGCAGCCGATCGTCGTGGCCCGCGGCAAAGGCCCGAAGGAGATGAAAGACAAGTTTGATACACAGGAAATCGTAAAGCTATACACCGGGGAGAAATACTTCGATTCCGCAAAGGTAAAAGGTTGGTAAGGACAGAATAAACCTTAACGGTTCAGGAAGTCGGCTGATGGGTGTGCTTCCAAGCCTTTACGAAGCGGTTCTTCTGGATGTTTTGTGCGTAACCTTTAATCTCACTTAGGGTGAACTCCGTAATGGGCCTGGGGACGGAGCAGTGAAACGCTGAAAGGTGCTGCCTGCTTTTGATAGGCAGCCCCTTTCAGCGCACCCACCTGCCTTTTCTAAGACTTTTTATCAAGAAGGAGGTAATATGAAAAATGGACTCGTTGCCATAGGGTTGCCCTTTTTCCCCTTTGTCAGCGGGATTATCCTAATCGTTCTCTCTATGGTCCTTCTGCTTTATGCTTTCCGCGGACACAGCACAGGGATTCAGGCTTTCGGCGACGTATGGCGACCGGCAACTCTGATCATAGGGCTGGCGATCTACAGTATCATCCTTGATTTCATAGGATATGCGATTGCCACAATTATACCCTCGGCGTTCGTCATGCACGTTTTGGATACAAAGACGTAGTGGAAACTTGGAGCAGTTAGTGGTTAGGTGGGCCAAACGTTGCCTCTGTTTGTTCTTATAGGCATTGGCCGGAGTATCAATGATCAGGGACAACACCTCATGAGCCTATTCAAATGCAAGAATAGAAACAAGTAGGTCGATGATATGAGAATGACAGAGCTGGAAAGTGTTATTGAAAAGCCGAACAAAGGAGAGAACAAAAATGTATTCTAGTCAAGAAAAAATGCTAACCACGATACTCGGCGATTGGTCGGGTGGAGTGCCGGCATCTGTCCATGTCAAAGATGGTCGAATCATCAGAATCAGACCCATGCTATTCCAGGAGGGTGAGGCGAAGCCATGGAGCATCAAAGTGGGGGACAGGGTCTTTTCCCCCACTAAAAAGACAAGCCCGCCTCCTTTTGACCTTGCGCAACGAAGGCGCGTTTATAACCCAAAACGCGTCCTACACCCGCTCAAGCGGGTTGGCTTTGAGTCTGGTGGAAAAAGTAGCATTGAGAACCGAGGGAAGGGTGAGTTTGTCCGTATAAGCTGGGACGAAGCCCTCGACATCCTGGTCGGTGAGCTGAAAAGGATGAAAGAAACATACGGTAACAGCGCCATCTTCACCATAGCCAGCGGACATGGGAACATGGCTCATCTGAGTTCCCATGGTCTCATGCGAAGGCTTCTCAATCTCTGGGGAGGCAACACCCCCATGATTCGAAACCCCGATAGCTGGGAGGGTTGGTTCTGGGGTGCCGAGCACGCCTGGGGTTTTGACGAGACTTGCGGGACGGGCTCCTTATACGACTTGCTTGAGGATACCATGCAACATTCCGAGCTTTCGGTGTTTTGGTCTCATGACCCTGAGACGTCGAGCTGGATGAGCGGTCAGGACAGCTCACAATGGCTTCTCTGGCTGAAGGAGCTTGGCAAGAAGATGATATTCATTACGCCGGACCTCAACTTCACCGCAGCCACGAAAGCCGATAAATGGATACCCATTCGACCTGGAACGGATGCGGCCCTGGCGAGCGCTATTGCCTATATGTGGATGACCGAGGGCACCTATTATAAGGAATATGTGTATACTCACGGAGTAGGCTTCAATAAATGGGAGGAATACGTCCTCGGAGCCGAGGACGGGATACCAAAGACCCCAGAGTGGGCTGAACGCATCACGGGTGTTCAGGCACGAGTTACCAGGGCCTTGGCCAGGGAATGGGCCTCCAAGAGGACGCATTTGAGTATAAAGTTTGGCGGGGCGTGCCGGGCGCCATACTCAACCGAATGGACCCGGATGATGGTTTTCCTTCAGACAATGCAGGGAATGGGTAGACCCGGTGTGAGCATAAACTCGATAGACTGTACGGCCCCTTTGGACCAGAGCATAAGGTATTTTAAACCCTTCACCGGTTCCCTTGGTTTTAGATACAATATTATCACGGAAAAGGACGGGCTTGCTAGCTCAGCAGGAACGAAAGATTTTATATCTTCGAAGCTTACTGTGAACCCTGTCAAGCAATGCCTCTATCAAACACTGGTACCTCAAGCGATCTTGAATCCTCCGGTAAGCTGGTACGGATCATGGTCAGGGTCTTCAAAGGAGGAGCAATTCATTAGGCGCACCTACCCCATGCCAGGGGAATCTGAGATTCACATGATCTGGTGGGACACGGTTTCAAACATGACCAACTGGAATAACACGAATAAGTGGGCGGAGGCTTACCGCAGCCCAAAAATAGAGTTCAGCGTGGCTCAGGCTATCATCCTGGAGAATGATGCTTTGTTCGCTGATGTTGTGCTCCCGGTATGTACGCAACTGGAGCGTGAGGACTTCGGTTATCACGGCTTGGGGCCGCGGATGAATTTGGGCGGTGACCAGGGCAACTTGGTGATGGTCTACATGAAAAAATGTATTGAGCCCCTGGGTGAGTCAAAGAGCGATTATGAAATAGCCCGGTTGGTGGCAGAACGGCTGGGTTTGGAGGAGGAATTCACCGAGGGCAACACCATAGAGGACTGGATAATGAAGTGCTTCGCGCGAACATCGTTGCCGGAGCATATCAGCTTCGAAGAGTTTAAAGAAAAGGGCTATTACGTATTCAAGTTCCCTGATGACTGGCCTCGAAACCCAGGGCTGAGGCGTTTCTACGAGATGGGCACCGGGCTGAAAACTCCCTCCGGTAAAATTGAATTCTTTTCCCAGAAACTGGCCGAAAAGTTCCCCGGAGACGAAGAGCGTCCACCGGTACCACACTACATTGCCGAAGGAATGACGCATCAGGAGAGCCCGATTGGTGCCAGGGCGAAGAAATACCCTTTGCTGGTAGACTCGCCTCACCCCCGCTATCGGTTTCACAGCCAGTATGATACCGTTTCGTGGCTCCACGAGATACCCGCCCACAAGATTATCAAGGATGGCTACCCTTACGAAGCCTTGTGGATGAACCCGCGAGATGCTGAGTCCAGAAGTATAAATCACGGGGATTTTGTTCGAATTTTCAACGAGCGAGGGTCTGTGGTGACTGCCGCCTATGTGACGGAGCGAATGATGCCAGGCGTGGTGCGCATCCCGAACGGCGCTGGATACAACCCTATCGAGATTGGAAAATCGAGTAGGGGAGGGACAATTAACACCATATGCCCGATGAACACCACATCCAAGAACGCATTTGGTATGGTCCCCAATGCATTTCTGGTCCAAGTCGAGAAATGGGAGGGAGAGTTGTCATGAAAGTTATGACGATTGACATTACCAAGTGCAATGGCTGTTTCAACTGTCAGATCGCTTGCAAGGATGAGCATGTCGACAATGACTGGTCACCTTACGCGAAACCCCAGCCTGACACGGGACATTTCTGGATGCATGTTGACTTGGTAGAGAGAGGTCAGTACCCCAAGGTGAAGGTTTCCTACGTCCCTAAGCCGTGCATGCACTGCGGCGAATTAGCTTGTATGAAAGACGCTCCCGAGGGAGCGATTTACCGGCGTGATGACGGTATCGTCATCATTGACCCTGAGAAGAGCAAAGGGCAAAAGCAAATCGTTCAAGCGTGTCCCTATGGTTGTATCTACTGGAATCAAGAACTGAGCATTCCGCAGAAGTGTACTTTTTGTGCTCACCTTTTGGATCAGGGTTTAATCAAGGAACCCAGATGTGTGGAGGCTTGCCCTACGGGTGCCCTAAGCTTCGGGGAGAATGAGGAGTTCAAGTACCTCATAACCGAGAGGAGGGCTGAGGTTCTGCATCCTGAGTTTGGGTTGAAGCCCAATGTGTACTATATCGGGCTACCGAAGAAATTTGTGGCTGGAACCGTGATATTTGGAGATACAGACGAGTGCGCGGAGAGTGTCAATGTCACCTTGGTAGGCAAGGGACACAAAGAAACCATCAAAACCAATAATTATGGTGACTTTGAGTTCGAAGGGTTAAACGCGGACAAAGAATTCACGATACAGATTAAACATTCTGGTTATGCCTCCAGGGACTTTACGATTCAGACAAAGACGGACGTACACTTGGGAGAGATCGTGTTAACCAAATAGGCAAGCGTGAGAAACAAGGGGTGGATCC
>Ga0214473_10006618_pt1 | contig 13793 bp, 16 predicted proteins | sample RVTome_7_FD_203509 | JGI IMG/M metagenome (GOLD analysis project Ga0214473, IMG submission 203509) | Soil microbial communities from uranium-contaminated site in the Upper Colorado River Basin, Wyoming, United States - RVT98D197 | ecosystem: Environmental > Terrestrial > Soil > Contaminated >... | reverse complement strand
TTCACCGCCGCTTCCAACACCTGCTCCCGGGTCATGCGCAGCTTGTGCTTCAGGTGAATGTCGGAAGTCGCGATGAACGTATGAATCCCAGGGTTCTTGGCATGCTCGACGGCCTTGAGCGCGCGATCGATGTCGCCCTCCTGGGCGCGCGCCAGGCTGACCACCCTTGGCCGGCTCACTTCCTGACAGACTCTGCGCACCGACTCGAAATCGCCTTCGGACGACGCCGCGAAGCCCGCCTCGATCACGTCGACGCCGAGTTTTTCCAACTGGCGCGCGATGACAACTTTCTGTTCTACGGTCATGCTGGCCCCGGGGGACTGCTCGCCGTCGCGCAGCGTGGTGTCGAAAATTTGAACTACGTTTTGATCTGTTCCTTGCTTTGACATGGAGGACCTCCATTCAATCCTGCATCCTCATCCAGAAATAAAAACTCCCGCGGCCGGGCCAACGGGAGTATCGTTCGTGACGATGCGAGAGCGAGCTACGGTTGCACGCCAACCATCTCCCCTCTCTTCTCCCGTCGGCGCTTGATCGTAAAGCACCATAAGAGAGGGCCGGATAAGGTATATAACAGGAACGAGGTAAAAAACATGAGCTGCGGCACTTCCACAGACAGTGTAATCAAAAAAATCCCCAAAACAAACGTCCAGATCGGAAAGCGCTTGCGCAGATCGGTGTTCTTCAGACTGAAATAGGGAAAGCCACTGACCATCAACAACGCCAAGCCGTAGATCACCAGGAGCAAGGTGATGTGCTTGTTCGGCGCGCCGTCGCCACCCAAATAATAATACAGCAGCACGGTCGAAACGATCATTTCCGCCGCGGCGGGAATGGGGAGCCCGACGAAATGGCTCTTCGCCCCACCCCTGGCCTGAACATTGAACCGCGCCAGCCGCAGCGCGCCGCATACCACGTAGGTGCAGGCCGCCAACCAGCCCCAGTTGCCCCAGGGAATCAACGCCCAGTAATAAACCAGAATCGCCGGCGCTAGCCCAAAGGAAACCACATCCGCCAGCGAATCGAGTTCGACGCCGAATTGGCTGGTGCTCTTGGTCAGGCGCGCGGCATAACCGTCCACGCCGTCGAGGATATTAGCGAAGATAATGAATAGAGCCGCCTGAACATAGTTGCCGTTGAAAGTCGAAAGGATGGAAAAAAAGCCGCACATGATATTGCCGGCCGTGAACAGGCTGGGAATAAGATAAACTCCCTGGCGCAGTTTCTCGGCGTGAACTCTATTTCTCAGGGACACGCGCGGGCGCACCCGGCGGCGCAAGAGACGGACTTTCCCATTTTCCGAGAATTGTTCGGGTTCCTGAGCATTCATCGCGCTCATATGAATCTCCCCATGATCGTCGTCCCACCTTTGACTCGCTGGCCCTCGGTTACCTCCACTCGGCAACCCTGCGGCAAATAGAGATCGGTTCGCGAGCCGAACATAATAAGCCCGAATCTCTCGCCACGCTCCATATTATCGCCCGAATTTACTTTACAAACAATCCTGCGCGCCATCACCCCGGCGATCTGCACCACGCCCAGCTTTCTACCCTGGGCATCGACGATCATCAGCGCGTTTTGTTCGTTCTCGCGCGACGCTTCGTTTTTGTAAGCCGCGAGAAACTTACCCGCCCGGTACTTGATCTCCGCGATACGCCCCGCCACCGGAACGCGATTGATGTGTACGTCCAACGGCGACAGAAAAATGCTGATCCGCGTGGCCGCCTGGGTGAAAAACGGGTCATCGACAACCTTGGCGATGCTAACGACCCGGCCATCCGCGGGCGAGACGACCAGCCCGTCGCCGCCGGGGATGACGCGCTCGGGATCACGAAAGAATCCGGCGAGCGCAATCGTAACGGCCCCGAACACCGCCGCGACGAACAGCCAATGCGCGACGAAAGCCACCAGAGTTAAGACCGCCGCGATTAAAAGAAGCGGGAAACCTTCCCGCGCGATTCTCATGAGGTTCGACTACTTTTCACTCGCGGCCGCGATTGGCAACCGGTGCGCTTGCAGGCTGCTCAAAAAGACCTCAGAGGCGAGGCGCGAAAGTTCGCTAAGGGCTAAGGGCATGGCGCAAAGCGTTCTCCTTTACTCTTTGCCCCTTGCGCTCTGCAAGCTGGTACGTCGGAGCGAGGCGATTGAGCGCAACGAAGCATATGAGTCTTTTTCAGCAACCTGTCAATTCTTGCTCTTATCGACGAGCCGACCCTGCGCCAGCCACGGCATCATGGCGCGCAGTCCCGCGCCGACTTTTTCCAGCGGATGATTCGCGGCTTCCTTGCGCAGCGCGGTGAAATGCGGCATGCCGGATTTGTACTCGTTGATCCATTCGTCGGCAAACTTGCCGGACTGGATGTCCTTGAGAATCGTCTGCATCGCCTGGCGCACTTCGGGACCGATCACCCGTTTGCCGCGGGTCAGATCGCCGTATTCTGCCGTATTGCTGATCGAGTAGCGCATGTTGGTGAGACCGCCCTCATATATCAGATCGACGATGAGCTTCACCTCATGGACGCATTCGAAATAGGCCATCTCCGGCGGATAGCCAGCATTGACTAGCGTCTCGTACCCGGCCTGGATCAGCGCACATAGACCGCCGCACAATACCGATTGTTCGCCGAACAAATCGGTCTCCGTCTCGTCCTTGAAAGTCGTCTCGATCACCGCGGCCCTGGCGCCGCCGATGGCGCTGGCGTAAGCCAGGCCGATCTTTTTGGTATCCTTAGAAGGATCTTGATGAATCGCCAGCAAACAGGGAACGCCGCGTCCCTTCTGATATTCGCTCCGCACCAGATGGCCCGGCCCCTTGGGCGCCACCATGAAAACATTGACGCCTGCCGGCGGAACGATTCTCTTGAAATGGATATTGAAGCCGTGGCCGAAGGCGAGATAATTGCCGTCTTTTAGGCCGGGCTTTATTTCCTTCTCGTAGGCTTCCCCTTGCAACTCGTCGGGCAACAGAATCATGACGATGTCGGCGGCGGCGACGGCATCCGCGGTCTCGGCGACTTTCAAACCGGCGTTCTCCGCCTTCTGCCAGGAAGCGCTGCTGCGGCGCAATCCGACCACGACATCGACGCCGGAGTCGCGCAAATTGTTTGCGTGCGCATGCCCCTGGCTGCCGTAACCAAGAACCGCCGCCCGTTTACCTTTAAGAACGCTCAAATCAGCGTCACGATCGTAATAGACTTGCATCTAAGTTCTCCTCTAAAGCCGCTTTCAATATGCCGGGATGGCTGAGGTAAGTCAACGGCAACTATCCGAAAGACAAAGAGTATCAGGCTATGATGGGACGAAACGTAAACACCCGCAGAGGATCGGCAATCACGCCAAACACCGTGCGACGCTAGCGCCAACCGATGGGGTCGTAACCCCGCTCACGCAGGCAACGATTGACGAAATTTCTATAAACAGGATCGGGATCATGTCTGCCGCTAAGGCCGTGAATCAAGCCGCGGGTCACACCGGCGGCGCCGCCCCCAGCGGCGCCGACCGCCGCGGCAGTCCCCGCTCGCCCGACAATCGCTCCGCCCGCAGCGCCGGCGGCTGCGCCTACGGCCACCCCGGTACCGCCTCCCACCGCCGCCCCTTCCAATGCTTTCCCGGTGCGCCCACCCGAAGCCACGTAATCTTCCGCCGTGCGCATGCACAGTTCGATATCCCGCTCGGCGGCGGTTGTCCCCACCTGGTTTAAGTGCGCGTTCGAATAGAGCACCGGACGTTGCGAAGCGCAGCCAACCAATGCCGCAATCGCGGCGGCCAAAATAATCGTAATCAGCTTCGTCATAATAATGACTCCAAAGGCATTTCCCTCTTAGACGCCGAACCTGCACAAATGATTACCGTTGCCAGGCATTGAGCCAGGCACCGCGTCAGCCGGAAAACAAAGTTGCAGCGTTCCGCCCTCGCGTGATAGCCTCGCGCATATCCAACAAAAGGAGGCTAGCGGTAACATGAAAACAGGACGTAACCTTCTAATCGGCGCGGCCATTGCGGTGTTTCTCTTTTCCGCAGGGGCCTGCGGCAAGTCGGAAGAAAAGAAAACCACGGGTGAAGCCGTCGGCGACGCGATAGACAAGGCCGTCGACAAAGCCGGTCAGGCGATAGAAAAGGCTGGCGATACTCTAAAGGAAGGCGCGAAAGACGTGGCTGACAAGAGCAAAGAGGTCGCGAAAGAAGTCGGCGACAAGATGAAGGACGGCAAAAAGTAGTAGTTCTAGGGAGGCACTGTGATAGGTGAGTTAAAGCGGCGCACGGCTCAGCGATGACGGAGGAACAGCATGCTAGCACAGATACGGCTTTACACCATAAACAAGGGCGAGATGGATGCCTTCTTGAAGAGTTTCCAGGAAGTGGTCATACCGCTCCACGAACGGGTCGGCCTGCCGATCTTGGCCACCTGGGTTAACCGTAGCCAGAACGAGTTCATCTGGGTCCGGGGATTCGAGGATCAGGAGGACAGAGAGCGGAAGCTGAAAGCGTTCCGGGATTCTCCACAGATGGCCGACGTGCACAGCAGAGTCGCCGACAAGATTGCAAAAATGGAAGTGCGCGAGGTCGAGGGGGCCTTCGTACCGTCTCCCGCCCGCTCCTGACGCGCGTTGGTTTGGGCCTAATTCTGGCCAGGATCAGTGATCAGCTCAAATGGCTTGCCAAACTCGCGCAAGTCTGTTGCCTCGCCCAGCGCTCGTCTTGCAGAACCTGACTTACGCAAGCCACGCAAGTCTGACATGTTTTGCCGACGCTTGTTTGCTGTGCCGCCGGGTGGAACTGCCTGACCAGTAATTTTGAGGGAGGAAAGCGACGCTTATGTGCCTACCGATCAATCGCGGCCTGGCATGGCAAGTCACCGCGACAATTCTTTTCAAGGTTGTTCAATTTTAGACGGTAATCCATCCCAAGTCGGAATACCATTAAATCCGGTACGGAGGGCTACGGAGGCGCGCCGCGCCTAACTTCCGCTGCGATCTTTAAGCGGGAGTCCACCGATGAAAAGGAGAACTCACAGCGCCAAGAATAAAGTATTCATCAGCTACGACCCCGACAGTGACAAGGCGTCCAAAGATCGCCTGGTTAAATGGGACACAGGCAACGAATTCGATTTCTCTTCTTACGATCAATCGCTCGGCATCGCGCTTGACAGCAAGGAGGCCGCGGCTATCAAACAGGATCTTGCGGCGCGCATAGGTAACTCGACTCACGTCCTGAGCCTCATCGGCAAAGAAACCTACCGGAGCACCTGGGCTGCCTGGGAAGCCCGCAAGGCGGCAGAACTCAAGAGAAAGCTTGTGGCCGTCAAGACCGATTCGATTAACAACTCGCCGCCTTCATTGCAGGGTGTAGGAGCGAGCTGGAGCACGATGTTTGACTTCGACTCAATCAAGAAGGCGATCGACGCTGTGTAGCTGTAGAATAACGCCGATTGTTTCATCCCGCTCCAACCAGCTAGCGTCTTTATCGTTGCTCTTGGTTGACGCTCCTCATCACTCGGCTGCTCGTCGAGTAGTGCAACTTCAGATGGCGGGCCACTTCCGGCAAGAAAGCAAAATCAAGCAAATGCTGAGCTGACCCCTTTGACGCGCCTGTATCATGTCAATGCTTGTTTCTTCTGCTCATGAAACCATCGATATAGACAGGTATAGAGAAATACCAGAGAGGTCCTACTATTCCATGAACAAAAGCTGGCACAAGAAAACCGACGAAATCGCCCAACGGATATGAAAATTCTTTAAGAGACCAATCAGGAAAAATGTCGCCCGCAAAAAGAACCAACAGGGAGAAAGGGAAATCGAACGGTAGAAATGCAATCCACACCAATTGCCATTGGGCGTCCGGTTGACTAACCGCAAGATCTATAATTACCCACCATGATATTACTAGGTGAACGAGACAGAGAACCGACCCTAATTTATAGCTCGCTGTACTAGCCACGGCAAAAATGTTCTTCATTGCGCTGGATTCGGTCCCGTTACCGCCAGGTCCGTAAACGTAACCCTCCTGCTGATTCGAAGCCAGCGGGTTCAAGGCTTCAATTACGAGGATTCTTTTCCGGTCGTCCCAAGGTCTGTAGCGATTTCGCGGAATTGTTCGAGGGCGGCTTCGAGGTCTTCCATAATGTCGGCGGCGATCACGTCGGGCGCGGGCAGATTAGCCGAGTCTTCGAGCGATTCGTCTTTGAGCCAAAAAATATCGAGATTGACCTTGTCGCGTTTAATGAGGTCGTCGCAGGTAAACGGCTTGAAACGTTCGCTTTCCGTGCGCTGGTGACGGTTCTCGGCGTGGTAGCAGGAAACGAACTCGTCCAGGTCAGCGCGCTTCAGTTGGTTTTCTTTCAGCGTGAAGTGTTTGTTGGTTCTGAAGTCATATATCCAGAGCTTTTCCGTCCACGGCTTTTCCTGCGCCGGCTTGCGGTCGAAGAACAGGACGTTGGCCTTCACCCCTTGCGCGTAGAAGATGCCGGTGGGCAAACGCAGCAGCGTGTGTACGTTCGCCTGCTTCAGCAATGCGCGCCGAACCGTCTCCCCTGCTCCGCCTTCAAACAAGACGTTATCCGGCACGACGATGGCCGCCCGGCCATGTTGCTTCAGGATCGTGAAGACGTGCTGGAGAAAATTCAGCTGCTTGTTGCTCGTCGACGCCCAGAAGTCGTCGCGGTGAATCGTCAGGCTTTCTTTCTCTGCCTCGCCCTTTTCATTAACAATCGTTACGCTGCTCTTTTTTCCGAAAGGCGGATTGGTCATCACCATTTCATAATTTTTGCCGCCCTGGCTGCCGAGCGCATCGCGAACCTCGATCGGCACCTCATCCGCTCCGTCCGCGCTGATACCGTGCAGCAACATATTCATGCAGCACAGCCGCGCTACGCCGTCGACCAATTCCACGCCGAACAACGTCCCGCTCGCCAGTTTCTTCTTTTGTTCGCGGTCGAGCTGAGAGTGGTGGGGATCGGACAGGTAGTTGTAAGCCGCCAGCAAGAACCCGCCCGTGCCGCACGCCGGATCGCAGATCGTCATCTTCGGCTCGGGACGCATCACGTCGACGATAGCCGCGATTAGCGCGCGCGGCGTGAAGTACTGTCCAGCCCCGCCTTTAACGTCTTCAGCGTTCTTCTGGAGCAAGCCTTCGTATGCGTCGCCCTTTACGTCCGCCGACAGTGCAGACCATTGCTCCTTGTCGATTAGATCAACGATTAGCCGCCTAAGCTTCGCCGGGTCCTGAATCTTATTCTGCGCTTTGCGGAAGATGACGCCGAGCATGCCCTTTTCCTTGCCGAGTGTCTCCAGCAGATGGCGATAATGAATTTCCAGCTCGTCGCCGTCCTTGGCGAGCAAGCTGGCCCAATCGAAACCTTTTGGAATGGGTGACCGTTTGTTGAACGGCGCCCTGCTCTGCTCATCCGCCATTTTGAGAAAGAGCAGAAACGTCAACTGTTCAACGTAATCGCCGTACGACAACCCGTCATCGCGCAGGATGTTGCAGTAGTTCCACAGTTTCTGGACGAGTTGGTGGGATTGATCAGCCATGCAAGAATAACGTCCGGTAAAAACTAAGCGGATAAGTGAAGATTCGTATGGCGGCTATTTGTCGTAGGCTTGGGCGAACCGAAATTTTCTGTCGCACTTATCCTCAGTGGTTTTTTCTGATGTATTCTTCCATGCGTTTTCCGACGCCGACCAGAGTCAGTCCTACCAGTTCACGTGCCTTTTCGTCATGTCGAACAATGACGCCCTCTCCCACGTCGACACCTAAGGCCGGCTTTGGCGTGCCAAAACTGATGTACAGCGTATCGGCTTCACCGTCATACTCCCAGTCCAAACGAGTATCTTTTTTGTCAAACAGTTCCATAAGACGTTTTGCGGGGCCCGGTCGGCTTGTCTACGCCCGCATCAACCTTGCGTGCGTGATTTCTCTTTTCAGAACCGGACGAACCTGCGATGCATCTAAGGTCGCGATCGCTACCGTTTCGCCGTGAAGCGTCAAAAACTCCACCTCAAATGCTTCGCCCTTTTTGTACACGTGTATCACGGTGCCGACATCGCCGGTTTTCAGTCCTTGATCCGGGATACCCCCTTTTAAGACAACGCGGTCATGTTCCTTGATCATAGATGTCTCCTAAATCGGATACGCCGTTACCAGCCGGGGCGACTTCGACCGTTTTGCGAGAACCCAAACGGTCCGTACCCTGGGATTTCGCCCATCCGGAGTTTCCAACAAGCCGTCGACACTATATCGCGTACCGTGCCGTGATTCCACGGAAGCCCGCACGTCATGACTCCTCCCATGCTTCCTCAGAGCACGACCGAAAATCTCCCATCTACCTACCCGAAACCCGAACGCCAGAAAGAATCGCGCCTTGCTCCTCCCGTCTGGGTGCGACGATGACAGTAAATAATCGACGACCTTCCGCCGATCGACACGCAGCCTTGCCGTAAACGGTAACTTCATCCGCTATTTCCAATGCACAAAGAAAAGAACTCCATTCAACTGCTCAGAGCCCGTCCTGAGCGACGCCGAAGGTAGTCACCGCTTGCCTGCGCGCTTGCTTGTGCCGGTGAGGCAGACAGGCCGAGCGCAAGCAGGTACGACAGCCCGCCTGCCTGTACGTGTCCGCACGCAGACAGATCATCCCGCAGGATATTGCAGTAGTTCCAGAGCTTTTGCACTAGGTTTGAGCGCTATCCGGCATCAACTCATGCAGATATTACACGAGTTATTTGGTTTCTAACCTAAGTAAGGTCTCACAATATTCTTTGCCATGTCGTTCGCACCATTGGCTCTTTAGAACATAGGCCTTATCAAAGTCGAACCGAGTGTCATTACTTAAATCGGTCTCTGTCCAAAGTGGTGTCTTCTCTCCACCAGGCTGACCCTCTTTGCAGCCACACGTTAATCGTGCATGCTCATCGGTCATTCGTGCGTAGAATCGATCAGAGACAAATACCTCGTTATCCTGCGACAGGGAGGCTAACTTGGATGCCATGTTAACCGGCTTACCTGCCCACACTTCGTTTTGACGGTCACTTCTTTCTGCGTAGCGTTTCAGACCCAGTTTGCGGACAAGAACCAACTTTTGGTCAATACCGATGTGGCAACCAAGGGTGAGCCCAGTTTTCTCCTTTATCCTTGGAATGAACTCCTCCTTTGAAAAAGTTTTGAACGTTACGGCTGCACATAAGGCACGATACTCCTGACCTTCATTGAAGAGCGCAAAGACACCGTCACCTTTAACATCGATATAGGGAGCCTCAAATTTGTCGAACAACGCAACCCGAGTACCGGTGAACAACTGATACGCTCCCGCTGTGTCACTTTCTCGTGTCGACGCACTCAACTGTGTAGATCCTTTCATGTCTACGAAAACTGAAATTACACTTCGGATGCGAAACCAACGACCTTTGTCAACAATTGGAATTGCCGTCGTGTCTGGGATCTCTCTCCGCTCTTCAAAGGTCCGTCTCTCTTCAAAGATCACAATTTGCTCGTCAATTTCTTCTTTATATGTAGCAGGGAGCTGTTCGGCCTTAATCATAGGATCCCTCCTCGCTAAAAGGTCAATACAGGAGACTGATACCGGTGATACCTAGAAATAGGACACCGATGAGAAGCGACCACACCGCTCCCCTAAAACACCGATATTTCTTGTGAGCGATCCTCGCGTTCGCAATGGCCTGTAGCGCCAAGTGAACTTCCAGCTTTGTAATTGTCCTCGACTGCTCTCCGTTGGCGATTAACAACGCTGTCACGTACTCGCTTGCCGAGTACCTGGCAATATCAGCGAAAAAGAAAAGATTGTCATTTGTTCCGGGCTTCCCTTCTGACTCAAACCAAGGAATTTTCAACACCGGAATAAAGGACAAGAGACACACGATCGCAGTAATGGACATCAAGGCAATCGCTGTTAGATAGCACGATTCGACTTTCGAGCTTGGCGCGAATTGGGGGTAATTTTTAACCAACGCCAGGACGAGCCCGCTTGCCAATGTAAGCAGAGCGCCGTTCTTTACCTCAGCGAACTTTAACCAATCGTTCACCATGATCAGAATCGCCTTTAGACGGTCTTCCATGATTGATTCCCGCGCTCTCAACAAAGATTTGAGAATTTGGAGCGATCTTTAATCCTTGGAAAGGCAAAACTCCTGTTCATATATCCCCGCAAATAAAATATGCGAAGGTAAATCATTTCACGGTTCCATGGGTGGAAGTTGGTTCAGCGGCAGGTGGAAAGTCTTCGACTGACCCTGAGACCCTTGCCCGTATTAATCCCACCAACTTTCCCTCAAACGCCCGTTGGAGAATTGACTGACGCAGGCGTGCAGCGCGCTGGAGGTTGGCGTTCACGACCGTTACCAGCTCCTCAACCACGCTCAAGCGGCGCTCCACTTCGGCCATGGCGCATTCTTGATTCGCGAGGAATTTACGTATGCTGCCGGTCTCGGAACTCAAAGGCAGCGGCGAGCGCCACGCCGGTATGCCGAACGGCACGCCCTTCACGTACTTCTCGGACTGCTCTTCGACGCCGGTGAGCGAGTGGGCTTCAGGTTTGGCTTCCACGGTCCCGATGGCCTTGCCATCGACGAAGAGCGTGTAGTCCGGATCGCCAGTTTTGAAGGAAAGCTCGCGCACCGCGACGCCGCGAGAAGCGGAAAGATTCGCGGCGTTCTTATCCTGCACCGTCCAACCGCATTGCTCCAGCAGCGCGTCGATGTTTTCTCTGGCTAGGTCTTCTGGAGTCGGCATAGCTTGCCTTTAGAAACCAGCCTCCAAGAGCTTTGAATTTCTAAGATTTTACGCCTATTGGCGGAGAAATGACAAGCACGGGGGCGCTGCGCGTGCTCGCGTTGTGGTTGGTGAATCGGGACGGGTATACCAGGGCAACTGCCGGAGACTGTCCGAGCGCCGGCGACGTCGGAGAAAAGCGGCGGACTGCTGTAAACCTGGCCGGCGGTTATGCCGGGATAATTCCAGGCGATTTGATGGTCCTCGGCAGGTGAACGGGGAGAGCGAGCCTGGCGGATCAATAGCGAGCGAGCGGAAATCTTGCTCCGTGGGTCAGGCGTTCTAAAGATGCTTCATCCGCGGTGCCGCGCCAACTTTCGATGGGGGTTCGAGCTCCGAGCTAAGCTGATCCTTTCTCCGGCTGTTGACGCGTCGGGGTGCAACTCGAAGGAGAAACCGTCGGGATCGAAGGCGGTGACGGCGGAATTATCGCCGCGCATATGTTGCAGCAGGGTTTGCAGAATATTTTCCGAGTAACCGACATAAAAGCAGCGAGATGAGTCATGCAGCTGATACACGCCCGACTCCGCCGGTGCGTGCGCGAAGATCGACAGTACATTGAACGAATAGCTCTTCAGATTCATCCAAACCATCGCCTGCCCATCTATTCGCGCCCCGCGGTCGCAAACAGAAACCACGTTGGCGTTCTCTATCTGTTTTAGTGTTTCAGGCTGACGCTGCGTCCCGCAAACTTCACGCTCATCTCAGCACAGGAGTTTGGGAAGAAAATTTTAAACAAAAGTCATGCCACGCGTTTATAATCTCCAAGTCACTTGAAACACGACTCATTTTTCTAACAATGCAAGCGAGTTGCGAAAGTGTTGCACGACCATCCCTGCAACGCGTGTAGGGTTTTGAATACATTTGCCGTCTCGTGGTGCCGGTAGAAGTTTGGGCTGCGTCCAGAAAATATTACGTTGCGTCTTGGCTGGATCAGGCCGTCGCGAAAGGATCTGAATGTGCAGTTAGAGGATTCGGCGCATCCAAAACGACGCGAAGCGCCGGGTCTGCCGGGACGGGATCAAAAGCGCGCGAGACAACATCGGCGGCCGCTGAGCGTGCTCGCGTTGTGGCTCGTGCATCGGGACGGATATACTGGGGCAACTGCCTGCCGCCGTAAGGGCGACGGCGACCTCGGAGAAAATCAGCTCTTTAACCCTTCGACTGGCCCCCGGCCCAGGCCGGGGTCTCTTGCTCAGGATTCCGCCGCACGGGCGTACTGGAAGATGCCACGGGCTTGCCCGTGGGGCTCCACAGCGCGGTGCAGCGGTGCGGGTGGTTTCGCGGGAGATCGCGATGCGGCCGGAGCGGATCAACTCTTGAATGCCGAGGGGCTTGGGCAGTTGGTTCAAGGCGCCGACCAGTCGGTTTAACGTGTCGTAGCTATGCTTACGCGCACCGTCTCGGTTCGTCCAAGGACGAAATAGTTTTCTGACTCCGGCTACTCTGATCGCCGCACCTTGCGTGCGCTGATCGAACGGTAAATCCGAGACCCGTGTGCGAAGATTTGAAAGATTGTAGGTGGGCGTTCTGCCGGACCCGGCGGGCACGCGGGGTCCTTTAATGAGGGCGGCGGCTCCCCTTTCAGCCGGCTAGCCGAAAAGAGAGCCGCCGCGTGGATTGAAGTGACTACGGTAGAGCGCCGGACGAAGCTATTGAGGAGGAGGAAGTGGAGTACTCGGCAACATATGGGCAACAATGCTCTGGATCTTGCCCTTCTGCTTTCCAGTGATGATTTTTAATTTCTTCAAAGCGTTGGTTTGATGAGACACGCAGCTGACAAACTTCCCATGGTTTTTTGCGTTAAGGGCGCACTCATCAATCATTGCGTTGATAACGTCGGCAAACGTGCAGCCGTTTTCATTGACGTCCTCGCTGTTCGGAATTCCCGTGTCGACACCATCGATAACCACTGTCGCCGAGAAGTCGCTAGTAGGACAGTCATCCACGTCGTCCGCTATACCATCACCGTCGGTATCGGGTGGTGGCGGCGTCACCAACTGGGCGTGCAGCGACGTTGCACCCAGGAAAAGCGCCGTCACCCCTACGGCAAGCAAATGAGTTAATTTCTTTGAAAACATAAGTTCCCCCTTCTTAAGCTAAACTTGCCATCACAAGGGAGCAATAATCGTACCGTCCTCTGCGTCGGCGATTCATGCCGATTATGCCCTCTCGCCTGTGGTTCCCTTTCATCCGATTTCCATTTTTCTGCGCTTTTCGACTCCATTGTCCATTTAAACGCGTTCAGATTAAATTACCCGGTGTCTAACAATTTTACCCGCAGTGACAGACTGGCCTTTCAAGTCGAGCCACATTGGACACTAAAGGCCTTGCATGCGTAATGGGAACTTTTGCCGAGGGCGGAACGACCGACGTAGAGATCGGGTAAAAATCAGGATGAAGAGTGACTTCGACGAAGCAGTCCGCTATCGAAAACGTAACCGTAAAGAAAGCCTGAAGCCCTGATAGGCGTGACTGCCAGCCGCTGTCCCGTGCGCCCGCGGCTCTCTTACCCGGCCAAGATTAGCCCCGCGGATCGGGAACAAACCGAACCCCAGGGAAGGGCCGGGGCTCGACGAAACGCGGTGTGCTGGGGATGATCCCGCGCGCGACGAGGTTTTCGTGGCGGTCATAATAAATCGTTAGAATCTCGTCGGGCTGTCGGCTCGCGCGGCGAAATTGGGTGAAGGACACATCGGACCGTTCACGCTCGCCATGCCCAGTGCCGAGTTTGTCTTGCATGCGACGCGCTAAGCCCACGGCCTCCTGCGCTGCCGGTGCCGAGGGACTCGTCGCGGACGATGGTGCGCCCGCGGCGCGATCAGCCAGGTCCGGGCGGCTTTCCTTTTTCATCGTCGCCCCTGGCGCACCGGACTGATTCTCCAAGGGACTGGGCGCCGGCATCACAGGCCGCGGTCGCGTCCATTCGCGAAATACCGCCACCCCAATTGCGCCCACGTTCTGCGGTCGATCGGTGCGCGCCGCATAACTATCGGGGAGCGAGGTGAAAT
>Ga0214473_10006617_pt1 | contig 13794 bp, 13 predicted proteins | sample RVTome_7_FD_203509 | JGI IMG/M metagenome (GOLD analysis project Ga0214473, IMG submission 203509) | Soil microbial communities from uranium-contaminated site in the Upper Colorado River Basin, Wyoming, United States - RVT98D197 | ecosystem: Environmental > Terrestrial > Soil > Contaminated >... | reverse complement strand
CATGAGGTCAAGTTTATGGACGTCGCCGGCCAGATCGATCCCACGACGGTCCATCTCAAATCGCTGACCGATCCCTCCGCCCTTCGAGTCCTGGAGCAGAACTATGAGTATGACCTGCTGAGCCCCCAAAAACTCATGGACAAGTATGTGGGGAAGAACGTCAGGCTCGTGACGTCGGACGGGAGTCTCATCGATGCCATCCTGCTCAGTAACAACGGCGGGCCGATCTACCAGATCAACGGCCAGATCCATCTCGGCTATCCGGGGCGGTTGGTCCTTCCGGACGTCCCGGGCGGGTTGATCTCGAAGCCGACCCTCGTCTGGTTGATGCAGAATGATTCGGTGGCGCCTCAGCGCGTGGAGGCCTCGTACCTCACCAAAGGAATTGACTGGAAGGCGGACTACGTGATCGTGCTTGATGCGGCCGACGCCGGCGGCGACCTATCCGGTTGGGTGACGATCGACAATCGGAGCGGCGCCACCTACGGCAACGCGGTGCTCAAACTGGTGGCTGGTGACGTGCACCGCGCCCCCACGTCACAGCAGCTCAACGAGATGCGCAGAGACGTCGATGCCAAGCCGGCGTTGGGCGCGACCGCATTCAGGGAGGAGAGTTTCTTCGAGTACCACCTCTACTCATTGGAGGGCCGGACCACGGTCAAGGACAACCAGACAAAACAGATCAGCCTGCTCAACGCCGCCGACATTCCAATCCTGAAGGAATTCCGATACTTCGGTTCGTCCCAGTATTACAGAGGCCAGTACGGCACGCCGATTTCGAACCAGAAGGTCGGAGTATTCCTGGACATCGCCAATACAGAGTCGAACCACCTTGGAATCCCGCTCCCGAAGGGGGTCGTCAGGGTCTATAAGGCAGACCGGGATGGAGGGCTACAGTTCATCGGTGAGGACACCATCGACCACACCCCGAAGGACGAAAAGGTCAAGATCAAGATGGGCGAGGCGTTCGACGTTGTGGGCGAACGGACGCAAAAAGACTGGCGGAAAATCGGCTCGGGGGTCTATGAGACCGAGTGGGAGATCCAGCTCAGGAATCACAAAGAGGAGGCGGTCCAGGTGACCATCCTGGAGCCGGTCCCCGGTGACTGGCAGGTCCTGAAGACCAGCCATCCCTACGAAAAGGTCGAGGCCCACACCCTCAAGTACAGAGTAAACGTCCCAAGAGACGGGAAGACAACGGTTGCATATCGGGTACGGATGATCTGGTGAAATGTAGCCGGCAATGGGTTCAGCGGGCGAAGAGGCTCCCGCGCCGCAGGAGTCGGGAGTCCTTCGGACCGCCTCGGCGGGACCAGCGGATCAGCAGCCACAGGCAGAGGATAAGCTTCAGCGAGTCCAGAGATGTATAGGCGAGGTGAAGCCTCCCGAAGCGCGCCAGGGCGGGTGGCGCCGGGTTGCGGGGGAGGAAGTCGAGACCCCGGCCAAGCGGGACGATGAGCCAGTTGATCACCAGCAGCGCGACGGCGAGCGCGAGGATCACCCCTGCGCCGACCACGCCCGTGCGGTCCAGCGGTCTGAGGCCGAGCGCGCCCGCTAGGATCGCCGCGCCCAGCAGGAGCTGGATGAAACCCCAGGCTCTGAAATAGAGTCTATTCAGCTCCGAAGAGAGGTAGCGGAGGACGACGCGAGCCTCATCATGCCCGAGTGGGGCGATGGCGCGCGAAAACTCTGGGGTTGGCCCCGATAGCAGCCGGTCGATCGTGCGAAAGTTCTGTGTTGCCGCTCCTGCGAGGATCAGGGTTCCCGCGATCCATCCTCCCAGCAGGGCGATCAACAGCGCTCTCATCATTCCCATGGCTCCCGTGTCCTCTGCGAGAGGTTGAACATCGACTCTACCGCCCAGCTCGAACACCGCCGCCCTAATAGAGGAGACAGCCTGCGATAACCGCAATCATCGCCAGGCAGACGAGCCGGAGCTGCACGGAGGTCATCCGGGGAAACCAGAACCTGAGGTATTCCGCGAACATGACCGGGTAGAGCGCGTTGTCCGCAAAACTGCACAGCCAACTCCACCACCCCTCCTGGAATCCCCAGAATCGCCCGAACGCGCGCTCCACCCAGACCACGAAGCCGCCATCCTCAGGCATCGCTGCGGTCAATTCAGCGGTCATTAACGCCATCGGCAGGCTCCACAACCAGGGCACGACGAGAATGGCCAGCAGCGCCCACGCCGGACCGGCCGCACCCACCGCGTCTTCGAGGCCGTACGCTCCACCCGCAACGCAAAAGAAGGTGATCCCGACGAGTGAGGCGAAGCCGAGCGTGCGCGGGGGAGCAAGAGCCACGGCCTGTGAGTCCTCTGGCACACTCCCGGAGGTCGGCATCCGTTCATCTTACGCGGGGCTCCAGAAGGGGTCAAGCATGAGTCGCTGGAATCCCCGGCCCGAACAAGTTCCCTTGTCAAGATCTCTTGGAGCGATTACCCTAGAGGGGAAGGGGAAGATCACGCTACACTGACGATCTGGGTTCAGGACAAACCATCCCCTCCCGTCAGGAGGGTGCGAGGAGGCGCTGAAGCGCTATGCGATGCGCAACCAGATATGTGACGGTCGGCCTCGTCCTGGTAATCAGCGGAGTCGCCTGGGCGGGCGGGTCTGATTATGGTCTCAAGCCGGGGTCCAGGCCGAATCTGGAGGGAAGGATCTCCGAATGGCCGGTGCCGACGCCGAAATTCGCGCGCGATCCCGCTCCCGGGCCGGACGGCCGGATCTACATCGCAGTCATGCGCGGGGACAAGATCGCCCGGTTCGATCCCCAGGCGAAAACATTCAAGGAGTGGGACCTGCCGGACGGAGCCGGTCCACACGGTCTTCTCGTGGACCGCAACGGGCAGGTCTGGTACACCGGCAACGGCAACGGCACCATCGGCCGTCTTGACCCGGCGACGGGGAAGGTCATCGAGTATAAGGCGCCGTCGGGTGGCGACCCGCACACGCTGGTCATCGATGACCAGGGAGTGATCTGGTTTACCGTGCAGGGCGGCAATCGAATAGGACGGCTGGACACGCGGACGGGAAAGATCACCGAGTTCAACACGGCGGGCCGTCCCTACGGGATGGCGCTGGATCGGGCGGGCAATGTCTGGTTCTGTCAGATCGGCGCGGGCAAACTGGGCAAGCTGGACCCGAGGACAGGCCGGATCACTGAGCTGGTGTTGGAGCGCGGTTCGGCGCCACGCCGAATGGCGACGGCTCCCGACGGCTCACTGTGGGTGACGCTCTACGGCAAGGGGACCCTGCTCCGCGTGGACCCCGTCGCAGAGAAGGTAGTCAAGGAATATCCGCTACCGGCGGGTCCAGCCGGGGGCCCCTACGCGGTGACTATCGATGGGGCGGGTATGGTCTGGGCCAACGAGTTCTCCGCCGATACGGTCGTCCGCTTGGACCCCAAGACAGATCAGATCAGGGTGTTCAAGCTCCCGTCCACGGATGTCGGCATCCGGAAGATGGTGGTGGATGCCGAGGGTCGGCTCTGGTACATGGGAAGCCACAACGGTCGGCTTGGCGTGATCCAGTAGGAGGCGATAGGTGGTACGTCCCCGCCGCGCGTACCTCCATCCTGTGGCGGGGGGGGCGGATGAGCGGCATCCCCTCGATTTCAATCGACAGTCGGCTTGACCTAGGAGGAGGTGTTCACCGATACCATGAGAGGAGTCGAAGCGCGTTGCCAGTGAGTCGTTCCGCGAAAACCCCACACCGGGAGGACACATGATGCGATCGACGCGTAGGGTCGTCACGATGTTCGCGATTGCTTTTGCGATGAGCGCCGTCGCAGCGTTAGCCGCCGACCTCAAGATGCCCAAAACCAAGGTTAGCCTGGAAGCATGCATGATAGCGGCGCTGGCGAAGCAACCGGGCACCGTTGTGAAGGTTGAATTCAAGATCGAAAAAGGGGCGCCGATTTACGAGTTTGACATCGAGAGCAAAGACGGCAAGGCATGGGACATCGAGTGCGACGCGAACACCGGAAAGATCGTCGAGGTGGAGCAGGAGGTCCGCAGCGCTGATGACCCCCTTTTCAAAGCCAAGAGGAAGATCAGCGAGGGGGAAGCCAGGAAGACTGCCCTCAAGGCCTATCCAGGCGAGATCAAGGAGGTTGAATACGAGATCGAGTCGAACGGCGACGCCTCGTATGAGTTTGACATCATCACGAAGGACGGGAAAGAGATGAAGGTTGAGGTGGACGCAACCACCGGCAAGATCGTGGAGTCAGGCGAAGAGCTATACCAGATCGGCAAGGAATAACCGGTGGTGATGCGTGCCGGCACAAGCTACGAAGGCCGCTGCCACCGTCCTCGGGACTGCTCAACAGGATAGTTCCGGCGGTTAAGTGTGATCTTCTCTCTTATCGCAACGATCAGATCGAGGCTGATGCGGTCGCAGAACAGCAGAAGCGCGATCCCCACATCGGCCGCCTCCGCGGCGATGCGCCTCCGTTGCTCATCGCCCATCGAATAGGTATCCGCCTCGGCATTGCTCACCCATCGATACTCTGCGAGCAGCTCCCCAGCCTCCGACGCCACCGCCATCGCGAGGTTCTTGGGGTCATGAAACTGCTCCCACTCCCGCTCGGCCACGAACCCCCGCAACTCCCGCACAACCTCCTCAAGCCGCTCCATAGCTTTCCTCTACTCACTTAGAGTTTGGACTGCCCGAATCGAGCGAATTTTCTCAAAGCGAAAGGGTCTTTGATTCGAGAACGGATCGGTTAGAACCCTCATGATCGTGGTGATTCTCCTTCGATGGTCCGTAGGAGCTCTTCGGCACAATAGATCCTGTTGCGCCTCCGCCCGGTGACCTCGCGCAGGATGCCGACCTTCACCATTTGGTAAATGGCTGCCTGCACGGTGGGAAAGGAGGAGCGCAGCCGTTTCGCGAGTCCACGTGCGGTCACGTACGGATTGATGAACAACTCATCGGCAATGGCACGGGCTGTGGGGGTTGCCTTGTGCTTCAAGAGTTGTTCTCGGTATTGTTGTTGCAGTGCCAGTATGCGCTGAGAATTCGCCGCCGCATCTGACGCCTGCGTTGCGAGGCCTCGTAGGAAGAACTGAATCCAGCCCCGCCAGTCCCCCGATCGGCTGACCTCCAATAATCGGGCGTAGTATTCATCCCGGTATCGCTGGAAGAAAGCGCTGAGATAAAGCAGCGGCTGGGGCAGGTGTTCCCGTTCGCACAGGAAGAAGGTTATGAGGAGGCGCCCGACCCGCCCGTTCCCGTCCAGGAAGGGATGAATGGACTCGAATTGGTAATGCATCAGGGCGCACTGCACCAGCGGCGGAATGGTTTTGGCCTCGTGGAGGAACTTCTCCCAGTCGTTGAGGGCGGTGGTCATCTCTGGGACGGGCGGTGGAACGAAGGTCGCTTCGGTCAAACTGCATCCAGGTGGCCCGATCCAGTTTTGATTCTGTCGGAACTCTCCGGGCTTCGCACGTTCACCTCGGACACGCTGCATTAACCGGGCGTGAATCTCACGAACGAGACGAAGGCTGAGGGGCAGCTCTTCCAGTCGTTGTATGCCGTATTCCATCGCCCGGACATAGTTCTGGACCTCTCGAACGTCGGGAGCGCGAGGAGGTTCCTCCTCAGCCGCTTCAAAATAGAGCAGATCCGAGAGCGACGCTTGCGTCCCTTCGATTCGGGAGCTCAATACGGCTTCTCGGCGAACGTAGGGCGCGATGAGCAAGTGAGGGTTGGGGAGCAATTGTCCTATTCCGGCGAGGTTTCCCAGCCCCCGATCCGCTTCAGATAGGAGCCGCACTGTCTCGGGGTCATATTCAATGGATGGAGGCAGCGGATTGGGCACGAACGCCCAGTACCCCTGGGCAGTTTTCATGACCTTGCCGCTTGGGCTGTTGCGGAATTCTTCCGGGTTCACCCCGCCCTCCTAGAGGTGGCGCACAATTAAAGGAGCCTTTAATGAGTTATATGTTATTAAAGGTATAGCCTAAAAACTTTAATAAGGCAAGTTCTTATTAAAGGCTCTTAAAGGCTCAATGATTACAGAGCCGATTCAAGGATGACTGAGCCTTGACGGCGTTGAGAGGCTCCTTCGGGCTCGACTTTTGTCCTCGAATATCCAGAGAGTATGACTTAGAATCGCCGCCATGAGTTCAAACAGGTCCGTAGCCCCAAAAGCCGAGGGAGGGTCAACCAGAATCGCTCTCGGTGCGTTGTTCGGGGGAGCGGCAGGGATCGCATTTGCGCCGATCTTCGTGCGGCTGAGCGAGGTCGGGCCGAGCGCGACGGCCTTCTGGCGCCTCGCCCTGGCGTTGCCGGTGCTTTGGCTCTGGATGAGAATCGAGGGGCGGGGCCTGGGCGCGCCGCGGCAGCCATCCTCCTTCACCGATTATCGCCGGCTGATCGTGGCAGGCCTGTTCTTTGCCGCCGACCTTGCCGTCTGGCACCGGTCGATCACTCTCACCTCGGTCGCGAATGCGACGCTGCTGGCCAACTTCGCCCCGATATTCGTCACGCTTGGGGCTTGGTTGTGGTTCGGCCAACGCTTTAGCCGGGCGTTCATTCTCGGGATGGCGACAGCCCTGGCCGGCGCGACGATTCTGATCGGGACAAGCTTCCATTTGAGCCTCCGACATCTCCTCGGCGATGTATTGGGCCTTGTCACAGCGGTCTTCTACGCGGGGTATATCCTGGCGGTCAAGGAGTTGCGGGACGATTTTTCGTCCGCAACCATCTTGATGTGGAGTGGTGTCGCCAGTGCGATGGCGCTCCTGCCCATTTCCCTTCTTTCGGGCGAGGGCCTGGTCGCCTTCACCGCCGGGGGTTGGGCGGTACTGATCAGCCTCGCGCTGATCTCCCAGGTTGGCGGTCAGGGCTTGATCACCTATGCCCTGGCTCACCTGCCCGCCGCGTTCTCGTCGGTAGGCCTGCTGCTGCAGCCCGCGATTGCCGCCCTGTTGGCGTGGATCATCCTGTACGAGCCGCTTGGGGTGTGGCAGGCCCTCGGGGGTGTGATCGTGTTGGCTGGGATCGCCGTCGCGCGGCGCGGAAGTCGTTTGGCCTGAAGGTCAAGAGAAAGAGCGACCGTATGTGCCCTCTATGCTTTGATCAGGTGAAATGGAAGGATCTTACCGGCTTTGGTGGGGACCGGCCACTGACGCTTGACATGGACCGTCCCCGCCCGGCGCCAGATCTCGGCATACGCCTGCCCGATCCTCACATTCCGCCCCAACTCCTCAAGAAAGGTTTCTCGGACCCTGTCCTCGTCTACTGAGCCGACCCTCGGGCTGACAATCAACAGCAAACGCAGGATGCCGTGGTCGCCCTCCTCTTCGAGCGCTTGGTAGTCTGCACTCGTCCCTCCGAACTTGGCAGGCAGGACCTCCTCCAAGACTCGCAGGAGATCGGTCTGGACGAAGGTCATCCCCTCGCCGCTCAGCTTCTCGAAGCTCCGAATTCCGGCCAGGTGGGTTGTCAGACCGACAGCGCCAAGGCGGCAGCTACAGCGCCTGCGTTCCATCACCCCGTAATCGCCGCTCTCGACGTTCAGGAGGATCTTCGGCGCTGACGGAAGAAGTGAGGTGAACAGGAAGGCCTCAACGGAGGGCCCTGAATCGCCCACCGCTCTCGAACGCTGGATGAGCCCGTAGCAGTCGCTATGAAAATGGAGGTCATCGGAGGCCTGAGGCTCTCCGCAGAGGTAGCCGATGATACCGGCCTCGGTGAAGGCATAGCGGACGAGCGCGCGCGCGCCGACGGCCTCGACCGTCTGTTTCTTGGCATCGGTGTACGGCTCGCCAAGGGTGATGAACCAGACCCCGTTGAGGTTGAGCCCCATCTCCTTTGCTGCAGCGCAGATGCGCACAGCCGAGCTTGCGTAGGTCGTGACGCAGACGGCCTTCCCCTCCCTCAGGCGGGTCGCCAGCCAGCCGGCTATCCGACCGGGTTCCTGGAGATCGAGGAAGGTCGGCGTCGGCATAGGACTCGACGTCAGACGACTCAACACAGCCACGTATCGGGCACGTGCTCTCACCGAAAGAGGAAGGGGCTTCACCGGGTAAAACCAGGCGAGCGGTGGTCGCCCGAGCTTCGCGTAGATGAGCAAAAGACCCACGCCGGAGTACAGCCAGACTGCGTGGTCGTAGTGGGAGAGACCGTGCGCTTGGAGGGCGAGGGCCGTATCCACGGCGAGATCGGCTATAAACGCCAACTGCATTCTGACAGGGGTGCCGGGGCTTCTGGTCCCGCCGCTCCGGACTTCGAGATCCGGGGAGATGTGAGGATTATCGAAATCCTTCTCGGCAAAGACGAACCGCCGGCCTCCGCGGACGGCCTCCTTCCGCCCCTTGAACTCGTCGAAGGTCACATAGACACCTGCTTCGACCAGGCGGGAGAGCGCCCCTTCCAGCCCTTCTTTGGCCACAAGGGCTTTGAGGTCGCCGAACTCGCATCCGGCCGCCCGAAGGAAGTGAAGGTACGGGCTCCCGGGATGCTCGTATATCGCGCGCCCCGCAATCTGGATGAACCGCTCCTCGCGAGTTGCCAGCCGGCCCCGGATGATCTCGACGGCCTGGGCCGCCGTGATCGGCGTTCGCAGGAAGCGGTGATAGGCTTGCGTCAGGCGGGGAAGCTTTGCGAGGTCGAGTAACCGGAGCCGAGCCATCCTGGCACCTCTCTTTGTTGTCGCAGGCCTCGATCGAACCGTCGATTGGTGATGGCGCGGAAGTCATTCACGATTCGGCTCTCTGTGCCGGAATTCAGAGGCTGGAGAGGTGCGGCCCTGTGAAGCGGGAAGGACAAGATCGCTGTTCCTGCGATCCCGTCGCATAAGAGCGTGGCTCAGTGTAGGCTCGACTACATTTGTTTGACTGGCGGGGAACTGGCGGGCCCAGCAGTGATGTCTCGAAGGACCTTGTGCTTCGTCAGGGTCGGCTTGGTGTAAGGTTTCTTGGGCGGCGGCTTCACGGGTCTTCTCCTTGTCAAAGTCATGTTCTTGAGGCGATTACCTATCCAGATCCCATGTCCAATGGTGCAGGAATACCAGAGGTCACTTCTCAGGCATCGGATGAGATCGGCGTTTGATACCCTGGAACCTGCTCAAGCCCACTTATATTTCATGGCCGAGGTCGTTGTCAACTCAAAACGGTGGCGCCTCCGCTCAGGTTGAATCACCGACGGAGTTCCTGGCGAGGGGACGATTCCCGCCGATGCGCGGCTTCACAGGCGAGGGGGGGTGTGGTAAGGTAGGGCCAGCACGCGCCGGAGGCAAAAATGCACGACGATCACGGCACGCATCTGTTTCTGTACCAGGGCCTGGTGCTCAGGCTCGACGAAGGGGTTCAGGCCCCCAAGGCCGGCACGCTGCTGCTCGCCCGTCAGGTTCCCGCGCTGGCTCATGGGAGCGTTCTCGATCTCGGGACCGGCTGTGGCCTTCTCGCTCTCCTGGCTGCCAGGAGCGCCCGACGAGTTGTCGCCACCGATGTCGTCGAGGCATGCGTCAGGTGCACCTGGTGCAACGCGCTCTTGAACGGTGTCGAGGTGAAAGTCGATGTGAGGCTGGGCGATCTGTTCGCGCCGGTGGCCGGAGAGACATTCGACCTTGCGCTGACGAATCCACCCCAGATGCCGACGCCTCCAGGTCGAGAGGCGGGAGGAGATGAGGCGGTAGCGGATGATGGGGGGCACGACGGGTGGACGATCCTGGACCGTGTGATCCGGGAAGCCCCTGCCCATCTGAAGCCGGGAGGCCAACTGATCTTCACCCTCTTCGATTTCCTCGGCGAGCAGAACGCCTTCCGTCGGCTCAAGGAAGCTGGCCTGTCGCCCGTCATTATTGCTCGGACGAGCCAGCCATTCCCCCGTCTGGCCCGCGAGCGGTTGGACTACATCCGTTCGATCGATGCCGAGCAGACCCTTCCACCAACCGGGACACCGGCCACTTGCGAGCGCCTGGCCATCTCGGGCCGCAAGGCGTGATCGGGCGAGAAGGAGGGTGTGACGGGGTGCGATCAGGGCAGGGGACCTAGATGGTTGGAACATCCGCGGTTCGTGCCCTGATCGTCAATGCCGACGATTTCAATCTGACAGCCGGGGTGAGCCAGGGGATCGCCGAGGCGCACCGGGCGGGGATCGTGACCAGCACGACAGCGATGGTGAACCTCCCGGGCCTGCGTGACAACCTTGGTCAAATTCAGGACCTCCCCCTGCTCGGCCTCGGCCTGCATCTGAACCTCACGTTCGGCCCGCCGGTCTCACCAGCCGAAAAGGTGCGAAGCCTGTTGAGCCCTGACGGTCGCTTCGTCCGGGATCCGGCGCGGCAACTCGAATCTGCTGATCCCGAGGAGATCGCCCGTGAATGGGATGCCCAGCTTGAGGTCTTCCTGACGGCCGTGGGCCGCCCTCCCACGCATCTTGACACCCATCACGACCTGCATGCACACTCGCCGGCCTCGGAGATCGCCCTCGACCTCGCGCAGCGGCTCCGTGTCCCGCTGCGTCCGGTCACGCCAGCCGTGCTCGCCGCCATGGCGGCGGCTGCTCTTCCGACTCCGGATCGCGTGATCGGCGAGACTGCCGCGGAGCCGTACTGGACGGTGACGCGGCTGTTGCAGTGTTTGGACGAGCTGGCCGAAGGCGTCACCGAGTTGTGCTGCCATCCCGGCCGCTTTGATGAGGCGCTGCTGGTGAGCCGCTATAACAGGCAGCGCGAGGTGGAGTTACAGGCCCTCACGGACCCCGCGGTTCAGCGGAGATTGCGGGAACGTGGGATCGCCCTTTTGACCTACGCCGACCTCGCCCGCTAACGACACCTGACGAGCGCGATGGCGCAAACCGTAATCCTCAGTCTCGACATGGGCGGCACCACGCTGTCGTACGGTCTCGTCCAGCCGGATGGCCGGGTGCGTCTGCAGCGTTCGATCGGCACCTTTGCGCGCGGTCGCGGAGAGGCCGTACTCGAGCAGTTACTGGAGGTAACCAGGACACTGCTTGGTGCGGCGAGTAGGCGGCGCCTGCGGGTCTCCGGAATCGGTATCGGCGTGCCGGGCACTGTTGATGTGGCGCGCGGGCGGATACGGGATAACATCCAGAATGTGCCGGAGTTTGAAGGGTTGGCGCTGGGACCGCTCTTGCGCCGCCGCTTCTCCCTGCCGGTCCACCTGGACAACGATGTGAACGCGCTGACGCTCGGCGAATTCTACTTCGGGCGGGCGAGGGGAGTTCGGAACTTCGCGATGCTGGCCGCGGGGACCGGCGTAGGGGGCGGGATCGTCATTGAAGGAAAGCTGGTGCGAGGCCGTCGAGGATACGGCGGTGAGACGGGCCACACGACCGTGAGCCTCGACGGCCGACCCTGCTTCTGCGGCAGCATCGGTTGTATCAAGACCTATGCATCCGGGCCGGACATCGCCGCTCAAGCCCGTGAGCGGCTTCAGACGGCGCGACCAAGTCGGCTTCTCGAACTGTGCGGCGGTGATCCTCAGCGGCTGACGGCGCAGGAGGTGTTTGCCGCCGCCCGCGCTAGTGACCCGATCGCCCTCGAGGTGGTTGAAATCGCGGCTCGAGCGTTAGGCGCGGGCGTCGCCAACCTGGTGAACCTCTTGAATCCCGAGATGATCGTTCTGGGCGGTGGCGTCCTGGAGGCATCCGACCTGCTTCTTTCACGGATCAGGCGGTGGGCGGCCTCGTATGCCTTTGCCGAGGCCCTCCGGGGCACGCGACTGGTCGTGTCACGCTTTGTCAAGCGCTCCCGTATTAAAGGGGCAGCCGCCCTCTTTCTCTACGAGACCGGCCGCCCCCCACGATCGGGCTGAACGCCTCCGCCGTCACATCGTCTTGAGGATGGCAGCGAACTCTTCGCGCGTATAGGCGCGAAGGGTCTCGGTCCGAACATTCCCGAGCTGAGCGTTATCGAGCGTCAGGGCGCTCATCGCGAGATCGTTCGGCGCATCGAAGCTCACGACGATGTCGTACTTGCCCATCGTCCAGTGGATTTCCCGGACCTTGACCTTGTGCTTCGCGGCGAGCTTCTTGAACCGGTCGGCCCGTTTAAGTGAGTTTTTGATGTCTCGAACCCCCTGCTCTGTAAATGAGACGAGCGCAACGTAGCGTGGCATCGCTTCCCTCCTTTCGGCGAGTCCCCGGCCGTGGTCCCCACGCGGGCTACACGATCCTACGGGGCCGTTCTTGGGTGACCTCACGATGGCGTCGTGGGGAGACCATACCCGAAGCGATCGGAACGGTCAAGCGGTTGATGTCAAATACCTGCTGCCGGATGCTACGGGATGGTCAAGACGCCGGCGCCACGGAATCGACTTTCTTTAAGGAGGTGAAGGGCGCGGTTCGCTTCGTCAAGAGGGAAGGTGTGGACCTCTGTTCGAATGGGGATGTCGGCCGCGAGCTTCAGCAGGTCGATGACGTCCTGTCGAGTGCTATTCGCCACGCTGCGGACCGTCCGCTCCTGGTAAAGCAGCGGATAGGCGAGCTCCGGGATCGGCGTCATCGTGATCCCGGCAATCGACACGGTCCCCCCTTTCCGAAGCACCCGGAGCGCCTCGATAACCAGTCGACCGACCGGCGCGAAGATGACCGCGCCGTCGAGACGGCCAGGCGGGTCATCTTCTGCTTGGCCAACCCAACGGGCGCCCAACTGCCGCGCGAGGGCGCGGTGCTCTTCGCTCCGGGTAAAGACGAAGACCTCGCATCCCCAATGGATCGCGACCTGAATGGCGATGTGAGCTGAGCCGCCGAACCCGTAGAGACCCAGTCGCCCGCCCGGCCTCACCTCGCTCAGTCGAAGCGCCCGAAGCCCAATGACGCCGGCGCACAAGAGCGGGGCAGCCTGCGTAGGTGAAAACCCGGCAGGCAGCCGGTAGACGAAGGTCGCGGGAGCGACAACGAACTCGGCATAGCCGCCGTCCACATGGTAACCGGTAAAGCGCCCGGCGTCGCACAGGTTCTCCTGATCTCGCTGACAAAAGGCGCATTGGCCGCAGGTCGAGAAGAGCCACGGGATGCCGAGGCGATCGCCTATCCGGAAACGCGTCACCCCTTCCCCAACCAGGTCCACGATCCCGACGATCTGGTGGCCTGGGACGAGAGGAAGCTTAGGAAGCGGCAGGTCCCCTTCGATAATGTGCAGGTCGGTGCGGCAGATTCCGCAGGCCTCGACGCGCAACCGAACTTCTCCGGGGCCCGGGACCGGCGCAGACAGCTCCAACAACTCGAGAGGGTTCTGCTCGATCGGTTGCGCCTTCGAGAGACACATTGCCTTCATGGAAGCCCGGCGGCGAGGTTAGTCCCGTGAGAATTCGGTAAACCGGAAGGTGCGGCCGAAGCGGGCCTCGGCACGCTCTCGAACGGCCTGGAGCACCTCGGGGGTGATGAGCACGATCCCTTGCTCGGCCGCGTAGCGCTCCGCTCCCTTGACCACCATGCCGCGGGCAAAGGAAGGCAGACGCCTCAGCCGCTCCTTGGCCGCGTCACTCCACTGGAGCGTCAAGGGCGCCTCGAGTCCGAAGGTCTGTTCCTCCGGCAGGGTGATCACCTCGCCGCCGAACTGGCCCGGCTGGTAGCCGCATCCCGGGTCTTCCGCCAGGTAGTCTCCATAGGTGGCGTACGCCCGGCAGCGACAACCTCCGCAGATCTTGGAGAACTCGCACGCCCCGCACCGACCGCCAAGGTGGGGGTTGCGGAGGTCGTTAAGGACGGAGGCCCCTTCCCAGATGGCCGAGAAAGATTGACGTCGAAGGTTTCCGGCCGCGACCGGCATATAGGGGCAAGGCGTGATGTCGCCTTCCGGCATGATTCGGCAGTA
>Ga0214473_10006616_pt1 | contig 13797 bp, 21 predicted proteins | sample RVTome_7_FD_203509 | JGI IMG/M metagenome (GOLD analysis project Ga0214473, IMG submission 203509) | Soil microbial communities from uranium-contaminated site in the Upper Colorado River Basin, Wyoming, United States - RVT98D197 | ecosystem: Environmental > Terrestrial > Soil > Contaminated >... | reverse complement strand
TGCGGGGAGGGGTTAGGGGTGGGGGTTGGCGAGCCCCGGCGGGTGGCGCCCCCCACCCTTGATCCCTCCCCGCAAGGGGGAGGGAGACGACTGCGACCCCCGCCGAGCCTATTGAGGTGACCGGTGGACCCGAGCGCCTCAGGCCACCTGCCGCTCCACCATCATCTTCTTGATGCTGGCGATCGCCTTGGCCGGGTTGAGGCCCTTGGGACAGGTCTTGGAACAATTCATGATGGTGTGGCAGCGATAGAGCTTGAACGGGTCCTCGAGATTGTCGAGCCGTTCCTCGGTCGCCTCGTCGCGGCTGTCGATCAGCCAGCGGTAGGCCTGTAGCAGCACCGCTGGGCCGAGATACTTCTCGCCATTCCACCAGTAGCTCGGGCATGAGGTCGAGCAGCAGGCGCAAAGTATGCACTCATAGAGCCCGTCGAGCTTCTCGCGGTCCGGGCGCGATTGCAGCCATTCGGTGCGCGGCGCCGGCGTCGTGGTCTTGAGCCAGGGCTCGATCGAACGGTGCTGGGTATAAAACGTCGAAAGATCGGGAACCAGGTCCTTGACCACCGGCAGGTGCGGCAGCGGGTAGACGGTGATCCGGCCGGAAATCTCGTCCATGCCCTTGGTGCAGGCCAGCGTATTGAGCCCGTCGATATTCATCGAGCAGCTGCCGCAGACGCCCTCGCGGCAGGACCGCCGCAAGGTCAGCGTCGGGTCGATCTTGTTCTTGATCCAGAGCAGGGCATCCAGCACCATCGGCCCGCAATCGTCGAGGTCGACGAAATAGGTGTCCAGCCGCGGATTGGCTTCGGTATCGGGATCGTAGCGGTAGACCCGGTATTCCCTGAGCCGCGTCGCGCCTTGGGGCTTCGGCCAGGTCTTGCCGGCCTTGATCTGGGAGTCCTTGGGAAGCAGCAGTTCGACCATGGTGATCAGTATCCCGGAATGCAGATCGCGTTGGATTGCGCGATGTACGTGTCATAGGCGACCGTCACCTCTTCGGGCGCCGTCTTGCCCTTCATCGAAGCGATGACAACGGTCATGAAGTCCGCGTCGATCAGCTTGGTCGTCGCCTCTCTCTTGCACGCACAGAGCGTGTCGTTCGACGCGATCCCCATGCACACCTTGTAGAACTCCGCCTTCTGCTCGGAGCTGGGCGGTCCGGCCAACGCCGAACCGGTCAGCGCGCCGAGCACCAGCAGCCCGGCGAGTACTCGCGTCATGCCCATATTCATCTCAATTCCTTGCGAATAACCAGTTTCAGCCCCGACCATATCTCGCTCACCGCCGCCACCTTTACATCGACCAGCCCGATCGGCAAAACCACTTCGCGGATCACGTCCTCGGTGATGTCGGTGGGCACCTTGGATACCTTCTTCGGCCACGAGATCCAGATCGCCCCGTCGCGCGCGATCGCCTCCATCAGCGTCTTCGCATTCGCCTCCAGCACCGCCCGCGATGCGGTGAAGCCGTGGATCAGATCGTATCCCGGCTCGCCGTCGTTGAACGTTTCCCAGCCGGCCTGCGCCATCTCGAGGAAATGCCGCGACACGCGCAGGTCGTAGAGCTCCCTGGGGAGGTTGATGAACAGCACCCGCTGCCCGTCCTTGAGCCCGAGCTTTTGCGCCAGCGGCGTGCCCGAATAGCCTGCGGCCGCAACCGCCCGCGCATTCACGGCCTGCCTCCAGCCATCTCCCCGGCGCGCACCGCCGCCGGGAGCCGGTTGGAGCGCGGCGCCAGCGGACAGGTCCAGCGCGGCGAATAAAAGCAGGATGGATTGTAGGCGAAATTGAAGTCCAGCACCGTACGGCCGTCCCCATCGATGCCCAGATCGGCGCCCTTTATCGAATCGATGAGATAGCGGCCGCCGCCATAGGTGTCGTTGCCGCTGGTCGCATCCAGGAAGGGCAAGAAGGCACCGCCGCCATAGCCGCCGATCCAGTAGATCGTGAGTTCCGCCCCGAGCCGTTCGTTCAGTCCGCGCGTCCGGGCAAACGGGGTGACGGCGACGTCGCCGTCCGGGCCGGCCGGCAGATGGAACGCCGTCCCCGTTGCCGGCAACAGCTGCACCGTGAACCGCAGTGCCGGGTCGTATTCGAAGTACATCGGCGGCGGCGAACCCTCATCGAGCGGCGTCTGCGGGTGATCGGCAAACAGCCCTGCCCGCGTGTCGCGCCAGAGCCGCCACGCACGTCCGGCGTCCGCCTCGGCTCGGACGGCAGCATAAAGATCGGCCACGCGCCGCCGCCAGTCCCAAAGTTCTGCCGCCGGCGACAGAGAAGGGGCGGTCAATCCGCGATCTGCCGACACCATCTCGGATAGGCCGGTGCCAGAATAGTCGGCGGTTTGGTCAGTTGCCACTGCTCGACGCTCCACCAGTCATGTCGATGAAGCGGACCTCGGCTTTCTCGGCGGCGCTCTTTTCTCCGGCCTTGCCTTCGACCCATTCCACGCAATTGAGTAGCGCGGCGCTGGACGTCGTGCGGAATCCACCCACAATCGTCACCGCGAAGATGTGGGCAAGCCGCATGGCCTAACGCACCTCCGCTCGGGCCGCGTCCTTGGCTGGTGCGATGTCGTCGCTGCGCAGCTGGTGCGCCTGCGCGCTACCGAGCGCTAATTTGGTCTGCTGACCGTCACGCCGCGCCTTTGTCTCAAACGCCTTGTGCTCGGCTGCCTCGAGCTGCGCCATGTAAAGATCAGCTTCTTCGCACATCTGGCACATGGCGCCTTTCCTCAATACACCCGCGCCTTGGGCGCGATCTTCTTGGGGTCGATCTCGTCCGAAAGCGGCTCGGTGTGCACGGGCCGGTAGTCCAGCGTCACCCTCCCCGCCTCGCCGAGATAGGCCAGCGTGTGCTTGCGCCAGTTGGTGTCGTCGCGATCGGGGTAGTCCTCGCGCGCATGCGCGCCGCGGCTTTCCTTGCGCGCCTCGGCCGAGACCACGGTGACCGTGGCGTTGGCCATCAGGTTTTCCAGTTCCAGCGTTTCGACGAGGTCGGAATTCCACACCATCGAGCGGTCGGTGACTTTGAGGTCCGGCAGCGCGCCCCACAGCTCGGTGATGCGCCTGACGCCCGACTGCAGGGACTCCTCGGTGCGGAACACCGCGGCGTCTTCCTGCATGATCCGCTGCATGCGGTCGCGCACCTCGGCCGTCGGCGAGGCGCCATCGGCGTGCCGCAGCCTGTCGAAGCGGGAAAGGATCTTCTCCTCCGAGGCCTTGTTGACCGCTGGCACGGCTGCAGCCTTGTCCAGCACCTGCCCGGCCCGGATCGCCGCCGCCCGGCCGAAGACAACCAGGTCGATCAGCGAGTTCGAACCCAGCCGGTTGGCCCCGTGCACCGAGGCGCAGCCCGCTTCACCCACCGCCATCAGGCCCGGCACCGTCGCGTCCGGCCCGCCGCGGCGCGGATCGATCGCCTCGCCATGATAGTTCGTGGGGATGCCGCCCATGTTGTAGTGCACCGTCGGCAGCACCGGGATGGGCTCGCGCGTGAGGTCGACGCCGGCGAAGATCTTGGCCGATTCGCTGATGCCCGGCAGGCGCTCGGCCAGCACTTTGGGATCGAGATGGTCGAGGTGGAGGTGGATATGGTCCTTCTTGGGCCCCACCCCGCGCCCCTCGCGGATTTCGATGGTCATGCAGCGGCTGACCACGTCGCGGCTGGCGAGGTCCTTGGCGTTGGGGGCATAGCGCTCCATGAAGCGCTCGCCCTCCGAATTGGTGAGGTAGCCGCCCTCGCCGCGCGCGCCCTCGGTGATGAGCGTTCCCGCCCCATAGATGCCGGTGGGGTGGAACTGCACGAATTCCATGTCCTGCAGCGGCAATCCCGCGCGGGCCACCATGCCGTTGCCGTCGCCGGTCACGGTATGGGCCGAGGTCGCCGAGAAGAAGGCGCGGCCATAGCCGCCGGTCGCCAGCACCACCTGCTTGGCGCGAAACCGGTGCAGCGTGCCGTCGTCGAGCTTCCAGGCGACGACGCCCTGTACCGCGCCGTCCTCGCTCATCAACAGGTCGATGGCGAAATACTCGATGAAGAACTGCGCATTGTGGCGCAGCGACTGGCCATAGAGCGTGTGGAGGATGGCGTGGCCGGTGCGGTCGGCCGCCGCGCAGGTCCGCTGCACGGGCGGGCCATCGCCATAGTTCATCATCATGCCGCCGAACGGCCGCTGGTAGATCTTGCCTTCCTCGGTGCGCGAGAACGGCACGCCATAGTGCTCGAGTTCGTAGACCGCGGCCGGCGCTTCGCGCACCATGTATTCCTGCGCGTCCATGTCGCCCAGCCAGTCCGACCCCTTGACGGTATCGAACATGTGCCACTGCCAGGAATCGGTGCCCATGTTACCCAGCGACGCCGCGATGCCGCCCTGCGCCGCCACCGTGTGCGAGCGGGTCGGGAACACCTTGGTCACGCAGGCGGTCGAGAGCCCCTGCTCGGCCATCCCCAGCGTGGCCCTGAGGCCGGCGCCGCCGGCCCCGACGACGACCACATCGAACTCATGGTCGATGATCTCATAGGCTGCCATAGGCGCTAACCCCAGAATACGATTTTGGCGATGGAAACGAGCCCGATCAGCGCCACGCCGATCGAAAAGACGTCGTTGACGAAGAGCACCAGCCGGTGGGTCCGCTCGTCGGTGACGTAGTCCTCGATCACTTCCCGCATGCCGATGCGCATGTGGACGCAGACAGAAACGATGAGCAGCGCGAGAATTATGGCAACGAACGGATTGGCGACCACCGAGACCATCTCGGCCCGCTCCGCCCCGGCCAGCCGCACCACCAGCCAAACGAAGAAACCGAGGAACAAGACGTTGAGCGCGCCGGTGAGCCGCTGGGTGATGAAATGGCGGGTCGCCGCCTTGGCAGAGCCGTAGCGGGTCGTCGGGTCGGCGATGAGCTTGTTGTCGATCATTTGAACCACACGAAAAGTGCCCAGGCGCCCAGCGTTAACAGGATCGATGCCGCCAGATGGATGCGAACGATCATCTCCCGTCCGGCCGGGTCGAGCGCCTTGCCGAAATCCCAGACGAAATGACGGACGCCGCCCAGCATGTGGTGGAACAGGCTCCAGGTGTAGCCGAAGAGCACGAGTTGCCCGAGCCAGCTGCCGAAAATTGCGTTGACGAAGGCGAGCGGCCCCTCGCCCAGCGCCGCCGCGGCGAGCCAGGCGACCAAGAGCAGCGTGCCCAGATAGTTCACCACCCCGGTGGTGCGATGGATGATCGACATCGCCATGGTGAGGGTGAACTTGTAGATCTGCAGGTGCGGGGAGAGCGGCCGGGAACGGGGAGCCATAGACGTCTCGCTTGGGGGCCCGCCGGATGTCGACAGGCTTTCCAGTATGGGATGGTTTGAGACTTCTAGCGGCGAGCGGCGGCTACGTCAAAGCGAGAAAGTGTGTTGCGGCTCAAACTTTTGACGTATCGAGCAGCGCCGGCGCGGCCCGCAGCGCCTCGAGCGTGAGCACCAGGCTCAACACCCGCTCGCTGCGAAGGCCGTATGCCACCGGTCTGGGGGACGTGACGCTGTCGGTTGCGGCCGCCTGCGCCCTGGCGCCCATGCCGATGTCCTCGGCCAGGGCGTCGCGGACAAGGCCCCCGTTCATCACCAATGCTGCAATCGCAATCATGATGCCGGCGGCCAGTCTGTCCATCTTTCTCGTCCCTTGGTGCGGGCGACCCGGCTTCGGGTTTCCGCTGCTTGAGACGATCGATAGCTGACCCGGGTTGGACTGGGCGTGAATCTGCCGTTCAGATTCGGTTCATTTTCCGTTCATAGAAGTGGCCGAACACAAGCGCGGGGAGCGAATCGTGGACAAAAACATCAGGGTCGTGGATGTCGAAAACCTCTCGGAAAACTGGGGCAAGCTCAAGAAATATACCTTCGAGATCACCCATCGCGACGGCACCCGCCAGCGCCATGAGCGTGAAGTCTACGATCGCGGCAACGCCGCGGTCGTCCTGCTCCGCGACCCGGTCCGCGACACCGTCATCCTCACCCGGCAGTTCCGTTTGCCGGTCCATGTCAACGGCGATTCCGGGTATCAGATCGAGGCCTGCGCCGGCCTGCTGGACGGCGACGATCCGGAGACTTGTGCCCGCAAGGAGGCCGAGGAGGAAACCGGCTTTCGCGTCACCGACATCCGCCATATCTTTGATTCATATATGAGTCCCGGCTCGGTAACCGAGAAGCTCCACTTCTTCGTCGCCCATTACGACGCCGCCGCGCAGGTCTCGGCGGGCGGCGGCCTCGATCACGAGGGCGAGGATATCGAAGTGCTCGAAATGCCGTTCAAATCGGCGTTGGCGATGATCGGCTCGGGCGAGATCGTCGACGCCAAGACCATCATGCTGTTGCACTATGCGGCGCTTGAGGCAGCGGTCATCAGCTCTGGAACGGATCCTGGTCGATAGTCTCGAGCATCGTGAACCCGGTCGGCAGCACCACGCTGAACTCCTGCGCCGCGCGCGGATCGGTGAGCAGCAAAGCCAGATCGAGCGCGGACATGGTCGAAGTCACCGCCGGCTCCAGATCGGAAGCCTTGACTCCGGGCTGGCTTGCCACTGCGGGAATGGCTACAATTGCAAGGCCGAGCAAGGTAGTCAGGAACTTGGTTCTCATCTTACGCCCCATCAGTTCTTTGCGCCCGTTTGGCGCGTTCTGACGGAAGTCCTACCCAAGCCTCTCCGAACCGGCATTGAACCGGCCGTTCATACTCGGTTTATAGCATCAAAAAGTTTCTACCGGTAATCGACCAGCTTCTTGTCGGGATCATACGGCTGATCGGCAACGACCCGCGTTACCGCCTGTCCGCACTTCATCTTCTTGGCGGCGGCGTCGTACGCGTAGGCCGTCGTCCCATGCAGGGTCCAGCCTTCGGAAAGTGCCTTGGTTACCTTGTGGCAGAAGGCCGAGTCGTCCTCGCCGGTCAAAAATCGAAAGATCAACATCGGCTGCCCCTGATTCCTGCCCTCGCCCCGTGGCAGTTGTAATCGCGCCTACTTATCGCTAATCGGTTCGGAATGCATCGGTTTCCAGCATCATTGTTGGACGGCTACAGGTCGTTCATGTCCGATCGCTACCTCCGCGAGAAAGACCGCTATCGCGAACTCGCCACCGGCGGACAGAACCCGACGACGATGATCATCGCCTGTTGCGACAGCCGCGCCGCCCCCGAAACCATCTTCAACGCCGGCCCAGGCGAGCTTTTCGTTTTGCGCAACGTCGCCAATCTGGTGCCGCCGTTCCAGCCCGATGCCGGACAGCACGGCACCTCGGCCGCCATCGAATTTGCCGTCAACTCGCTTGGCATTCGCGATCTGGTGGTGATGGGTCACGGCCGCTGCGGCGGTATCCGTGCCGCGCTCGATCCCAACGCCGAACCGCTCGCCCAGGGCGATTTCATCGGCAAGTGGATGGGCCTTCTTGGACCGGTAGCCCAACAGGTGAACAGCTATTCCTTCCTCACCGCCAACGAACGTCAGACAACGCTCGAGCGGCTCTCCATCCGCAACTCGATCATGAACCTTCGCACTTTCCCCTACATCAAAGCGCTCGAAGCGGAGCACAAGCTGGCGATCCATGGCGTTTGGTTCGATATCGCCAGCGGCGAACTGTGGGTGATGGACAGCAATACCGGGGATTTCGAGCGGCCCGACATCTAGCCATTGCAACCGACTCTCGCCCCGCGCGTTGATTCAAATTCTGCGTGAAAGATTCATTCACAAAATCAACAGGATAAGGCCTTTCTGTTGCCTTTTTGGCGACCATTGCCAGTCATGATCAGCGCCCACACTCTTGTTGGCAAGCCGCCTCCGGCGGTCTTCGTCGCATTGGGTTGACCCAATGCGCACATGCCGTCCTCACAGGAGATCAACAGATGAAAAAAGCCCTACTCTTAGTAGCAGCCCTCGGTCTGGCCTTGTCGACAACCACCGCCATCGCCGCGGATTTCCCCGGCGCGGACGCCGACAAGAGTGGCCTGGTGTCCTTGCCCGAACTCCGCCTGCTCTTTCCGGGTGTTTCCGCAGCCGCCTTCGCGACCGCCGATGCCGACGACGACGGTGAGCTAGATCACGACGAATTCGACTTGCTGGTGATGAGCACCGGCGGCATCGGCGGGGTTCCGGCGGCGAGTGACGAGCTGCAGCCTATCCCCGAGCCGCTGACCTCCTACTAGCCAGACAGGTATTGCACTCGGAGCCGGCCCTTTCGGGCTGGCTCCTCGGGGCTACTTTCCCGTGGCTTCAGCTGCTTCTGGACTGACAGCGAGTTGCTGCACCACGCTCAGAATCGGTCCCGCAGGCGCCCGTAGTTCCCAACTCAGCCCTGTGGGCGCATAGGTAATGGCCACGGCGCCTCCCAGCGACTGACCGGCGACGCGCTCGATGATGGTCGTGCCGAAGCCGGCGCGCCCCGGCGCGACTACCACCGGCCCGCCGCTCTCGCGCCACGCGACAAAGAGTTCCGGTTCTTCACCCACCGCCTCGATGCGCCATTCGACGACGACCTCTCCCTGCTCCCCCGAAAGCGCACCATACTTGAGGGCGTTGGTCGCCAGTTCATGGAACGCCATGCCCAGCGCCTGCGCGGCGGTCGGGGTCACGACCAGCCGATCCCCTTCGAGCCTGACCCGAGAGCCGATGAGCCCGTCGATATGAGCCAATTGCGCGCGCACCAGCGCGCTGAGTTCGGCGCCGCGCCAGCTGCCGTCGACCAGCAGGTCCTGATTGGCGGCCAGCGCCCGCAGCCGTTGCGAGATCCGGCGCACGAAGTCCTGCGGCGAACTGTGCGTCACCGTCTGCCGGATGATCGCCTCCACGACGGCGAGGAGGTTCTTGGAACGGTGGTTGACCTCCAGGCTGAGGACCCGCTGCGCTTCCTGCAACCTTTTGCGTTCGGTGACGTCGCGCGCAATCTTCGACGCGCCGACGATGGTCCCCTCGTCGCTGTGAACGGGTGAGACGGTCAAGGAAATGCTGATCAGTTCGCCACTCTTGTGCCGCCGGACGGTTTCGTAGTGGTCCACCCGCTCGCCGCGCCGAATCCGGGCCAGAATGGAAGCCTCCTCGCTTTTGCGCCCTTCCGGAATGATGATGGCAATAGGTTTCCCCAGCATTTCCGCGGCTGAATAGCCAAAGATGCGCTCAGCGGCGGCATTCCACGACGTGACGTTGCCGTTGAGATCCTTGCTGATGATGGCGTCGTCGGACGACTCGACGATTGCGGCGAGAAGCGCGCGCGTGTTGATTTCGCTCCAGCGAGGGTGGTCGGCACTGCCAGAGGTCCCGTCCGAACCGGCGTTCGTCTCGTTCATACCGTATTCCCCAGCGCCTGCTTGCTCGCCACAGGGGTCCGCGACCCGGCAACCAGCACTCAACTAACGGCGCGTCCGCCCAAAAGCTCCCTATATGCCAACATTTTCGGGTAGTCTCCCCAATGGTCGGTCAGGCTGAGCGCTCCCAGCGATAGAGGATGTCCGGCGCCTTGGCCTCGTTGGCAGCGCCATCGGTGAATTTCACCGCCACGAAGCCGTGCTTCTCGTAAAATGCCCGTGCGCGCATATTGTCCGCAAAGCACCAGAGCTCCAGACTCTGGTTGCGGCTCTTCGCGTCGGCGATCAGCGCCGACCCGATGCCAGTGCGCAACTGCGCCGGATCCATGTAGAGATGCTCGATCCATCCTTCGAGTTCGGCCATGAAGCCGACGATCCTGCCGTCCCGCTCTGCCACCGTCACCCGATAGTCCACCAGGATCCGGTCGCGGGTATGCGCCTGGTCCTCCTCGACCGTATGGAGGTCGGGAAGGAACGTCAGCAGCCGCCGCGAAGCCGCGAACAGTGCCGCGATTTCGTCGGCGTCCGCTTCGGTGGCCAGGCGTAAGCTGATGCTCACAGCACGACGTCCTCAGAGCCCTTCGCCCCGCGAATGCCCGCCACCCAGCGCATCTAGGCTTTCTGCGCCGGACGCGGCAGCGCGCGCCACAGCCGGTCGCCGAAGACGTTGAACATGAGGCCGGCGAAGACCAGCAAGCTGCCAGAGATCTCGACCGCCGAAATCGTCTCGCCCAGGAGCAGAGCGGCGCTGCCGAGGCCGGCGATGGGCACCAGCAGCGTGAACGGCGCAACCGTATTAGCCGGGTAGCGGCCGAGCAGCTTGGCCCAGATGCCATAACCGAAGAGCGTCGAAAGGTAGGCCGTGAACAGGATCGAGCCGCCGCCGCGCCAGGTCAGGCCGGAGAACGCTGCGAGGATCGCGCCTGGCCCCTCCACGAGAAGCGAGAGGATCAGCATCGGCACCGGCACCACCAGGCTCGACCAGACCACGAAGCCCAGCATGTCGATGCGCGCCGCTTTCTTGGTGATGATGTTGGAGGCGCCCCAGCAGAATGCTGCCACCAGCGTCAGGATCAACGGCAGCAGGGCCGCGCCCTCCAGCCGCTCGAGCCCGATGGCCCCGATCCCGGCGATCGCCACCAGCCCGCCCATGATCTGGAACAGTCCGGGCCGCTCCCCGAGCAGCCACACGGCCAGCCCGAAGGTGAAGAACGCCTGCATCTGCATCACCAGCGAGGCGAGCCCTGCCGGCATCCCCAGCTTAATGGCGGTGAACAGGAACCCGAACTGCAAGACGCCCACGGCAAAACCGTAGGCGACAATGATGCCCCAGCCCGCCTGCGGCTTGCGGATGAAGAACACTGCCGGGATCGCCGCGGCGAGGTAGCGCAGCGCCGTGAGCAGCAACGGCGGCACCTCGTCGACTCCCCAGCGGATGGCAACGAAATTGACGCCCCAGACGATGACGACGAGGAGCGCGAGCGAGAGGTCACGAAGGGCCATGGCAGTCCCCGCTCTAGGCCGCTTTCTGCTCCACCAGGCGGCGCTCGATCAGCGTTTCGAGGATCTGCACGGTGTTGAGCGCGGCGCCCTTGCGCAGATTGTCCGAAACCACCCACATGGCGAGCCCATTCTCGACCGTATTGTCCTCGCGGATGCGGCTCACAAAGGTGTCGTATTCGCCCACGCATTCGACGGGCGTGGCGTAGCCGCCGGCTTCGCGCTTGTCGATGACGCTGATGCCGGGCGCATCGCGCAGCAGGTCGCGCGCCTCGTCGGGGCTGATCGGCCTCTCGAATTCCATGTGCACCGCTTCGGAGTGGCCGACGAACACCGGCACGCGTACGCAGGTGGCAGTGAGCCTGATCTTGGGGTCGAGGATCTTCTTGGTCTCGGCCACCATCTTCCACTCTTCCTTGGTGTAGCCGTCCTCCATGAACACATCGATATGGGGGATGACGTTGAAGGCGATCTGCTTGGGGAACTTGCGCGGCGTGGCGCTGTCGTTGACGAAGATGCCCTTGGTCTGGGTCCAGAGTTCGTCGACGCCCTCCTTGCCGGCGCCCGAAACCGACTGATAGGTCGAAACGACCACCCGCGTGATCTTGGCGAAATCGTGCAGCGGCTTGAGCGCCACGACCAGTTGCGCGGTCGAGCAATTGGGGTTGGCGATGATGTTCTTGCGGTCGGCCCGCGCCATGTAGGCGTCGAGCACATGCGCATTGACCTCGGGCACGATCAGCGGCACGTCGCCATGGTAGCGCCAGAAGCTCGAGTTATCGACGACGATGCAGCCGGTGCGGCCGATCCGTTCCGCCCATTCCTTGGAGATCGCCGATCCCGCCGACATCAGCGCGAAATCGACGCCGGTAAAATCGAAATCCGCAAGGTTCTTGGCCTTGAGCCGCTTGTCACCGAAGCTCAGTTCCTGGCCTGTCGAACGCGACGAAGCGAGCGCGATGACTTCGCTGACCGGGAACTTGCGCTCATCGAGGATGTTGAGCATTTCGCGGCCCACATTGCCTGTGGCTCCGACGACGGCGACACGATAACCCATCTGGTGATCCTTTTACCCGTTTCCCCCGCACCGGCGTTCCGCCGGCGGCGCATGGTTCTAGGCCTCTCCCCGGCGGGAGACGGCCCGGGGAAAAGCGCTAGCGGGTTTTGGTGGTTTTGCCTTTGAGCGACAAGCGCATCGCGCCGCAGGGACGCTTGGCCCTGACGGTCTGAATATCGCTGTCGAAATGGCTCTCGCCCATGGCGCGAAACGATCCTCAAAGCAGTGCGGCGCTTTCTACGCCGAAATGGCAAAGAGTCAATGAATTCTCTATAGAGCCGGCATGACCCATTTCGACGTTGTGATCGTTGGCGCCGGCGCCGCTGGCATGATGGCCGCCATCGAGGCGGGCAAGCGCGGCCGCAAGGTGCTGATCTTCGATCATGCCAGGTCGCCGGGCGAAAAGGTCCGCATCTCCGGCGGCGGCCGCTGCAACTTCACCAACACTCAAACGAGGCCTGACCGCTTCCTCAGCCAGAACCCGCGCTTCGCCATCTCGGCGCTGGCGCGCTACACGCCTGCCCACTTCATCAAGCTGGTCGAGCGCTACGGCATCGCCTTTCACGAAAAGACCCTGGGCCAGCTCTTCTGCGACGGCTCGAGCCAGCAGATCATCAACCTTCTGACCGCCGAGATGGCCCATGCCGGCGTCACGCTGCAGCTTGGAACCAGCCTCGAACGCGCCGAAAAGACCGAGAACGGCTTCCGCCTCGCGCTCTCCGGTGGCCCGGTCACCTGCGCCTCCCTGATCGTCGCCTCCGGGGGCAAGTCCATCCCAAAGATGGGTGCCACCGGGCTGGGCTACCAGCTTGCCACCCAGTTCGGCCTGCGCGTCACCGAAACCCGCCCGGCGCTGGTGCCGCTGACCTTCGAGCCGGGCATGCTGGAACGGCTGGCGCCGCTCGCCGGTGTCGCCGCCGATGTCACCGTCAGCGCCAACAAGAAGACCTTTGCCGAGGCGATGCTCTTCACCCACCGCGGCCTTTCCGGCCCGGCGATCCTCCAGATCTCGAGCTTTTGGAGGGAGGGCGACGCCATCGGCATCGATCTCCTCCCCGGTCTCGATCTTGCCGAAACGCTGCGCCGCGCGCGCAAGGAGACGCCGAAACTGGCGCTGCAGACCGTCCTGGGCGAGCACCTGCCTAAGCGGCTGGCCCAGATGAAAGCCGAGGAGATCGGGCTCCCGGGCCAGATCGGTGATTTATCGGACGCAAAGTTCGCCAGGGTCGAGGCCGCGCTCAAGCACTGGACCATCAAGCCCACCGGCTCGGAAGGCTACCGCACCGCCGAGGTGACCTTGGGCGGCGTCGACACCGCCGACCTCGATTCGGCGACGATGGCGGCCCGGAATGTCTCGGGCCTCCATTTCATCGGCGAGTGCCTCGACGTCACCGGCTGGCTTGGCGGCTACAACTTCCAGTGGGCCTGGTCCTCGGGCTGGGCCGCCGGGCAGGTCGCCTGACCGCCAGCGCTAGAATTTCCAGCCGACCCGCACGCCCACGTTGGTGATGCCCTCGTTCTGCGGGCCGCAGAGGCCGGCATGGGAGGAATGCTCGACCGTCGCCATGATGCTGGCCTGTTCGGTGATGTCGAAGCCGATGCTGGCGCTTTCGCGGAACAGCGCGGCACAGCCCAGGTTGCGCGCTGGATAGGCGACCCCCGTTGCCGCGCCATTGTGCAGCGCGCCGCCGAACGTGCCTTCGATGAACACCGGGCCGTCGAACACGTGCCAGGTCCAGCTCAGCCCGGCATAGACCTGGCTCTCGAGCCCGCCGAAGTTGACCGTCGCGCCAACGTGCGGGCGGATTTGGCCGATCCAGTTGAAATCGCCCAGATCGAACGGGGTGAACAGCAATTCGACATTGGCGTCGTGCAGCCGCGTCGTATCGAGAAAGCCGAGGA
>Ga0214473_10006615_pt1 | contig 13797 bp, 9 predicted proteins | sample RVTome_7_FD_203509 | JGI IMG/M metagenome (GOLD analysis project Ga0214473, IMG submission 203509) | Soil microbial communities from uranium-contaminated site in the Upper Colorado River Basin, Wyoming, United States - RVT98D197 | ecosystem: Environmental > Terrestrial > Soil > Contaminated >... | reverse complement strand
CCGCTTGACACGTGTGGAGGAGAACATACGACTGGTCGAATCGGGCCGGCTCGTCCTGCCGGATCACGCTGATCCGGCGGCCTTCCTATTGTCAGACGGCCACCTCAACGGCAAACCAAAGGTCGCTGAACGACTCGCGCTCTCCAAACTGATTGAACGATACAAGGCAGCTCTGCCCGAAGGTTCGCTTGAGTCAGAGTCCCTCCGGATTGCCGAACTTCACATACGGCATTTTGTGCGGATCCTCGGCGTCCGGCAAATGCTTGGACAACTCGCATTGGACGACTTGCAGCGCTATGTCCTAAAACGATCGAGCGAACCTGGGAAGCGTGGCAAGACAGTCAGCGTCGGCACAATTCGAAAAGAGCTAGCGACACTGACGACGCTGTGAAATTGGGCGGCACAACACGGCTACGTAATCGGTCCCCTGCCGAAAGTGGGGCTAAAGCTTCCCAAGCTCGACGAGCGCCCTCCATTTCAGACGTATATCCAAATTGCGCGCCAAGTCGATCTTGGCCATCTCACGACAACCGAAGCGGCGGAGCTGTGGGATTGTCTCTATCTCTCAAGCGAAGAGATCAACGCCCTACTTGCGGTCATCAAAGAAGCGAACCAAAGGCCGACGGACAACCCGCATGGTGCCCATGACTGTCCGTCTGAAGAAAGCGATTGAAGCTTGGTTTGCGGAGAAGGAGGCAAGCCCGTTTGCCATTCCAGCAGAGCACCAGGTTGAACGCGTGCGCCGTCCGCGGTTTGAGGAAGGTTGCGTCTCACCCGATCAAGCGAGCCACCACCTGCAGCGCACGCTTTCCGGGACCAAATGGGAGAAGATTCGCGGCTGGCGCATCTATCGGCACAGCTTCATCAGTAACTGCGCTTCGTGCAGTGTTGACCAGCGCATGATCGCAAATCGGAAGAGACGAAAGCGTCATGATGCCTGTAGTGCCGTTTACCAACGTGTCCACCATGCTCTTACAGCGAATGACCAACGCAATTTGATTACCTTCGAGTTCTACCGGAGGGATGGTTTCGCGCTGCGACGAATCATATTAGTTTTGTCAGCAGCGTTCGTCGCGACCACGTACTGAGTGCCGCTCCGTGAGCTTCAACATCTATCAGTGACAAAGCCGCGACGGAGCGCTCGAGCCGTCGGTATTCGCGTTAACGGCGACGCCCCGAATAGAATCCCACCACGCCGAGGAGCAATAGGTGTGCTGCTGCCGGCTCCGGCACGGCCAACGGCGCGTCGAATGAGGCGATGCCAGATCCCGTGTAGTTCGATTTCCATTCCCGGAAATCGGTAAAATTCACGACACCGTCACCGCTGAGGTCCCCCATCGACCGACCGCTAACCGACAAACGGAAGTGGTCGCGGATCGCCGCAAAGTCCGTAACGATGTCGACGCTCCCATCGCAATTGACGTCGCCGGGCTCACACAGTGTTCCAGTATTCACGCGGACGTTGTCGAAGCCGATCGGGTTGTTGAAGCCAGGATTGTCTTGCGACATCAAGATCGCGACCAACTGTCGGCCGATCGCGCCTCCCGACGCGCCGGTGGTGAAGCTTGTTTGATAGTTGGCGAAGGCATTGCCCACCGACTGGAGCGTCGCGAAATCGATCGCCTGGGAGGCGAGCCAATTGGCCGGATTGGCCAGTTCGATATCACCTGCGGTGCCTGAGGGCACGGAAGCCAACGCAATCGTCGCGCCGGCCGTCGAGTTGAATCCACTGAATCGGCCGGCGACAGACACGGTCAAAAAGTACGTTTGATTTGCCGTGATAGCTGCGAGGTTTCCGCTACCCATTGCGGCACCGACGTTGACGTAGCCGTTCTGAGTGCCGGCGCCTCCGGCCTGATTGCCGTTGCCAGCGGTATTCTCGACGCCGACGGGCGAGCCGCCTGCGCTGAATCCGCCGAGGTAGTACCACGAATTGTTCATGTTGGGAAGCGGCGCGCCTGCCAGAATTCCCCCGTTGTCCTGGAACCCTCCGGTGGCCGGTTCCTGGAACGAGAAATTGGGCACCGGCACCGATGCGCCGCTAGCCAGTTCAGCCAGCATTCCTAGGCAAGTGATTATGCCGAAGATCTTTTGCATTGTCATTTTCGAGACCTTTCAAGACTAGAGGTTTCAAGCCAAAGCTTATTCTTCCTTACGAGGACAGTTTTCTGTCCTTTGAGATTGTGCGTCAGCGGCGACTCCGCCGCGCTGCTGTGCGAGTTCACCAGGTTCCACGGTACTGTGGCGTCGGGAATCGGCGTGGGAGCGGCATACGTGAATCAAGATCGAACCGAACAAGAGCATGGCCTGCGTCGACGGCTCCGGAACACCGATAGCCGACGCGGCAACAGCTGCTGTTTCCCCAAAGTGGGCCTTCCACACGCCGTAGTCTTCCGCAGTGACACCTGGGGTGAGGTCGTTCGGCAGCGACGCGGCTGATCCCAAGTTGTCGCGCCAGACCACGTAGTCGGCAGCGTCGACGACGCCGTCTTCGTTGTAATCGCCGAGAAGCACCTCAGTCAGCAAGTACAATGCCGAGGCGTGGGCGCCGAGCTCCGTCGAAAAATTGCCCGGAAATGTCCCGACGTCCGTCTGCGCCCAAAGATCACGTACCTTCACGTTGCCACCGAGCCCCAGGTCGGCGAGGTTAACGTCGACAGTCTCGCTGCCCGGCGCGCCAACCAGGGCGGTGACGGCAAATCGCACGGACGACAGCGAACCCGCTTGGTTGGCACCGCCGTCGTCTAACCCGGCGAGACCGGTCAGCGTCGTGAAGCCGTCGGGCAATTCGTACTCGATGATCGAAACGGCATGGGTGCCGATTCCGTCATCGTACGCAACGCCGTTGATCAGTAGCGGCCCGCTCCCCTCGTTGTTGAGGCCGACTTCGGGGCCTTGCCAGCCGCTGGTCGCTCCGACCCAATCCAGATCGGCGAGCGACATCGACAGGCCGCCCGGACCGGTCAACTGCATGTTCACCCAATCGGCCCAGTCGTAGGCGAAGTCGTCGGTAACACCACCGGGACCATCGCCATCGTCGACCAGCAGGAACAAGCGGTCCTTGCCGGCAATGTCCACGTTGATTGGCGTGGAGCGTCCGGGGGTATTATTCGTGATCAGGCCGCTGACGAAGCTGGCTTGGGAGAGCAAGCTGTTGAAACTTTCGCCCGTCGCGTTGTTCAGATTGAAGACCGCCAGGTACTTGCCCCCATTGGGTGCGTCGGCCACCCAGGCCACTTTGTCGTCCGTGCGAAACAGCTGCCGATTGTTGCTGCTGTGCTGATCGACGGCAATCACTTCGGGATTGGTGATCAGCGAACGGGTGAACGCGTCGTTGCTAGGCAGGTCGCCGCCGAACATCAACGGCGAGCGTGAGATGGTCCACAGCGACATCAGCGTCCGTTGCTCGTCCTGAGTCAGGTTCGACATCCGGTCGGTCCCGACGTGTCCGCGGATGCCGATCCTTCCCAGCGGCAGCATGTCGTTGTCGGGCCAGCGGCCTTCGCCGCGGTGTGGCGTCCACTCATCGGCCCGGGCAAACATGTCGTAGACGTTGCCCCAATTGTCCCAAAGGTCATCCGTGATTCGCCACAGGTTCGCATTGTCCGCCAGGTGATTGGCCTGACCAAGCGGCGCGGCGCCCGGCGAAAGGCTCAATACGATTGGACGGCCGGTCTTGTCGATTGCCGCGCGGACCATTTCAATTTCGTCGGCGTAGTAGGAATCGCTTGGGTGAGCAAAATCGCGGAGCATGTCGTCGATCTTGACGTAATCGACGCCCCAAGATGCGTAGAGATCGAGCATGGAATCGTAGTAGGCCTGCGCTGCCGCTGTCTTCTCCATGCCGTAGTTGTCGTGCAGCCACGTCGCGCCGGTGTCGACCGAACCGTTGTTCCAGATGTTGCGCTGGATGTCTTTGGCGGTATAGGTCGAGTTGGCAATGGGCAAATCGGCGTTCCAAACGTCTTGATTAATTCCGCGCATCAGGTGGATTCCAAATTTCAGTCCCAGGCCATGGAGGTAGTCGGCCAGCGGCTTGAAGCCCAGGTTCCCTGCGGCGCCACCGTTGGCCGACGGAAAACGATTCGTCGCTGGTAGCAGCCGGCCATTGGCGTCGTAGTTGTAAATCGGGTTGCTTTGATTGTACGAATGGTCGTTTTCATTGCTCACGTACCAGCGGATGTCGACGACAACGTGATCCCAACCATATTGCAGGAGGTTGTCGGCCATGTACTGGGCGTTGGCTTTGACTTCGGTTTCCGTGACAGACGAACCATACGAGTCCCAACTGTTCCAGCCCATCGGCGGCGTCTGGGCCCAATCGGCAAACGCCTGCGCAGCCGCCGGCGTCCCCCCAGCCAGGCAAATCAGGCCGAACAAGACTTGAGCAACAAGTCGTTTCTGCAACGCACGACAGTACACCAATGGACCCTCTTCTCTCGAACTTCTCTCGGAGACTACATCAACGCGTACGCGAACAGCCGGCGCGACCCGACTTCCTAGCCGGGTCGCGCGTGGTCGGCCGCGCGTAGCAAATTACACTATCATCCGGGCCTGGCTGCGCCGAACGCAACCAAGCGCGAACAAGCCGCCAACGGCAAGCAACAACATCGACGCCGGCTCGGGGACGGGAACTGCCTCGAGGCGAACGTTGTCAAAATCAATCGGATTATTCGCACCGGCGTTGTTTTCCGACATCAGGACGGCAACCAACTCCTGGCCAATCGCGCCGCCGGACGCGCCGGTGCTGAAGCTGGCCTGATAATCATTGAACACGCCGCCTGCCGCGCTAAGCGTGGCGAAGGGGATCGCATTGGAGGCGAGCCAGTTTGCCGGGCTGGCCAACCCCGTGTCGCCCGGGGTGCCGGAGACGACCGACGCCAGCGCGATGGTTGCGCCGGCAGTCGAGTTGAAGCCGTTGAATCGGCCGGTCACTCCGACTGTCAGGTTGTAGGTTGTGTTGGCCTGGATCAAACCGAGATTCGCGCTACCCAGTGCAGCGCCGACATTCACGTAACCGTTTTGCGTGCCATCGCCACCGGTTTGCCCGCCGTTGCCGGCAGTATTCTCGACGCCGACCGGCGACCCGCCAGCACTGAACCCGCCCAGGTAATACCACGAGTTGCTCATGTTCGGCAGTGCCGTGCCGGCCACGATCCCGCTGTTGTCCTGAAATCCGCCCGTCGAGGGCGTCTCAAACGAATTGTTGGCGATCGCGATGGGCGTCGCATTCGCGGGCAGGCACAGCGCCGACGCCGCGACAGCGGCCACGATCCAAGGTGCAATAACTCTCTTCATTGGTACACTCCACAGAAAGGTGCAAAAAAACTCCCACAACACGTCACGTCTGCCCTCTTCTCGGTTCGATTTTCGACTGGGTTCATTTCGTGTTTGCGACGTTGCCGTCCTCGCGATTGCCAAGGTCTCGATGGACCTGCCAATCGATGTCGTAACTAACCGTGTCGACGCTGCCGTCGCAATAAGCCACCTGCCAACCACCGGCATGCGGTCCTCCGAATCTCCACAGCCACGTCCGCACGTCGCCGACGCGTAAGCTGTCTTCTGGAGTGGAATCGATTACGGGCGCCGCTTCTAAAATCTCCGTTCCATTCCACCGTCCTGTCGCCCGAAAATTGTCGTTATTGAAACCGGTACACCAAGTTTCGTTGTCGCCCCAGTCAATGCCCGTTTCGTATTGGGCGGTCGGGACGTATTTCTCACCGATCATGTAAGTCTTCGAGGTCCCGTCGGTTATCCGGCGAATGCTGATTTCGCTTCGTTCAAAACTGATGCCGGTGAGCCGACGCTTGACATCAATGTCATCACTCGGCCACCTTGGAGTCCCTGTGCGTTCCGATAGTGCTTTTGCGTCTGTATACGTCGCAGGCCCTCCCCCAAGTTCGACGTGGGCGTGACCGGAGTTAATGGCGTAGTCGCTGCGGCCCGCCACGTCGGGCGTCTGCGAATTCGACAGCCCATTTTGCGCCTGGCTGTCGCCGAATGGAAAAGGAACCGGCTGCCGACGCGAGGGACAGTTGATAATCGAGATCGGCGATTGGACAACGATCGAGGCACCGGACGTCTGGACGCGGCCAGCCGCTTCCGGATCCCCGTCCGAACCGGAGTCGTGGAGCGCCTTCTCTTCGATGTATGGAAGCATGTTGTAGATCCATCCGCCCGGCTGCTCCTTTCCGTAACCACGGTCTGGATCGCCGACCCAGTTCCACCCCCAGCCTCCAGTAGGAAAGTGTTTGTGCACGTCGTGATGATTGAGCGCGCCAATCGCTAGCTGCCTGAGACTGCTTTTGCACTGGCTGCGGCGGGCCGCCTCGCGGGCAGCCTGAATCGCCGGCAAGAGCAGCGCGACCAGAATGCCAATGATTGCAATGACGACCAGCAGCTCGACGAGGGTAAACCCGCCGGAGCGCTGCCGCCCGGTCCGTTTCGCGCGCGTTTGAATCCGATTCACGCCGTTATCCATCGAACTTGTCCTTTGAGGAAATCGCCTTACTGCCGCTGTTCCATTGACCGGCTGCACTATCGCAGCGGGAGTCGAAAATGCCTGCGACGCCGTGTGCCGGTTCGCCAGCCACATGCCGCCAGGCACGCGACGCAAGCGGCAAGTGCCGTCGCCGGCTCGGGAACGTTCGTCCCCCCAATTGCACTGCTCCCGCCGCCGCTGGCCGTATTGCCGAAGCGGGTCTTCCAATAGGTGTAGTCCAGCTGGTTGACCATGTTGTCACCATTGCCGTCGGCCGCCAGACCCGCGCCGTTCATTCCGGAGGTGTTTCTCCACACCGTGTAATCCGCCGCGTCGACGACACCGTTGTGGTTGTAGTCGCCGTCCAGCGCGGTCTGGAGGGGGCCGTACAGCACGGCACCCGTCAGTCCGCCAGTCCCGCCCTGCAACGTGAATTCGAGTGCAAGGTCCTGCTGGCCTGCCACCTCGTCAAACAGTCCTCCGATACCGACCGACTCCCCCGGCTCGAGCATCAGGAAGCCATCGGTCAACAACTCGGAAATTACCGACGGCGTAGGACTCGATTCCTGCCATCCGCTGTTGCCTTGGTCGGCAAGACTCGACCAATTGCCGTTGCTGGGGAGCAACGAACCGGACGCGGAGAGCACAGAATATCCATCGAGATGGAGCGTGGTCGGCGAGCTGTTCTTGAGTTGCCCCTGGCCGGTCGTTGGGTCGACGGTCAGCAGGAGGTTGTTGACGACTCGATTGCCCGTGTAATTAATCAACCCCTCGATGACCTCGCCGCTAGGGTTGGTGTACTCGAAGACCAAGTCCTCGGGATTCTGGCCGAACGCACCAATAACAGGATTAAACGGCGTCCCCAAGGTACGCGGCGTCGAGGCAATGCTCAGCGAACCGCCGATCGTTGTGTTCAGTTCGTTCAGCGCCATGGAGGTTGGCGCCGACTCTTGCCATCCAGCAGTGCTTTGATCTTGCAGGCTGTTCCACCCGGCGACACTCAGCCCACCACTTCCCGACAGGATCGAATATCCGTCGATGCCGATTGCTTCGCCGCTGGGACTGGAGATCGAGACGCTCTTGCTGTCCCAATTGACGTTGAGGGTGAGCACGTTCCGGTATTGGAGCTGGAGCAATTGGCCGTGAGTCCCTCCCGGAGCTCTTGCCAGGCGGAAGACCTGCCCTGGGCCAAGAGCCGGCCCGGCCGATAGATCGACATTGGCGAACTGGCCGTTGATCGTTGCGGCATCGACGATATTCCACTTGGTTCCCACGACGGGCGAGAATCCGCCGCCAAACTCCAGCACGAAATTGCCGTTGACGGTTGCGGCACCGCTCGCCTGCACGGGCGAATGGCTCGCGGAGCGAATGTCGGCCGTCAGTGTGCCTCCGCCGCCGAACGTCACGCTCTGGCCGCTGATTGTATGTCCGGCGCCGGTGATTCGCGTCGTGCCGTTGAGTGTGACGTTGCTGGCGACGGCGAGCGTCGCCGGGCTGCCGGTGCCCCCCACGGTCAACGAGCTCTGTCCGTTGACGTTGAGGAATTGCGCCGTCATTGCGCCGCCGGGCTGAATCGCCAAGCTTCCCATGCCGTCGACACCGACGTTCACGGTACCGTTCGGCGTGCCATTCGAGTCGACCACGTGGATCGTGCCACCCGAACGTATTTCCAATCCACCGAACGTCGACGCAGTCCGGCCGAGCACGATGCCAGCCGGATCGATTGTTGCAGTCGAGAGAAAGACGGTGTCGCCGTTCTCAATGACCCCCTCCTCCTCGAATTGGTCAGCCTGCGGCACGCCCCCTTGTTGCCAGTTTCCGTCGACGTTCCAATTGAGGCTGCCGGCCCCCCCAGTCCAAACATTGTCGGCAGCCTGGGCCTCCCCCAATGCTCCCCCAAAAAACACTACTCCCCCAGAAAGCACTGTCGTCAGAACGAGCGCACACTGGAGGCGCGCGGTCCGATGAGTCGCGGTCGAATAATTCGATGTCATTATGCGGGATCCTTGGTTCACAAAGTGTGCTTTGCGTCACGACGAGCGGATCAGGTAAATTGATTTCGCAGAGACGCTGGGCTGCCGGCAGGGAAAAGCGTGGCAAACACACCACGGGATCGCGCCATTGCGCAGCTGACGCGAACGCCGACTGCGTACATTTCCATCGATCGATGGCTCGCCTTCACCGCCTCTAAAGGTAATTCTCCACGAACCACCCCATGCGCTTCGCAATTTTTGCCTTCCGAAGCTTGATTTGAGCAAAATGCCTAACAACCCGGCAAAATTCGACACCGAACGGCCGTTCGTGGCGACTCCTAATAGGGGATCTGATCGCTGCAACACCAGACGGCCCAGTCATCTGGCGTCCACAGGAGCTTCCGATTGCATGGCCGAAGGCGGGACGGACGATCTGGAACCTTACGTTCAAGAGCTGATTGGCTGCCAAGGCCGATTGCGGGCGTATGTCACGGCGGCCTTGGGGAGTCATGCGAATTCAGCGGACGTGCTCCAGCGGACTAACTTGGTGTTGTGGAAGAAAGCGCGGGAATTTCGCGCCGGCGCGGAGTTCATGCCTTGGGCATTGACCATCGCCCGCTACGAAGTCCTGTCGTTCCTTCGAGATCATCGCCGCGACCGACATGTGTTCAGCGATGATGTTGCAAATTTGATGCTGGATGCGATTGCCAACGAGGTGACCGACCCCAGCGATCGAGAAGCGGCGCTCCGCCAGTGCCTGGAGAGGCTGCCCGGTCGAAGCCGCAAACTATTGTGGCAGCGCTACAATCAGGCCGCATCGATCAAAGAGATCGCGAGTGATACAGGGCGTTCGGAGAATTCGGTGAAGTGCCACTTCGTGCGGCTGCGGAAATCGTTGGAGCGATGCATCGAGGGCTTTTTAAAAGCCAGTACCGTGTGAGTGTTCGCACTAAGAGGTCGCAATGAGGCGACGGGACGAAACCCATGAGCAGTCGATTGGACGCGGAAGAGAGACTTCGATTGCTGCTGGTCAGCGCGCTCGATGGCGACGCGTCGAACGCCGACCGGGAGCAACTCAACGAGGCGTTGCGCGAGAGCGCCGAGCTGCGCCAGTCGACCGCGCGGTTTCTCTGCGATGGGTCGTACCTGGCCGATGCGATCCGGTCGATCGACGAGACCGCCGGGTTCATGGGAAGTATGTCCGCGGCCGAATCCGAACGACGCCTTCCCGTACCCGCCGCAGTCGAGCCCGCCGAGCATGGCTCGCCGCCCAGCGAGGCGCTCGTGCGCAGCGATGAATTCGTGCGCGGCGATCGGCGCGCGTCGTCTGTCGCTTCGGCACCGCTGAATCCCGTGCGGTCGGCGTTGCGGTTCGTCAACCGACATGGATTGTTCGTCGCCGCGACGGCGGCCTCACTGATTCTGGCAATTGCCTGGCAGTATGCGGTAATGATGTCCAGATTCGAGCGGCTGCAATCGATTGCCGCCCGTCCCGATCCGGCGGACCGTGCGCAACGGGGAAACCGCGCCCGCGAGGAGGCGAGCGGGGTCGTTGGGTCGGGCGCCGCCCGCGTGACGGGGCTGGTCAACTGCCAGTGGCCCGACAACGTGACTCCCCTGAAATTCGGCGACCAATTGGCGCCGGATTACCGCTTGCAGTTGGAGCAGGGTCTAATGCAACTGACGTTCGCCACCGGGGCTAAGGTGGTCGTCGAAGGTCCGACAGAGCTGGTCGTCACCGCGCCGGGACAGGCGACGCTGGAACGCGGCCGGATTGCAGCGGCAGTGCCTCGCTTCGCCCGGGGCTACACGATTCTCACTCCGACCGCCGAAGTGGTCGACTTGGGAACCGAGTTTGGCGTCGCCGTGGACGCCGCCGGCCAATCGGAAATTCACGTATTCGAGGGAGACGTTGTTGCCCGGCCGCGCGGCGGTGATTCGCATGGAAAGCTCATCCACGCCCGCCAGGACGAAGCGGTTCAGTTTCGCACGCCGAATGAGCAAGCGCGACGCATCACGTCCGACCGGCGCAAGTTCGTTTGTCGGCTTACTCCAGATCGTTCGACCGATGAGTTGCCTCCGCTGCCGGTCACCAACAAACTCGCGTTGTGGCTCGCGGCGGACATGATGCCAGAGACGAAAGAGGGTGCCCTCGTGTCCACCTGGTCCGATCTCCTGGTCGGCGACAACCGGTTTCCCGACGACGCCTGGCAATTCGACGAGCGGTTGTGTCCGACTTGGGTGCGCGACGATCGTGGAAGGCCGGCCGTGCGGTTCGACGGATGGTCGACCAGCCTGGCCACCAGCCCGATGGCCACCGGCAATCAGCTGACGGCGTTTGTCGTATTCGCTCCATTGCCGGTGAGCTTCGCGGGCGATTTCCACGGCGGGATGTTGCTGAAGTTTGGTTCGGACACCCCCTCTTTGGAGTTCTCGCTCATGCCGAACCGGACTCCCAAGGCCCGAGTCTGGGCTCGGCACGACGACGGCGCGAAGTCGTATGTCGGCGAGTTGAATGGGCGAACGGTCGAGCCGCAAGTCGTGTGTGCGGCTGCCTATAGCTACAACGCGGAGAACAATCGCGCCGAGCTGTTTGTCAATGGCAAGAGTGCTGGCGTTGGGCCCGCTCCGAAACCCATGGAACAGAACTCCAGAAAATACATTGGGGCACACGCAGAACCGTGGTGGCAGGCCTATTTTCTCGGTAACATATATGAAGTGATCGTTTACGATGCGGCATTGGACGCGTCGGATTGCGAACTTGTCTTTCAGTACCTGGCAAGTCGGTATCAACTGTCGCTCGACGACTAGCCGCTCGCTCGGTGAATCCAAAACAGTACTGTCGTGGCTGGAGTTCAATTCCCACTTTGTATTGTGCGGCCGACGTAAAGCCGGTCACCTCTGATGTATGACTGCAATTGGCACTAGAGGAATTCTCACTCGAGGCCTGTGGGCAACGGTGGCGGGCAGAATGTTCATCGCGCGGGTAGTTTGCTTGCAGCGTTTTGCGGACGCCGATCGTGCATCAGCTGCGCGGCGCTGGGAGATTCGCGCGCAGCCCCTGACGGACGAATCTCGAACGACGAATGACGAAACGTCGACTTCATCATTCGTCACTGGTCATCTGTCACACAAGCGATCGCGGCCGAAAAGCGGTTTCACCCTGCTGGAGTTGCTTGTCGTGGCGGCGATTATTGGAATGCTAATAGCGCTCTTGGCGCCGGCCATTCAAACTGCGCGAGAGGCCGCCCGTCGCGCCCAATGCAAAAACAATCTGAAACAGTTGTCGCTGGCCGCGCTAAACCATCTCAACACACAAGGACATTTTCCCACGGGCGGCTGGGGATGGTACTGGGTCGGCGATCCTGACCGCGGCTGCGGGAAAGATCAGCCGGGCGGATGGATTTTCAACCTACTGCCCTATTGCGAAGAGAGCCCGGGGCTCCATGAATTGGCGGCCGACGGCCAGCCCGACGACCTGACGCGAGTACAGCGTGTCGGCGCGGCGCAGGTCGTTCAGTCGCCGCTGTCGATCGTCAACTGTCCGTCGCGACGCCGCGCGACAACCTTTCCTCTCGTGCCAAATGAGTGGGGCGAGTTAGGTTTCTACAATGCGATCACTCCGGACGTCGCCGGTCGCAGCGACTATGCGGCAAATTCTGGTCACGTCTATTGCCAGTGGCCGTACCCAGTCTTGGGGCGAGGACCGAAGAGCTACAGCGACGCAGACCTTTGGTCAGCCAATCAGGTGTGGGGAAGTGAGCAGCCGAAGCTGCTCGTCGCGACGTCGGCCCACATCGAAGCCATGACCGGCATCTCCTACGAACGGAGCACCGTCAGTGCGTCGCGCGTCGTCGACGGGCTCTCCAAGACCTATTTGATTGGCGAACGCTACATCCCCGTAGCCCAGTACGAAACCGGGTTGGATCTCGGAGATAACGAGACGTGGTGTACCGGTTTCAACAATGATAACTACCGCAAGACAGGACGCCTTAAAGACGGTGAAGTTCATGAATGTGCCCCCATGCCGGATTGGAAAAGTGGCTTCGAAGATCCGTCGGGTCGATTCGGTGCGGCCCACGTCAGCGGATGGAACGCGTCGTATTGCGATGGGAGCGTGCGCACTATCCCCTACGACATTGACTGGCGTGTCCATCGCGATTTTGGCAACCGTATGGACGGCAGTGCAGTTGAGCTGCCGGAGTGACCGGAATCGTGAGCGTCCAGTGGGCTGAATATTCAGCGGTGAGCGGTGCGTTGTCGAACAACATCCGCCAAGGACTGAGACAATAGCGACCTAGCCAGCCTGTCGTCCGGGTACCAAATTGGCCGTCATTCCAACCGCTTCGAGTCCAATAACGGAAAGGCGGCGCAGTCCAATTCTTGATCAGGCGCCCAATCCACCGGGGACACATCTTTCAATCGTTATGGAAGATGAACGACACCCGTGCAATGTACGTCGAATTGCGGTCGACGCCGGATTACCAAAGACAGGCCTGCAAACGAATCGGTCGTGCAATCGTCCGTGATTGTCGATTCGGCGGCAGACAATGTCCCAATCGGTCAGCCCACATCCTGACGGAGGGCGGTCGGGCATCGTCTGGCATTTGTTGGACGGAAACGGTAAGGCGTGGCGAGCTCCCAGCGACTGCAATGCGGATTCACATCGCGATTTGAACCGGTGGGATTTGCACTTCAAGGCAAACTTATTGTTGACCAAGGTGCTAACCGACTATTTGTCTTCCCGGCTTGGAATGTGAGGCGATCTGAGAGCGAAATGAGGCAGGCCTCTAGCGGACGGCGATTGGAAATGAATCATTCGCCAGTGAGTGAATTTCGGTCGTGCTGGGTCGCCATGTCGCGAATTGCGGACGCCGACACAAATCCGACACAGCATGGGCAACGCAAAGTCCCTTCTGATGCAGCCGTAACGCCATGCGCCTCGAACGATCGAAGAACGCTGTTCGGCATCGTGGGCAATTTTGCCATGTGTCCACCCTGCAATTCCCGCGCAAGACCAACGCAAACTTTTTACCTTCGGATCCTACCGGTGAACTCATTTCCCCTGCAAGATAACTGCTTCACCCATGCGATCCCAATGTTGTTTTTATGCGTCAACGCAACTCCAACATGCTCGGACCACTTTGTCTCGTGGTTGTGTCAGCTCATCATGGGCACGTCCGGAAATTCCACAGTGTCAAAAAAGGGGTCGAATTTCGGCGCGTCTCACTGATGCATGAATTTACGACACAGTCGAGCGTCGGCGAGAGAGAATCGCCGGCATCCCAAGTAGCAACAACACCGCGGTCGCCGGCTCGGGCACGGTGGTATCCGCACTGGCAC
>Ga0214473_10006614_pt1 | contig 13798 bp, 14 predicted proteins | sample RVTome_7_FD_203509 | JGI IMG/M metagenome (GOLD analysis project Ga0214473, IMG submission 203509) | Soil microbial communities from uranium-contaminated site in the Upper Colorado River Basin, Wyoming, United States - RVT98D197 | ecosystem: Environmental > Terrestrial > Soil > Contaminated >... | reverse complement strand
CCTCGACCGCCTTCCTCGCCCCGTGACATGTGCGAAGGTTGATCACCGTCCTGACGCCCATCGCATTGAGAGTGGCGTACCCCTCGGGTTTCGGCTGGGCACCCCGAAAGATTCCGTTGGCCACGCGACCGACGTTGGTGAGTCCCGGGAGACCGAAGAGGTGCTCGGAAACGTGGAAATTCTCGGGGAGAACGGCGGAATTGTCCCCAATCCTTCCGCCGTGTGAAGAGGGATCGCCGGGCGCGTCGGCAGAGCCGGGCAACACTCCCGGAGGCGCCAGCAGCACGAACAGGAGAAGGAGGGCGGCAACCCGCACGGTCCGTCCCGCGAAGAACCCCTTTCCCATTGCTGTCGGTTCCATGACGGTGGATTCCACCATCCGCTTCTCCGTTTCACTCCTTACAGTACAAGTTTCTCCCAGGTGAGACAAGGTCAAGCGGCTGGCGACCCATCGGTGGCGCCTGTCGGCTGTGGCAACGGTAATTCTTTCCGCTCGCCCTCGGTGCGGCTTCTGTTGAAAAGGAATACAAGGAATTCATCGCCCGCTTCAACAAGCAGAAGGAGCGCCCGTCAGCGAAGTACAGGTTATTGGTCGTATCTCGGAAAAGGTATCGGCAAATCTTCTTTGACGATCAGGGGTACCGGCAATATCGCGCGGTGCCCCTCGGTGTTTATTTCCAGGCGGACGGTGAAAGCCGGGACGATATCCCGTCCCCCGGTCAGATTCCGCCGCCAGTTGGTCTCGGGGGTCAGCTCCAGGAAGAGCCACGGCCTGTAGATCTTCCGGCGATACTTGACGGCGACCTTGTAATTGTTCGCGGCCAAACCGAATCTGTCCGCAACCGCACTGGGTCGCGTGGCCCCGGTTGCGCCGACGGCAAAGGCGATCGCGTGGATGGGGGACAGGACCCGTGAGAGGGAAACCTCCGTTCCCCACAGGAAACCGAGCCTTTTCTCGAACATGGTCGCCGAATTTGACCACGAGAAGATATAGTCGTGGCCAAACGGGTGCACGAAATCGAGTTGTGGGGTTACTCCCAAGCCGAGATAATCCTGCCAGAACGGAGTCACCGAAGGGCTGATGAAGGTGTTGTCCCCCAGGGGGAGGCGCCACAGGAACCGGGCCCGGACGAACATCTCCGGGGTCCACACAAGATGCGATCCCACGGCCAGGAAGGCGTATCCCGCTTTCGTGTCCTGGGCGTAGAAACGGAGTTCCGTGTGCACCGCCCGCAACGCATTCGCCTGCGATCGCGAAGGACGTCATTAAGAACGAATGGAAGCAGGAGGCGACGATGCGAGCGGTGCAGGTCTATCGCGTGGATTACGGCATGAAGACTAAAGATCCCATCGGGGTTGTTTTCGAGAAGCGGAATACGGAACGGGCGACCAACTACTACGACCTGTTGCGGCTTGCACGGAGATTCTTCGCGGTGGATACGGCGGACGCCGTTCACATCGCCATCGATGTGGGTGGAACCCGGCGGACGCTCCTCCCGGACCCGACCGGTGACTATTCGGCGGGGTAGTTTCGTGATTCGGGCAGAGGGCGGGAGGTTCGCCGCCCCCGCCCTAACTTCTGATGTCGTTCAATGCACACCAACAACTCCCAGCTTGATGCCGGTTATTTTATTATGTGATGCCGCTCTGCCGGAGGCTTCCGGTCGGGCCAGCGAGGGCTCGTCAGCTCGATCCGCCAGACCGGTCCGTTCATGGAGAGCGGCCCTTCGAACCTCACGAATGCCGGCACGTCGGCGGTAACGATCCAGGCATGACTGTCCGGGGGCATGCGCCCAAACAGCGAGGCGAAGAGCTTTAACCAGAATCCGGGCATTGGCTTCAGTACGTAGCGTGTTGCGGTTTTTTCGGATTCGCCGACCAGCACTTTGTGCTCGCCTGCAGGTGCCAGTTGCAGCTTGATGAGCTTCGGTGCGGGCGTGAAGGCTACCATGTGGACGGTCTCGCCGGCCCCGCTGGAGAGGTTCTTTACGACGGTGAGGACCATGCCGTTGTAGGCGTCGAGGGGCAGATCGAGCGTACCGTCGAGCACCTTCTCCCGTCCGTCCTTGCGGGCCCTGGTTTTCACACGGTACTTCCCGGAGGCCCGCTCCAGCGAGATCTCGGTGTCTTCGGGGAATACCGGCCCGCGCTGCACCAGGTGGTAGCTCTGCAGGGTAAAGACGTCCCGTTGGGTGAACACCACCGTCTCGTCGAACACCGATCCGTCCTTGAAGTGGAACACCAGACGACTGCTGACTTCTCCGTCCCGTCCGACCTGGAGAAGATCGCCCGAAGCGATGAGGACATCCATGGGGGTGCTCAGCACGAGGAACCCATGGAGGGATCCCTCGGCGAAACGCACCGGGACCGGGGCCGCCGCGATGGGGCGCTGCCACAACAGCGCGGTCAAGAGAACCAGCAGGCCTGCCATCGCTCTCCCCGGATTCGACATCGCGCGGTTAATACCTCTTCTGTACCGTGATCGCGATCCCTTTCGGTACGGGAGCGAGTTGGACGTGCATGCGCCCTTCCTGCCGATCGTCACCCTTCTCGACGACGGCGCAGCTCAAATAAGCGATGTACCACCCCAGGGCCACCTGGGAAAAATAGTGCTTGTCGTCGTTGATCCGGGAGAGCCCCGGCACCGTCGATAGCCCGTAAAAGATCGCCTTCTGGTAGGGGTTTTCGCTCATTTTCGCAGCGGTGATGATAGGAACCGCGCTGAAGTACGTGTGACCGCTGACCCCACGGATATTTTGAAACGGCCTCCAATCGGAATCTCCATGGCTCGGCCGGTCTCCCCCGGTTGCCGCCGCCAGGAACACGAGGGCCGGTCCGCCCACGACGGTCGCCCGGAACGATTTTTTGGCCCATTCCTCCATCGTCGAATTATGAAGCAGCAACCCGGCCCCGTAGGTGCCGATGTAGACCGGTACGAGAACGAGAGCAAGCGCGTCAGTGGATAGATTGAATATTTTCGTTGCTTCGTCCGTTTCCGTGCTTCGCAGGTCGTTCTGGTACTTGTTGCGGATATACCGATCGATCTCGGTGTTGGCGAACACGGCGGCCCCGGCGACGCCGATTCCGAGCTTTGTCAGGTTCGCACGATCCAGGTAAAAATTCCCGAAGTCCGTTTTTACGGCTTCGATGCCCCGTGAAATCGCCCCGTTATCCGCCGCGATGCATCGATGACCGAGGGGGAGAAGCCACACGGCCAGTCCTAGACCGATTCGGAGGAAGTTGGTCATCGCCATTTTTCCATTCCCTTTCCGCGGCATCCGGTTTTATCGCCCCTCGATTTCGGAAGGTCGCCACTCGACGGCGCCGAACCGGGTGTCGCCGAGGAAGTTGTAGGCGAGGCTCCAGGTTCCAACCGTCTGGTGACTTCCGGGGATACCGGGAGAGGACGCATCCCGGCGCGACATGACGTACTGGATCCCGAGCGCGTGGCGTTTGTAAACGCTCAAGGTGAACGACGTGTTCCCGCGGAAGATGCGCTCCGATCCGTCCGTCTGGGTGGAACCGAAGCCGCTGATATAGTACTCCCGTCCCGTCATGTCGAACATGGCCTTGTCGCCGAAGATCAGGCGGGCCGCGAGAAGCCCATGCCCTGCCGCGCCGTAGTGGTAGTCGCGTTCCTCGGTGCGGTGGACGGTGCCCCCCGCGCCGTATCCGATTCCGCCGAACGCCGAGCCTTGGAGTGCCACCGCACGCGTGAGCCACCACTGGCCGGTGGTACCGAGGGAAAGGACCGTGCTGGAGACGCGGAAGACCTGCGGCGAGATGTAGTCGAAGCTGCCGTAAAGGCCCCACACCCCGCGGTAGTCGTCGCCTGCCTCGTATTTCTTTCCGAGGAGGAGGCCACGGGTCATGAAGTTTTCGAAGCCGTTCTTGCCGGAAGTGGCGGTGAATTGGAAGTCGAAGTAGTCGAACGGGCGGTCATAGGTGTAACCGTCTTTCCCGGGGAGCCCGTAGGCAAGGGTGTAGTCGGCGGTCACCACGTTCCGGTCGACATTGTTATCGCTGATGCCGACCAGGTGGTCGGTCATGCTCCCGCCGAGCCGCACGCGCGTGAAGGTTGCCGGGTTGTGGCTCGGGAACACCCCTTTGAACCGGTCGCCGAAAACGAGGCGGTTGAAGCCGGTCGGGGGCGAGATCACCGCCGCGCCCAGTTCGCGCCAGAATCCGGGATTCTCCTTGCCGTCTTCGAGAATCAGGCTCGACAGGCGGAAGAGCGGCTCCCCCAGCAAACTCCCGCCGATGCCGCTCGCGACCTGGTCGTTGATGGAGGGCTTCGTGGTCTCCCCGGCCACCTCCCAGACAAAGCTGCCCAGGAAGGTATAGGCGGCCGATGGCCAGAAGCCGAGGCCGGCCGATCGCGCGAATCCCTGATAGACGGCTCCCTGATACGGATGCTGGATCTGATTCACCTGGAAGGAATCGCCGTCGAATCCCCAGGGGCCTTTGGTGAGGTGCCTCCAGGCGGTGGACGGGGTCACACTGAAGACTTTATGCCCTTCCGAATATTTCGTGTCCACCAGGTTGGGGTAGGCGATTCGGCCGTACACGTTGAGGAGCGCTTCGAAGCCCAAGATCTCCAACGCCGGGATCGAATAGCTCTTGCCGTTCCCCTCCCCCCACGACAGAACCGGCTTCCGCACGTTGGGGGGAGGGGGAGGCGTCGTGATCAGAAGATTGTCGACGGCCGCCACCGCCGCCTTCGCAGGCGTGTCGGCAGGGGCGGGCTCCGAGGCGAAGCCCGCGCCCGGTGCCAGGAGGGCAAGTGCGATGGTTCCGGCAAAGAGAGCCCGTCGGAACCCGCCGTCGGGCCCGGATTCGTTACCCTTCCACTTGTTGTCGTGCCTGCCTTCGTGGACTGCATTTGACGTCGACATGTCGGCTCCTCTTCTATGCCGGATTCTGCGAATTACGGATTGCTCCGGGATGTTGCCGAACGATTATTTGGACCCGGCAACGGTCATCCGTTTCTCTTCCTGGTTTTTTTTGTAGCCAATATCTGCATGATAGTCCCGCCCCGGCACCCTGGGCATCGGCCGATGTCCGGAATGTGAATCGTGGTTTGTCCGATTCTCACACCGGTGTTTGTCCTACTGCGCCGCCCTCGCTGGAATATCGCGACACCGTTTCCTCTGCAGAAGATCCGTTCAACCATAGGACAAACACCGGACCGAGAATCAGACAAACAGCGACTCGCGTTTCGGATAGAAGCCGATACCGAAGGCTTGCAGGCAGGATTATCGTGTGTGTAATCGGAGGATGCGTGCGCCAACGGGGCGAAATCTTGCTTGAAGGAGGGACATCATGAAATCCAGTACGAAGGACCAGGCGGAAGGCACGTTTCACGAAGTGAAGGGCAAGGTAAAGGAGGTCGCCGGGAAACTAAGCGATAATCCAAAGTTGGAAGCGGAAGGTACCGTTGAAAAGATAGCCGGCAAAGTTCAGGAAAAGATCGGCCAGGTCAAGAAGGTTTTGGGGAAGTAGTGAGAGCGGGATCCTCGGAGGAATAGAGTTGAAAAAGCAACAGTAACGACAATTAAAGGAGAACGTGCCATGAAAGCAAAATGTTCTATCCCCGTAATGATGGTAGCGGTGGCTCTGCTGGCGTTCAGCCGAAGTTTGACACCCTCTCCGATTTAAGTCCTTTATTATCGGTGTGTTATGTGTAGTGGGCAGCTCTTTTTTGTACTACAACCCGTTTTCCGCTCAGATCGACGACGGGAGTGGCGGAACGCCCAGTGTTTCGAGCAACGCCTTCTGTTCGGGAATCGATCGTGACACCGCACGGGTTTTCTTCCCCCCGACCTCGATCTCGCCGACTTTGATTTTCTGCAAAGAGCGAATCGCCTTCGGCACCGAAGAGACGTCTTTCATCTTCCGTCGCATCCAGCGTTCGACTTGCAGGGAGAGCACGCAGACGAAGATGTGTGCCCGGATCCGGCGCTCGGTCCAGTGAAAGACCGGCCGCAGCAACAACGTGCTCTCCAAACACCGCCACCCGCGTTCGATCTCGGCCAGCTCCTTGTAACGATGAATCACTTCCTTGGGGGGAAGCGACATGTCCGTCGTCTCTACCATCAGCATCCCGTCGATCTTCGACTCCCACAGCAACGCCGACCGGTCTTTCGTGACGTGAACGCTGCCATCGACCAGAGCGACATCGTACAGACCGAGCAGGTTCCGGTCGCGCAGGTAATCGCGGATTCGGTCGTACGTCCCTTGCGGAGTCGGCGTACGCCCCCGCGCTCCGGGGAAGACGAGTTTTTGAAGTTGGTCCTCGATCCATGCATCGGCCTTTTTCAGCCGCGTCTCCCGCCCGGCCTTGACCTCCCGGGCGATCTGCGGGGAGTAGGCGACCACGAACCGGAACGCCTGCCGCTTCTCTTCGAGGACCTGCTCCTTCGTGCTGTTCCGGTCGAACTTCCGACCCAGCGATCCGATCACTTCCGTGGCGTGATGGTTGCGCCGCAACGGGTGCGCCACGATGAACCCCAGATGTTCGTCGATCAACCCTTTGAGGTTCAGGTCGGAGAGCATCCCCCGTTCCCCCACGAAGACCACGCGGCGAAGGGCGAACCGTTCCTTGAGATCCTTGACCACATCCGTCACGGTCGTCTTGTCCGTGGTGTTGCCGGGGAAGACGTGATGGCACAACGGGATCCCTTCAGGCGTCATCACCATTCCGATGACCACCTGCCGTTTGTCGAACCGCTTGTCCCGGCTGTAGCCGTACCGCCGGAAGTCGTCTTCCTGCAGCGACCGGTCCCCTTCGAAGTACGTCGAGGTGATGTCGTAGAAGACCAGGTCCAGGGGGGTGTCCCCGGGAAAGAGTCTTCTGGCGATCAGCGGCTCCGCCTTCTCCTTGCAATCGATCAGGTGGTCCATCGCCCGAAGCAGTTGATGGTACGACGGCTTCTCTCCATCGCCGTAATGGACCGAATCGAGCCAATCCAGCAACGCCAACTTGCTCCCCGGTTCGCAGATCCGGTTGACGACCAGCATCCGGATCAGCTCGGCCGGGGAGAAGGCCGCCTCGCCGTTGATGCCCGCTTTTACGAGCGCCTCGGACAGATCCAGACGATCCCAGACGGATCCCACCGCGTGGACATGACCGAAGTCCTCGACGGTACCGAGGGTCGGTGCAGCGGCGGATGCGGAGACGTCTTCCCCCTTCGCGCGGCGCAGACCGAGGATCAGCTGTTCGATCTTTGCTTCTCCCAACCCTTCCACGGTGCCCAAGTGCGCGAGGATGCGGGTGCGTGGCGCGTTCCCCTTGGCCGGATCCCGAAACGATTCGACGATCTGGACGTGCCGGTAGATCTTCTCTCCGCGTTTCTGCTTGAGGGTCCGGATAAACATACTACAAGCATACCATCTACACCTTTACTGTCAAGCATAATATTATGTCTGTACGTACTACAGCGCAGGGTAGAAAAACCGGAAATTCTGCGGTCTTTCAATCTGTTATCCTAAAATCAGGGAACGGTGAGTGTCAAAGTCCGGGGGATTCGAAGGACCTGGCAGGGACGGAGGATATGGCCGGGGTGAAGGGCACGACAGGGGTGGAGAAAGGGGCGGAGGAAGGGGCGGGGGCCACGATTAACGTCGTTAGGATCGAAGGGGCGGACCAGGGAGTGTACGGCGGGGTGGTTTCGAGAATACTGTTATAACCAACGTTCAAAATGAAGCGCAAATCCCTCCTTGATTCCGTTGCGCATCGGCCTTCTTTCCCTCTCCTCCCGCCGGCGGCGCAAAGGATTTGCCATCCGTTGATTATTTTGGTGGAATGAGACGAGTCCAGGTCGATTCGAACCGAAGAGCTGGGGGGACCCCTTGGAACCATCAAAAATCGTTGCCCGGTATTGCGACGGGAGAACCATGAAAGGCACCACGCAGAACTTTTTCCCCAACAAACCGGTTTTTCACGTCAAGCGCCTGGGAGGGACCGGTCCCGGAGACGTCATCGAGGTGAAGGTCGAGGACCTGAAGGCGATCTTCTTCGTACGGGATTTCACGGGGAACCCGAGGCATGTCGAAAGAAAGAAATTGGCCCCCGGAGAACGGGCGCAGGGCCGGCTGATGGAGGTCACCTGCAAGGACGGCGAGGTGATCGTGGGGACGACGACCGGCTACGACCCGATCCGTCCCGGCTTTTTCCTGTTCCCGATCGACCCGTCGGCCAACAACGCGCGGGTCTTCATCGTGACCAGCGCCGTCAAGGCCGCCCGGTTCCTCTGAACGGTTTCCCCGCATCGGCGGGAACAGCCCCTGACCGGGGTGGAAAGGGAAGGGATCGACGGATGCGACGTTACTCGGCGGTGCTGCTTGTCTGCCTCGCTCTTCTCGGCTTTTCCGCGGCCATCGAAGGGGGCGGAAAGGAGATGAGCGTTCAGGTGAAGAAGGGGCAGGTGAGGGCGACCCCCTCCTTCCTCGGGAAAGTGGTGGTCACCCTGGCCTACGGCGACCGCGTGGAAACCCTCGAGGAGAAGGACGGCTGGATCCGGATCGTCCCCCCGGGGAAAAAGGCGCCGGGTTGGATGCACTCTTCCGCGCTGTCGCAAAAGAGGATCGTCCTGAAGGCGGGGACGAAGGAGGCGGAGCTCGCCGCCTCGACGGGGGAGCTGGCCCTGGCCGGCAAGGGATTCAACGCCGACGTGGAGGCGGCATTCAAGGCCAGGAACAGGGACATCGACTTCACGTGGATCGACAGGATGCAGAACATGAACGTGCCACCGGACAAGGTTCAAGCCTTCCTCCAGGAAGGGAAACTGATCCCCGCCGAGGGGGGTGGCCGATGACAAGGATCCGGTGGACGGCGGCTGCCGCGCTCCTTCTCCCGGCGATCCTGGGGGGGGCGGGCTGCGCGACCCTCGAGGAAGCGGCGAAAATGGGGACCTCCGTCGCGAAATCACAGGGGATCGTGACCGGCGACCAGGCGACATCGATCACCAAGGTCACGAAGGCCGTGACGAAAACGTTCGAGGACATCACTCCCGAGCAGGAGTATTACATCGGCCGGTCCGTGGGGGCCGTCCTTTTGAACAAGTACAAGCCGTACCCGAACGGCCCCGCCAACGACTATCTGAACCTCCTCGGCCAGACCCTCGCGCAGGCTTCCGATCGCCCCGAGACCTTCGGGGGGTACCATTTCCTGATCCTCGATTCGCCGGAGATCAATGCCTTCGCCGCTCCCGGAGGCCTGATCTTCGTCTCCCGGGGCATGCTGCGCTGCTGCAGGAGCGAGGATGCCGTCGCCGCGGTCCTGGCACACGAGATCGCGCACATCCAGCTGCGCCACGGGCTGCAGGCGATCGACAAAAGCCGGATGACCGAGGCGTTGACGACCCTGGGCGCGGAGGGAGCCAAGAGCTACGGCGGCCAGAAGCTCGCCGACCTGACGAAGGTCTTCGAGGGGTCCATCAGCGACGTCACGTCGACCCTGGTCAACAACGGATATTCACGCAGCTTCGAGCGGGAGGCCGACGCCGCCGCGGTCACGATCCTCACCCGGGTCGGCTACGATCCCAACGGCCTCGTCGCGATGCTGACGGAGATGGAGAAAAATCTCAAGCCCGGCGGGCTTGATTTCGCCAAGACGCACCCTTCTCCCAGGAGCCGCATCGACGACATCGCGCGCCAGCACGCCGGCGGTAAGGCGCTCACGGAGGTCCCCGCCCGGCAAGCGAGGTTCCGGAAGGGGTTGGGGAACATCTGAACAAGTTGGCCTTCGCTCCCGCAGGGAAAAAAATCGTCGAGGGGGCGTTGGTCGCACTCGCTTCCGCGGTCATCGCGCTGCTCCTGTGGACGTCGGGCGCGCTGGACCGCTGGGAATACCGCACGTGGGACTGGCGGGCAAGCGTCATGGCGCGGCCGGCTCCCTCCTCCGCGAAGGTCCGCCTCGTCCTCCTCGACCAGAACAGCCTCGACTGGGGACAGAGGGAGAACGGCCTGTCGTGGCCGTGGCCGCGGGAAGTCTACGGCGCCATCATCGAATATTTGAAGCGGGCCGGCGCGAAAAGCGTAGCCTTCGACGTCCTCTTCACGGAGCCCTCCAAGTACGGCGTCGGGGACGACCGGGCGTTGGGGAGCGCCGTCGGAAGGTATAAAGGGTTCGTGGGCGCCCTCTTCCTCGCTGACCGGACCGGGAGCGCGACCGTCTGGCCCCCCGATCTCTCCCGGTTTCCGCTCGCGATCGATGGGTTCGATCCGTCGGGGCTCCGGGGCCCCGACGGCGACCGCGTCACGGCGCACCGGGCGTCGTTCCCCGTTCCGGAGATCGCGTCGCAAGCGGCGATCCTCGCCGACGTCCAGCACGACCCCGATCCCGACGGCGTCTACCGGCGGGTGCGCCTCTTCCGGATCTTCGACGGAAGGGCGGTCCCGTCGCTCGCCCTTGCGAGCCTGCTGGCGGCATCCCCGGGGGCCGGCGTCGCGATGCGGCCTGGCGGGATGACGATCGCGGGGAAGACGGTCCCCCTCGACGGGAAAGGGCACGCCATTCTCCGTTTCCGGGGTCCTTCCGGAACGTACCGCGCCTTCAGCGCCGCCGCGGTGATCCAGTCCGAACTGCGCCTCCAGGCGGGGGAGGAACCGGTCATCAAGGATCCGGAGGCTTTCCGGGACTGCCACGTCATCTTCGGTTTCAGCGCGCCGGGGCTGTTCGATCTGCGCCCCGCGCCGGTCGGCGGCCTGTTTTCCGGCCCCGAGATCCAGGCGACGGCGCTGGACAACCTGTTGGGGGGGGATTTCCTGGCCGAGGTGACGGCGCCGGTCACGGCGGCGCTGACGGTCCTGCTGGCGCTGCTGGCGGCGATCCCGGTCCTCTTTTCCCGGAGCGCGGGGAAGAGCATCCTCTTCTTCGCCGTCTTCCTCCCCCTCCCGGCCGGTCTTTCGCTCGCCGCCTACGCGCAGGGGTACTGGGTCCACCTGGTCGTCGTGGAGGCGGCGGTGTCCCTGTCGCTCCTCGGCGCCTTGACGGTGAATTACGCCACCGAGGGGAGACAGAAGCGGTTCATCAAGAACGCCTTCCGCCAGTACCTGAGTCCCAAGGTCATCGAGCAGCTCATCGCGCACCCGGAGCGCCTGAAACTGGGCGGCGAGCGCCGCACCCTCTCGATCTTCTTCTCCGACCTCCAGGGGTTCACCTCCATCGCCGAGAGGCTCGACCCGGAAGAGTTGACGGTGTTGCTGAACGACTATCTGTCGGCGATGACGGACATCATCCACGACGAGGGCGGGACCCTCGACAAATACGTGGGCGACGCCATCATCGCCTTCTGGAACGCCCCGCTGGAACAGCCCGATCACGCCGAGCGGGCGGCCCGCTCCGCCATTCGATGCCAGGCGAGACTTTCGGAACTGCGCCCCGCGTTCCGGGAAAAAATCGGGAAAGACCTCGCGATGCGCATCGGTCTGAACACGGGGACCGCCATCGTCGGGAACATGGGATCCCACAGCCGCTTCGACTACACGGTCCTCGGAGACGCCGTCAACCTGGCTTCGCGGCTGGAAGGCATCAACAAGCAGTTCGGCACCTGGGTGTTGGCCTCGGAAGCCCTGCGGAACGCGGTGGGCGACGCCTTTGCCGCCCGCGAGATCTCCCGCGTCGCCGTCGTGGGGAGGAGGGACGCCGTGCGGGTCTTCGAACTCTTCCCGAGGGAGGAATCGGCCGCCCGCGCGGACGCGCACCGGGCCTTCGCCGCGGGTCTCGACGACTTCTACGCCGGCAGGTTCTCCGAAGCGATCGGGAAATTCCAGCCGCTCGCGGAGATCGATCCCGCCGCCGCCGCCTATCTTCGGAAATGCCGGGCCTTGTCGGAGCACCCGCCGGAGGGGTGGGAGGGGGTCTGGACGGCGACCGAGAAATGACGTACCGAGGGGGCGGGAAAGCGCGCGATTGACCTTTTCTTCCCCCGCCGCTATCGTAACCGCTTGCAAGGATCCCGAGGTTTCGAGGAAAAGAGAACGTCATGATCTCCCGGATCTTCGGCGGCATCTCCTCCCTGATGGACGTCGGCAATCTCCCGATTTCCAACGTCGTCCTTCTTTCCGTCGTCCTGTTGTTTTTCCTCGCCGTCTTCTGCGCGAACACCTTCTTCAAGAGGAGGATGTCTTCCTCCAAGGTCACCGCGACGATCAAGATCGCCCTGCTGGGCTTCGTCCTCCTCCTCGCCGAGTCGCACGCCCAGGCCGTTCCGGGCTTCGGGACTCTCGTCGGCAACTTTCAGAAGTTCATCGTGCTGCTGTGTCTTGCGAACCTCGTGACGTACCTCCTCGTGGACATCTATTTCTATTACAGGATGAAGCGGGAGGTCCCATCCTTCCTCCGGGACCTTTTCACCTCGTTCGTCTACATCTTCTTTGCGATGGCCCTGTTGCGGGTCGTCTTCCATCTGGATCTCTCCTCCATCCTGACGACCACGACCGTTCTGACCGCCGCCGTCGCTTTCGCCATGCAAACGACCATCGCCAACATCGTTTCGGGCTTTTATGTCCAGAACGACCGGAACCTACGGTTGAAGACCTGGATCGCCCTGAAGGATCAGGACGTCGTCGGGGAGATCGTCAACCTGGGATTCCGGTACACGACCCTGAAATCCCTGGATCACACGAAGGTCATGGTTCCGAACAACTACATCATGCAGAACATCGTGACGAGTCTCGGGTATGGGGAAGGACAGGAACGGACGAAGATCGCCTTGAAGGTCGGCCTCGGTTACGATTTCCCGCCGGAGAAGGCGAAAAGCCTGTTGCTGCGTATCCTGCTGCAGGACAAGGACATCGCGAAAGACCCTCCGCCGTCGGTGAGAGTCAGGAACTTCGCGGACAGCTGCATCGAATACGATCTTGTCTATTCCCTGAACGATTATCGCACCTTCCTCGTCACCAGGGGGAACGTCCTGACGAGGATCTGGTACGCGGTCACGAGGGAAGGCCACAGCATCCCGTTCCCCCACCGGGAAGTCATCGTGAAGACCGCCCGGGAGCCGTTCGTCGTCGACGCGGGAACGCTCCTGGACGTTTTCCGGCGAACGGAGATCCTGCAATCTTTAAGCGATGAGGAATCCCGGACGTTGTCGGAAAGGGTTCACGTCCGGGTCTTCGCCACCGGAGAAGTGGTGGTCCGGCAGGACGATCCCGGGGGTTCCCTCTTCATCGTCATGGAAGGGGAGTTGAAGGTCTCCATCGACGACGCGCAGGTCGGGACCCTCGCGGGCGGGGAGATCTTCGGGGAGATGTCGCTTCTGACGGGAGAAAAGAGAAAGGCCACGGTGACGGCCGCGACCGAGGCGCATCTCGTCGAAATCCTGAAAGAAGATATCGAGCCGATGATCCGGTCCAACCCGGATCTCCTGGACAAGCTGAGCGCCATCCTGGCCCGGAGGGAAGAGGTGAACCGCGGCCACAGGGAGAGGATGGAGCTTGCGAGCGCCGATCCCGGGACGAAGGAAACGTTCCGGCAGAAGCTCATGGCGTTCTTCAATCTGTGAGATGCCGTCCGAGGAGCTTCTCCCGTTCCGTCCTGGCGGATTGCGCCTTCTCCGGCGCGCCGGCCTTCTCGTAGAGCCGGGCCAATTCGAGCAGCGCCGAGGCGGCCTCCCGCGGATCGTCGCCGTTGACGCTCACGTCGTACGCCCTCGTGTAGAAACCGATCGCCTTTCCCGTGTCCCCCGCCCCCGCGGCGAGGGCCCCGAGGGCACGGAGGTCGGCGGCGATCTTCCTGCTGTTCGCGATGCCCTTGTCGATCGACAGGGACGCCGCGTAGAACTCCCCGGCCCTC
>Ga0214473_10006613_pt1 | contig 13800 bp, 9 predicted proteins | sample RVTome_7_FD_203509 | JGI IMG/M metagenome (GOLD analysis project Ga0214473, IMG submission 203509) | Soil microbial communities from uranium-contaminated site in the Upper Colorado River Basin, Wyoming, United States - RVT98D197 | ecosystem: Environmental > Terrestrial > Soil > Contaminated >... | reverse complement strand
GCGGAGCCGGAGGGCTCCCATGGCGGGTCGCCGACTCGGCCAGTGGACCCGGCATGGGATCCCGGTCCGCCGCGGAGACGATGGCCCCTGCTCTTAGACGATGGGCTCGGGCGTGCGGGCGGGAGAGGCTCGGGGCGGTAGCGGGGTCGCGCGCGTCGTCCGTTCCTGGCCGGCACGCCAGGCGCGAAGGACCGCCGGCAGGTGCTGCGGGAAGGCGAGCGACTCCGGCAGCTCGTCCGGGGCGAACCAGGCGACCTCCGCGACCACGTTCGGATCGCTGTGCGTCTCGGCCGCCGCCGGCGCCAGGGCGTTGAAGTAGATATTGAGCGTGACCTTGTCGGCTCCCGGGCCGTCGGGAGCGTAGCTGTCGATCCACATCCCGAGGATGGCGCCCACCTCGATCTCGAGCCCCGTTTCCTCCCGCACCTCGCGCGCGGCAGCCTCCCGGGGATGCTCGCGCGGGCCGCAGAAGCCACTCGGTACATCCCACGCCCCCTTCCAGGGCTCGTGGGCGCGGCGCACCAGCAGCAGCTTGCCGGAGCGGCCGACGAGCGCGCCCGCAAACGGCTTGGCGTCGAGCCAGTGGCTGGCGTCGCACGCCCTGCAGGTGACGGGCGGCGGCGCGGGCAGGGGCGCTCCGCACTCGGAGCAGAACCGCGGCATGGCCTTCGGGCCTCCTCGGTTGACGTGCCCCTACTATACGCCCCGTGGATCGGCGCGCAAGGAGGGCGGGTCGGATTCGCGCAGCACGCACCCGAGCCACACCGCGCACACGACGAGTGTCGCCGCCGCACCCAGCAGCCACGCGCCTCCGGCGAGCGCCAGCGCGTGGGCCTCGAGCGGTCCGGGAGCCAGCACTCCGGGGGCGAGGAAGAAGTAGAAACCGACGAGCCCCACGGTCGCGGCCGCGGCGTGCGCCGCCGCTGCCTTGCCCGGGCGCAGCAAGCCGAAGGGAACCACCCACAGCAGGTACTGCGCGCTCTGCAGGCCGTAAAGTACGGCGAACGCCAGCAGCAACGCGAGCACGGCACGCCGCGGGGGAAACTCGAGGCGGCGAGCACGCACGGCGAGCCCGAGCGCCGCCCAGGCGCCCAGGAACGCGAGCTTCGAGACGAGGGCGGCGGTGGGCCAGAAGCGCGCCTCGCTGCGCGGCAAAGAGCCGCTCGCGAGCCAGTCGAGTCCGCGCGCCACTCCGGTCCAGCCGAAATCGGCTATGCCGCCGTAGCCGAAGAGCTCGCGCCGCAGCGCAGCTGCATCCGCCACGGCGAAAGGAACGAGCAGCAGCGCCCCCGGGGCGAGTGCGATCACGGCGTAGCGCAGAGCGGCGCGCCAGGAAGCGCCACCGGCGAAGGCCAGGAACGGCAGCGCCAGCACGGGAAACGACTTGGTGGCGATCCCGGCGCCGAGCGCGAGCGCCGAGGCTCCGGCCCGGCCGCGCTCGGCGAGCAAGACCGCGAGCAGCAGCAAGCCGGCCGGGATCGCGTCGAACTGCCCGTGAGCGCCGCCTATCAACAGGCTCACCGGGTGGAGCGCATACAGCCACGCGGCGAGCGGCGAGGCGAGGCCGCCCGCGGCCGCGCGCGCGAGCAGCGCCACGACGCCCAGGTCGGCCGCGACCACGGGCAGCTTGACGTTGACCGCGAACGTCCCGACGCCCTCCCGCGCGAGCCAGAGAGCCGCGGCCTCGACGCCCGCCCAGGGAGGCGGGTACGGATACAGCCGCTCGATCGAGTACGGGTTCCACGACTCGTCGAGCAGGTGGCGCGCCACGCGCTCGTAACGCGCCACGTCCGCGACGCCGGCGTCGAACGTGAAGACCGCCAGGAGTCGCAGCGCGAGTGCGACCAGCAGCGGCACGAGCGCCTCGCGCGTCACCGCAGCGGCTCGCGTGGGTCACGCGTGAAGACGACCGGCACCGCCCAGTCGATGCGCGACGCGCCCAGCTCGCGCGACAGCGCGATGCGCGCCTCGCGCGCGGCATCGCCGAGCCCGTGGCCCGCGGCGAGCACCGAGTACAGCTCGCGCGCGAAGACGGTCGCGGCCGAGTCGAGCACGGCGTACTGGTTCGCGACGACGGCCGGGATGCCCGCGGCCACGAGCGCGGGGGCGACGCCGCGGTTCCAGTCGACGCGCCCGCCGCGGCCGGTCTCACAGGCGTTCAGGAACACCAGGCTCAGGCCGCGCTGGCACACCACCTGGCGCAGCGCCTCGGCCCCGAGCGGCCGCGCTCCGCCGCGCTCGTCCTCGAGAACCAGGAAGCCCTCCCGCTCCGACTCGTCGAAGTGGCCGTGGCCGACGAAGTGCAGCACGTCGACGCCGCCCTTCGCGAGCCGCCGCTGCAGCGCCGCGGGCGTGGGGCGCGTCACGAGCTCCAGCTCGGCGTGGCCCGCATCCACCAGCGCACGGAACGCCTTCTTCAGGTCGTTCGTCTCTGCGCGGTCGTCGAGCGGCTGCTTTCCGTGCGGGCGCGCGACGGCGACCAGGATCCGCAGCCGGCCGCGCCGCCGCGCCGGGGGGTCGGCGGGCACCGCGGTGTAGGCGTTGCGCACGAAGTTCACCGAGGAGGTGGCGAGGAACTCGTTGCGGGACGGATCGAAGGCCAGCTCCCAGGGCTTGTCGGCGACCCAGTCGAGCATCGACGTGAACACCAGGTCGAGCGCGCCGCGTTTGCGCTGCGAGCGGGCCACGTCGTAGAGCCGCCTCACGTCGCCCGGCAGCAGCGTTTCGAACAAGTCGCGGCCGAACGTGCGCAGCTCGCGTCCCTGCGGAAGCGCCCCGCCGCGGCCGCGCCCATCCAGCACCGCGAGCGTGCGCTCGTGAACCCGGATGATCCGGTCCCAGCGCGCTCCGTCGGCGCCGCCCCGGCGCGGGAACGGCGCCAGCACGCGCGCGCTACGGTAAGTCGCGAGGATCGCCGCGGTCTCCAGGGCGGGGTCCGGCGCGAGCACGAACAGCTCGAAGAGATCCGTCGAGCCTCGCGCTCTCGCCACCGTTCAGCGCCGGGGCCGCTCGGGTCGCTCGCGGCGAGGGGGTCGGTCGCGGCGCGGGCGCTCCGCCTCGCCGCGCCGCTCCGGACGCGGGCGCGGTCGCTCGTCGGCGAAGCGGCGGCACGCGTGCTCGAAGCGCTCCACGAGCGCGCGGCCCTCGGCACCCGGCAGCCGGCCGAGGCGCTTCCACGCGGTCTGCGCGGCTTCCAGCTCGGAGGCCGCGGAGCTCCAGCGTTGCTCGAGGGCCTCCTTGCCCCCGATCGTGTTCGACGCGAGCGCGTCGCGCAGGCGCGCGGCGAGGTCTTTGGCATTCTCGGCCGCGCTCGCCGCCTTCGGCGCGAGGTTCTCGAGCAGGCCACAGACGCGCGCCACGAGCTTCTCGGCGCGCCGCCGGCTCGCCTCCGGGTCGAGCTCGCTGCCCTCGAACGCGCGCGGATGCAGCTCGAGCAGCCGGTCGCGCACCCGGTCGAAGCGCTCATCGAGCGCCACGAGCTCGTCCTGCGGCAGGCCCCCCGCCTGACGCCACGCGGTCTGGGCGCAGAGCACCCGCTGCACCAGGTCGTCGGGCGGCGGCTGCTGCGGGGCGTCCTCGGGCGCGAGCGCCTCGAGCTCGGCGCAGATCCGCTCGCGAGTCTGGCGGGCGGCCTCGCGCGCGTGCGCGTCGCGGTTCTTGTAGCGGTCGAAGAAGAGGTCGCACGCGGCGCGGAAGCGCTGCCACACCGCCTCGGTACGGCTCTTCTTGACCGGGCCGATCGCACGCCACTCGGCCTGGAGCTGCTTGATCCCGGCTGCCGCCTCCTCCCAGAGCGTCGACGCGGCGAGCGCCTCGGCTTTCTCGCACAGGGCTTCCTTCTTCGCGAGGTTCTGCTCCCACTCGCGGCTGCGCTCGCCGCGGTGCTCCGAGAAGCGCGTGAAGAAGCGGTCGCAGGGCTTTCGGAAGCGCTCCCAGACCCGCTGCGACACGCTCCGGGGCACCGGTCCGATCGCCTTCCACTCGGCCTGCAGCGCGCGCAACGCCTGCGCCGTCTTCACCCAGTCGCCCGACTCGGCGAGCGCCTCCGCCTTCTCGCAGAGGCTCTCCTTCTTCCTCAGGTTCTCCGCCTGCTCCTCGCGCTGCTTCGCGAGGAACGCGTCGAGCTTCAGCTTGACCTGGTCGCGCGCCGCCTTGAAGCGGTTCCACAGCACCTCGCCCTTGTCCTTGGGAGCTTCTTTCGCCAGCTTCCAGCGCCGGTCGAGCTCGTGGAGCACGCTCGCCGCGCGCTCGAGGTCCGGCTCGGACACGAGCGCCTCGGCGCGTGCGGCGAGCTCCTCCTGGACGGACACGTTGGCCCAGCGTTTCCACTCCGTGTCCTCGCGCAGCTGCTGCAGCAGCGGATAGAGCTGGCGACGGGCGGTCTCGAGTCGCGCGAGCAGGAGCTCGCGCTCGCGCCGGGACGGCATGTGGCCGGGGTGCGCGAGGGCGGCCTTGATCTCGCGCAACGCGTGGTCGGTGTCGCGCAGCGACGCCCGCGCCCCATGCGCCACGAGCGCCTCGGCGCGGCTCGCCAGGGCCGCGAGCGCCTCTTTGTGCTCGCGCTCCTTCGCGGCGAGCGCGGCGCGCTCCGCATCCGCGCGGGCGCAAAGCCCAGCCGCGACCGCCTGGAACCGATCGCGCAGATCGTCGACCTGGACGCCGCTCGCGGCCTCGCGCCAGCGGGCTTCGAGCTCGCGGAGAGCCGACTGCGCGGCGGCGAGCTCCTGGCCGACGAGCGCCTCGGCCTGGGCGACCAGCGCCGCCAGCGCCTCGCGCCGGGCGAGCAACGCCTGGTCGGCCTCGCCCCGCTCGTCGGCCTCGCGGGCGGCTCGGGCGGCGGCCTCCCGCTCGCGCGCGGCCGCCACCTCGCGCTCGAGCGCGCTGCGGGCCTCCTCGTAGGCTCGCCGCTCAGCCTCGTCGTCGCTCGTCAGGGTTGCGGCGCTGGGGCCGACGCTCGAGGCGAGCGCCGGCTCGCCGGTCTCGAGTCGTGCGCGCGCCCGGCGCGACGCGGCGCCGACCTTCGCCTTGGCCGCGACGGCCTTGAGCGCATCGGGATCGGACAGCCGATCGACGGCCGCCACCGCGAGCGCCTTCTGCTCGAGGTTCTGCGCCAGGCCGACGAGCGTCGCCCCGTCCTCGATCCTGGCGAGCGCCATGAGCCGCGCTTTCGCGTCCTGGGCCTCGCGCACGACGCCGGCGAGCGCCTTCGGGTCGGAGAGCGAGCGGATCGCCGCCTCGCGCGCCGCCGCGAGCGAGGCACCCTTGCCCACGCTCGCCAGGTGCCTCGGGTCGCGCAGCCCCGCGACCGCCGCGCGCGCCGCCGCCTCGTCGTGCTCGTTCTGCGCGACGTGTGCCAGGCGGCCGCCTGCTTCTTCCCGTACGCCCGGGTCGGCATCGGAGGCCGCGATCTCGGCGAGCACCGCGACCTCCCCCAGCCGCTTGACGGCCGCGCGCCTGACGCGCGCGTCCGCGTCCTCGCGGGCGAGCGCCAGCACCAGCTCGTGGTCGGACGCCGGCAGTCGCAGCACGGCCTCGGCCCGGACGGCGGCGTCAGGATGCTGCCATTCGGGCCGGCTGCGGAACTTGTCGATGAGGGTCTTGAGGGTCGTCTCCGCCACGGCGGCCTCCGGGCCCCCGACTATACTCCAACGCCCGGCTAAGGCCGGGCCCCGTCGAGCTCCTGGATCGTGGCCGTCGAGGCGGGACGTGCCGTCTGGAGCCGGCGCGCCACCGCTTCGGCCTTCCGCATCACGCGCAGGATGTTGCCGTTCGCGAGGCGGGCCAGGTCGTCGTCGCTCCAGCCGCGCCGCACGAGCTCGGCGAAGAGCCGCGGGTAGCCGGACACGTCTTCCAGGCCCTCCGGCCACGCGTCGTTGCCGTCGTAGTCCCCGCCGAGGCCGACGTGCTCGACGCCCGCGAGCTTGCGCACGTGCTCGACGTGGTCGGCCACCTCGGCGATCGTGACCTTGATCGTCGGCATGCGCGCCTTGAGCTCCCGCCACAGCTGCTGCCGGGCCGCCGGGTCCGGGAGGCGCTTCGAGCGCTCCTCGTACTCCTTCCATATGGGCGTGGCGGCACGGGAGTACTCGCGCGAGACGAAGGCGTTCACCAGCGTGAGCATCACGACCCCGCCGTTCGCCGGGAGCGCGCGAAGCACAGCGTCGGGCACGTTCCTCGGGTGGTCGCAGAGCGCGCGCGCCGAGGAGTGCGAGAAGATGACCGGGGCCTCGCTCACGCGCAGCGCGTCCTGCATGGTGTCGGGCGAGACGTGCGAGAGGTCCACCAGCATCCCCAGCCGGTTCATCTCGCGCACCACCTCCTCGCCGAAGCGGGTGAGGCCGGAGTGGCGCGGCTCGTCGGTCGCCGCGTCCGCCCAGTCGAGGGTCTTGTTGTGGGTGAGCGTCATGTAGCGGGCGCCGAGCTCGAAGTAGGCGCGCAGCGCTCCGAGCGAGTTCTCGATCGCGTGCCCGCCCTCCATCCCGAGGAGCGAGCCGATCCGGCCCCCGCGCATCGCGCTATCGACCTCGTCGGCGGTGGTGGCGAGCTGCAGCGCCTCCGGGTAGCGCGCGATCACTCGGCGCGCGATGTCGATCTGCTCGAGCTGCACGCGCGCGTAGCCCTGGCCCTGGATCTCCGCCGGCACGTACACGGACCAGAACTGCCCGCCGACGCCGCCCTGGCGCAGGCGCTCGATGTCCGTGTTCCCGGTGGTGGGGCGGCGCAGGTCGTATGCCACCACGTCGCGAGGCGCCGTAGCGCTCTCGCGGATGGCCCACGGCAGGTCGTTGTGCCCGTCGACGATCGGATGCCGCGCGAGAACGGCCGTTGCCCGTTCGAGCGGCTCGTCGCCCGCGACACCCGCGACCGCCAGCAGCAGCGCGACGCCACAGAAGATTGACGAACGAGTGAACGCTAGCGGGCATTGCTGCGTCTTAAACATACAAGGCGCAGTCTAGCCGACGGGGGCAGCTTGGTGCAGCACGCGTCCAACCCGTTGAACGATCCTCCAGAAAGAAAGTTGCTCGCGCTACGCTTTGGACCATTCGAGCTCGACGTACGCAGCGGTGAGCTGCGTCGCAACGGCACCACCGTACGCCTCCAGCCCCAGCCGCTCAAGGTGCTGCTGCTCCTGGCGGGGCGGCCCGGCGAGGTGGTGACGCGCGAGGAGATCCAGAGCGAGATCTGGCCCGCCGGCACCTTCGTCGACTTCGAGCAGTCGCTCAACTTCTGCATCCGCCAGATCCGCGCCGCGCTGCGCGACGACGCCAACGCGCCGCGCTACGTCGAGACGCTGCCCCGGCGAGGCTATCGCTGGGTGGCCGGCGCGGTGCAGTCGGAGACGGCGCCCGCCGTCGTGCGGGAGTGGCCGCGCCCGCTCGCCACGGAGCCCGCAACCCCGGCCGCCGACGGCGTCTCGGGGGCGATCCCCGCGGCCGCCGCGCCACGCTCGTCCCACACTCGCCTCGTTCTCGGGACGCTCGCGGCGCTCGGTCTGCTGGTGCTCGCGGCACTCGCCCTTCGCGACCGCAGGCCGCCCAAAGCGCCACCGGCGCCGTCGTTTCAGCGCATCACGTTCCGCCGCGGGGCGGTGAACTCGGCGCGCTTCGGGCCCGACGGTCAGGTGGTGTACTCCGCCGCCTGGGACGGCGGGGAGCGGGTGCTCTACGTAGCGCGCTCCAACCCGAGGGACACGAGCGCGCTCGAGATCAAGGACGCGACGGTCGTGGGAGTCTCGGGGGCGGGCGAAGTGGCTTTCATGCGGGCGGGCGTCCTCGCACGCGCGCCGCTCGCGGGCGGTCCCGCCAAGGACATGCTGAGCGACATCGTGGCGGCGGACTGGAGCGCCGACGGCCGGGACTTCGCGGTGAAGCGTCGGGAGCGCGCTCGATTCCGCATCGAGTTCCCGGCGGGCCGCGTCCTGTCCGAGACCAGCACGCGCCAGGGCGGCTTGCGCATCTCGCCCGACGGACGGCACGTCGCGTTCACGGAGCACCCCGTCCTGAACGACGACCGGGGCCTGGTCGTGATCCTGGACCGCGACGGGCGGCGCGTCGCGGCGACACCCGAGTGGGCGAGCCTCGAAGGCCTGGCCTGGACGCCCGACGGGAGCGAGGTGCTGTTCACGGCCTGCGAAGCCGGTGCCGAAAACTCGCTGCGGGGGCTCTCGCTCGATGGCCAGCTGCGCGTCGTCTTGTCGAGCACCGGAAGGCTGGTGCTGCACGACGTGGCGCCCGACGGGCGCGTGCTGCTCGAGCGAGCGACGGTGCGCTCCGAGATCGTGTTTCGTCGCGCTGGGGAGAGCGAGGACCGCGACCTCTCGTGGCTCGACTTCTCCGGCATTGCCGGGATCAGCCCGAGCGGTGACACCGTGCTGTTCTACGAGAGCGGCGAGGGCGGAGGGCCCGAGTACACGACGTTCCTGCGTCACACCGACGGTGCGCCGCCGGTGCGCGTGGGCATGGGGCGCGCGCTCGATCTCTCGCCCGACGGTCGGCTGGTGCTGTCGGTCGACATCCGCAACGCCAAAGCACTCGACCTGACGCCCACGGGCCCCGGTGAGACCCGGAAGATCCGGATTCCCGGCCTCGTCGCTCACGACGACGCCGGTTTCCTGGCCGACAGCCGCAGGATCTTCGTCACCGGGCGCGACGCTTCGGGTCGGCGGGCCACGTGGCTCACCGACATCGACGCAAAGGACCCGCGCGCGTTGCCCCTGCCCGAGGGCCGTTTTCTGAGGCAGAGCACGTTCTCGAGCGACGGAAAGCGCTTCGTCGCCGCGTGTCCCGAGAGTGGCGCCTCCTGCCGCTACGACACCGTGGCGGGCCAACCGACGCCGATTCCCGGCACGCAGAAGGGCTGGGTGGCAGTCGGCATCGACACCCGGGGCCGGCTCTACTACCGCGAGGGCAAGCTGAGTCAGTCCGATCGCCTGCTGCGGCTCGACCCGGCCACGGGCCGTGCGACTCCGCTCGCCGAGCTGGTCCCGCGCGATCGGGCCGGCGCCTTCGGCGTGGTGGACGTGACCGTCGCGACGAGCGGCGAGGCGTGGGCGTACACCTTGCTGCGGCGCCTGTCGGACCTGCACGTCGTCACGGGTATTCGCTAGGCGACGCTAGCGGGGGCTCGGGGGGCGCTCAGCCCCCCGCTGGCCAGTCCCGAAAGTCCTGGCCATCCTTCCCATCCTTCCGGCCCATCCTTCCGGCCCATCCTTCCCGTCCTCCTTCCCCTCCGTTCCCGCCTTCGTGCGCATCCGTCCTCGTTCGTTCGTCCCGTCTCGTGAGTCGTCTTCGTTCAGCTCCGTGGAGGGAACTCCACGCGCGTGAACGCGCGCTCCGATTCGCTCGGTGGGCTGCTTCACGCGCCCGCCGCGCCGCCCCTCACATCTGGCCGCAAGCCGTTCCGCGCGCTGGTGTTCGCAACTCATCGCAAGATCGGTAGCGCCTTCGCCCAACTCAGGCAACTGCACCCCCGCGCCGGGCGTCTCCCCGTACAGCAAACGCCGCCACATCCGTGAAGCCGGGCGACTTGGGGGGAGTCGCCGCGCTCGCAGGAGGACGCCATGCTGCGCAGGGACGTGCTGGCTCTCGCCGGCCTCTTGGTGACCACCGCCGCCACGGCCTCGGAGGTTCCGGTGGCCGAGCTGGCCGCGGCACCGTTCGTGAGCGGACCGCTGGCCACGCTGCCTCGCGTTCCGGCTGCGGGCGGGGCCCCCGCCGCGCGGCTCGTGTGGATCGACCCGGCCGACGAGGCCTTCGGAACGGAGGCCGTGGTACGGCCGGAGGTGACGCGCGTGCTGCGCGAGATGGGAGTGAGCGCGTCCTGGCGCCGCGCCGAGCCGCAGGAGCTCGCCCGCGAGGGCGAGCTGCGCGTCATCTTCCTGAACCGCGCCGCGGAGCGCGACCACAGGGTGCCCGTGCTGGGCGCGACGCCAGCGAGCTTCCAGGGCGAGCGCTTCGTCTGGGTTCACGTCCCGAGCGTGCGCGCCGCGGTCGGCATCGGGCAGCGCAGCGGGCCCGGCCTCGACGTGCACTCGGCGCGCCGGCTGGGGATCGCTCTCTCGCGCGTGATCACCCACGAGCTCGTCCACGCGCTGGCGCCGTCGCTGCCGCACGGCACTGGGCTGATGTCGGCTCGCCTCGACCGCCGGATGCTCACCGCCGCGAGCATCGCGATCGACCCGCAGTTGGCGCTGGCCGTTCGCACCGCGATCCTGGCAATGGTGCCCGCCGCACGCCCGAGCGACACGATGCTGGCCGTCGAAAGCATATACAGGGAGCCCTACCGATGAGCACACATGCCGCCGAAACGTCCGTCCGCGTCCTGCGGCCCGTCGCGTCACCACGCGGCCTCTCGCCGCGTCTCGCACCGGCGCGCATCGCGCCGCTCGCGAGGCCGTCCGAGCCGCGCCCGACGCGCGCGCGCACTCCGATCGAGCTCACGATCGAGGTGCTGCGCGGCCCGTTCCGCCCGCTGATCGTGTGGGGACTGTTCTGGGGCGCGCGCCCGTTCTCGGAGCTGATGCGCCACGTCCCGGACGTCACGAAGCGGAGCCTGCGCCGCGAGCTCGTGGAGATGGAGCGGATCGGCCTGGTGGTCCGTGACGTGCGCCCGGACTCGAACCGCCGGGCCTTCTACGCGCTCAGCCCGTTCGGTGAGACGCTGCGGCCGGTTGTGGGCGCGATGTACGAGTGGGGCCTGCTCTGCGCGGAACCGCGTCGCGCGCGGGGGACGCCTCATTTCAAGACCTGACCCCTCCAGTTCGCGGACCCCTCGTCGTCGCCGATGAACGCGAGCGCGCGCGCCGCGAGCTCGCTGGATCCGGGGCCGGGTGCGGCCCGGCTCATCTCGACGAGCAGGCGCCGGCTCTCGGCGAGCGGCGCGCCCCGCAGCGCCCTCACGATCGCGAGGCTCGCGTAGGCGCGGGCGTGGTTCGGGAAGGCCTGGATCTCCGCGCGCAGCGCGGCTTCCGCCTGCTCGTGACGCCCGAGGCGGGCGAGCACGTCGCCCCGCACGAACTCGAGCCAGGGGACGGGGCCGAGGCTCGCGCTCCCGCGCCGCACCGTCTCCAGGCGCTCGAGCGCCTGCTCCGGGCGTCCGCGCCGGGCCAGGACCTCGGCCTGCACCACGGCGGCGCGCGCCAGGGCGCCCGGGTCGCTCGTGACGAGTGCCGCCTCGCGCTCGGCCTCGTCGAGCTTTCCGCCCGCGAGCGCCACGCTCGCGATGAGCTCGTGGGCCGCGTCCGTCTCGGAGTCCACGGCCCGCGCCGCGGTCGCGCGGGCCTCGGCCAGGTCTCCCATCTCGAGGTGTATCCGCGCGAGCGTGAGCGACAGCGGGGCCGCGAGCTCCGGGGCCTTCTCGATGGCCTTGCGATAGGCCGTGACCGACTCGCGGTAGCGGCCGAGCCGCCCGAGCGCGGCGGCGCGCTCGGTGAGCGCGTCCACGAACGCGGGGTTGTCCTGCAGCACCCGATCGAATGCGCGGATCGCCTCCCGGTCCCGCCCCTGCTCCACGAGGGCGAAGGCGGCGCGGGCCTCCGTGTAGCTCGCGATGCGGTCGCGCGGGTTGGGCAGTGCTTTGGCCGTGTCCGGGACCGAAGCACCGCCCGCCAGGTAACCGAGGCTCGCGAGCCGCTCGCGCTCCTCCCGCGTCGCGGGCGCGGGCGGCATGAAGTCGGAGATGCCGCTCGCGAGCGCCGCGCGCATCGCTCCCGCAACCTGGGGCTTCTCGGAGAGGATGTCGCGCGCTTCTCCCGGGTCGCGCGCGACGTCGAAGAGCTCCGGCCGCGGGCCGTCGATCAGGTGGTAGCGCGCGTCGACGAGCGAGCGCAGCTCGCTCCAGCCGAGGTGGATCCTCGGGTAGTAGGTTTCGCTATACACGGCCGCGGTCAGGGCGCCGTCGGGCCGGAGCAGGTCGCGCCCGCGCGCCGCCGGAGGAGCTGCAATGCCGAGCACCGCCGCGATCGTGGGAAGGACGTCGCGCAGGCCCGCCGGCGCCGCCTGCTTCGTTCCGGCCTGCGCCGAGCCCGGCAGCTTCACGAGCAGCGGGACGTGGAGCGCCTCGCGGTAGAGCAGGATCCCGTGCTCCTGCTCGCCGTGGTCGAGGAGCCCCTCGCCGTGGTCCGAGACCAGCACCACGAGCGCGTCGTCGTAACGGCCGAGGCTGCGCAGGCCGTCGAGCAGGACGCCGAGGGCGGCGTCCGCCGCGGCGATCTCGCCCTCGTAGGTCGCGCCGTAGCGCGCGCGCTCGGCCTCGGGAGGCGTCCAGGGCGTGTGCGGCTCGTAGAGGTGCACGAACAGGAAGAACGGCCGGCCGGAGGCGCCGCGTAGCCACTCGAGCGCCTTGCCGACCGTCTCCCGGCCGTCGCGCTGCACGTCTCCGACGGCCTTGGCACCCCTCGCCGTCACCACCTCGTCGTAGAAGTCGAAGCCGGCGTCGAGCCCGCTCGCGCGGCGCAGGACGAACGCGGACACGGCGGCCCCGGTCGCGTAGCCGCGGGCACGCAGCGCCGTGGCGAGCGTCTGGTGCTTGGGGTCGAAGCGGTAGCCGATGTTGTTGCGCACGCCGTGCTCCGGGGGCAAGAGGCCGGAGAGCAGCGAGGCGTGCGACGGAAGCGTGAGCGGCGAGTGCGTGTAGGCGTTCTCGAACAGCACGCCGTCGCCTCGCAGCCGGTCGATCGCCGGGGTCGAGACGCCGGTGTAGCCGTAGGCAGGCAGGCGATCGGCGCGCAAGGTGTCGATCGAGACCACCACGACCGGCGCGCCCTTGGCCGGCCGCGTGTGGCTGCCGGCCCCTCGGCCGCCGCAGCCCGCGTCAAGCGAGACGAGGCCTGCGAGGAGCGTCGCGGTGAGACGGCCGGAGTGGGGTGAGTGGATCATCGAGAAGAGGAAGGGGCGCGGCCCCCGGGAAGTGTCCCGGAAGCCGCGCCCGTCGCTAGCCGCTCGTGTTACGGGCTGCGGAGCGAGCCCGATTCACTCGGGCGAGCGTAGCGGGGGGTTGAGGGGGGACACGGCCCAGTGTCCCCCCTCAAAAACTCAGCCGCGCACCGAAGCGTACCAGCAGCGGGTTCAGGATCTGGTCGAGCCGGTTGAAGGCGCTGGAATCGGCCGCGTCCACACGGCGCAGCGTGGTCGAGGAGTTGAACGCGTTGAAAACGTCGGCCGACAGATTGAGGCGCGCCCGGCCCAGGCTCCTGTTCCAGGCGAGCCGCAGGTCGAGGTTCCAGACGTCGGGAAGCCGCTCCTCGCCGATGTCCACGGCGATCACGGAGTCCGCAAACGTGTTGCCGACCGTGGCGTTGATCGGCCGGATGTAGCCCTGGCGCGCGTACAAGTTGCCGGCGATCTCGAAGCCCGCGCCGATCTGGTAGAGAGCGTTGGCTGAGAGCTGCCACTTGGAGGGCATCCAGTAGATCGTGCCCGATCCCGAGCTGTAGTAGCCGATCTGGCCGCCGCTCTTCTTGGCGTCGGTCAGGGCGGTGCTGAGGCCGTAATAGCCGTAGCCGTCGTAGAGCACGGGCAGCGGGTTCTGGATGCCACCGGTGCCGTCGAAGGACTCCGTCCAGTTGTTGTAGCCGAAGCCGACCCGGCCCATCCACTTGTTCGAGAGGCGCTTGACCGCCGTCAGCTCGATCCCGCTGTAGCTGCGGTTGTAGTCCGGACGGTTGCTGAGACGCTGGCCGAAGCTGGCCGCGTCGGCCGCCGCAGCGTTGGCGGGACCGAGGTCCAGGCACGGGACCGTGTAGCCGTTCCCGCTCACGCCTTCACAAGGCACCCAGTCGCTGCCGTTCACGCCGATGTAGGA
>Ga0214473_10006611_pt1 | contig 13802 bp, 11 predicted proteins | sample RVTome_7_FD_203509 | JGI IMG/M metagenome (GOLD analysis project Ga0214473, IMG submission 203509) | Soil microbial communities from uranium-contaminated site in the Upper Colorado River Basin, Wyoming, United States - RVT98D197 | ecosystem: Environmental > Terrestrial > Soil > Contaminated >... | reverse complement strand
GAAACCGGTCCAGAGGAGCGCAGAAACGCTCGGAAGGGTCCAGGCGGCCACCGCCAACACGAACGACGCAGGTGCGGCGAGGCTTCGGCGAAGATTGTCGACCATCTTCCAACGGCCGTGGACGGGGATGCGAGTCCTCTGCTTCCGCCCGGCGGCGGCGCGCGGGTGGCCCAGGACCCAGGGGAGGAGCTGCCAGTCGCCCCGGGCCCACCGATGGTGGCGACGCGCGGCCACCTCGTAGTTGGAGGGGAACTCTTCGAAGAGATCCACATCGGTCACCAGCCCGGCTCGCACGAACAAGCCCTCGAAGAGATCGTGGCTGAGGAGCGCGTTCTCCGGCACCTTCCCCTCGAGCGCCGCCTCGAAGGCATCGACGTCGTAGATCCCTTTTCCTGTGTAGGACCCTTCTCCAAAGAGATCCTGATACACATCGGAGACCGCAGCCGCGTAGGGGTCCACACCGCCGCGACCCGAGACGATCCGCTGGTAGGTCGTGCTGCCCGGGCCGGTGGGCAAGGACGGCGTGATCCGGGGCTGCATGACCGCATAGCCCTCGACGACGCGTCCCTTCCGAGGGTCGAAACGCGGCCGGTTCAACGGGTGCGCCATCGCCCCGACCAGGCGGTAGGCGGCGCTCTTGGGAAGCCGGGTGTCGGCATCCAGGGTGATGACGTAACGCACGCACTCGGGCACCGCAGGCGGCCGTCCGCGGATCGGAATGAACGTGGTGTTCGTGACGCCGCGAAGAAGCTGGTTCAGCTCGTGGAGCTTCCCCCGCTTCCTCTCCCAGCCGATCCACTTGCCTTCCCGCTCGTTCCAAAGGCGCCGACGGTGCAACAGAAGGAACCGTTCCCCGCCTCCGGGCGGACGGTCGTACCGTGCATTGAGACGGTCGATGCCGCCGGCCAGCGCGAGAACGAGTTCCTCGTCGCCGGGCATGCGCTCGCAAGGCGCGTCCGGCCAGTCGGTAACAAGGGCAAAGTGGAGATGACCTTCCGGATTGGCAAGGTAGTGCACCTCGAGTCGTTCGAGCTGCTCCTCGATGTCGGAGTGGTTCGCGAGCAACGTGGGCACGGCGACCACGGTTCGAAGCTCCGGAGGCACGCCTCGGGCGAACTCGAGCTTGGGGAGCCTGGTGGGCGGAAGCAGAGCCGCAACCAGGCGATGGAGGAGGGACACCGTGATCTCCGAGGCGGGCACGAGGCCGAAGATGGCCAGGAGAACGAGACTCCAGGGCCCTGCCCCAGCGGACCGGGCGATGAAGAGGAGGCTGCAGAGCTGGAGGGCGGTGAGGGCAGCGATGCCTCCCAGGTATCCCGCGATCGCGTGGGCGCGGTAGGCGCGTTGCAGCCGGAGGCGAAGAGGACAGCGAAAGCCGAGCTGCCGCTCGAATTCCTTCCTGCCCTTGGAAACGAGGTAATACCCCGGGTCCTCCTCGGCGCGCTCGGGAACACCGGAAGGCCCCGGCTCGCTCCTCGTGGAATCGCTCCCCGCCGCTGGGAAGGTTGAGCGCAGTCTCCCCTGAGCTGCTTTCCGGGCCAGCAGCACGGCCTCCCGCGCCACCTCGATCTCCGATCGGCCCGAGCCCCGGGACAGCAGCTCGATCTGCTTCCGGTACTCGTCCCGCGTCGCGAAATCCATGGCCGGAAACGGGGGAGCGGTGCGCAGGACCTCATCCACCAGACTGACGCTCTCGAAGAACTCGAACCAGTCGATCGAGGACATCCATCGCATGCTGGTGATGATGTTCCGGACGGTCGCGTTTGCCGCACCCTGGGAATGGTGCTCCCGGGCAACCACCTCACTGGCCGACGTCCCTTGGGCACTCAACGTTCGGTTGAGCCAGACCAGGGCCGGCGTGATCGACGCGTCCTGGTCGCGGAGCCGCTGGACCATCTGGACTGCGAACGCCCGGGCCAAGGGGGTGTCGTCCAGACCTCGCAGGACGTCCTCGGTGTTCTCCGCTGGCCGACCGCTCAGGCCCAGCAGGCGGTCCGCCATCTCGTCGGCCTTGGCGCGCGCCTGGCGAGAGCCGACGATCAGCAACGACAGCCGCCGTAGGTTCTCCACGAGGGCCATGCGCAGGTGGATGGCAACCGCCCAGAGCTCACCGATGCTGAGCGGCTGAACGTGCTGGTAGGCGCGGACGAAGCGGCTCAGCGTCTCCAGCTCGAACCGGCTGTCGGTGTGCGCCACGTAGGCCCAGGCGAGCCCAAAGACGCGCGGGGTTCCCGCGAGGTGGCCCGCGGCGATCTTCGGCAGCCGGCGGTAGTAGCCCTCCGGGAGGTGGTCTCGGATCTCCCGGAGCTGTTCGTCGACGACGTGGAAGTTGTCGAGGAGCCACTCCGCGGCGGGCGTGATCTCGCTCTTCCCCCGGACCGTCTCGGCGATGTTCCGGTACGCGGCCAGGAGGATCCGCCCGTTCTCGCGAACCCTGGGGAGAAGATTCCGCCCTTTGCTGGGCTTCTCGGTGGTGCGTGTGGCCGCCGCCAGGCTCTCGGCGTGTTGCTCCAGGCGCTCCGCGCCAAAGAGCTCGGCGCGGATCGGCTCTTCGACCTGATCAGGAGCGGCGATCGCGGCGCCGGCGGGGCTCACTTTTGCTCGCGCTCGGTCGGCGGCAACGTCCTGTCCTGATCCAGCTTCATGAAGATGGGTTGCGGGAGCGGATGAACGCCAGATACTTGAGGAGCTCTTCTTCTTCTTCGGCGGTCAGATCGTCGATCGCGAAGGCAGCCAACCTTCTGCGGTCCCCGCTCGCATTTCCCTCGGACGGCAACAAGTAACCGGCCTTCTCCATCAACGCCTCGTAGGGAACGGCGTAGACCTTCGCCAGGCTGTGCAGCACGTTGGGAGACGGTTTCTTGATCCTCCCATTCTCGAGCTGGCTCAGGTAGGCGTTCGAGACCGCCTTGTCCGTGGCCTCCTCGACCTCCCGGAGTGAGAACCCCTTGGCCGTACGCAAATCGGCCAGGAGGGAGCCGAGCTCGTTTGGCCGCCCTTCGAAAGTCGAACGGGCCTTGCGCCGGGGTCGTCTGCCGCCGTCCGTCATGCGCCGTAGTATGGCGCAAAATGCATAATCGAGCAAGCAGTTTGCAACGTTGCTTGACATTCTTTTCTTTCTCCATATACTTAGCACCTACCAACGAGAGGGTCCCAGACCCGCTCCGAAGCCACTGCGACGAAGGGAATCCGATGCATGGAGCCGAATCGATCGACTGGACGCGGATCAAGCTCCAGCCTCGTCAACGCGAGGACCTGTCGACTCAGGAACGCGAGGACCTGTCGACCGCGTTGACCTCGGAGCAGAAGCAGCATCTGCTCGAGCACGACTACGTCTGGGTGAAGGGAAGCGGCGTGCTCTGGAAGCCCCCGGATGGCGCCCTGCGGCGCGCCCAGTTCACGCACGGCACCTACTTCGGGACGGAGCGTGGGGAGTTCTACATCGACTCCGACGGCAGCGTGCGTGAGCTCCTGCGGGCGGAGGCCACGGAAGGAGAATCGAGCCATGAAGGTGAGACCGTTGCACGACCGAATCCTGGTGAGACGCATCGAGGAAGAGGAGAAGACCAAGGGTGGAATCATCATCCCCGACACCGCCAAGGAGAAGCCCCAGGAGGGCAAGGTGATCGCGGTGGGCGAAGGGCGATTCACTGAAGATGGCACGCTGCGTCCGCTCGACGTGCACAAGGGTGACCGGGTGCTCTTCAGCAGGTACTCCGGTACCGAGATCGAGATTCTGGACCACGAGCATCTGATCATTCGCGAGGACGACGTCCTCGCGGTGCTCGAATAGGAGAAGGCAGCGATGTCCGCAAAACAGATCAAGTACTCACAGGACGCTCGGGAGCGTCTGCTGCGTGGCGTCGATCAGCTCGCCCACGCCGTGCGCGTGACGCTGGGCCCCAGGGGCCGCAACGTCATGCTCGAAAAGAGCTGGGGCCCTCCCACCATCACCAAGGACGGCGTCACGGTGGCGAAGGAGATCGACCTCGAGGATCACTTCGAGAATATCGGTGCGCAGATGGTGCGCGAGGTGGCGAGCAAGACCTCCGCCGTCGCCGGCGACGGCACGACCACCGCCACGGTGCTCGCGCAGGCCATCTTCCGCGAGGGGACCAAGATGGTCGCCGCCGGGATGAACCCGATGGACTTGAAGCGCGGGATCGACAAGGCGGTGGCGGCCCTCGTCGAGGACCTCGGCAAGCAGTCGAGGAAGACGCGCACCAGCGCGGAGATCGCCCAGGTGGGAACGATTTCCGCCAACGGCGATGAGACGGTCGGAAGCATCCTCGCCGAGGCGATGGAGAAGGTCGGCAAGGAGGGCGTGGTCACCGTCGAGGAGGCGAAGGGCATGGAGACCACCCTCGAGCTGGTCGAGGGCATGCAGTTCGACCGCGGCTACCTCTCGCCCTACTTCGTCACCGACGCCGAGAGCATGAAGGCGGTCCTCGAGGATGCGCTGGTTCTCCTTCACGAGAAGAAGATCAGCGGCATGAAGGACCTCCTGCCGCTCCTCGAGCAGGTCTCGAAGCAGGGCAAGCCCGTCCTGATCGTGGCCGAGGATCTCGAGGGAGACGCGCTGGCGACCCTGGTCGTGAACAAGATCCGGGGCACGCTGCTCTGTGCGGCCGTGAAGGCTCCCGGCTTCGGCGATCGCCGCAGGGCGATGCTCGAGGACATGGCGATCCTGACCGGCAGTCGGGTGATCGCCGAGGAGCTCGGCCTCAAGCTCGAGAACGTGACGCTCAAGGACCTCGGTCGCGTCAAGAAGGTGGTGATCAGCAAGGACGATACGACGTTCATCGAAGGCGCGGGCTCGAGGAAGGACATCGAGGCCCGCTGCAACGAGATCCGCAAGCAGATCGAGGACACCACCTCGGACTACGACCGGGAGAAGCTCCAGGAGCGGCTGGCGAAGCTCGCCGGCGGCGTCGCGGTCCTCAAGGTCGGCGCGGCCACCGAGACCGAGATGAAGGAGAAGAAAGCCCGGGTGGAGGACGCGCTGCACGCGACCCGCGCCGCGATCGAGGAGGGCGTGGTGCCCGGCGGCGGCGTGGCGCTGCTCCGCGCACAGAGAGCCCTGGATGGCCTCGAGGAAGGCCTCGAGGACGAGGAGCAGAAGGCGGGCGTGCGGATCGTGCGCCGTGCGATCGAGGAGCCGCTGCGCTGGATTGCCGGAAACGCCGGGATCGAGGGATCGATCGTCGTGCAGAAGGTGAAGGAAGGTCGTGGAGCGTTCGGCTTCAACGCGGCGACCGAAGTGTACGAAGATCTCGTCGAGGGCGGGGTCATCGACCCCACCAAGGTCGTCCGCGTCGCGCTCCAGAACGCCGCCAGCGTGGCGTCGCTGCTCCTCACCACCGAGGCGCTGATTGCGGAGAAGCCGGCGAAGAAGGGCGGGGCGGGCGCGATGGGCGGCATGCCCGACATGGGCGACATGGAGATGTAGGCCGACTCCATGAGGATCGTCTCGGATCTCGGCGCCGCGAAGGTCCAGCCGCAATCAGAAACGGAGAATTCCATCCATGAGCATCAAGTCGCTGCAGCGGACCGGGTCCTGTCTATTCGTGATCGCCTTGCTGGCGCTCGCCTCCTGGCCTCGCCCTGCCGCGACCCAGGATGATTCCGCGGGAGCGGCGCCGCCCAACGCCCAGATGAAACGCTACGGAGGCGGATGGGAGTGCGATCGAGGGTATCAGAACGTCCGCGGCTCGTGCGTGGCCGTCGAGGTGCCTCCGAATGCCCATCTGGAGTCGTTGGGTCACGGATGGGGATGCAACCGAGGTTACCGGGAAGGCAATGGGGCATGCGCGCCGATCGAAGTGCCCGCGCACGCCTTCCTGGGTTCCCGCGGAGGCGGATGGGAGTGCGATCGAGGGTACCGAAGGATCGACGATTCCTGCGTGGCGATTGCGCTACCCGAGAACGCCTATCTCGACTCTTCCGGAGAGCGCTGGAAGTGCGGACGAGGATTCCACGAGAGCGGCGATTCGTGCGCGCCCCTCGAGATTCCTCAGGAAGGATACGTCGGGCGTTCGGGCAACGATTGGGAATGCAATCGCGGTTACCGGAGGCGCGACAAGTCATGTCTCCCGGTCGAGGTTCCCTCGAACGGCTACCTCGACTCGTCGGGGCGCGACTGGGACTGCGAGCGAGGCTTCAAGAAGGGACTCGACTCATGTTTGGCCCTCCAGGTGCCGATCAACGCTCACGTCGGTCACTCGGGCAACAGCTGGAGTTGCGATCCGGGCTACCTGCAGCAGGGAGAGACTTGTATCCAGGACGAGGGATAGAGGAGCCGGGGCGCCCCCGGGCGGAAGGGCTCTCGGGGCGTAGCGGACTCGAGGCGCGGCGCGTCCGCACGGCCAGCGCTGGAGAAGCTGCGATGTTCGAATCGGGACGATTCGGAGTGGGGTCGGAGCAGATTCGCGTCTTCGTGAGCTACGACCGCGAGCACGACGTGGACCTGCACGATCGGCTCGTCGAGCAGTCGTCGAAGTCGGCGACCGGATTCGAAGTCTCGGCTCGATCCAGGGCCCGCGCGGCGGCGGATGTCTGGGACGAAGGGCTGCGCCGCGAGATTCGGGACGCGGATGAGGTCATCATCATCTGCGGCGAGCACACCGAATGCTCGGAGCGCATGGCCACCGAGCTTCGCATCGCCCAGGAGGAGAGGCGGCCTTACTTCCTGCTCTGGGGCCGGCGCGAGCTCGCATGCACCAAGCCGACGACGGCCAAGCCAGCGGACGCCATGTACAGCTGGACGTGGGAGATCCTCCAGAGCCAGATCCTCACCATCCGCCGCGGCGCCCAGTCGAGCGAAGGTCTGGCCGGGCTGAGCCCGGCCAAAGCGACCCCGAAGAGCGGACTACCCCCCCCGCGCTGAGGCCCCGGGCGCATCCTGCCCAGGTTCGTTACATTCCTGCCAGCCTCAAAGCAGGCCCTGCCCGCCTTCCCTTCCGAGCTTCGTCTCAGTCTGGCAAGTCGGCCCGGTGTTCGTTTCGAAGCTGCCCACGTGAGCACAGGGCTCGCGTGGAGTAACCGCCGACCCGAGCGCGCAGCGCAGGCACGACTCGCCTGCTGCGCGCGTCCACGACAGGAAACCCATTTGTCCATCTCTGCAATCAACCAAGAAACCCGCCCGCGCAACCCAGCGCGCGGCTTCGAGGACCTGGATCTCGACCCCCGACTGATCGCCGTACTCCAGACGCTCGGCTACACCGAGCCGACCCCGATTCAGCGACACGCCATCCCCCATGCCCTCGAAGCTCGCGACGTGCTCGCCTGCGCTCAGACCGGCACCGGAAAGACCGCAGCCTTCGCCCTCCCCATCCTCGACGAGCTGTTGCGCATCGAACCCGACGGTAGCCGCCGGCCGATCCGCGCCCTGGTGCTGGCCCCGACGCGCGAGCTCGCCGCGCAGATCGCCGAGAGCTTCCGGAGCTACACGCCCGGCGGACGCGTCCGCTGCGAGGTGGTCTTCGGAGGCGTCGGCAAGCGGCCCCAGGTAGCAGCGCTCCGCCGCGGTGTGGACGTCCTGGTCGCGACGCCCGGAAGGCTCCTCGACCTGATGGGCGACGGCGAGGTCGACCTCTCCCAGGTGGAGATGTTCGTCCTCGACGAGGCCGACCGGATGCTCGATATGGGCTTCATCCCCGACGTCCGCCGCATCACCAAGGCGCTTCCCCGCGAGCGCCAGACGTTGCTCTTCTGCGCGACCCAGCCGCGCGAGATCCGCGAGCTCGCGACCCGGCTCCTCTACGAGCCGGTGGAGGTGGCCGTCGATCCGATCTCCTCGACCGTGGAGCCGCTGTCCCAGTCGGTCTACTTCGTGGATGGGCCGCGCAAGCTCGGCCTGCTCCTCACCCTCCTCGCGAGCGACGAGATCGCCCGGGCGCTCGTCTTCACTCGCACCAAACGGCGGGCGGACCGGCTCGCGCGGAGCCTCAGTCGCGAAGGCGTCGAGGCCGCGGCCCTCCACGGCGACAAGTCGCAGAGCACCCGGGTCCGCACGCTCGAGGGCTTCAAGCGCGGGCGGACGCGCGTGCTGGTCGCGACCGACGTCGCGGCGCGCGGCATCCACGTCGAGGACATCGACACCGTCATCAACTTCGACATTCCCAACGAGCCCGAGACCTACGTCCACCGAGTGGGGCGAACGGGCCGCGCCGGCGCCAGCGGAACAGCCTTCTCGCTCTGCGCGGCCGACGAGCGCGAACAGCTCGCGTCGATCGAGCGTCTCACCCGACGAAAGATCCAAGAGCTGGAGACGCCGACCGCGCTCGCGGCGACCCGCTGGAACCAGCCCGCGGCGCACCCGGAGCGGGAACGCCGACCCCGAGCGCGGCGGACGTCCAGGTAGCGGCGGCGCGAGTCGGCATCGCGGGCGCGGCCGGCGCGGCTCGAGACCGAGATCCGGCGCAGCGACGTTCGAATCCTGCCCTGGCACGGCCGTCGATCGGGTCGATTGAATCGGCTCCCTCTCGAAGGGCCGCGCGCGCCGTCGGACCGAGCTCACTTGCAGGTCCCGAAGAGGCGGCACAGGAAGCCCCAGCGTCGCCGCGCGGGCGGTGCCCACTCGATGCGGGCGCTGCGCTTGCCCCACGAGCGCGCCGCTCGGCGATCGGCGCCCATGAAGATGTCGATCCGCCGCTTCCAGCGCGGCGGCATCTTGTCGAGGACCCGATACTCCCCGTCGAGGCCCTCGATCCGGACCCGCGAGTTGCGCACCAGGCCGAGCGCGAGAAGATCCGGCGACACCGCGATCGCGCGCGTCCCGGGGCGCAGGCGATCGCCCCAGGCCCCGATCTCCGGGGCGCCATCGGTCTGCGCGGGGACGGCGTTGTAGGCCGTGGCGGTGACGACGAGCTCCTGCCTGGACGGCCCGAGCGTCGCGCACGCGGAGCTCACGAGCAGCACGCAGAGCAGCAGCGCCGCCTTCGCTGGCCGGATCGCGGTCACCTCAGCCACTCGATCCTCGTCTCTTCCCTCTCCACGATGCCGTCGATCTGACCCTTCGGATATCCGAGCACCAATGCCGTAGCGATCTCGAAGGGATGGGCGATCCCCAGCTTCTTCCTCAACCTGCGGTTGTGGACGATCGGCTTGGTGGTCAGATCGACATAGCAGGTACCCGGGCCCAGCGAATGCGCAGCGAGCAGCATCTTCTGGGCGCAGATCCCCATGTCCAGCTCGGTTTCTCCGATCGCCCGCTTGTCCACCAGAAGCAGGATGACGGTCGGCGCCTTGAAGAAGGTATGGAACTCCGGGGCGCTGGTCACCGCGCTGAGTCCGCCGTGGGCCCGCTGATCCGCGTCGCCTCCGACGAATCTCACCAGGATCCCCGGGGAGAGGGCCTTACTCTCCGCCTCTTACCCCTCCGCGCCGGGCGAGATCGAGAGGAGTTCGTTCGGGGTCCTCACGTCGGGATGATGCGGCACCACGCGGACCAGGTAGCCGACCAGCCCGCTGGTCTCGCAAGGCATGTCGCCCTCGTAGGCGTGTTGTCCGCCCCCTCTCTCGACGCACCGCATCGGCTCGACTCTTCCAGACATCATCTCGCGGTTCGAGTCGAGGGGGCCGTAGCAGAGCTGCACCTCGACGTCCTCGGGCGTGAGCTTGCCGAGGGCCACCCGGCAGCGGACCTTCAGCCTCGTCCCCACCTCGATGCTCTCCACGCCATCGGAGTCCACTGCGAGCACTCGAACCGCGTCCCAGCTCTTCCGGATGCGCTCCTTCCAGCGAACCGCCGCGAGCCCTCGCGCCAGGCCGTCCTGGACCAGCTCGCGATAGTGGATGGCGGATGGCACGTAGAACCGCTCCGTGTACTCGTGAACCATCCGGTTGGTATTGAACAGCGGGCATAGCTGGCGCATGGAGCTCTTCATCATCCGGATCCAGCCCCTGGGCAGGCCGTCCGCTTCCCGGTCGTAGAAGAGCGGGATGATCTCCTCTTCGAGAAGGTTGTAGAGGATCCCGCTCTCGACGCGATCCTGATAGGAGAGGTCTCCGTAGATTTCACCCTTTCCGATCGACCACCCCACGCCCTTCCGAAAGCCCTCCGCCCACCAGCCATCCGGCACGGAGAGATTGAGGCCGCCGTTCGGCACCACCTTCATCCCGCTCGTCCCCGAGGCCTCCTGGAAGATCCGGGGGTTGTTGAGCCACACGTCGACCCCCTGCACCAGGTATCGGGCCAGGTTCATCTCGTGATTCTCGATGAAGACGAGGTGCCGCCGCACCGCCGGATCGGAGGCGAAGCGGACGATCTGCTGGATCAGCGCCTTTCCCTGGTCGTCCCTCGGGTGGGCCTTGCCCGCGAAGAGAATCTGGACGGGCCTCTTCTCGTTGGTCAGGATCGCCTTCAGGCGCTCCGGATCGGAAAGGATCAGCGTGGCCCTCTTGTAGGGGGCGAAACGCCGGCCGAAGGCGATGGTCAGGGTCTTCGAATCGAGAACGCCTCGCGCCTCGTTGATCTCCCTCTCCGTCCTGTCCCTCGACGCGAGCTGCTCCGCCAACGACCTTCGCACCGCGGCCACCAGTCGCTCTCGCCGCCGCTCGTGCGTCCTCCAGAGCTCCTCGTCCGGGATCTGTTCGACGTACTCCCAGACCGTCGGATCCACCGGATCCTCGCTCCAGCGGGGACCGAGGTAGCGGTCGAAGAGCTCGCTCATGTCCTTGCTGATCCAGCTCCGGATGTGGACTCCGTTCGTCACCGAGTCGACCGGGATGTCCTGCTCGGGGTAGCCGGGCCAGAGGTTCTGGAACATCCGGCGGGTCACCTGCTGATGGAGCTTGCTCACCGAATTGCGAATCACGGAGTGGCGGATCGCGCACTTGGCCATGTTGAAGGGCTCATCCTTCGAATCGGAGCGTCCCCTGCCGAGGAGCATGAACTCCTCCGGGGTGAGACCCACCTCCTTGATGAAGTCGCCCCAGTACCTGCCGATCAGCTCCCTCTCGAAGACGTCGAAGCCCGCCGGAACGGGAGTGTGGGTGGTGAAGATGTTGGCGGTGCGGGTGATCTGGCGGGCCTCCTCGTAGCTGCAGGAGTGCTGCTTCATGAATCGCGCGCAGCGCTCCAGGCCCATGAAGGCCGAGTGCCCCTCGTTCATGTGACAGATGGTGGGCTCGAGGCCCATCGCGAGGAGAGCCCGATAGCCGCCGACGCCGAGGACGATCTCCTGACGGATCCGCAGATCCTGGTCGCCGCCGTAGAGCCTGTCGGTGATGTCCTGGTGGCTGCGAGCGTTCTCCGGAAGGTTGGTGTCGAGAAGGAAGAGTCGGATGTTCCCGATCTCCGCGCGCCAGACCTGGATGCGGCAGGGACCGTCGGGAAGCCGCACCTCCACGGTCAGGGGAGCCCCGTCGTCCTTTCGGACCTCGGCGACCGGCAGGTTGTAGAAGTCGTTCTTCGGATACAGCTCCTGCTGCCAGGCGTCGGGACTCAGATACTGGTGGAAATAGCCCTCTTGATAGAGGAGTCCCACACCGACGAGTGGCAGCCCGAGCTCGCAGGCGCTCTTCAGGTAGTCCCCGGCGAGGATCCCGAGACCGCCCGAGTAGATGCGCAGGCACTCGGTCAGGCCGAATTCCATCGAGAAGTAGGCGATCAGGAGCTCCCCCTGCTCGGGGTGAGTGACCTTGAACCACTCCGACTGCTGGAGATAGGTCTTGAAATCCCGGTAGACGCGGTCCATGTGGGCGAGGAAGGCCTTGTCCCTGGCCGCCCGCACCAGGCGCTCTTGGCGGATCAGGCCCAGCATGCTGACGGGATTGTGACCGGTCGACTCCCAGAGCTCGGGGTCGAGGCGCCGGAAGAGGTCGATGGCCTCGTGGTTCCAGGTCCAGTGGAGATTGAAGGCGAGCTCCTTGATGCACTGGAGCTCGGCCGGCAGCGAGGGCACCACGTTGACGGTCCGGTACTTCATTCGGATTCCTTTCGCGCTTCAGGCCATCGCGCTCGCGAAGGCGGGCCGCGCGCTCAGGCGAGCGAAGTAGGCGCTCACGTTCGGGAACTCCCCCTCCTTCATCGCGCCCACCCGTTTCGCGAGGAAGATCGAGTAACCCATCATGATATCGGCGGCCGTGAAATCACCGCCGAGAAGATATGCCTTCCCATCCAGTGCGTCGTCCACCGCCTGGATGCAGATGCGCGCACGGTCGCGCATCTCGTCCAGCACCCGTACGCTGCTCTCGTCGCCGAATACGCGCCGATGATTGACGATCTCGCCGAGCGGCCGCGCGAAGGTCGCTTCGGCGAACCAGGACCATTGCAGGTAGCGCGCGTGCGAGGCCGACCCCGGCGTCGGCCGCAGCCGCCCTTCGCCGTAGCGATCCAGGATGTACTCGACCATCGCCCCCGACTCGAAGAGGACGAGATCGCCATCGGTCATGGCCGGCACCTTGCCGACCGGGTTCAGGCGGCGCCACTCCGCGCTGGCGCGATACTCGGGGGAGAAGTCCACGGGAACGCGCTCATGGGCCAGCCCCAGCTCCTCGCAGAGCCAGACGACCCGGACCGAGCGGGTTCCCGGCACATGGTAGATTCTGAGCACGATCGCTTCTCGGCATCTGGTTTCGGAGCAGTGTAAGATCCGCCGAGCGCTTTGGCTACCGCAGCGGAGGGCTCTGCTGCTTCCGGACTTGCTCGACCCGTTCCAGGGCCGATGGAGGGAGTTCGGCCTCCGCGCCACCCGATTGAAGGGACGAGAAGATGAAGAAGGCCGTCTATCACGGAATCCGCGACGTTCGCGTCGAGGAGGTCGAGGAGCCGAAGCCGGGGCCGGGTGAGGCCAAGCTCCGCGTGGTGTACTGCGGGATCTGCGGCTCGGATCTGCACGAGTACCTGCATGGCCCGTTTCCGGCGAGTCCCTTCGGGCACGAGGTCTGCGGCGAGATCGTCGAGGTCGGAAGCGGTGTCGAGGGCTTCGCGGTCGGGGATCGGGTGGTCGCCTTCGACCGCGACGGATATGCGGAAGCCATGGTGACGGCGCCGAGCCGCCTCCTGAAGCTGCCCGAGGGCATGAGCTGGGAGCGGGCGGCGCTGATCGAGCCGCTCGCCGGCGCCGCCTACGCCATCGATCGGGGAGGAGTCAAAGCGAGCGATCGAGTGCTGATCGCCGGCGGAGGCCCGGTGGGGCTGCTGGTGCTGCTCGCGGTCAAGGCGGTGGGGGTGGAGTCCGTCTACCTGACCGAGATCTCGAAGACGAGACGCGAGCGCGCCCGAGAGCTGGGGGCGACCGAGGTCTTCGACCCCCTCGAGGTCAAGATTCCGCAGAGGATGAGGGAGTCGACCGAGGGGCGGGGGGTGGACGTCTCCGTCGAGGCGGTCGGCGTCGAGGCCTCGCTCAAGGACTGCCTGGCCTCGACACGGCATCGGGGAACGGTGGTGGTCCAGGGGATCTTCACCGAGCGCGTTCCCATTCACATGCTCGGGTTCGTGAGCCGGGAGATCACCATGATCGGCACCAACTCGATCAACCCCAAGCTGGCGCTCGAGTGGATCCTGGCGGGACGGGTGGCGCCGGAATCGATCGTGACGCGGATCGTGCCTCTCGACGACATCGCGAGGGAAGGCTTCGACGTCCTGGCGGACGACAAGGACCGCGCGATCAAGATCCTGGTCTCCCCCTGAGCCGCGCGTGAGAGTCAAGTACATCGCGATCATGCTCACGAGGCCGCTCTGCATCTTGATCGCGCAGATCGGCCTGGCGCTCCTACTCGGCTCGTGGACCGCCGCGTTTCCATGGTGGCCATTCCAGATGATCGCCGCCAACATCATCTGCTTCGCCATCCTGCGG